>Ga0315902_10009477_pt1 | contig 13023 bp, 19 predicted proteins | sample LakEriMetagenome_9_FD_203523 | JGI IMG/M metagenome (GOLD analysis project Ga0315902, IMG submission 203523) | Freshwater fungal communities from buoy surface, Lake Erie, Ohio, United States - Buoy 12 MA117 | ecosystem: Environmental > Aquatic > Freshwater > Lake > Lake biofilm | place: USA... | reverse complement strand
GACGCCCCTTCGAGGTGCTGTCGGAAAGCCCTGAGATAATGAAAAAGCCCACCTCAAGGGTGGGCTTTTTCATGAAGCATCTTGGCTCCCCGACCTGGGCTCGAACCAGGGACCTACGGATTAACAGGGCGCCGGGTACACGCAACACCTATGGCGTGCGCCAGTTTAGCGCATTGCAGTGAACCGTGGTGTTCTGTTGTGAAGCGCTGACTCAAGTCCCGCGTCAGGAAGGCGGAGCATCTTGACCATGCACTTGGCGTTGGCGTCTGGTCGGTTTTAGACTGAGGCCATGAAAATCGCATTTCTCCTTCTTGCGCTCCTGATGCCGCTGTCGGTGGCGGCCCAGTCCAGCCTGCCGGAATGTCCTGCAAACGGGTGGCTTCACAACTGCTTCGGTGTCCGCAGCTACAGAGGTTCCACTTACGTTGGCGAATTCAAGGACGGCGCGCGAACTGGCCACGGGGCTCTCACTTGGACGGACGGTAGAAAGTACGTTGGTGAATTCAAGGACAACAAACTACATGGCAGGGGCATTCTCTACAACAACACCGGTTCTGTCATCAGTTCAGGTCGTTGGGTTGACGACACGCTGGTGGAGACCATAGCGCTTGATGCTCGTCCATTCCCTTTCGATTCGCCTGCGACGTTAACCGCCTCGGCGGTGACGCCCGCTATACCGACTGTCACGACATCAATCCAAGCCACCTTGCCCGCATGTCCTGCGAGTAGATGGCTTCATAACTGCTGGGGTGTCCGAATCGAACCGGACGGCGAAAGGTACGTTGGCGAATTCAGAAGCGGATGGCCAAATGGCCGAGGGACCATAACTTGGCCAGACGGAAAAAACTACGTTGGCGAGGTTAAGGCCGGTCAGCCACATGGGAAAGGGGTCGTTTACGACTCCATCGGGTCTGTCCAGCATTCAGGTCGTTGGGAGAGGGGTGAATTGAGTGAGGGCATAGCGCTGGATACCCGTCTTTTCCCGTTCGACGCCACAGCGGCCGTCAGCGTCCCAACAGCCACCGCAACGACATCTTCAGCACCAACGACCTCAACGACTCAACCCGATGCGACCAAAGTGGAGAGAGATCGACTGGCCGCTGAAGTCGAATCGGAACGCAAAAAACGCCAAGAGTTGGAAGCACAGTTAGCGGCAATGAAGGTTGCCGCTCCTTCGCCTGCTCCACTTGCGCACAATGTCCCCGTGGGACAAGCCCACGCCCTCGTCATCGGCAACGCTGCTTATGCGGGTTCGGCTCGGTTGAGCAATCCCGTCAACGACGCCCAAGCGATGAGCCAGAAATTACGCTCGCTGGGCTTTACCGTGACTACAGTTGCCGATGCCAACCGCCAGCGTCTCGTGCAGGCGCTGGCGCAATTCCGTCAATCAGCAGCAAAGTCAGATGTGTCCTTGCTGTATTACGCGGGCCATGGCGTGCAGATCTTTGGCACGAACTACATTCTTCCCATTGATGTCGACCAGACAGACCCGGCGCAGGCGACGATACAAGGCGTCTCATTGACCAACGTGGTCGAGACTTTTCTGCCGGGTAAGACAAAGCTGGTGTTTCTGGACGCCTGCCGAGACAACCCCCTGCAACGCACCTCCGACCGCAGTGTCTCCCGAGGGCTGGCCCCCATAGCAGCAGCACAAGGCACCCTGATTGCCTATGCGACGAAGGACGGTCAGACAGCCGCCGATGGCGAGGGGCGGCACTCCCCGTTCACCCAAGCCCTGCTGCAGCACTTGGACGAACCCACCGACATTGGGGTGGTGCTGCGCAAAGTGCGTGAGAAGGTAATGCAGGCCACTGGGGGGCGGCAGCAGCCGTGGGAATACGGCAGCCTGACCGGTGGGGAGTTGGTGCTGTCTCGCCTCAGGCCGAATTCCGGTCGTTGAGGCTCAATCATCCTCGTTGGGGTTTCCTGTGAAGATCATGCTCACATCGGCTCGCTCGTTAGCAGCCGGGCTTCTGCTCATGCTCTGGGGGGCATTTGCATTTGCCCAGGATTCGCGTGACGCCCAGCGCATCGCACTCCTGATAGGCAACTCCAACTACAAGAGCGCACCTCTTGCGAATCCAGTAAATGACGCCCTGGCTATGGCAGGCGTACTCAAAGATCTCGGATTCGAAACCATTATCCGGGAAAACGTCAGGACGCGAGAGCTTGGTTCGGTGTACCGAGAGTTCCGTTCCCGCATCAAGCCTGGCGCTGTGGCGCTTGTTTTTTATGCTGGCCACGGTGTTCAATGTGGTGCCCAGACGCGAGGGCGAGTTTGACGCATGGGGAGGCGACGAAGGCACCAAGACCAATATGCCTGCTGTAAAAGCCCGTCAGGTTAGGGCGGTCGAGCAAGTTAGCCGCTGTAAAGTCACCGACGCTGAGTACATGCCTGGTACGTGGGTCCTGCAGACCCGAATAAAGTGCTGATGCGGCCTGGCTTTCTGTGGCCCCCATTCAAGTGCGTCAAGCTTGATGCCACTCTAGATTGGTCTAAGGCCTTAGCAGGTCGATCACTTCTAGATCTAGCGCTGTGGCGATACGGTGCAGCAGGCCAATAGACGGGTTGGCCCTACCAGTCTCCAGGGCGCTCGCGTAGGACCTGTTGACGTTGGCCTCAAGCGCTAGCGCCTCCTGTGAAAGCCGTTTCTGTAAACGAGCTTCCCTCACCCGAAAGGCTATGTTTTGCTTGATTGAGTCGAGTGAGGTGGCAGGCACCCGTGATTCTTGTTGGATATATCCGGTAGGATCCACCGGATATATCCAACAAGTTCGGGATGAACTGATGCGCATCCGGAAATGGGCAACCTACCTGCAAAACCCTTCTTGGCTGAGGTTGCTGGCCTGGTCTGCGTTCATGATGGCCATGATTGGCATGGGCGTGACTGCAGGCGCGCTCTACATCGACGGAAAGTCGCAAGACATCAGGATGGTCGACCCAGCAAGGGTCAACCCGTATTTTGAGCTGTTGAAGGAGGAGGCTCAGAAGCACGACTCGCAGCGGGGCGTAGAAGCCCGCAATGGCTACTCGACCTCGGAGGAGTCCCCTCGGGCGAGTTCCCCATCAAAACGCGTTTACACCGCTGCCGACTTCGAGGCCCTAGCCAAGGGCCCGCCCCCGTGGGAGCGTATCGCGCCAGCGGTATTCGCGATCTGGGTGCTTCTCATGTGTACGTTGGCGGTATTCAGACTTTGGTGTCACGAGCCCAACCTAGGCTGGCGACGCTTGGCTGTCATTGCTAGCGCTGGAGGAGCAGGCGCTGCTGTTCTCTTCGCGGTCGATGCAAACCTCCGAGACGTTGCAGTAATCAGCATGGTTTTCGCGGCGGCTGCAGCGGCATTCGCTGCCGTCCTGATCGGTCGACGCCTCTACCTCTCGGTGTGGGAAGGGTTCAATGTCAGCGGCGATGCAAGTCCAACCGATCCGCCAAGTTCACAGACAATCGGGACGACCGCCCCAATCGGGACGACCGACCCAAGGCGATCGCGAATTAGCATGGCGACCCGACTGCGTTTGTTCGGTGCTGCAATCTTGTTCATCAACCTCATGCTCATCGGTCGCTATGAGATCACCGGGCTCCTCACGCTCCTCATGACGTTCGGCTTTGCAATCGCCTATGAGTACCTGATCGTTCGGCCTGTTGAAGCTAGGCATCGAGGTCAATGATGTCCGGGGTCATACGAGCTTGAACAGAAAAGTTTGAGAGGCCATGGCCAAAGTCATAAAAGTCGGAGCTATTTGTAGGACAACTGCTCGCTGCGAGGGGCTGAACCAAGGGCTGGAGGTTCGAGTGATTGGGCGTGATTACTCCGTTACCGACCGCCAGGGCCGCACGGCTCAGTACTTCATTGAGAGGCTAGACAGCGCCCCGTTCCCCGCGACTTCGACGACGGCTACGTCCGCTACGAGGTTCTATACCCGAACACAAGTCTTTTGCCGGCGCGACCAGATCGAGCCCTTGGAAGACCGCTGGCTCTGGGATGTTGACGAGCCGGCTCAGCGACCCTCGGACGCTGGTAGTCCCAACCAGGACTGCATTACGCTCGACAGCTGTGTGATTGAGGGTTGAGCCTGGCGAGCTTTCCGCTCGGCGGCGGCCATCTGAATCAGACGTTTACGGCTGTCCGGTAGTCGATCTAGGACGAACTGCCGCTCGGCAGCAGTGAACCCTCCTGGCGGTGCGTAGAAGGCCACAGTGCTAGACCTGCGCCTGCCTTGAATAACCTTCCAGACGCAGGCTTTGCCCACGCGCATGAGCCCAGCGATTTCCTCGAGCGTGTGACCGGATTCACGCATTTCCCTCACCCGATTGAGCTGCTCCTCAGATAGCTTCGCCAGCGGGTGCCCTTGCCCAATTCGGCGGAAGTTGCCACCGATTGCCACCCAGCCCGGCGCGCCGTTGATCGCTTTGCGCAGCAGGCACTCGAGTTGGGCTTCGCGGGTCGTGTTGTCCCCCAGCTCGTCAAGGTCCAGCATCAAGCCACCTCGGACGGGTCAACAATCGGAACGCCCGTGACGATCAGCAGAGCGCCATCGGCAGTAGACCGGCGATCGGCCAGGGCAGCTGGGTCGACGACCAGCACGCAGCGGTCGTTGATGCCAGCGCGAGCCTCGAGCTGCTCGATCCGTCTGCGAAGGGATTCGGGAATGCTGGCCATGCCTGACTCCTGAGGGTTTTGACTGTGCCTACATTTTAAGCACGACGAGAGCCTATGCAACGTCAGCTGCGTCGAGGACATCTCGTAGGTGCCTCGGGCGCTTGCCCTCGAGCCGGTCCAGTCGGTCCATCAGCTCGGACATGTCACGCAGGCCGGCTGTGGAACGGATCGCATCAAGCAGTTCCTTGCCAGCCTGGATGCTCACGCGGCCATCAGCGATCGCGCAGAGCACGACTTCAGCTCGGGCCTCAGGCGTCTTTGCATCGCGCAGCTCAGGCATGACGACATGCTCGGCCTTTGCCCCGGCCGTGTACTGCAGGATCAGAGCCAGCGACCGCGGGTCCCCAGCCTCGGCCAGCCGGGCAAGCGTGTCGAGCGTGGCCTGCAGCGAGGGCGCGAGGTACTGCTGGACGGCCAAGCCCAGCTGACCTTGGCGCACGGCCTTTGCAAGCTCACGCAGGTCCTCTGGCCTCGAGCCAGAGGCCGGAGCAGGGAGGTCCTGCGGAGTCATCCTCGCAGCTTTCCTGAAGAGCGAGCCCTCTTGGCCGCCTGGATCGCGGCGCGAACGATGACGGGGTGGCTGCCCAGGCCCGTGGCGTCCAGCACATCGCGCAGCCCCGGAACCCCAGCGACAAGCCTCTGAGCGTCGGCGAGCACCGCCGCTGCATTGGCAGCACCGCCGGCCTCCTGCAGCACCACATCGCGAGAGGTCTCAGACCAGCTCTGGATGAGCTCAGGAGCAGCGCCACCGCGCGCCACTATGCCCGCAGCAGCCTGAGTGATCAGCGCGCTCTCGGAGGGCGTCAGTCCCACCCGGTCGAACACCTGCCCCCATTCCCGTGCGATCTCAGTCGCATCTTCCGGTGTGACCAGCTGCTCGAGCGCTTCCCGCTCAATCTCTCGAGCTGCGTCCACATGCAAGCTGGTCGTGTGGAGACGGTCGGCGAGTTCCTGGTCTGTGAGTTCTGAGACCGACGTGCCCGCCGTGGAATCGGTCTCGCGCTGCTGGGGCTCAATTTGATTGCCGAACAGGATCTGTGCGACTTCATCAGCGTCAGAAGATCTCTGTGGGGCTGCGCGTGAAGAGGTCGAACCAACAGGACCTGAGTCACCGTACAGCTTGGCCGCCATTGTATCGAGATCCATCACGCCACCTCGCTGGTCTGTTCAGTCTGCTGACCCAGGCCAGCCTGAGCCTTGGCTCTGGCCAGAGCATCTAGGCGACGGGCCTGCAGCAAATGGAGCGCCTCCGTGATCGGCTTGGGGTGGTACATCGACGAAGGGGCAAGGACCCGCACCACGGGCTCGAGGCTAGGCCCAGAGGTACCCAGTCCAGTTCGAGCCAGAGCGCAGGCGACGGCATCGGCAAGCAGATCATGCCCATCGAGGCCATCGGTTCTCACCGTCGCACCTGAGGCACGGACAGCCGAACGGGTCAGGTCGCTCAGCTCAGCGAACCCCTGAACCACGGCAAGCCACCGTGGTCCGATGCCTTCGATCTGAGCCAGGAGGGCCTGAGTCTGGCCTACCAGATCGGCGTGGCGCTCTTCGATGCGCTTGACCAGGTCGTCGACGGCCTGTGCTGAGTCAGCTTTGGCCTGGGCTGCGTCGACAGCGGCCTGGGCTTGCAGGGCCATCTCGAATCGCTCGAGGGCTCGGCGAGCTGCGCTCAGGTCTGCCTCGGCCAGCTCGACGGCCTCATTCGCTGCGGCGGTCGGGTTGCGCAGCTGTGAGAGGGCGGTGTCCGCGGCCGAGGCTCGACAGAGCTCGATGTCCCTCATTAGGGCTGCCCGCCTTGCGGCAGTCGAGCTGCGGTCGATGAGCCTTGGGGTTGGGGAAGTCGGCATGGTGTGGTCCTTTCGAAGGTTTGTTTAGGCAATGTCGGAATCAGCGACCTGCGCTCGGCGAGCCAGGCGCTCGACCAAGGCGCGCTTTCGCTCGACCGCAGCCTGGTGCTCTGCAGAGAGCTGGCGGTCCCTGCGCTCGAACGATTCAGCTGCGACGGCCAGATGGGCCTTGATCGCATTCCAGAGGTGCGGTCCGCGATCTCTGCCTGCTCTAACTGAGGCGAGCCAGAAGATGTAGCCGGGATCGTCGGCGGCAACCGCCGAGACACGTCTGCCCTCGTGCTTTCCGAAACTGAGGATGTGGTCAGGAGGTCTTTGGTCCATGGGCCAATCAAAACACAGGAATTCGGTCTTAAGGACACGCCTTGAGACCCAGCATCCATGCGGGTCTCGCCCGTTTGTAGCGTCTTCTAAAGGCTTCGGTTTGGGGCTGAAAATCGAACATTCAACTGCGAGGGACACCAGCAGCCTCTGGTGTCATTTGAGCCACCGACAGGATCGAAGGCCCGACGGACTCATAGTCCGATGGTCCTTTCACCACCCCGAAAGAGAGCTCATCCGTCCATGCCCGGATTCAGGGTGGCAGACCCGGTCTCGAGAATGCCGTTTGCAGGGCCCACTGCGGGCCTACAGCACGTCGGCGAGTGAAGTCGCTGTGCGAACCTCCAGGCCCTGCGCACGCGCCTGGTTCAAGCAATCTGATCGTCCGGAATCTCGGCGGCTCTGGCCTCGGCCTGCAGCCGCTTGATCAGCTCATCGCGAACCAGGGCGCGCAGCTCATGCTGACTGTGGCCGAACTTCTCAAGCCCCATCAGAAACGCCAGGTAACGGGTGGGCAGCTCTTTCACCCTCCAGCCGACGTATCGCCCGAAGGTCATACAGTCACGCCCAACCGGGAATGGATCCTGGATCAATGATCTGGCGACCGAGGTCTTTGCCCTGTGCGCAGCACCGCGCCCCCTCGTAGCAGGCCGCACAGCAATACGGGGCGCAGCCAGCAGCGTCCGACCGCGGCCCTTGACCCAATCGCGCACAGTCGACAGCGGGATCCCCATCAGCTCTGAAAGCTGTGTCGCTGTCATGCCGCGCTCGAATGCCGCCCTGGCGAAATCGACCGTGGCTCGGTCCCACCTGGTTGCAGGGTTGCCCTCGTCTGCGGGGTTTCCCGCAGCGGTTGTCTTGATCAGTCGGATCGGGATGTCGATCATCGGAGAGTCCTTTTGCACACGCTCTCACACGCTAGCGTGTGCATGCCTTCAACAGCGTGTGTAAGGGGCGGGTGCCCCTGCACCCGCACCCTCAGGGGGGTTTAAGGGGGAGCGTGTGCATGCAAGGGCGTGTGCTCGGGTCGGCAGTGGAGTGGTCTTTTTCCCCCGACCCCAATGCCTCGCAGGCCAGTGCAAGTGCGCCATCAGATCTGAGCACTGAGCCATCGGCGATGGGCGTGACGCGAACACCCCCGTCAACCCTCGCCCCTTGCGGCTGCCTCGCCCGCCTCGGTCAGCGCCAGCTTCTCGAACGGCTCCTTCCTTGATCGGGTCCGGTACTGCTCGACCCGGGCAAGGCCCAAATCGATCCAGAGCTTCACCTCATCATCGACGGCCCCCGCACCTCTGACCTTGTCGGGCAGCGAGCTGAACGACTCCTTTTTCTTTAGGATCGCACGCAGCGAGTTGTTCGCAGTCTTCGACAGTCCGATCACCTTGCCCTGGTCGATCGCCTCTTTGGCCAGCGCCAGAAGCGTCTGCCTATAGTCGGAGGTCCTTGGCGCCTGGTCCAGCACGCAGTTCACCTGGAACGTCTTCGTCGAGTCCGACCAGACGATCGTCGCCTGGGCGCCGGCCTTCGCGTAGTTGCTCTTGGACAGCTCCAGGGTGATGACTCCCGAGTTCTTGTCCCTGGACATGAACCACCGGCTGCGGGCTGAGTTGTGCCAGGCCGTCGAACCGCTGTAGCCCTTCGCGTTGTCTGGGCCTGACATCGAACTCACTGCGTCGACGTGCGACAGAAGCAGTACCGCCTTTGCGAGGCTCTTGAGTGCAGCCATGAACTGACGCACCTTCGCTCGTTCGATCTCGTTGGCATCGAACGCATCCGAGGCGTTGTCCAGGATCAGAACCTCTGACCCGGTCTTTTGCAACTGCACCCCCAGCCACTTGTACCGTTTCGTGAGGGGTTCTGATCCGCCCTTGAACATCACGTTGTCTGTCGAGGTGGCGTCCAGGATCGTGAGCCAGCCCTTCATCATTTCCGGTGTCAGCTTGAGCTCGGACATGTAGCGCCGCACCCGCAGGTGGATGACGGTAATGTCGTCCTCAGCGCTGTAGAAGAGCACCTTGCGCCGCTTGATTCGCATTCCCGTGTTGAACGGGTTGATTCCCGCGGCAAGGCACAGAGCGATGAAGATGGCCATGTAGCTCTTGCCAGTGCCACCGTGAGCTGCGAAAAGTGTGACCACGAAGTTGGGCATCCATCCCGGGATGATGAAGTCCACCTCCTCGGGGTCTTCGGGCAGGGCATCCCAGTCCAGGGCGACTGGGTGTTTCGCGCTCTCCTGGGCGCTCTCGTCTGCCTTGAGTCCCTCCAGGCCCACCTTGCTCATGCCGACGCGCTGCAGGAGCTCCAGCAGGGCCTGGCGGGCATCCTCGTGGTGCTTGGTCAACTCGACCAGGCGCACGCCGTCGATCTCGGACTCGACCTCGGACTTGACCCAGTCCGCTAGCTGGCCGTTGTTCTTGATCTCGTCATCGCCACCGACATCGAAACGGTCGGCGCGTTCGATCAGTTCGTTGACCCGGCGGCTGGCGATCTCGCCGTAGTGTGGGAACGCCGACGCAACCTGACCGCCAATCCTCATCTCGGCAGCGGCCTCGGCCGCCTTCAGGTCGTCCCCGTGATCAAGGACAACCCAGACTGTCCACCGATCGAACGTGCCCTGCAGTGGGTCGCTTGCGTGATCGGACTGCCACAGATCGTCGTGTCTCGGGATGAGGCGAACGCTGGGTGACCCCTCTGCCATCGGTGCTGCGAGCCGGCCACCGTGTCGCTGATTGCGGTATCCGTGCGCGATGAGCACGTCCTCTACCTCATGGCCGAAAAGGGAGTTGAACTCTCGCCGGTATGGCGAGGGGTAGGCGAGCTGCTGACCGCATGACACCGAGAGCATGGGCCTAAGTTCAAGTGCCTCGCCAGCGAGCCGCTGCTGCTCGCGCAGAAACTCCAGATCAGTCGAGCAACGGCGCCAGAACTCGGCAAAGTGCTCTGGCATCGGACGACGATCATCGATCCGGTGTTCATTGGCAAAGCGCTGCGTGCGGATCGCGCCGGTCTTGTCCTTGTACGTCAGCCCTGGGATTACGTCCTGCAGGTTGGGCGAGGTCGCGCGCAGCTCAAGCACTGTCCCCAGACCATGGAATGAGAATCGTATCCAGCGCAGGCCACCGGGATCAGCGAAGACCGATCTCCCGCCGGACCCAGGCCGTGTGGATGCCGTGAGTGCACCCTCTGCCATGACCTCGTCCAGATCGAACCCCAGCGCGCGCATGATGCTGCGCGAGTCAGCGAGGCGATCCGGGTCAACGCTAGCCAGTCCGTTCGCAGCCAGGATCACGCCATAGCCGGTCGCGCTGTCATCGATGGCAATGACCGGACTGTTGTTCCAGTCCTTGCCCTCGGGCTGCTTGGTCAGAGCCACGAGCTTGCACAGCTTGAATCCGGCCTGGTGAAGTCGACGCGCCTCGCTCAAATCAGTGACAAGGCCATTGCCTAATATTTGTGCATCTGTAAAATCCACTTCACCTTCCTTCGTTTGTTTTTCTGGGGCCTCGCGGGCTGCTACCTGCGGGGCCTTTTCTCTTGGAGCTGCTGTACCTGGCGGAGCAGCCTGGCTCTGCATGAGCCGTATGAATTCATTCACTGCACCTGCTCCCGGTGGATGAACAACGAAGGGGAAAAGTTCTACCGGAACTTTTCCCCGTCATGGACACATCGCGCGATTGGATTTATTCCCGCTCGACTCTTACGCCGGCCTGGATGAACCGCAGTAGCTGCTGGGCCTGCGTGAGCAGATCCGTCTGGCCATAGTCCTCGGCCAGGATCTCCAGGATGTCCTGCAGCGCATCTGCCGCCTGCAGGACACCTGTTGGTGAGCCGGTTGGGTTGGCGGTGCTCATGGCCGAGCTCCCGTCATGACAGCACCCACTTCAGCGCGCCTACGGTGGCAGCCAGCATCCCTGCGATCTTGAGCAACATTACGTTTTCGAGGCGGTGCAGTGCTGCCTCCATATCCGTCTTGGTCGCCAGGTTCTCGGCCGCTTCGGTCGCGCCGATAACCAGCTCCTGGGCCTGTTTCTCGGGCATGCCAGCCTCGATCAGGCGGCGAGTGAATCGATAGGTGTCGAAGGGCACGGTGCTCATTGCGACGCCCCACGAACCGGGTAGTCGGCGGGCTCTTTCAGGATCTCGATCAGCTGCTCGCGCAGCATCGGCACATCGACTAGCAGACCAGCGGTTGTCTCGATGAGCAGACCGCGGGACACGAGCGAGGACCTGCGGGTGCGAAGGAAATGCCGCAGGCTATGCTCGGACGGGAAGAAGTTTGGGAGCACCTCGATGAGATGCTTCGCTGGCACCAGTCGATCAATCAGATCGAAGGGCATTGGCTTACGTTCAATCAGTTCCACAATGACACTCCAAGAGTTTTCAAATCACGCCGCGCCAACGGCATGAGGTGAATATCGGAGAGTCAGTTGCTCATCTCAACGAGCATCGGATCGAACGGCAGGGTAGTGCTAGCACTGACCCAAAAATAGAAGGGTGGTGCTAGCACTACCCTCGGTCATCGAGGACGTCGAACTCGTCGGCGATGATGCGCGAGGGGCTGGAGAAGGCTGCCCTGAAGCTCGACTTGTCGATGCGCAACGAGGCGCCCGCAGCCCAGCGTTCGGGGTACTTGGTAGCGAGGACTGCTTTGACCACTCCCGTGATCTGGCGCATCTGCTGGGCACTAGGCATGAGGAACCGGTCGTCCGTCTCGTCGTTGGGGATGCCCACGTTGTAGCCCATGAAGAGGCCAATACCCTCGCCAGCGCGCTGAATCTCGGCGTAGAGGTCAAAGCCCGGCCCGTACTTCATGTCCCAGGCGGCCTGGGCCTTGGCCTTGCCCGCGGATGCACGCAGACGCCCCGTCGCTCCAGCTTCATGAGCGCGCTGCTGCCCGGACAGCTCGATCAGCCTGGCGGCCCTAACCAGCGCCTGCATGGCCTTGGTCGGTTCGCTGCGCGCGTTGACCATGGCCCAGGCTGCGCAGAGCGTTGCCGAGCTGGTCACCACGCTGATGGGCAGCTCGGCCAGGCGCTGCGCGAGCTGATCCTGCGACAGGACTGCCGCACGGATATCGGCACGCAATTGATTTCGTGCCCGCAGCTCGTCGGGGCTCATGCTGCGAAGGCCTCATCCACAAACCTTGCGCGGGCCTCGACGTTCAGGTGCGCATATCGGCTCACCATTCGCAGGCTTCGGTGGCCCAGCACCTCGGCCAGCATCACCGAAGACGCGCCGCGGCCTGCAAGGTGCGATGCGCAGGAGTGGCGCAGGCAATGAAAGGGTAGGGGGCGCAGGCCGGCCACCTCAATGGCTGTGCTCCAGGCCTTGCGAAAGTCCCGATCGCCAAAGACGAACTCATCCGCGTCACGGTGCCCGGGCAGACTGTTCAACTCCTCGATGACGCGCGCGGTGAGCGTGGCCACGATCGGTCTGCCGTTCTTGGTCCTGCCAACGGACGCGGTGCCAGACTTCAAGTCAATGTCGCGCCAGCGCAAGCCCTGAAGGGCACCACGGCGCAGCCCGGTCTGAAAGGCCATGGTGATGAGCGCTGGCAGCTTGGTCCATCGGCCAACGCGTGCCGCCTTGATGAGGCGCTCGATCTCATCGGCTGAGTAGCAGTCGAAGCGGCCCTCGGACTCAGGCTCTTTGTCGATCGACTTGAGCGGGGACACCCAACTGCGGGGCAGCAGGCGTTGCTTCTTGGCGAACTTGAACAGCGTGCCAAGGCTTGCGAGGTGCCGGTTGATGCTCGCACCGCTCAGGGGCTTGCCGGTGGGCACGAGGCCCTTGCCCTTCGTATAGCGCAGCGCACCGCGGGCCATGAGTGCGGCCAGCGCATCGTCAAGGATCTCTGGGGTGATTTCGCTCACCAGGGTGTCGGGGCCGATGGTGGTGACCCACCAGGTGCATCGGCTCAAGTGAGCCGGATCGCGACCGGCATAGCCGGCCGCGTGGGCATCCAGAACAACAGCGATCGTCTTCAAAGTCTTGCTCCCACGGAGGTCGAAGGAACAACGGACACAGTCCGTTGCGCTTTCGCCGTTGGCGCGGCGTGGAATAAGACTTGGCTCCCCGACCTGGGCTCGAACCAGGGACCTACGGATTAACAGTCCGGCGCTCTACCGACTGAGCTATCGGGGATCAACAGCCCGAGATATTAGCAGAAACCTGGGTCTGGGCTGTAACCACT
>Ga0315902_10009476_pt1 | contig 13024 bp, 10 predicted proteins | sample LakEriMetagenome_9_FD_203523 | JGI IMG/M metagenome (GOLD analysis project Ga0315902, IMG submission 203523) | Freshwater fungal communities from buoy surface, Lake Erie, Ohio, United States - Buoy 12 MA117 | ecosystem: Environmental > Aquatic > Freshwater > Lake > Lake biofilm | place: USA... | reverse complement strand
GCTGGAGCGGTTCGGCGACGGGACGGCTCGACGGCCTCGATCTCGGCGGCTGCTGTGCCGCGGTGCAGGCCCGCGGTGCCGGAGAGGTCAGCGTCTCGCTCACGCGGTTCGCCTGGCGGAGCGGACATCTGCTGGATGCATCGATCGTCTGTGAGTCCGGACCGGGGTGGGTCGATGCCGCACTCTTCGACCGGCTCGTGATCGCGCTGGGATGCAGGCCGGGCCCTGCCCCGCAGGCGTCAGCCGAAACGAGGTCCTTCGACTCCGCGGGATGTGTCCTGGAGCTTGACGGTGGCAGCGTGTCGGTGCGGCCGGCCGGTGGCGCGGGTGGACTCGCCGCCGCGCAGGGCGCCGTGCTGCTCCAGGCTCCCGCCGCGCCGGTCGCCTTCGAGCGGTTCGCCTGGATGGTGTCGCCCCCGGCGGCCACGTTCGTGCCTGCAGACGGCCCCGGAGCCTGGCTCATGTCGATCGTGCCTGGCCCGTCGAGCGGAACGCAGCGGGCCATGAACCCCTCCCAGCGGGAGGGGGCGCGAGGGTTTTGACGCAACTTTGACGCCCGTCCGACTCGCCCCTGACCGCGCCCTGCTGCCCAAATAAACCCGGTGGCGTCAGAGTAATGCCCATGCCGATGACGACGGCAGCGGGTGGCGCCACGCGAGGGGCGGCCCGTCATGTCGCGGCCACGGCCGATTCCGTGAAAAAGGGTTCCCCATGACGCCCCGCTCTTCCACCTCGGATGCTCCCGTCCTCGAACGCAAGCGCCGGAGTCCTGTCGTCGCCGACGTCGCCGATGACTTCGGCCGTTCAGCGATCCACGACCCTCGGGCCGACTCGTCGCAGCCCCACGTGGAACCGCGGCGCGAGGTCGAGCGGGTCCGCAACTGGTTGAGCGATCTCGACTGGCCCGCAGTCATCTGGATCGGTGCCGTGCACGCCGCAGCTCTGGCGGCGCCCTTCTACTTCACCTGGTCGGGTCTGGCGATCTGCCTCGCGCTCTACTGGGTCACCGGCGGGCTGGGGGTGTGCCTCGGCTACCACCGCCTGCTGACGCACGGCAGTTTCCAGACGTCGTCGCCGATGCGGTTTCTCTTTGCGTGGCTGGGTGGTATTTCGGGCGAGGGGTCGGCCGTCGCCTGGGTGGCGAACCACCGCAAGCATCACGCGTTCAGCGACCAGGAGGGCGACCCCCATTCGCCCCGCGACGGCGGCCTCTGGTCGCACATTCTCTGGATGTTTCCCGGCCATGCGCCGGGTGAACTCGAGGCCCATGCGAAGCGATGGGCGCCCGACCTCGTGAAGGACAAGGGCGTGCTCTTCCTGCACAACACCTTTCTGCTGTGGCACTTCCTCATCGGCGGAGCGCTGCTCGCGTCGGGGTGGCTGCTCCATGACCGCTTCACCGGCATTTCGTGGCTGCTCTGGGGGCTCGCGGTGAGGATGGTGATCGTGTTTCACGTCACCTGGTTCGTGAACTCCGCCAGTCACATGTGGGGCTACCGCAACTACGAGACCACCGACGACTCCCGCAACCTCTGGTGGGTCGGGCTGCTCGCCTTCGGCGAGGGCTGGCACAACAACCACCACGCCTACCAGCGCATGGCGGCCCACGGCCACCGCTGGTGGGAGTTCGACCCGACCTACTGGGTCATCCGCGGCATGGAAGCCGTTGGGCTCGCCTGGGACGTGGTCCACACCCCGCACGGCGTCGGTCGCAAGCCCGGCCGGCGGGCGGCTGCGAATCAGGCCTGAGAACGACCCCAGGTTGCAATTATCCGCCAGCCGGATACACTCGCCGCCTGAATCCAACACCCACACAATCAATGCCACCCGCGGCGGGTGGATGACGGCTGATGTCGCTCACGAAAGAACGCAAAAAAGAGCTGATCGGTGCCAACCGGCGGGGAACCGCCGACACCGGTTCTGCCGAGATTCAGATCGCCCTGCTGACGGGGCGAATCTCGCACCTGACGGACCACTTCAAGAAGCACAGCAAGGACTTCGCCAGCCGGCGTGGCTTGCTCATGATGGTGAGCCGTCGTCGCAGGCTTCTCGACTACCTCAAGCGGGTCGCCCCGCAGCGGTATCTTGACATCATCCGCCGCCTGGAGATCCGCAAGTAGCGGATCCGCCCCGGGATTCCGGGGCGGCCATGGCTGGCGTTGATTGGGTCGGTCCATTCGACGGTCGCAGGGCACGGTGTCCGCGACCGCCGCGGGCCTCGGGTACGGATTCCGCGCGGACGCTCCGGTGCGTCCCGTGGGAGACGGATCAAACGGATTGAACCACCAGACGGCACGGCACCCCAACGCGACCCAGAGGTCGCGGGGCAGCCGGGCACAGAAAGAAGGAATGCAGACGTGAAGCAGCGTGTTGAACGACAGATCGGCGACAATGTGCTCGCGATTGAGACTGGCTTTTTGGCCAAGCAGGCGGCGGGCAGCGTGCTCGTCAGCTACGGGGAGACGGTCGTGCTCGTGGCCTCGGCCACTGGAGCGCCACGCCCCGGCATCGATTTCTTCCCCCTGACCTGCGACTACCGCGAGCGGGTCGCCGCCGCCGGCAAGTTCCCCGGTGGGTTCCTCAAGCGCGAGGGGCGGCCGACACTCAAGGAAACGCTCACCGCCCGCCTGATGGACCGGCCGATTCGGCCGCTCTTTCCGGAGGGCTTCTATGACGAGGTCCAGGTTCAGGCCAACGTGCTGGCCAGCGATCGTCAGAACGACCCCGATGTGCTGGCGATGATCGGCGCGTCGGCGGCGCTCTGCATCTCCCCGCTTCCCTTCCAGGGCCCGCTCGGCAGCGTGCGGCTGGCGCAGGTCGACGGCCGCTTCGTGCCGTTCCCGACGATCGACCAGCTCGAAGAGAGCGACCTCGATCTCATCGTCTCCGGGAGCCCCACGGCCGTCCTCATGATCGAGGGTTTTGCCCGTGAGATGCCCGAGGAGCGGATGCTCCAGGCGTTGGAGGAGGCCCATCGCATCATTCGCGTGATCTGCGAGATGCAGGAGGAACTCATCCGCACGGCGGGCAAGCCGAAGAAGGAATACGTCCTCGCCGACTACTCGGCGCTGCGCGACCGCCTCACTCGTGACTACCTCGGCGAGCTCAAGGCCGCCAAGGCGATCATGGGCAAGCAGGATCGCGGCCAGGCCGTGAAGGCGCTCAAGGAGAAGGCCAAGGCGGCCGTGGCTCCGTCGGAGCCGGGCTTCGGCTTCAAGCCGGGCGAGGCCGGCGGCATCAGCGACGCCGACTTCGCGCACGTCTGGCACGGTCTCGAGGAGCGGGCCGTCCGCGAACTGATCCTCGAAGGCAAGCGTCCCGACGGCCGCGACCACAAGTCGCTGCGGGCGCTGCACTGCGAGGTCGACCTGCTCCCCCGGGTGCACGGCTCGGCCCTCTTCCAGCGTGGCGAGACGCAGTCGCTCGTCACCATCACGCTCGGCACCGGCAAGGACGAGCAGCGGGTCGACGGCCTGATCGACGAGTACTCCAAGAAGTTCATGCTCGACTACTACTTCCCCTCCTTCTCGGTGGGCGAGGTGCGTCCGATCCGCGGCCCCGGCCGTCGTGAACTCGGCCACGGTGCGCTGGCCGAGCGGAGCGTGAAGCCGGTGCTACCCGATCCGGACGTGTTCCCGTACACGATCCGCGTGATCTCCGACATCCTGGAGTCGAACGGCTCGAGCTCGATGGCGAGCGTTTGTGCCGCGACCCTCGGCCTGATGGCGGCGGGCGTGCCGATCTCGCACCCGGTCGCCGGCATCTCGGTCGGTCTCGTGAAGCAGAGCGAGCAGCACTGGGTGCTCCTCACCGACATCATCGGTGACGAAGACCACTACGGCGACATGGACTTCAAGATCGCCGGCTCGCAGAACGGCATCACCGGCATCCAGCTCGACCTCAAGATCAACGGCATCTCGCCGGCAATCATCGAGGCTACGCTGCGGCAGTCGCGTGAGGCCCGCCTCGAGATCCTGCGGACGATGCTCTCGGCGATCCGCCGGCCGCGTCCGGAGATCTCGCCGTGGGCGCCGCGTCTCCTGCGGACGCGGATCGATCCGCAGAAGATTGGCCTCCTGATCGGCCCGGGTGGCAAGACCATCCGCGGCATCCAGGAAAACACCGGAGCGAGCATCGAGGTCGAGGACGACGGCACGGTCACCGTGGCCAGCCACGACGCCGAAGGGGCGATGGCGGCCATGGCCCAGGTCGAGGCCCTCACGGCGTCGATCCAGGTTGGCCGGATCTACGAGGGTCGGGTCACGAGCATCAAGGACTTCGGCGCCTTCGTGGAACTCGTGCCCGGCAAGGACGGCCTCTGCCACGTGAGCGAACTCTCCGACGATTTCGTGAAGAGCGTCGCCGATGTCTGCCGGATCGGCGACATCATGCGGGTGAAGGTGATCGCGGTCGACGACCAGGATCGCGTGAAGCTCAGCCGCAAGGCGGTGCTCCGCGAGCAGGCCGAGGCTGCGGCGGGCAACCCGGCGGCGGAGTGACGGTCTTTCCAGGAGCCTCGTGAGAGCGGAGCCGGCCATGTCGTCCCCCGACGAACAGGACCGCTCGCGGGCTGAAACGTATGCGGAGTTTGCGGCTCTCGTGGGCGGTCTCGCCCACGAGATCCGCAACCCGCTGTCGACGATCCGGCTCAACATGGAGCTGCTCGCCGAGGACTTCGAAAACACCGATCCCGATTCGCCCACCAAGCAGCGGGATCGGCGGGCCAAGGCGAAGATCGACCTCGTCCGGCAGGAGTGCGACCGCCTCCAGAAGCTGCTCGGCGACTTCCTCGACTTCGCCCGGCAGGAGTCGCTGACGCTCGAGCCCGGGAGTCTGAACGCCGAGATCGAGCAGCTGCTCGACTTCTTCTCGATCCGGGCCAAGGAGGCGGGCGTCGAGATCGTCCGCTACCTCGATCCCGAGCTGCCCGCGGTACGGCTCGACCGTGAGACCTTCCGTTCGGCGGTGCTCAACCTGCTGCTCAACGCCGTCCAGGCGATGGACGGGACAGGCGGCCAACTCGTCGTTCGTACCAGGCCTGCGGGGCTCGGGGTGCTGCTGGAGCTGATCGACACCGGTCCCGGCATGGACGCGGAGACGCTCGGCAAGGTGTTCGGCGCCTTCTACACGACCAAGCAGGGAGGCTCGGGCCTCGGCCTGCCGACGTCCCGAAAGATCGTCGAGGCGCACGGCGGTACGATCGACGTCGAGAGTGCCCCCGGTCGGGGCACGAAGGTCACGATCTGGCTGCCCGCGCCGCCCCGGCTCCCCAAGGGCGGCCGTCCCGCGGGCGGCACGTCGTCCTGAACCCTGCGGCAACTGGACGTCCGCCCCGCACGCTCCGTACCATCCTGTTTTATGGCTTCAACCCCAGCAGCATCGCCGCCGCCGACCGAACCGGCCACCGAGCCGGCCGCGGGCCCGTCGGCGATGCGGGTGCTGGTGGTCGACAACGACATCGTGCATGCCCGGACGATGGGCGAGGTGCTCGGCAGGCTGGGTCACACCGTGACGGTGGTGGGCAGCGGTACCGAGGGCAGCCGACGGATCGAGGCCGACGTGTTCGACATCGTGGTCACCGACCTGATGATGAACGACATCGGCGGCCTCGAGATCCTCGCCCGGGCCAAGAAGGCCTCGGCCGACACCGAGGTGATCGTCGTCACCGGCCACGGCACCATCCCGTCGGCGGTCTCGGCGATGCAGCAGGGCGCCTTCACCTACCTGCAGAAGCCGCTCGACATGGCCCACCTGCGGGCGGCGGTCGAGAAGGCCGCCGAGGGCGTCCGCCTGCGGCGGCAAAACCTCGAACTCAATCGGCGGCTCGACGAGAAGTTCGGCTTCGAGGGGGTGATCGGCTCGAGTCCGCAGATGCTCGCGCTCATCGAGCGAATGAAGCGGATCGCCCCGACCGACGCCACCGTGCTGATCCAGGGGGAGACCGGCACCGGCAAGGAGCTCGTCGCGCAGGCCGTGCATCAAAACAGCCCGCGGAAGAGCAAGCCGTTCGTGGCCCTCAACTGCGCCGCGCTCAGCGAGAACATCCTCGAGAGCGAGCTCTTCGGCCACGTCCGCGGCGCCTTCACCGACGCCTCCAGCGACCGGGTGGGAAAGTTCGAGTATGCCAACGGCGGGACGCTGTTCCTCGACGAGGTCGGCGACATGCCGATGGCCACGCAGATCAAGCTGCTGAGGGTGCTCGAGTCGGGCGAGATCACCCGTGTCGGCTCCAACACGCCGGTGCGGGTGAACGTCCGGATCCTCTCGGCCACCAACCGCAATCTGGAAGATGCGATCGCCTCCGGAGCCTTCCGCAGCGACCTCTACCACCGGCTCAAGGTGGTGACGATCGCCATTCCCCCGCTTCGCGATCGGGCCGGAGACATCCCGCTCCTCATCGAGCATTTCCTCAAGCAGTTCTCGCGGCGGCACGGCAAGAGCATCAAGGGCCTGTCGCTTCCCGCCCGCGTCAAGCTTGGCTCTTATGCCTGGCCCGGGAACGTCCGGCAGCTCCGGAACGTGATCGAGAGCATGGTCGTGGTCGACTGTGACGAGATGCTCGACGTCGACGACCTGCCGATCGAGCTCGATCCCGACTCGCCCGTGGCCGCCGCCTCGACCGCGGACGTCGACATGTCGACCGGGCTCTCGGCCCTCGTCGGTCGCCCGCTCGAGGAGATCGAGAAGGTGTTCATCGCCGAGACGCTCAAGCTGACCGGCGGCAACCGTGAGCAGGCGGCCGATCTCCTTGGCATCGGCGAGCGGACCTTGTATCGAAAGATCAAGGAATACCAGCTCAGCTGAGCCACCGACCGCATGGGACGCATCCATCAACTCCCGATGTCGGTCGTGAACCGCATCGCCGCCGGCGAGGTGGTGGAGCGGCCCGCGAGCGTCGTCAAGGAACTGCTCGAGAACGCTCTCGACGCCTCGCCCGCGCGGATCGACGTCGCCCTCGACCAGGGCGGCATCGCGCTGGTCCGCGTGGTCGACGACGGGGGCGGCATCGAGGCCGACGACCTGCCGCTGGCGGTGACGGCCCACGCGACGAGCAAGCTGCGGGTCGCCGAGGATCTGGAGCGGATCGGCACGCTCGGCTTTCGAGGCGAGGCGCTGGCGAGCATCGCGGAAGTGTCGCGGCTCGTGATCCGCTCGCGGACGCCCGCGGGCACGGGGGCGACGATCACCGTGGATGGCGGCCGCGCCGGCGAGGTGCGGCCCGACGGCTGCGCCGTCGGCACCACCGTCGAGGTTCATCAACTCTTTGGGAATGTACCCGCGAGACGGTCGTTCCTCCGGGCGCCGCAGACCGAATGGTCGCATGCCTCGGAGGCCTTCGTCCGCACGGCGCTGGCCCATCCGGCCGTGGCCTTCAGCCTCGTCCACAACGGCCGGCGGGTGCACGACTTGCCGGCGACCCAGTCGTGGCGCGATCGGATCGCGGGGCTGTTCGGTGCCGAGGTGGCCGGCAGGCTGATCGAGGTCGAGGCCGACGACGGCGAGGTGTCGGTGCACGGGTTCGTAGGGCGTCCCGAGGACGACGTGGCCAGCGGCCGGCTGCAGCACCTCTTCGTCGGCGGCCGGCCGTTTCGCGATCGGTCGATTCTCCACGCCGTGCAGGAGGCCTATCGGGGACTATTGCTCTCGGGACGGCAGCCGATTGCGTTTCTCGCCTTTGACCTGCCGCCCGACGCCGTGGATGTGAACGTCCATCCCGCCAAGATGGAGGTGCGGTTTCGCGAGCCGTCACGGCTCTACCGCCTCGTGCTCTCCGCCCTCCGCACGAAGTTCCTGGCTGCAAACGTCACCACGCGGCTCGAGCCCCCGCGGCCGCCCGTCGCCAGCCTGCCCGAGTTCGAGCCGTTCGCGCCGGAGGGCCACGGCAGTCGCGACATCGGTGCCGAGCGGATCGCGGCGGCTCCGCGAACGCTCTGGCCCGTCGAGGCGGCGGGCGATGAGCAGTGGAATGCCCCGCCGCCCGCCGGCCAGGCGAACGCCCGCACGAACACCGGCGCTGCCGCCTGGGAGATCGACGACGCCTCACGGCCAGGGGCGGGCGAGGAACTCGCCGTGCAGATGCACGATCGCTACATCGTGGTGGAAACGGCAGCCGGCATCGAGGTGATCGACCAGCACGCGCTCCACGAGCGGCTTTTGTACGAGAAGTTCAAGGCTGCGGTGGAATCGGGCGGCCTGGAGGTGCAGCCGCTGCTCGTGCCCGAGAAGGTCGACCTCGCGCCGGCGGAGTTGGAACTCGTCCACGACCATGCGGACACGCTCGAGCGGGCCGGCATGCGGATCGAGCCGTTCGGCGGCAGCACTGTCATCGTGACCTCGAAGCCGGCGCTCGCCGGCGACACGCCCGCCGCCGCGATCGTCCACGAGGTGCTCGACCGGCTCTCCGCCACGGCGGCTTCGGGCGGCGGCACCAGCATGCTGGTGGACGAGGTGCTCCACGGCCTCGCTTGCCGGGCTGCGATCAAGGCGGGCGACCGGCTCTCGCCAGCGGAGGTCGCCGCCCTGGTGCGGGATCGACGGATCGTTCCCGAGGCCCACCACTGCCCGCACGGCCGGCCCACCTCGCTGACGCTCTCGCGTCAGGATCTCGACCGCCAGTTCCGACGCACCTGACACCCCCGACCATCATGCCTAAGACTTCCCCGCCCGAGGACCAGCGATGATCTGCGTGAGCATCGGCCGCGGCCGCCACCGGCACATGATCGCCGAGCACAAACACCTGGTGGAGAACGGCGTCCGCCTCGTCGAACTTCGGCTCGACTACATCCAGGGCGAGGTGCAGATCAGGCGGCTGCTCCGCGACCGCCCCTGTCCCGTGATCGTGACCTGTCGGCGGAAGAGCGACGGCGGCCGATGGGAGCATTCGGAGGAAGCCCGGCGGACGCTGCTGCGGACGGCGATTGTCGAAGGAGCCGACTACATCGACCTCGAGGACGACATCGCCGCGGGTGTCCCGCGGTATGGGGCGACAAAGCGGATCGTCAGCCATCACGACTTCCAGAAGACTCCCGCCGACCTGACCCTACTGCACAAGCGGCTGTCTTCGATGGACGCCGATGTCGTCAAGATCGCGGGCATGGCGAACCATCCCACCGACAACCTGCGGATCCTGCAGATGGTGCACGCCAGCAAGCTGCCGACCGTCGGCATCGGCATGGGCGACATCGGCGTTCCGACCCGGATCCTCGGCGGCCGATTCGGCGCCCCCTTCACCTTCGCCACGTTCAACGACGACCGCGTGCTCGCTCCCGGCCAGATCGGCTGGCGTCAGATGCGGGAGATGTATCGCTACGAATCGATCACGCCGGCGACGAAGATCTATGGCGTGGTCGCCGATCCGGTGGCCCACAGCCTCTCGCCCGTGGTCCACAACGCCGCGTTGGCTGCCGCCGGGATCGACGCGGTCTACATTCCCTTTCGAGTGCCGGCGGAGCAGCTCGACGAGTTTCTCTCCGCCGCCTCGCGGTGGCCGCTGGCTGGATTGAGCGTGACGATCCCGCACAAAGAGGCCGTCCTGAAGCATACGGCCCATACGGACGATCTCGTGAAGTCGATCGGCGCCGCCAACACGCTCTCGTTCGCCGCCGACGGGATCACCGCGGCAAACACCGACGCAATCGCCGCCGTGGAGAGTCTCGCGGCGGCCCTGCAGGGAGACGAGCAGGCGAAGCCGGAAGGAATCGGCCTGAAGACCGCCCTCGTGCTTGGAGCGGGCGGAGCCGCGCGGGCCGTGGCCTTCGGTCTCAAGAAGAAGGGTGTCGAGGTGACGGTGACCTCCCGCACCGGCGAACGCGCCAAAAAGATCGCGGCCGAGGTGGGCTGCAAGTCGACGGAATGGACCGCCCGGCACCGGATGCCCTACGACTGCGTCGTCAACGCCACGCCGGTGGGAATGCACCCCAACGTGGACGAGAGCCCCTACGACAAGGAGCATCTCCGGCCATACATGGTCGTATTCGACACCGTCTACAATCCCGAGAACACGCTGCTCGTCAAGGAGGCACGGAGCGCGGGATGCCGCACCGTGACCGGCGTGGAGATGTTCGTGCGGCAGGCGGCGATCCAGTATCGCATCTGGCACGGCGCGGAACCGCCGCCCCAGGTGATGCGCGAGGCGCTCAAGCGGGCCACGGCATCGGCCAAACAACCGTCGTGAGCGGCTCGGCGGCCGCGGGTGGTGGAGGGAAGGCGATGACGCGGCTGACACTCATCGGCTATCGCGGCTGCGGCAAATCGACCGTGGCGGCGCTGCTGGCGCCGCGACTTGGCGTTTCCGCGGTCGATGCCGACGACGTCGTCGAGCGGCGGGCGGGAGTCTCGATCGCCGCGCTGATCGCCGACCGCGGGGAGGCAGCCTTCCGCGACCTCGAATCGGCCATCCTCGCCGACCTGCTCGCCGGCCCGCCGCTGATCCTCGCCACGGGTGGGGGCGTGGTGCTCCGCGAGGCCAACCGGCAGCTGCTTCGCGACCGCGGTCGGCCCGTGGTTTGGCTCGACGCCGCCGCCGACGTGGTGCGAACGCGACTGGCCGGCGATCCCACGACCGCCCTGCGACGGCCGGGGCTGTCGGGCGTCGATCCGCTTGCGGAAGTCGCCGCCACGCTGGCGACCCGCGAGCCGCTCTACCGCTCGACCGCCGACGTGCGATTCGACGCCGGAAGCGGTTCACCGGAGCAGATCGTGGAGCGGATCGTCGAGTGGCTGGCCGACTGGAAAGGCTCCCTCACGACGTCACCGGAGCATTCGTCATGACACCCGAGGCGATGCCCGTGCCCGATTCAATCAGCCTTGTCGGGTCGCTGCTCGCGGTGGCCGCCGGGCTCGCCGGCGGGCGGCTGCTCGTCACGGGAGTGGGGCGGTTGATCGAGCCGGGTATCGCGGCAGGCTCGCGGGCCATGCTCTGGACGCCCGTGATCGCCGCCGCCGCTGCGCTCGCCCTCTGGTGGTGGGAGGTGCTCTGTCGCGGTCTCGTCCCCGACGGAGTCGACGTCTCGTTCGCGCCGCTGGCGACGCGATGCGGCCTGCATGGGATCCTGTTCCTCTTGCTCGCCGCCGCCACGTGGATCGATCTCAGGCACCGCGTGATCCCCGATGCGATCACCGTGCCGGGAGTGCTCGCCGGTCTCGCCGCGATGGCCGCCGTACCCGACGGTCTCCTGCCGGTGGTCCGGGAGGTGCCCCGCTCGTTCGCATTGCCCCTCCGCGAGGCCGACGTGCTCGGCTTCGCCGGTCCGCTGCGCGGGGCTTGGCCGTCGTGGCTGGAACCGGCGCCCGATGTCGTGGGGCTGGCCGTCGCGGCGGTCGTGTTCGTCGTCTGGTGGCTCGTGGGCACGGAGCCGGGGTACGCCGGCGAGAAATCGGAACCATGGTGGCGGCGGCTACTCGAACCGCGACCGCTCGTCGCGATCGCCGGCGCGGGGATCGTGGTGGCGGCGTGGTTGGCGGGCGGTCTCCACTGGCGGGGCCTGGGGTCGGCGCTCGGCGGGCTCGCCGTCGCCGCGGGGATGGTCTGGCTGACCCGCGCCGGTGCGTCGCGGGCGCTGGGACGAGAGGCGATGGGGCTTGGCGACGTCACGCTGATGGCGATGGTCGGCGCGTGGCTCGGCTGGCAGCCCTGCGTGCTCGCCTGCTTCCTGGCGGTCTTCATCGGCCTGGCCCATGGCATCGCGCAGCTCGTGCTCCACAGCGAGGCCGAACTTCCCTTCGGCCCGAGCCTCTGCCTCGGCGCCGCGGTGGTGGTGGTGGGCTGGCGGCCGATCTGGGGTCGGTGTGAGCCGTTCTTCGAGCGGCCGCTCGAGATGGCGGCGGTGGTGGCCGCTGTGATCTCCCTGACGGCGGTGACCCTCTGGGCATGGCATCGGCTGAGGCCGATTTCCGGGGGCTGACGGCCTGCCTGCCGGGCTTGCCGCCCCCGCCCCGGCCTCCTACGATCCCGCCCCCTCGGAGGCCGTTCCCGTGATGCCGTCGCGCGCCCAGTTCGTGCCGCTCGTCGCCGCGCTCGTTGCGGCGACCGCGTGCGGCTGCGCGAGCAACCCGTTCAAGAAGCAGGCGGTGCCGCCTCCGAGTCTCGAGCCACCGCCGGGCGTCGCCGCACCGGCCCACACGATGCCGCAGGTGTCGTCGTCATCGTTGCCGCCGTCCTACGCCGACGTCGATGGCCGGCAACTCGAGGCGGCTCTCGTGCGAAACCGCCAGGAATCGCAGGTGATGCAGGACGAGATCGCGGCGCTTCGAGACCAGCTCGCGAGCACCTCGTCGCAGCTCGCCCAGGCGCGGGCCGCCGGCCTGCCGCCGGGCGCGGACAAGCCGCCGCGGGTCGGCAACGACGGCGGCGTGCCGGCCACCCCAGTCGTCATGCAGTCGGCGATGACGCAGCTCAAGCTCCCGGAACTGCAGCCGCGCTTCGACGGCGCGGTGATCCGAGTCGACATCCCAGCCGACCGGCTGTTCGATGGCGGCACCGCCAACCTCCTGCCCGAGGGGGCGGCCGTCCTCACGCAGGTCTCGGCCGAACTGGAGCGGGTCTATCCTGGCCACTTCATCGGCATCGAGGGGCACGTCGACACGGAGCCCCTGCAGAACGCCTCGTGGGCGTCGCCCCATCAGCTCACCGCCGCCCGGTCGGCGGCCGTCTTCGACTTCCTCACGACGCGGACGGCGATGCACGAGAGCCAGCTCTTCCTCGTGGCCCACGGTGCGAATCATCCGCTCGTCTCCAATGCCACGGCGGCGGGGCGCTCACGGAACCGGCGGGTCGAACTGGTGATCTACCCCGACCGCGCCGCGGTCGACATCGCCGCGAAGTGACCCGCCGGCTTCCGGTTGCTACACTCCGCCGCATGGTGACGATCGTCGACTACGGCAGCGGCAACCTGCGAAGCGTGCAGAAGGCGTTCGAGAAGCTCGGCGTGGCGGCCCGTATCACCGACGATCCTCAGGTGGTGGCCGAAGCGGAGCGGGTGGTCCTGCCCGGTGTCGGTGCCTTCGGCGACGCGATGCGGGCGCT
>Ga0315902_10009475_pt1 | contig 13025 bp, 8 predicted proteins | sample LakEriMetagenome_9_FD_203523 | JGI IMG/M metagenome (GOLD analysis project Ga0315902, IMG submission 203523) | Freshwater fungal communities from buoy surface, Lake Erie, Ohio, United States - Buoy 12 MA117 | ecosystem: Environmental > Aquatic > Freshwater > Lake > Lake biofilm | place: USA... | reverse complement strand
TCGGCAATGACGTCGATCTCGACCTGCTCCGGCTTCCAGCCCTTCGGCAGGTTCGACTCCAGGAACGTCCTGCACGAGGCCACCTGATCGTCGATGCTCGACTGACGCTGCTCCTCCGTGGAGAACCGGGCGTGGATCAGGGCGCGGAGCGGCTCCTTCTTCGGGAGCAGGATCGGTTGGCGGAGGTGCATCATGACGCACCCCCTTTCGCCGCCGCCGGCGGCACGATCGCGATCCCCCGGGCCGCAACCGAGGCCCAAGCGGAGAGGCCAACCCTCTCCGGCATGACCCTGAAAAACTTTGCTGAAACTTTGCTGACGGGTCCTGACTTTTGCCAAATCTGGCCGCTCCGTCCCAACGCCAGCCAACGATCACAAGTCGTTGACGGGCATGGACATTGCGTCAGGAATCGTAGAAATTCCGAGACTGTGGAAAATAGCCTCGAAAGAATCCCGCCCTCTCCGCGCGGTTTCGTGACGGCTGGCGGTGATCGGTCCCTGAGACGGGGCGACTCGACAGGATCCCACCGGCCGTGCCGAAACTCACCAGGCACGAACTGCGGGAAGTGGATCGCCTCGCGATCGAGGAGTACGGCGTCCTGGGCGTCGTGCTGAAGGAAAACGCCGGCGCGAATACCGCCCGGTTGCTCGAGGCGCCGGGCATCAGGTGCGGGTGCTCTTGGCTGCCGCACCCGCGGCCTATGCCGGTGATGCCGCGATCAACTTGTGAATCGTCGAGCGAAGCGGCTTGTCGATCATCTGCCTGGCCACAGCCGACGAGGCGGCGTGGCGACGAGAGCTTGCCACGGCGGGACGGTGCGTGCGGGCCGATCTCACCGCCACGTTCGTGGCAGTGAAGGCAGGCTTCGCGAATCCCGCCGCGGCTGCGTTTACCGGCCCGGTCCACGTCCTCGGGATCGCCCCTGTCCGCTTGCTGAGGCGTAGACGAAGCGACCGGCCCGGTCCGACCCAGTGCTGCACGCTCTTGTCTGGTGTCGTGGGGCACTGACAAGCCTTCCGGCAGATCGACAAGGTTTTTTCCGTCGGCGGCCTGCATCTGGCGTCGCTCGGGAAGTTTTTCGAAAGAGCTGGCAAATGGAAATACTCCCCTCGCGTGGGTATCTTATTGCTGCCGCGGATGTATCGAGCCCGTTTTGAATGGATTCCCACAGATGGACAGCTTATTTGCCTGGACGATCACCGCTCCCGCACTCATGCTGATGGCCGCTGTCCTCATCCCGCGGGACTGGGCGAACGAGCATCTCGAGTCCATGCGGCGGCTGGCCAAAACCGCGACCGTGGCGGCTGCGGTAGTTGCTGCTGTCGTGGCTGTGTGGCTGGCCTTCAGAGGGCCGATCGACGTTCGCCTGGCGGTTGTGCCCGGCCTGCCCGCCCTCAACTTCGGTGTCTACTTTGACGACCTCGCAGCGATCATGCTGCTGCTGATCAGCTTTATCGGTGCGGTAATCTGCCGATACGCGGTCCGCTATCTCGACGGCGATCGCGAGCAGGGGCGATTCCTCTGCTGGATGCTCTTCACGCTCGGCGCGGTGTTCCTGCTGGTCACCTCCCGTAACCTGCTTCAGTTCGCTACCGCCTGGCTCTTCGCAGACCTCGGCCTCCATGAACTCCTCTGCCACCACCGCCATCGGTCTTGGGCCATCTGGGCCGCACGGAAAAAACTCCTCATCAGTCTGCTCGGCAACGTCTTTCTGATCGCCGCCTTGGCGGTGACGTATGTCACCTTCGGCAGCTTCGACTACGCCGACGTCTTCGCCAAGGCCGTGGCCCTGCGGGAGCAGTCGGCACCGAACTCGATGATGGTCTGGGCCATCGGAAGCCTGTTTGTCCTGGCGGCGATGACCAAGTCGGCCCAGTTTCCATTTCACAGCTGGCTGCCCGATACGATGGAAGCGCCCACGCCGGTTTCCGCCCTGATGCACGCTGGCATTATCAATGCCGGAGGGTTTCTCGTGATCCGGCTCAGCCCGCTGCTGGTGCTCTCGCCCGCCGCTCTCAGCCTGCTGGCGATAATCGGCGCGATCACCGCCCTCCTCGGTGGCGTCGTGATGCTCTCGCAGACGAGCGTGAAGCGTTCGCTTGCGTTTTCGACAATTGCCCAGATGGGCTTCATGATGCTCCAGTGCGGGCTCGGCGGCTTTTCCGCGGCTTTGCTCCACATCGTCGCGCACTCGCTCTACAAGGCCCATGCCTTTCTCAGCTCGGGAAGCGTGCTGGAACAAGCCGCCCGCACACAGCTGACCCAGGCACGCGCCCGCGGTGGTCGCGCGGTGCTCGTCACCGACCTCCTGGCCGTCGCCGGGGCAGTGGCGATCCTCGGGCTGACCCTCGCCTGCTTTGGGATCAAGATCTCCGAAAAACCGGGCGGGATCGTCCTCGGCTTCGTGCTGCTGTTGGCCCTCACCAACCTGCTCTCCACCTTCTTCGCCACGCGGGTCCGGAACCTGTCCCTCCTCGGGATTGCGGCGGCGGCGGTGGTGGCGTTCGCTTACTTCGCGAGCTTCGAGTTGATCGACAGCCTGCTCGCCGCCACGATGTCGCGACAGCCCCTGGAGCGATCGCTCCTCGATCGGGCGGTGCATGTCGTGGCGGTGGCGAGTTTTATGGCGATTTTCATCGTGCAAAACTTCATCCAGAACTTTTCGCATCTGGGCTGGGTGCAGGTCTTTTACGTGCATGCGAACAACGGCTTTTATCTCGACATTCCCTTCCGGCGGCTGACCGGCTGGATCTACGGCCAGCCGGCGGCCGTCTCGTAGCCCGTGTCTTCCAAGGTGGCCCACCGCTGATGAACAGAGTTACGACGAGCAGCGAAACCGCTACGACCATACGGACTCCCGCGGAACTGGCGTCGCATCTCGAAGCCGTTGGGGCAATCATTCCGCCGCTCTGGCCATTGGCTGACTACGTGGCAGTCAACCCGTTTCTTGGCCTTGCCGATCGGCCTTTTCTGGTCGCTCGTCAGTTGCTCGCCGATGTTCGCGTCTGTGACATTCTGCCAACAGCCGAATGGTTTCGACAGCGACTGAGCACCGGGGCGATCACGGCGGCCGACCTCGACACCGCCCTGGCCGAGTGCCGGGAGGAGCATCCCGAATGGTTCGCCAGCCTCACGGTGGAAGCCTGCCGGGCCTTGCTTGACGACGAGCCGGCAGCGGTCGGGGCCGAACGCCGCTACCGAACCGTGTCGGAACTGGTCGACGAACGGACCGGTACCCGCTGGACTAGCCACATCGTCACGGACATCTCCCGGCACTGTGCCGGCCACTTCGACCGAGGGCAGGCCAGCTGGCTGAGTCCCTGGCTGAGCTTGCCGCTCTACGAGGCGTGGCGGCAGCGGGCACAGCTGAGCCGCCGGCTCGACGAACTTGGGATCCGTGGATTCCGGCAGCTGGTCGCAGCGCTGCCGGATGATCCTCGCGAGGCAATCCCCGCCCTGCTGGCCCGGCTGGCCATTCCCGAGCCGCACATCGAACGATTTCTGCTGGCAGAACTCTTTTCGGTCGCCGGCTGGGCCTCGTTTATTCGCTATCTCGCCTGGCATGCCGAGAAACCACCATCGGTTGCTGACGACCTGACGGGGCTGCTGGCTATCCGACTGGCCTGTGACGTGGCCTTGGCCGAATCGAGCGGTTTGACAGACCTGCCCGAGGGGCTGGTGCCGACAACTCCCGAGCCGCCCGACCCTCTGCCGGCTGTGCTGGCACGCTACCTGATGCAGGTTGCCGGTGAGGTCAGCCATCGCCGCAGCCTGCTGGCCGACATTGCCACGGACAAGCAGCCGGCGGCGACCAGACGGCCCACGGTGCAGATGGTCTTCTGCATCGATGTTCGCAGCGAGGTGTTGCGACGCCACCTCGAGGGCCAGAGCAAGCTGGTCGAAACCTGTGGGTTTGCCGGATTCTTCGGGATGCCGCTGGAGTTTATTCGCCTGGGCACCGCGTTCGGCGCCGCTCATTGCCCGGTGCTGCTGCAGCCGACTTTTCCAGTCTTTGAGCGGCTGCTGGGAGCATCGGGAGAGCGGGTCGCGGCGGCCATCGACCACCGGAAGCTGCTCAGGAAGGGCCGCAAGCTCTGGAAGGGCTTTCAGTCGTCAGCGATCTCCTGCTACAGCTTTGTGGAGTCGCTGGGGCTCGCCTATCTGCCGAAGCTTTTCACCGACTCGATTGGCGTCACGCGGCCCGTGTCCGATCCGCGAAACGACGGCCTCTCGCGGGACGAGCAGCGACGGCTCGGCCCCGACCTGGATGGCTCGGATGATCCCCTCCCGCTCGACCAGCGGATTAGTCTGGCCGAAGGCATGCTGCGAAACCTCGGGCTCACTGATCGGTTTGCGAGGATCGTCGCCATCTGCGGCCATGCCGCCACCATGGTCAACAATCCCTACCGTGCGGGCTACGACTGCGGCGCCTGTGGCGGCCATTCCGGCGAGCCGAATGCTCGCGTTGCCGCCGCCATTCTCAACGACATTCAGGTCCGTGCGGCACTGGCCGAGCGGGGCATCGCGATCCCTGCCGACACCTGGTTCGTGGCGGCCGTGCACCGGACCACAACCGATGAGATTGAGTTTTTCGGTCCGACGGGTTGTCCTGCCACGCACCACGATGAGTTTCGGGACATCCTTGCCTGGACTGCCGCCGCAGGGAAGGCAACGCGGCTTGAACGGAGCAGGCGGCTGGGGAACGCCACCGATGAGTCGGTGCTCTTCCGCGCCCGCGACTGGGCGGAGGTTCGGCCTGAATGGGGGCTGGCGGGCAATGCCGCCTTCGTCATTGCCGACCGCAGCCGAACGGTAGGGCTCAACCTCGGTGGCCGCTGTTTCCTCCACGAGTACTCCTCGGCGAAAGACCCCGAGGGAAAGGTGCTCGAGCTGATCATGACAGCCCCGCTGGTCGTGACCAGTTGGATCGGGCTGCAGTATTTTGCCTCCGCCGTCGACAACAAGGCCTTCGGCAGCGGAAGCAAAGTCATTCACGACGTGGTGGGTCAGTTTGGCATCCTTGAGGGGAACGGTGGCGACCTGCGGGTTGGCCTCCCCTGGCAGGCGGTTCACGATGGCACCAAACTGCAGCATGAGCCGCTGCGACTCACGGTCATCATCGAGGCCAGCCGGGAGCGAGTTGCCGACATTCTCAATCGGCACTCAGGCGTGCGGGATCTCGTCACCCACAACTGGCTTCGGCTCGTGGTCGAGGAAGCGGGAGAGCGCTACCGCTGGACACCTACGGCTGGCTGGCAGCTGCTCTGACTGGAGCGGTCGACGAATCTTGCGGGGCCCGCCGCTGACCATGTTGATTGTTGATTACTGACGTCCTCCCCAAATCCGGACCCACGTCTTGTGAGAGACTCAAGAATAGGACGGCCAACAACACTTCCGCATGCGTTTGACGGGTGACGAGCGTTCGATGGGGTGTGGCTCTGGGCCGCACGAGGTGCAACTGACTGAATCACCGGTGCCCACCCGCCATGGCCGCGACGCACAGACAGCCAGGCAGATCGGCTCGCAGTCAACGTCGTACTCGGCCTTTGGCTTCTTCGTCGTGCAGGGTGTGCAGACGCAGATCGGCTCGAGGTCGCAGGTGGACCCGCATCGCAGGCAGACCTGCGTGGCCGTTCGTTCGGCTCCTCTCTCGGGTGCCGTCGCGCCGAGTGCGACCATCGTCGCGATGAGGATGGCTGCCGTGGTCCAGTGGCGTTGTCGAATCGGAGTCATGTCGTGGTTTCCGCGAGAGGTCGTCGGAAGAACGTTCTCAAAAGTCGAAGTCGATCCGCATGCCGTATGCGTCGGTCATGCTGTTGCCCTTGTTCGTCTTGGTGTCTTCCAGGAAGGCCCGGATGTAGTTGAACTTCCACCGGGTGTAGGGGTTGAGGTACCAGTTGAGACCGACGGTGAAGTCGGTGAGATTGTTGCCCTGGATGTTTTTGTCGTTGAGCACGATGTTCGAGAACCGAGCCGCGACTTCCCAGGCTCCGAGACCGGTCTGGATTCCCCGGGACTTCGTTCGTACCCGGAAGAAGTCTTCGAAGGGTCGCACGCGGTCGTGAATGCCGAGTCGGCGGTCGTAGGGCCGGTGTTCGCCGGTGAGGAAGTAGCTCACCTGGGCCATGTAGCCGTTGAAGAACAGGCTCGGGCCACCGATCTGGTCGACGACGGCGAAGGCGTACTCCGACTGCAGCGAGAGCGGCCCGAGAATCAGGGCGAACTCCGGGTCGAAGAGTTGGAAGTGGTCGGCGGCAATGAAGCCGGTGTCGACGAAGATCGGCGCGAACGGACCGGGAACGTTGTTGATGTAGTTGCTCGGTGACGGCGGGCCGACGGGGCCGAAGACGTTCGCCGGCTGCTGCTTGCGGATTTCGGGCGTGTTTCGGAAACGGACCTGGCCCTGGTAAGCGTCGCGGTAGCTGTATGCTCCGCCGAGGTGGAGATAGTATCGGCCGTCGCTGGCGTCGTCCCACCAGGGGAGCGTCGTTCCGCGCATGGTGAGGGCCTGCCCGCTGTCGAATGAGTCGTTCCCGACGTTGTCGCTGTTGGTGCGAAACGTGCCGATCGCCCAGGTCGCCCGCTCGTTCTCGGTGTTGCCGTAGGCCATCACACCCATGTTGCGGGCGGGGGCGAAGGTGTCGACGAGCGATCGCTCCATGAACGTGTTGTTGCGGTTCTGGGTGACGCGTTCGAGCGAGAAGGGCTCGAAGTAGTGGCCCGCCCGCACGTGCTGCAGGTACGGCAGATCCTTCCACTCGAGGTAGTTGTCGAGGTAACTTGGCTGGTTGGCCAGCGCGAAGTCGACTCCGAGCGAATAGTCGAGGACCTCGAAGCTCGTGCCCCGGGCGCCGAGACGGAGGCGGCGGAACTGCACGCCGTCCTGCAAGTCGCCGACGTCGATCCGGCTCTCTTCATCCTGGCCGAAGTAGACGGTGTCGGCCTGGACCTGACCAGTGACGATCAGCGAGGGCTTCTTGGCGTCGTCCCTCTTCTTTCTCTCGGCGGCGGCGTCGAGCTTGCCGAGCGACTGCTCCAGGGCTGCGATTCGCTCCTCGGCAGAGAGGCTCTTGCTCTCCGACTCAGCTCCGCGCGCACCCAGGCCCCATCCCGCCAGCAGAAACGCGAGCAGGCCGATCAGCGTCGCTGAAAAGAGCCACTTCGGCACGTCGATATGATCGGCACAATCGATACGATCGGTTCAAATACCCCAGTCGTCGCACGAGTCAGGACGGGGGCCTTGGGGCCGGTGGGTAGGTGGGCACACGGGAGGCCGGAGGGCATGGCAAGGCTGGCAAGACAGGAAGTTCGCGAACTCGATCGCCTGGCGATCGAGGAATACGGCGTGGCCGGCGTGGTGCTCATGGAGAATGCGGGGGCCAACGCCGCGAGGTTGCTCGAGGCACACGGCATTTCGGGGACGGTCGTGATCGCCTGTGGCCGAGGCAACAACGGCGGCGATGGCTTCGTGATCGCCAGACACCTCGATGCCGCGGGGTACGAGGTGCGAATGCTCCTGGCGGCCAGGGTGGAAAGCCATGCCGGAGACGCTGCGATCAACCTCCGGATCGCAGAGCGGAGTGGCGTGCCGATCGTGTGCCTGGCTGATGCCGAGGAGGCCGAGTGGCGACGGGGGGTTGCCGGGGCGGCGTGGATCGTCGATGCCCTGCTCGGTACGGGCGCAGCGGGGCCACCACGGGGTGCCATCGCCACTGCGATCGGGGCCATCAACTCCGTGCGTGCCGCCCTGTCGGAGACGACGACGCGGGTGCTGGCGGTGGATCTGCCATCGGGCCTTGACGCGGACACGGGCGAGACGCCGGGGGAGTGCGTGCGGGCTGATCTGACGGCGACGTTCGTGGCGGAGAAGGCGGGATTCGCCAACCCTGCCGCCGCGGCATTCACCGGTTCGGTCCACGTGCTCGGGATCGGAGCGCCGGGAAGCCTGCTGCGACGGTTCGGTGTCAGTCCGTAAGTTCGCGGTCGAGGAATGTCCAGCCAAGGGCGTCCATGAACGCCTTCTGCTTGTTATCGGCGGCCCCGCCGTGGCCCCCCTCGATGTTCTCGTAGTAGAGCACGGGCTTCCCAAACTCCATGAGCCGGGCCGTCATCTTCCGCGCGTGGCCGGGATGCACGCGGTCGTCCCGGGTCGACGTGGTGATCAGGATCGGCGGGTAGTCACGCTCGCGGGCCAGGATGTGATACGGCGAAAACCCGCGGATGAAGGCCCACTCCTCCGGCTTGTCGGGGTCGCCATACTCGCCCATCCAACTGGCCCCGGCGAGGAGTTTGTTGAACCGCCGCATGTCGAGCAGCGGCACCTGGCAGACGATCGCCCCGAAGAGGTCGGGCCGCATCACGAGCATGTTGCCCATCAGCAGTCCGCCATTGCTGCCGCCCATGATCCCGAGGCGTGCGGGCGACGTGACCGTGCGGGCGATGAGATCCTCGGCGACGGCCGCAAAGTCCTCGTAGGACCGATGCCGGTTCTCTTTGAGGGCCGCCTGGTGCCAGCGGGGACCAAACTCGCCGCCGCCACGAATGTTGGCGATCACATAGGCGTGACCCTTTTCGAGCCAGGCGAGGCCCGAGATGGGGTTGTAGCCGGGTACGAGCGGGATCTCGAAGCCGCCATAGCCATAGAGGAGCGTGGGCGTGGAGCCATCGGCCGGAAGATCGGCTCTGCCGATCTGGAAATACGGAATCCGCGTGCCGTCCTTCGACACGGCCTCGTGCTGCTCCACCTTCATGCCCGCGGCCTCGAAGAACGCGGGTGTGTGCTTGAGCTTCTCTGGGGCCGTCGCGGGGGCTGCGGCCGAACCCAGGGAAAGCGTCGACGGCTCGAGCGGGCTCGACGTCACGAGCCAGTAGTCGTCCGACTCCATCTCATCCACCGCGGACACGGACGCCGTGCCAAACTCGGGCACGCCGGCGAGCGTTTCCCGCCGCCAAGTGCCGTCTGCGAACGTGAGCACGGCGATGCGGCTTCGGACGTTGTCGAGCGTGGTGAGGAGGACGTGGTTTCGCGTGCCGGCCCAGGCGGCGAGCGATGACCGGTCGGTCGGCTCGAAGAGCACGTGCAGGCTCCGGTCGCCGGCAAGGAAGGCCTCGAAGTCGGCGGCGAGCAGTGCCCCGGCGGGGTACGTGGTGCCACCGACCGTCCACGGCGACCGCAACTCGATCAGCAGCCACTCGCGGTGGACGGAGGCGTTGGCATCATCAGGCTTGGCGATCTTGACGAGCTTTCCCTCGCGACGGAGGAAGAGTTCGTTCGTCCAGAACGTCATCTGACGGGAGAGGAAATCTCGCTCGAAGCCGGGAGTGAGGTCGCGATACGCCCCGACACCCATGTCATCGGGCCGCCCCTCGAACACGACGGCGGCCCCGTTCAGCGGCGTGCCCCGCGTCCACTCGCGGACCGTTCGCGGATAGCCCGAAGTGGTCAAGGATCCTGGACCGAAATCGGTACCCACGAAGAGGCTGTCGCGTCCCCGCCACGCGACCCGGCTCTTGGCTTCGGGCAGCGAGAAGCCCCCGTCGACGAACGCCTTCGCGTCGAGGTCGAACTCCCGGACCACGTCGGCGTCGGCCCCGCCACGAGAGAGCGCAACGAGGCAGACCCGGTCCTCGGGCTCCAGTACCGTCGCCCCATGCCAGACCCAGTTCTCCTGCTCGGCCTTCGCAAGCGCGTCGACGTCGATCACCGTCTCCCAGGCGGGCGTGGCCTTTCGGTACTCGTCGAGCGTGGTTCGACGCCAGAGGCCCTTCGGATTCGCGGCATCCCGCCACAGGTTGTAGTAGTGATTGCCGATCTTGGTGACCGCGGGAATCCGCTCCTTCGAGTCGAGGATCGAGAGGATTCGCTGCTCGAGCGCGGGGAAGGCCGTTCCGCTGGTAAGGGCTCGCGTGCTTTCGGCATTTCGCTCGCGCACCCACGCGAGCGGTTTCTCGCCGCTCACCTCCTCCAGCCAGAGGTGCGGATCGTCGGTCGCGTCATCGGGCTGGGTGGCGAACGAAGGTGTCATCAGGAGTGCGAGGCAGAGGGCGGAGCAGCGTGCGAGGCGATGGTTCATGGGCGGACGTGGCCGGTGCCGGTGACGATGTATTTGTAGGTGGTGAGTTCCCGGGTGCCGCACGGCCCGCGGGCGTGAAGCTTGTCGGTGGAGATGCCGATCTCGGCCCCGAGCCCAAGTTCACCGCCGTCGTTGAAACGCGTGCTGGCGTTGACCATCACGCATGCGGTATCGACCCGAGAGGCGAACCGCCTGGCGGTGCCGGCGTCGCCGGTCACGATCGCGTCGGTATGCCGCGAGCCGTATCGATTGATGTGGTCGATCGCGGCATCGAGCGAGTCGACGACGGCCACCGAGATCTTGGGGCCCAGGTACTCGGTCCCCCAGTCGGCCTCCGTCGCCACACCCGCCGCTGGGACGAGGGTTCTCGTGGCCTCGTCGCCGACGACCTCGACGCTGCGGGCCGCCAGAGCCGCGGCGATCCGCGGCAGAAAGGCGTCGGCCACGCCGCGATGCACGAGCAAGGACTCGGCGGCATTGCACACGCCCAATCGCTGGCACTTGGCGTTGACCGTGATCGCCTCGGCCATGTCGAGGTCGGCGGCTTTGTCGACGTAGACGTGGCAGTTGCCGGTGAAGTGTTTGAGGACGGGCATCCTGGCCTCGGAGCAGACGCGGCGGATCAGGGCCTCGCCGCCCCGGGGGATGGCGATGTCGATCAGGTCGTCCATGGCGAGAAACTCGCCCACGGCCTGGCGATCCGCCACGTCGACGAGTTGCACGGCATCGACGGGTAGGCCGCTTTCGGCGATCGCCGCACGGACGCTCTCCACGATCCGGCGGTTGGAGTGGGCTGCCTCCTTGCCGCCGCGGAGAATGATGGCGTTGCCCGAGGCGAAGGCGACGGCCGCGGCATCGGCCGTGACGTTCGGACGGCTTTCGTAGACGAAGAACACGACGCCCAGGGGCACGCGGACCTTGCGGACGACGAGGCCGCCGGGACGGGTTTCCTCGCCGAGCACCTCGCCGACGGGGTCGGGCTGGGAGGCCACCGCCTCGACGCCCGCCGCGATGCCCTCGACCCTTTTCTCGTCGAGGAGGAGTCGATCGATCTGGGCGGGCGTGAGCCCGAACGAGGGAGCGGCGGCGACGTCGAGGGCGTTCGCCGTGAGGATCGCCGCTGAATCCCGGCGGATGCGAGCCGCGGCGGCTCGGAGGCAGGCGGCCTTTTGTTCGCTGGCGGCGTCGGCGAGGTCGATCGCGGCCGCCCTGGCGCGTGTGGCGATGGCCCGACAGTGGTCGTGGAGAGAGGCGGCGGGTGAGGACGCAGAGGTCATGGACATGGCGTGTGGTGTGCGCGAACGCTTGGCGGAAAAACGATATCTTATACGGGTTCTCCAAGAACCTGGCGCGGCCGCCGTCCAAGCCCAACGCCGTGAGGCGTGGGGCGAACTACCACCAGATGCCGCGTTCAGCGTAGTTCGTCCGCGGCCTCACGGCCGGTCGGCTTTCGTTTCAACGCATTCCAGGAGTCACGACATCATGCACCAGGTCACCCTCGGCCGGCGTTCGTTTCTCGCTGCCGCGTCGGCCCTCGCGGGCGCCGCCCTGACACGCCGTGGCCTCGCCGCTGCGGCCGATGGCGAGCCCAACCTGGGCATCCAGATGTACTCGCTCCGCGGCTTCAAGGTGGACGAGGCGCTCGGGCACGTGAAGGACCTGGGCCTGAACTCCATCGAGTTCTACCCGGGCATGTTTCCGGTGACCGACGATCAGGCCGCGATCGATGCGATGAAGAAGAAGGTGGCCGATCTGGGCCTGACGATGTCGGCCTATGGCGTGAATCGGTTCACGAAGGACGCCGACGCCAATCGGAAGCTGTTTGCGTTCGCCAAGGCGACGGGCATCCCGATTCTCGGCGCCGATCCCGACCCCGATTCATTCGAAAGCCTTGACGACCTCGTCAAGGAGTTCGACATCCGGATCGCGATCCACAACCACGGGCCCAAGCACCGCTACAACAAGGTGGTCGACGTGCTCGACGCCATCGAGAAGCACGATGCCCGCATCGGCGCCTGCGCCGACCTCGGTCACTTCATCCGTAGCGGCGAGAAACCGACGGAGGTGATCCGCCTGCTTGCGGGTCGGCTCTACGGCATCCACCTCAAAGACTTCGCCGAGATGCAGGAGAAGACGAAGGGCGTGGTCCTCGGCAAGGGTCACATCGACGTGCCAGCCGTGTTCGCGGCCCTCGAGCAGGCGAAGTTTCCGGCCGACGGGGCACTCTCGATCGAGTACGAGGAGAACCCGCAGGATCCGATCGCCGAGATTCGTGAGTGTGTCGCGGCCGCCCGCGCGGCCATGGCCGCGGTGTGATGCCGCTCGTGCGGCTACCGTGTTGCCGAATAGAGTTCGAGAGCCGTGCGCACGAGGCCCACGGCGTGGACACGGACGATCTGGACGCCCTGGGCCGCGAGGCTGCACGCAGCGCCGGCAGTGGCGGCGTCACGGCCCGCCTCGGTCGCAGGCCGGCCAAGCGACCGTTCCGCCAACTTCGCGAGAAAGCCCTTTCGCGAATGCCCCACGAGAATCGGCGCCCCGAGGTCGAGAAACCTTCCGGCATGCCGCATGAGTGCCAGATTGTGCTCGTGGGTCTTGCCGAAGCCGATGCCGGGATCGAGGCAGATCCTCTCGAGCGGGATGCCGGCGGCGATGAGCATGTCGCGGCGGGCTGCGAGGTAGGCGTGAATCTCGGCAACGACGTCGCTATACCGCGGGTCAAGTTGCATCGTCTGGGGCGTGCCCTGCATGTGCATGACGCAGACGCCGGCCCCTGTCGCCCGCGCCACGTCCAGCATCCGCGGATCGCCCTCGAGTCCGGTGACATCGTTGATGATCTCGGCGCCGAGGTCGATCGCCCGCTCGGCCACGGCCGCCTTCGAGGTGTCGATCGACACCGGGACGCCGCTCTCGGCGGCAAGCCGCCGCACGACCTCGGCCACCCGTCGCAGT
>Ga0315902_10009474_pt1 | contig 13025 bp, 12 predicted proteins | sample LakEriMetagenome_9_FD_203523 | JGI IMG/M metagenome (GOLD analysis project Ga0315902, IMG submission 203523) | Freshwater fungal communities from buoy surface, Lake Erie, Ohio, United States - Buoy 12 MA117 | ecosystem: Environmental > Aquatic > Freshwater > Lake > Lake biofilm | place: USA... | reverse complement strand
GACCCGCACTACGGCGCGGGCCTCTCGAACCGGATGCACCACAACAAGCCGCCGACGATTCTCGACAATCCCATCGCCATGCAGTGGGACGCGGTCGGCATCCCCGACCCGACCAATCCGATCGGGGCGAAGGGCATCGGCGAACCGTCGATTGGCGCCGGTGCCGGTGCGCTCATCTGCGCCCTGGCCGATGCGGTGGGCGATGGCCTGCTGCGCCGCACGCCGGTGCATCCCGAACAAATCATGATGTCGGTGGCCGCTGGCAAACCGGCCTATGAAACGCTGACGGCGTTCGTCTAGGAGGACTGCGATGCCTGCTTCAATTCGCGATGTGATGCCGGCGTTCGAGCTGTTTCAGCCCGCGTCGGTGGCAGACACGCTCGGTCTGCTGGAACGCCACGGCAGCGATGCCTGGATCATGGCCGGGGGCCTCGACACGTTCGACTGGCTCAAGGACCGTATTGAGAAGCCGAAGGTCGTCATCGACCTCTCCAATGTCTCGGAACTGCGCGGCATCAAGGAGCGTGATGGGGGCATTGAAATCGGGGCCCTCACCACGCTGACCACCATCACCCGCGACCCGCTGGTGACCGGCAAGTTCACGATGCTGGCCGAGGCGGCCGGCCTCGTGGCCTCGCCCCAGATTCGTAATCAGGGCACCCTCGGGGGCAACCTGGCGCAGGACGCCCGCTGCTGGTATTACCGCGCAGGCTGGCCCTGCTATCGCGCCGGCGGCAACATCTGCTACGCCGACACGCCGACCTCGATTAACCGCGAGCACGCGATTTTCGACGCCGATCGGTGCGTGGCCGTCAATCCGTCCGATACCGCACCCACACTCATCGCGCTCGACGCGCAGTTTGTCTTCATGCGCGAGGGCCGTGAGCAGGTGGTGTCCGCGCAGGACTTCTTCGTCGGCCCCGGCATCGACATCACCCGGCTCACCCTGCTGCAGCCGGGCGACCTGCTGACGGCCATCCGAATCCCGGGCACGTGGGCGGGCAAGGAACTCTTCTTCGAGAAGGTCCGCGATCGTCAGGTGTGGGACTTTGCCCTCGTCAACATCGCCGCCGCCATCGACGGCTCGGCGTCGTCGATTACGCGCACCCGCATGGTCGTCAACGGCGTGGCCGCCCGTCCGTATCGCCTCGAGGCTGTCGAAGCCTTCCTCGCCGGGAAGAGCCGCACGCCCGAGGTGGCCGAGCAGGCCGCTGACCTGGCCGTGGCCGGCGCCGTGCCCCTCCGGCACAATGCCTACAAGGTGCCGCTGGTCCGGAACCTGGTGAAGCGCGCGATTCGCGGAGGTGCCGAGTGGACATCCTAACCTCGGCCCTCAGTCCCTGGGGCGAGTCGATCCTCGTTCGCATCTCGTGGGACCTGTTCTGGGCGGCCCTGGTGGGCGGCGTGCTGTTCCTGCTGTCGCACGGCAGCTACATGCTGTTCTCGCCGCACCACAAGAGCGCCAGCGGTGAAGTCGACCAGCTGGAAGCGACGCACACCTCGCTGCCGACGCGGATCGAGCGGCACTCGTTTGTCGCCCGCATGTTCCACTGGGTCATGGCCTTTGCCATGCTGTCGCTGGTCTTCACCGCGTTCCTCCCTGTTGTCGGGGTGAAGTTCGCCTGGGTCCAGTGGCACTGGATGGCCGGCATTCTGCTGACCGGGGCCATCATCTTCCACGTCATCCATGCTACGTTCTTCATGGATTTCTGGTCGATCTGGATCGGCCCCAAGGACCTGCCTGACGCCAAGGCCGAAATCATGCGCGAACTCGGCGCTGATGTCGATGCGCCGAAGCCGGGCAAGTATCCCCTGGGCAACCGCCTCTACCATCTCGCCGTGCTCGTGGCCGGCCTGGGGGCCATTGCCTCGGGCATCCTCATGATGGCCCGCGTGCGCACGCCCATCTTCGAACGTAACCCCTTCTGGATGGGCGACGCGGCCTACGGCCTCACCTACGTGGTGCATGGCCTGACGGGCGTCGGGTTTGTGGGGATGATCATCGCCCACATCTACTTTGCCCTCCGCCCGGAGAAGTTCTGGCTCACCAAGTCGATGCTCTTCGGCACCATCTCGCGCCGCGAGTATCTCGAACACCACGATCCCAAGCGCTGGGTGACCAACAAGTAGTTCGCAATGACACACGACGACGCTCGGGCCGCCCTCAGGCGGTGTGTAGACGGAATTGAGGGCGGGTACGAGTATCTGCTGGCCTACGCGGCACAGGGCGTGACCACCGACGAAGGCCACCCCAACAGCGAACAGCTGCGCACCTATCTTCAGCGGATGGATGAGGGGATGGCCGGACTCGAGTCGGCCCTCTCCGATGTCATCGGCAGCGGCGACGATGCCGTGGCCTTTGCGCCGATGCTGGTGGTGTTGCAGCGCGATGTCATGGCGGCACGGTCGGCCCTTGGCCTGGTGCGCAGCCGTCGTGGGATCAGTTCCCAGCTGGTCGACAACTTCAATGCGTCGACGCACGTGCGGTCACTGCTGACCGATCTGTTCCTGCTCGACGAAGCCGTCAAGTCGCTGGGCTAGTGCCCGGCAGGTTCCTCTCCCATGAGACGGGCCCACAGGGGTGGGTCCGTCACGCCTTCCGACGCAATTACGACCGCCGTCGAGCCAGCCGAAAGGCCGAGCGCCCGACGGACGGCGTCTGCCTGCCCGTGGGCATCCGAACAGAGTGCCATCAGCCCGGCCAGCGCCGCCGCCCCTGACAGCCCTGCCCGTACGGGAGTGACCGTGGCCTCGGACGGCCGCGCCAGCATGCGGAGCGCGCATGCGCCCCAGTCGTCGTCCACCGTGACATAGGCCGACACATGCGGATGCGCCATGGCGAAGCCCAGGGGTGAGACTTCGCCGCAGCGCAAGCCCCCCATTTCCGTGGTGAAGGGACCGTCCACGGGCGTCGGTCTTCCGGTGCGGGCCGAGGCCATCAGGCAGGCCGCAGAGTCGGGTTCGACGCACACGATGTGCGGAGGCGAAGACCAGGCCTCTGCCGCGCCGAGGGCCACCCCGGCGAGCAATCCACCCACGCCGCCGGGCACGGCAATCACGTCCGGGCGCCAGCCGTCAGGTTGCTGTGCCCGCATCTCGTATACCAACTGTGAGTAGCCCAGCATGATGAGCCGCGGGACTTCTTCGTAACCGTCCCATGAGGTGTCGGAAATGATCGTCCAGCCCTCACGCGCGGCATCTTCGGCGGCGTGACGGACCGCCTCGTCGTAGGTAGCCCCGACGCGGACGACCGTGGCACCCTCGGAGGCGATGGCATCGGCCCTCGGGGCGGCGACGGCCTGCGACAGGTAGATGCGCGCCTGGCAGCCAGCCGAGCGCGCCGCCTGGGCGACGGCACGCCCATGATTGCCCTCGCTGGCGCAGACTAGTGTGGCCCCGGGCGCGATGCGTCCCCGTTCCAGCAGCGTCTCGACGGCGAAGCGGGCTCCCAGAGGCTTGAAGGCCGGAAGCCCCAGGCGGTGGGTTTCGTCTTTGACCCAGACCCGTGCGAGCGAGAGGGACCGCGCGATGTCGGGCCGGTCGACCAGTGGCGTGATGGCCCCTGAGCCGAGGGCCTGCGCGTAGCGATGACGCGCATCACGCTCGTCACTGCTGAACAGCAGCGAGGCGTGCGGCTGCGGGCGTTCTGCGGGCACGTACGAGCGAATCATCGGACAACGCGTCTACGGAAGGCGACGGCCGCCGATCCACACCTGCTCAATCTGGCGGAGGGCGCGGATGTTGTCGAGGGGATTGGCCCCGAGGACGAGCAGGTCGGCCTGTCGACCGACTGCGAGAGCGCCGATGGACGGATTCTGATGGCACGCGGCGGCGTCGACGGTGGCTGACCTGATGATCTGTGCGGGTGTCAGTCCGGCGTCAGCCATCATCTCCATCTCAAGGTGCTCAAAGAAGCCCTGGAAGCGCCCCGGTGGCCCGGTGTCGGTGCCCATGGCGATGCGGACGCCCTGATCAGAGAGGCTCTTGAGGTTACGCATGGCGACCTCAAGCCCGGCCTTGTAGCGCTGACCGAGGGCGGCGGCGGGATTGGCCCGGGTCTGGGCCTGCCGGTTCGGGTCCGTGATCTGGCGGCGGACCTCGTCGCTGACCCCGCGCACAAAAAAGGGATCGTCGGCGAAGGGAGGCGTCGACTCGAAGACGTAGGTCGACAGCTCGCGGGTCAACGTGGGGCTGTAGCAGACGTTGCGCGTGCGGAGCAGCTGGGCGAACGCAGCATCGACGGCCACATCACGCACGCTGTGGGCGACGAAGTCCGCGCCGCCCTCCACGGTGGCACGGGCATCGTTGAGGTAGAAGATGTGCACGGCCATCCGGAGCTGCCGTTCATGGGCTCGAGTCACGGCGGCCCGCCAGGCGGGCTCAGGCATCTTCCGCGACGTGCCGAGATTGTCGTCGACGCGAATCTTGAGGATATCCGGCCGCTGGTCGGCCACCTGATCGGTGCGCTGGCGAGCGGCCTCGGCCGTGTCGGCCGTGATGACGGCGCCGGCCACGAACACCCGTGCGCGATCGAGCGGACCTGTGCGTCCTTCGTCACGCAGGGCGAAGCCGGCGGCCTGATCGTCACCGAGGCTGTAGACCGTGGTCACGCCGTAGCTGGCGTATGTGCGCAGCTGGCTGAGGAGGTTCTCGCGGGTATAGAACTCGGGTGAGGAGCGCAGGCCCTGGGTGGCGGCGACGTGACCGTGCGCGTTGATGAGCCCCGGCATGATCGACTTCCCGGTGGCGTCGATGCGCGTGGCGGCCTGGGGGATCGTGACCCGGTCAGCGGGACCCACTGCGGTAATCCGACCGTCGGTGACGATCAGGGTGCCGCGCTCGAGGACCTCACCACCCCCGAGGATGAGGCGGCCACCGACAAACGCGGTGGTCTGGGCAGACGCGGGTGCTGCGATGGCCAGGATGAGCAGCAGGGACGTCAGGCTGATGCGCATGGGCCTGAGCTTACCAGAGCAGGCCGCGAGCCGGGCCTATCGGGCCGGTAGCAGCCGCCAGAGCAGCCAGAGCGCCAGCGCGGCTCGAAGCGACCAGGCCACGGTTCTCAGCCAGTTCGAGGTCACGAGCATCTGATACGCGGGCCGGTCGAACCCCGCCGCCAGGATGTTGTGCTGCGGCACCTGCAGCAGCGCGGTCGAGACCCAGATGAGGGCCAGCAGCGCTGCCCCGGTCCAGGCGGCCGACCGCGGCACGGCCCCCTCGGGCAGGGACAGAAGGAACACGGTCGTGGCCAGTTCCAGCAGCATCGGGGGGCCGACGACGAGGGTGGTGCGCGTCGCGTGCGCGCTCTCGTAGGCGGCGAAGCCCGTGGAACCGACCAGGGCGAAGAGCGGATAGTGCACGACCTGCACGAACCAGATGAGTCCGGTCATCCAGAGAGTGGCGGCGGCGTGCGTGATCAGCAGGGCGGCGATCACGAGAACAGCTCCGGCGTCGCCCCGTATCGGGCCAGATAGCGCGTGACGCTGACCTTTCTGGCCGTGTTTTCCGAGGTCATGTACCGGATGACGCCGAAGATGGGCCGTGTGGGCCCCCACGGGCGGTCGTAGCGACCGAGCACCCAGAAGATGCCCGAGTACGAGTTGGGATTGCGACCGTCGAGCGCGTAGCGATTGTTGAGCTCGATCATGTGCGCCAGCGCTTCGCGAGGCGAGGCCGACCACTGCAGGATTTTCTTCCCCCAGAGCATCCGGAGATAGTTGTGGATGCGTCCGTCCCGGGTGAGCTGTCGCTGTGCGGCATTCCACAGGGGGTCGTGCGTCTCGGCGCGTGTCAGCTGGTCGAGCGAAAAGACATACGGCCGCGGGTCGGTGCTGTGCTCGTCGAGCGACGCCTGGGCCCAGGCCGGCAGCGATTCATAGCGGTCATAGTCGTCGCGCCGCGAGGTGAAGTTGTAGCCCAGCTCGCGCCAGGTGATGAATTCGTCGAGGAACGATTCGGCATGGGGCGACACCTGCCACCAGCCTTCACGCTGGCCCGCGGTGCGTGCAGACACCTGGCCCAGCCAGCCTTCGCGCCGCATGACTTCATCGAAGACCTCGTGGGCGCCGATGTGGCCAAAGTGCAGATAGGGCGAGAGGCGGCTCGAGACATCGTTGTCCGGCTCGTTGCGCCCGGTGCCATAGACGGCAAGGTCGTGGTCGAGGAAGCTGCGCAGACGGCGTGCGGCCGCCCCGGCGCCGCCCTGGGTCTGGGCGACACCCACGGTGTGGTCGATGGGTAGCTGGCTGATGGTTCCGCCGCCGTCGAGCCACTGGATGGCATGCGGCCACCGGCGGGTGACCTCTGCCGGAAGCGGCCACGCCCGCATCGGGGCCAGGCGTGCGACAGGGTCGGCCGCAGGCCGGTCGCTGACGTGCGCGGGCAGCGTCTTCTGCAGGGCACGCCGGAAGGCATAGGCGGTCGGATACACCTGCTCGACCGCCCGCATGGGCAGCAGTCCGTTGCCGTCCACCGATTCCAGCTGCACGTCGAGCCTGGCCGCTGCGGCAGAGGCCATCCGCGGCAGGAAGAAACAGGGGAAGTCGTCGGTAACGACCACGGCTGCCGACTGTGCGAGTGTCTCGAGCAGGCCACGCCCCTCGCCCGCAGCCGGCTCGAGATAGGCGTGGTAGGTCACCCCGGGGATTCCCGACAGCGCCGCAGCGTTGTCGCGCATGCCATCGATGACGAACTGATGGAGGCGGTCAGAGGCCCATGGATACCCGACCCGGAGCGCTTCGAGGATGACCAGCGGTCGATTCAGCGCCTCGGCATGCTCGACGGCGCGTTCGAGGGCGAAGTTTGACCGGGTGCGCCGGAAGGCCGTCATCCAGTAGAGCACCATGGGGCGGTCCGCCCGGATGGGCGCGGCATTGAGCGATCGGATGCGGAGTGCGGGTACCATAGGACACCGGTTAGACGTCGTCCGTGACGGGTTGGGGTGCGGCCGCCCCGACGGTGCAACCCGCATCCCCGGGACGGCATCTCACCAGATGCGCACAGGTGCGCGACAGGGAGCACGAGAGAACCATGATGCAGCGATATCCTGAGCCGTTCATCGCGCCGATGCGGTCGGAACTGACCCGACTCGGCTTCGAAGAACTCACGTCACCCGATGCGGTGGACGCCGCCGTCGGCCGTCCCGGCACGACCATGGTGGTGGTTAACTCGGTCTGCGGCTGCGCCGCCGGCAAGGCGCGGCCCGGCATTGCGCTGTCGCTCCGCGCAGGGGCCCGTCCTGATCACCTTGTCACCGTGTTTGCCGGGGCCGACGTCGAAGCGACCGCGCGGGCCCGCGAGCTCTTCGCCCCCTATCCGCCCTCGTCGCCGTCGGTGGCCATCATGAAGGACGGCGTGCTGGTGTACATGATGGAGCGTCGGGAGATCGAGCAGAACAGTGCCGACGGCATCGCGGCCCGCCTGCAGGCGGCGTATGCCGCGCACTGCGCGACGCCGACCGTGCAGTAAGGGCCTTCGGCCCTCACACCAGCCCGCATGAATGCGGGGCGGCGGTTAGCCGCCCCGCGTGTGCATTTCGAGGTGCGGGTCGCGCTTGAGGGCCGACACCGGAATGAACGGGGCATCGGCGCGCACGGCCTTGCGGTGCTCGGCTCCGCGGTCGGTGCGCGCCTGCCACACGCCGGTGATGAGCGTGGCCAGGGCCTCGGCGCTGGCCCCGCCGCGCAGCGGCCCGCGCAGGTCAGTGCCGCGGGCGGCATAGAGGCACAGGTACCAGAGACCATCGGCGGTCAGCCGGCTGCGATCGCAGTCGGCGCAGAACGGCGCGGTGGTCGAGGCGATGATGCCGAAGGTCTGCCCCTGCGGCAGGCGGAAGCGATCGGCGGGGGCGGCGTCGAGGCGAGGCACCGGGCTGACATCGCCGTAGTGCGCCGCAATGGTCGCCAGCAGGTCCGCACGCGACACGACCTGTGACTGGCTCCAGTGCGTGGCTCCGCCCACATCCATGTATTCGATAAACCGCAGCTCGGCGCCGAGCTGCCCGGCCCGCTCGAGCAGGGCCACCACCTCATCGTCATTGACGCCGCGGAGGGCGACGGTGTCGATCTTGAAGCCCGGGAAGTATTCCGCGGCCGCCTCGAGCCCGTCGAGCACGCGATGGAACTCGGCCGAGCGGCTGAGCCGTTCGAACCGGTCGGCCTGCAGCGTGTCGAGGCTGACAGTGATGCGGTGCAGGCCCGCCCGCTTCAGCTCGGGTGCCACCGACCGCAGCAGGATGCCGTTGGTCGTCATGGCGAGGTCGCGGATGCCCGGGCGCGCGGCCAGTCGCGCCACCAGCTCGGTGACGTCGCGGCGCAGCAGCGGCTCGCCGCCAGTGAGCCGCACCTTGTCGACGCCCAGTGACAGGAAGACGTCGACCAGCCGCTCGATCTCCTCGAACTGCAGGATGTCCTGCCTGGGCAGCCAGGCGTACTCGTCTTCGGGCATGCAGTACTGACAGCGGAGGTTGCACCGGTCAGTCACCGACAGCCGCAGGTTGCGCAGGGGACGCTGGTGGACGTCGCGCAGGGGCATGGATGGCAGCAGGGTCGACATGGCAGGGAGCCGGACGTCAGGGCTGCAGGCGGGCCAGCAGGTCACCCAGCCGGGCGATTTCCTCGCCGTAGCGGGCCCAGTCGCCGGCACGCTGCGCCTCGAGGGCGCGCTCGTAGGTCTGGCGTGCCTGTTCGGCCAGCGATCCGGCTGCGCCGTCGGGGCCTGCAGTTCCGGGCCCCGGTGCCTTCGGCGCCGACGCTGAGGTGGCCTGCGGCCCGCCCGGGGTGGCGGTCGCCGCCACCGAGGGGCGGGCGCCCTCGAACAGCTGGGCCAGGGCCGCATCGAGCGTGCGGTCCATCACGATGCGGTTGTTGTAGGCGACGATGACGCGGGTCAGTTCCGGGATGCGCCCGGCCTGAGCCCGGAGATAGAGCGGGCGCACGTAGATCAGCGACTCCTCGACGGGAATCACCATGAGCGTGCCCTGGATGACCTCGGATCCCTGCTGCCCCCAGAGCGTGATCTGCGGTGAGATGACCTGATCCTGATTGATGCGGGCCACCACCTGGCGCGGGCCGAAGATGAGCTTCTGCTTCGGGAACTGAAAGACCTGAATCTCGCCGTAGTGGTCGCCGTCGCTGCGGGCCACCATCCACGAGGCCAGGTTGTCGCGGCGGCGCGGCGTGAAGGGCAGCATCTGGATGAACTCGGCCGACGCCTCGCCGGGCAGCGTCATCAGGGTGTAATACGGCTCCATGCGCACCGATTCGCCGCCGCGGTCGATGGCCGGCACTTCCCACTGGTCTTCCTTGTTGTAGAAGATGGCCGGGCTGGTCATGTGGTAGGTCGAATACACCTGCGTCTGCAGGTTGAAGATGCCCTCGGGGTAGCGGATGTGCTCGCGCAGGCCCGGAGCCATGTCCGACAGCGGACGGAACAGCGACGGGAAGGCCCGGCCGATGGTCTGGAGGATCGGGTCGTCGGGCTGCGCCACATGGAACGTCACCGACCCGTGGTAGGCATCAATGACAATCTTCACCGCGTTGCGGATGTAATTCACGCCGCGTGCGGCCTCGGTCGAGTAGGGCACGCGGGCGCTGGTCGTGTAGGCATCCTGAATCCAGAAGAGCCGGCCCTGATCGATCACCAGGTAGGGATCATCGTCGTAGGTGAGGAACGGGGCGATCTTGGCGACGCGCGCGCGAATCTGCCGGTCGAATATGACGCGGCTTTCGGGCGTGATGTCGTCGCTCAGCAGCAGCTGATACGAGCGGAAGTGCAGGGCGAAGAGCAGCTTGCGCGTCAGGCTGTCGAGGGGAATGCCTCCGCTGCCGGCATAATCGATGAACACATTGTCGTCGCCCTTCGGGTAGTGAAACTCGCGTGCGCGGGTGCGGGCGATGACGTATTCGTTCGACAATTCGCCGAAGTAGATGCTGGGTTCGGTGATGGCCGGCCCGCCCGAGGCCACCGGCGGGAGGTCGCGCACGAACAGCACGGGCAGTCCCTCGGGTGTGACCTGGTTGACGGGACCGAGCGTCAGCCCGTGGCCATGCGTGAATACCAGGCGCTCGTTGATCCACGTGCGGTTGGGCAGGGCGGCCGGGTTCAGCTCGCGGGCCGAGAGCATGACCTGGCGGAGCTGACCGTCGATGCGGTAGCGGTCGTTGTCGACGGCGACAAAGTCGTAGTAGGTGCGGATTTCCTGAATCTGCCCGAACGTCTCGAGCAGCTGCTGGTGATCCCACAGCCGGACGTTGTCGAGCGTCGACCGGTGCCGCGCGACGTCGGCCGCGGTCAGTTCGGCATCGCCCGAGAGCTCGCGCTCGACGACGCGATCGAGTCCGAAGGCGCGGCGCGTGGCGGCGATGTTGAATTCGATGTAGGGCGCCTCGCGCACCTGTTCGTTGGGCGACACGACGAACCGCTGCAGCAGGCTGGCATAGATCTGCCCGCCGACAACCACCAGTCCATACAGACCTGCCGCGAGGGCGACCTGCCGGAGGCGTCCGCTCCGTGCCGCACCGACGGACAGCACGACCCCGGCCACCGCGACCGCGGCCAGCAGGAGGGCGGCCGGCATGCGGGCGTGGACGTCGGCGTAGCTGGCCCCGTGGATGATGCCCGACGGCATGACCAGATAGCTCAGCCGCGTGAGCCAGGCGCTGAGGGCGAGCACGGCGAACCCGGCGGCACTGATCCACGCCGCATGCACCCGGGCCTGTGCTCCGAGCCGGAAGCCGAACGGACTCATGGCCAGCTGGCCGGCCATGGCGTACAGCACGGCCGTGCCGGCGGCCGTCAGGAGGACGAGTGTGAATGCGAGGTTGCGCGCCAGTTCGAGGGCGGGAAGCGTGAAGACGAAGAACGCGAGGTCGTAGCCCAGGAGCGGATCGGCCTGGCCGAACGGCACCTGGTGCCACCACCAGAGCAGGGTCGGGCTGCCGACCGAGGCATACGAGGCCAGCAGCAGGGCGCCCCCGATAGCGGCCAGCGTGGCCAGGGGCAGCACCTGCGGTCGGCTCGGCAGCGAGACGGTGAAGCCCTCGGCGGTCTGGAAGGGCGTCTGCTCGACCCGCAGGGCCGAGGCGGCGATGCGGAAGTGGACAGACAGCCAGACGGCGGCCGCCGCGAACACGGCGGTGCCCAGCAGGGCCTGGACCGAGAGCGTCTGAGTCAGCACGGGCAGGTGGCCTACCTCGGCAAACCACAGCCAGTCGACGGCCAGGGACAGCACGCCCGGCACGACGAGGAACACCAGCGCGGCCAGCACGGCGAGCGCCGCGCGCGGCGGAAGGGGCCGGGCAGAGGGAGACGAGACCATAGCCTCGATCATATGATTTTCGGGTGAGCGTGCGTCTCGATATCTGGCTCGACGTGGCCTGCCTGTTCCGCACCCGTTCCGAGGCGCAGAAGGCATGCCGCCTGGGTCAGGTCCGTGTCAATGGCACCCCGGCCAAGCCGCACCGCGAGCTGAAGGGTGGCGAGCAGCTGGAACTGCAGCGCCCGCTTGGTCGGCGGCAGGTGGTCGTGGTGACCGGGCTGGCCGATGCGCACCTGCCCAAGGCCGAGGCGCGCCAGCTCTACGAGGATCACACGCCAGAGCCCTCGGCCCAGGAGATCGAAATGCGCCGCCTCGAGCGTCTGTATCGGGCGGCGGCACGCACCACCGCTCGCCCAACGCGGGATGAGCGCCGGGCGCGGCGGAAGCTGTCGGGCAAGGACTGACGCGCGGGCGTGCGCGCTGGCGTCAGCTGACGAACTCGTGTTCCTCGGGGCGCACGGTCAGCACTGGGCACGGCGCCCTGCGGACCACGCGCTCGGCCACGCTGCCCATGACGACGTGGCCCAGTGGACCGCGGCCGTGCGTGCCCATGACGATGAGGTCGACCTGCCGATCGCGGGCATACGAGAGAATCTCGCTGACCGGATGGCCCAGCACCGTGCTGGTCTCGGCGCGGTAGCGCTGCCGCTCCTCGGATGTCAGGATCGTCGCGATGCGCTTCTGCGCTTCCTTCACCCATTCATCCTGCAGGGCCGCGAGCGAGAACCCGTATGCCTCGACGGCCCACGGCTGGCCGTAGGGTTCCTCGATGACGTGAATGATATGCAGCGTCGCCCCGAAGGCATCGGCCAGGGCCTTGGCGTAGCGGAGCGCCTGTTCAGACGTGGGGCTGAAGTCGGTGGGGACCAGCACCGTCTTGAGTGAGATCATCGAAACCCTCCACGGGGGAGGATACCAGAGCTGCGGTCGGCCGGGGCTTGTATCGTGGCCCGCAGGCGACTAGGCTGTGGCGCCATGCCCACGCGCCGCCTGTCACGTTCCTCGTCTTCCCCTGCCTCCCCGTCATCTGCAGCCCTCCTGCCTCGTCCGCATTCGTCGGCGGTGGTCGATGGCCCCGCCCGCGCCGCCGGTCGGGCCATGCTGCACGCCGTCGGCTTCACCCGCGACGACTTCCGGAAGCCGCAGATCGGGGTGTGCGGGTCCTGGAGCGCGGTGACACCGTGCAACATCCACCTCGACGAACTGGTGCAGGCCGCCAGCGCCGGCGTGACCGCCGCGGGCGCGCGGCCGGTGGCCTTCCACACCATCACCGTGTCTGACGGCATTTCGATGGGCACCGACGGCATGCGGTATTCGCTGGTGTCGCGTGAAGTCATCGCCGATTCACTCGAGACCGTCGTGGGGGCCGAGGGGTTCGACGGGGTCGTGGCGATTGGCGGCTGCGACAAGAACATGCCGGCCATGGTGATGGGCCTGTCGCGGCTTAACCGCCCGTCGGTGTTCGTCTACGGCGGCACCATCATGCCCGGCGTCTGGCAGGGGCAGCCTGTCGACATCGTCACGGTGTTCGAGGCGGTCGGGAAGCATGCGGCGGGCCGCATGACCGACGCCGACCTGGCCGAACTCGAGCAGCATGCCTGCCCGGGGGCGGGCTCGTGCGGGGGCATGTACACGGCCAACACGATGGCGTGTGCCATCGAGGCCCTGGGCCTGAGCCTGCCCAACAGCTCGGCGCAGGCGGCGGTCT
>Ga0315902_10009473_pt1 | contig 13026 bp, 11 predicted proteins | sample LakEriMetagenome_9_FD_203523 | JGI IMG/M metagenome (GOLD analysis project Ga0315902, IMG submission 203523) | Freshwater fungal communities from buoy surface, Lake Erie, Ohio, United States - Buoy 12 MA117 | ecosystem: Environmental > Aquatic > Freshwater > Lake > Lake biofilm | place: USA... | reverse complement strand
AATTAGTATCATTGGGGGATGACTTGTTTGCTTCTGTTGAGAATTTTCAACCCGATGTTATGGTTAAGTTCTGTCGTAAAAGACGGAACGAACCTTTTTATATTCTTCATTTTGATGAACTGCATGGCACGGAAGACCTCATGATTAAAGTGGACGGGGAGGTGCGTAATGCCAAAGGGAAAATTATTTCTACGGTGATGCTCACCAGTAATATCTATGACTTCTGCTACATGCTGCCAGCCGGTACCCGGGTGCGTAGTGTATATATATTGCTCACAGCAAAATGGCTGAAGGAATATATGGAACTGGATAGCCAGGACGATGTACTACGTACCTACATCAGCCTCCGTTCCCAGCACCTTAACCGTGAACCTTTCAATACAGAGTACCGCAAATATTTCAATGCCATTTTTGATACGCCCGATAATAAGCCGCTGCGTGAGCTGCATTTGCGGAACTCCATTATGATGATGGTGGAGTTGTTCTTTAACCGTTTGTATAAGAAAATCAAGAATGTGCAATCTTCGCCCATCATGCAAATGGATAATAAAGATTTGTATAAACTGATGGAAGTGGAGTCGATGCTGGTTAAGAATTTTTCAAAGACACCGCCCACCATAACCGAGCTTGCTGCTTACACAAACATGAGTGTGTCAAAGCTGAAAAGTTCGTTCAAAAAAGTGTATGGCAGCGGTATTTACGAATATTACCAGCGAAACCGTATGCACAAAGCCCGGCAAATGCTGGCGGCCAATGGTTATACGGTTAAAGAAGTAGGGATGAAACTGGGCTACTCCAACCTCAGTAATTTTTCACTGGCATTTAAGAAAGAGTTTGGCATGCTGCCCAGTGATCTCTGAGCTTTACACCACCGCTTTCCTGATTTTCAATAACTGAACGAGCAGCTCTTCCAGTTTACTGAGGTGCAGCATGTTTGCTCCATCACTTTTAGCCACCGCGGGATTGGGATGCGTTTCAATAAACAATCCATCGGCTCCGGCTGCTATGGCTGCTTTGGCGATTGTGCCGATCAGCTGGGGATTGCCACCTGTAACACCTGTTGTCTGGTTCGGCTGTTGCAGGGAGTGGGTACAGTCCATGATCACCGGTGTGCCATGTTCTTTCATCCAGGGGATATTACGGTAATCTACAATCAGATCCTGGTAACCGAAGGTGTTACCGCGGTCGGTAAGCATCACTTTTTCATTTCCTGCATGACGCACTTTTTCCACGGCAAACTTCATGGAAGGGCCACTCAGGAATTGGCCTTTTTTAATATTTACGATTCGTCCTGTTGCGGCGGCTGCTTCCAGCAAATCGCTCTGGCGGCAGAGAAAGGCAGGTATCTGAAGTATGTCAACAAAGGGTGCTGCCAAGGCTGCTTCTTCGTGCGCATGAATGTCTGTGGTGGCCGGTAACCGGTAAGTGGATCGTACTTTGTCAATCATACGGAGGGCTACTTCATCGCCCAGTCCGGTGAAGGAAGTGCCGCTGGTACGGTTGGCCTTCCGGTAAGAGGCTTTGAATACATAGGGAATGCCCAGTTTGCGGCATATGCCACTTACCGTATCAGCGACTTCCAGCACGAGTTCTTCACTTTCCACCACACAAGGTCCGGCAATCAGGAAAAAGCTGGCAGGATCGTACGTTTGACCGGCAAATAAATCTTTCAGAAAGGATTGCATAGCTGCAAAGGTAAGGGGAAGATGGAAGTGAGAACGAGTTACCGGTTGCGAGTCGCAGGTTACTGGTTATGTGTTACGGATTATGGGTTGTTGAACGCTCAAAATGGCAACTGTTTTTTCAACTCTTTTCTTTTGTACAGGAAGAAGCTGCTGAAACCGGGTTCTATTTACCGTTTCCTTGTTTTACAAAAACATATTTTACCGGATTTCCATTTCGTTTACCGTTGATTGTTAATATTGAATCTTTTAAGGTATAGTTGCCTTCGAGTGAATCTTTGGATGCATAGACACTCAACCGCAGGGAATGATCCTTTTCATTGACAGCAAAAGCTCCTCCATAAAAGTAATCGCCTTTTTTCAGGTGGGCCGAGGAAGCGGACTGTATATAAAGCCGCTTGAGCGAAACAGTATCCACTACAAGCGGCCGTATGGAATCATTGACGGTTTGTTCCTGCAACACCCATACACCCTTCAGGGTTGTTGCAGGAGGCGCTAACAGGGTCTCCAGCAATAACAGCAATCCCCATGGTCCTGCAATGGCAAGCAAACGGAGCATCCATTTCATACCATTGGAAAATTTTCCGGGTGCGGCTGATAAGCCGGGCAATGGTTGGTACCACTGCCTTAGGGCCGCCCGTATCCAACCTGCATGCAGGTATACCAGGTATAGACAGATTCCGGTAAACAGGAGCGAGTTGATAAAAGCTGCCAGCTGAATGTCATAAAACAGGTTGATCAGTACGATATTGATCAAAACAGGCAACAACAAGAGAGCGCCCGCCAATTCGGTGCGTCTGAAAACAAGCAGCGCACCTCCGGCGCATTGCAGCAATCCTACAATCCATGCCATTCCCTTTGAATAAGAGAAGTAATACCAGGTCAGCATGATTCCGTTAAAGCGGCCCACGGGCATATCCTGCACGTATTCCGGTAGCTGAAACTGAATAGTAAGCAGTTTTGCCGCACCATAGGTTCCGATCTGAAAGGCAAGCGAGTAACGCAGAAACGCATGCAGCAGCAGGAAGAGGCGTTCTATGTTTCTGGTTTTTTCAACTGCTTTTAGCCAGTATGTAAGCAGCAGGGACAGGATGGCAAGGCCGGTAAGGAGGTATGTATAAACGGGAAAGTAAAGTTCTTCCAGTAACAAGGCGGTCAGTTGAAGAAACGAAAGGAGTGCCAGGAACAGGGCGGCAAAAGTTGCGATTGCATTGCGATGCTGAATCATTTGGTGGGTTTTGGTTGTTAAGAGATGCTCCAGGTAGCCGGTTGAAATAAAGATAAGTAAGTTGAAAAAAAGAAAAAATGAACAATCCAGTTACCGGAACGGAAATTTCAGAAAAATGGCCGTTTGGGCATTGCTTTTAAAAAAGCTGATTTCTTCTGCTTTCCTCATAAATTAAAGTGTAACTTTATAATGTATCCACATACCGGGTAAGGCATCCGGCAACGGATACACCCTTTTGACCCTTAAAACTGTGGTTATGAAAAGTTCTTTAAGCACTCCCGTGAGTCTGCTGCTCACGTTTTTGTTCTGTGTTACAACTTCCCGGGCACAGATCTTTCCCAATGGAAGTTTTGAAAACTGGATAACCGGTAATTTTGAAATTCCTGCCAATTATCCTTACTCTTCCAATCCAGTCACTTTTTACAGGTGTAACGAGCCTTTTAATGTTGAAAAAGTTTCTGACGCGTATCATGGTTCATTTGCATTAAGGCTTACCACCAGAGGCACCGGTATGGCGTCCTGTTTTGGTTATTTGATCAATGCTTTGACAGGAGATAATCCCCTGGCATTTATGGGCGGCTTTCCGTATAATCAGAAACCTACTGGTATCAGGGGCTATTATAAGTCAGCCATTCCTCCCGGGGATTCTGCCTTTCTGCTGCTTATTTTCAAGAGTGCCGGCGCACCGGTTGGAATGTATGAAACCAGGTTTTACGGAACTCATTCCACCTATGCCTTGTTTGATTTCACTTTCCCGGATCCTTTACCGGTTACTCCGGATACAGTTATCATCGGTATCTCTTCCAGCGATGTATTTAATGATTTGGCTATTAACGGAAGCATGATCCAGCTCGACAGTATCAGTTTTAAAGGGGTGACGACGCAGCCAGCTTTAATGAACGGAAGTTTTGAAAACTGGGAAAATCATACCATTTATAAACCCGTCGGTCCCTGGGATTACAGTCAGATTGGCGAACGTGGAGATGGCATGCATCGCACAACCGATGCGTATGCAGGGTCCTATGCGCTGCAGTTGAAAAGCTTGCCTGAAATCAACCAGATATCCTTAGAGCCGCAAACAGCTCCATCGCAGATAAGTCTGGGAACAAGGGATTGTGATGGAATGAATTGTTGGGATGTGGGTGGCATTCCTTTTAATAAGATGAAGGACACCTTACAATTCCGTTATAAATATGCTCCCGCTGTTGGAACCGATAAGGCACATGTGGTGCTGTTTTTTAAAAAACAGGGGTCAACTATTGATGCCAGGGACATACAGTTAAATGCTGCATCGGTTTATACGCTGATCGAAATTCCGTTCCAATTGTCACAGCAACCTGATACCGTTATTATTCAGTTTACTTCCGGGGATTGGAATAATTCAGGGCCCGAATTTGCCGGCGCGGAGCTTAAAATTGATGCAGTTACCTTCAAATCGGATATCAATACGGCTGTGAATGAGTACCCGTACCAGCATGCAGTTAAGGTTTATCCAAATCCTTCAAAGGGATTGTTTGTTTTGCAGACAGATGTAAAAGCAACCCGTGTGGAAATTATGAATGCTGCCGGTCAACGGGTATATGCAGGTATTATGAACAATAACAGGGTTGAAATTAATTTAACCCAACAACCCAAAGGTGTTTATATCTATAAACTCTATAATAAAGATCTGCCAATAGCAAGGGGTAAACTTTTGATAGAATAGTAGTAAAACATGTCGTCATAGGTGACGCAAGGGTGTTGCGTTTTTTACAGATGCAGCACCCTTTTTTAAAAAACGCCGGAAACTGTTTGTAAAAAGGCTATGGGGCGGCCGCAGGCCGCCCCATAGCTGCTCTATTGAGAATCTGCCGCCGACGGGCTGTTCCGACGTTCGCCCCATTCGGTCCGGGGTATTCGATATTCAGCATTTAGCATTTAGCATTGAGCATTAAGCATTGGGCACTACGCTTTGGGTATTCAACATTGAGCTTTCCGCCTTTAACCCTTAACTTGCGCCATTATTTGCTTGCTATGGTAAAAGAAAAAATCCTTGTTATCGGTGCTTCCGGCCAGATAGGTGTGGAACTGACCCTCGGCCTCCGTAAAATTTACGGTAATGCGAATGTGATTGCATCAGATCTGCGGGAGCAAAACCCTTTACTGGAGGGTACCGGTCCGTATGTCAGTCTTGATGTGATGAACAAAGAAATGCTCCACGTGCAGGTGATCCGTCAGGGTATTACCCAAATCTATCTGTTAGCGGCCATCTTGTCTGCCACCGGTGAAAAAAATCCCAACCTTGCCTGGAACCTGAACATGACGGGACTTCTTAATGTGCTGGATATTGCACGGGAAGAACATCTGCATAAGGTGTACTGGCCTTCATCGATAGCTGTTTTCGGACCCACCAGTCCGCGCATCCAATGCCCGCAGCAAACCATCATTGAGCCTACCACGGTTTATGGTATCAGCAAATACGCCGGTGAATTCTGGTGTAATTACTACCATCACCGGTATGGTGTGGATGTACGCAGCCTCCGTTACCCGGGTTTGATTTCGTATAAATCGGCTCCCGGTGGCGGCACCACGGATTATGCGGTGGAAATTTTTCATGAAGCACTGGAAGAAGGTGCCTACAAATGTTTTCTGAAGGAAGATACCTATCTGCCCATGATGTACATGCCCGATGCCATACGGGCTACTATTGAACTGATGGAGGCACCGGCAGAAAAAATATCGATCCGCACTTCCTATAATCTCTCTTCCATGAGTTTTTCGCCCAAAGAAATTGCGGCAGAAATTCAGAAACATATCCCCGGGTTCCAAATCAGTTATGAGCCAGACTACCGGCAGGCGATTGCCGACAGCTGGCCCGGAAGTATTGATGACTCTGTGGCCCGGAACGACTGGGGCTGGAAGGAAGAATACGACCTGGCACGAATGACGGGAGATATGCTGCAGAACCTCCGGTCTTGAAAGGATCGGGTCATTTCTAAACAACGCATGCAATTCTGATTTCATGTTCACCTTTATTTCTTCATCCATTTTCTGCAACCCGTTTTTTTATAGGTATAAACAGCGCCTGTTATGCTGTTGGCTGCTGCTGGTGCCCGTGCTTACAACAACGGGACAGGCTCCGGTTTTGAAGCAAGGCTACTACCAGGTGACCCTCCAGCGACCGGATGGCAACGATATTGTATTTGTGCTGAAAGCCGGTTTCGTACAGAAACAACCCGTAATAGAGATCATAAATGCGGAGGAGCGCCTGCTTGTAAAGAACGTGGTAGTGCGGGGTGATTCCCTGCTGGCTGATATGCCGGCATTTGAGTCCTGGTTCCGGGTACGAATATTGCCGGGGGGTAACTGGCAAGGGATATGGGAACGCCGTGCTGCCGATGTGCTGCTCACCATGCCGTTGAAAGCGATATGGGGCAAAAGGGAACGCTTCAAGGTTGACAGCGGGTCAGCTGCTTACAATATAACCGGTCGCTGGGAGGTGAGTCTGACACGGCCCAACGGTACGTTACGCCCTGCTGTGGCAATCTTTAGCCAGAAAGGAAACCGGCTTACGGGAACATTCCTGACACCCTCGGGCGATTACAGGTACCTGGAAGGAATTGTAACCGGGAAAAAAGTAGTGCTTTCCTGCTTTGATGGCTCGCATGCATTTTCGTTCACGGCTACAGTCACGGATGCAGGTACCATTCGTGAAGGCGTTTTTTACAACGGAATCACTGCAAAGGAAAACTGGGTGGCTGTGAGAAATGAAACAGCCCGGCTGCCGGAAGTGGTAAACCCTGCAGTCATGAAGCCGGGCTTTACGAAACTTGATTTTTCTTTTAAAGACATCAACGGTCAAACAGTAAGTCTGCAGGATGCCCGCTTTCAAAATAAAGTAGTGATTGTACAAATCATGGGCAGCTGGTGCCCGAATTGTATGGACGAAACCCGTTTTTTGAGTGATTACTACAACAAAAACCGGGAGCGGGGCGTGGAAGTGGTTGCACTGGCCTATGAATACACGACCGATTTTCAACGCTCAGCCAACAGCCTGCGCAAATTTCAACAGTTGTTTCAGGTGCAATATCCCCTCCTCATAACCGGTGTGGCAGTGGGTGATGAACAGCGCACAGAAAAAACCCTGCCGCAGCTGACGCCGATCCGCAGCTTTCCCACCACCATCTACATTGACAAAAAGGGGGAAGTACGGGAGGTGCATAATACGTTCTATGGACCGGCCACAGGTGCCCTCCATGAGGCGTTCCGTAAATCGTTTGAACAGCGGATCAACAGCCTGCTGGCAGAATAAACAACTCCATACTGCTTACGGCCATTTGGTAATCAGGGGTTATATTTGCGTCCCCCTGAGGGCTAACGACGACAAGAAATTTAAAAATTAATTCGAATGGCAGCTAAAATTAAAGTGGCCAACCCGGTAGTGGAACTGGATGGCGATGAGATGACCAGAATTATCTGGAAGTTTATTAAGGAAAAACTTATCCTTCCTTATGTGGAAGTAGATATCAAATATTACGACCTGGGTGTTGAGCACCGCGATGCCACCAACGACCAGGTAACAGTGGATGCAGCCAATGCCATAAAAGAGTATGGTGTGGGAATCAAGTGTGCCACCATCACACCGGATGAAGCCCGGGTAAAAGAGTTTAACCTGAAGCAAATGTGGAAGAGCCCGAACGGAACGATCCGTAATATCCTCGATGGTACGGTATTCCGGGAGCCGATAGTGATCAATAATATTCCCCGCCTGGTAACCAACTGGACAGCTCCCATTATTGTAGGACGTCATGCGTTTGGTGACCAGTACCGTGCCACAGATGCCGTGATAAAAGGAAAGGGTAAGCTCACCATGACCTTTACGCCGGAAGATGGTGGAGAGCCGCAGGTTTTTGAAGTATACAATTTCAAAGGGGATGGTGTTGCTTTATCCATGTATAATACAGATGAAAGTATTAAAGGATTTGCCCGCAGTTGCTTCAATATGGCACTGAACAAAAAATGGCCTTTATACCTTTCCACCAAGAATACCATTCTCAAAAAATACGATGGCCGCTTCAAAGATATTTTCGAAGAGATTTATCAGAACGAATTCAAAGCTCAGTTCGATGAAGCCGGTATCGTGTACGAGCACCGGCTGATTGATGACATGGTGGCCAGTGCCCTGAAATGGAACGGCAATTTTGTATGGGCCTGTAAAAATTATGACGGCGATGTGCAGAGCGACACGGTGGCACAGGGTTTTGGTTCACTGGGACTCATGACGTCTGTACTTATTACGCCCGATGGCAAAACTATGGAGGCTGAAGCGGCTCATGGAACCGTAACACGTCACTACCGCGAACATCAGAAAGGAAGGCCTACATCCACCAATCCGATCGCTTCCATTTTTGCATGGACACGTGGCCTGGCTTTCCGGGGCAAGCTGGATGGCAACCAGCCACTCATTGATTTTGCCAATGCGCTGGAAACAGTATGTATTGAAACAGTGGAAAGTGGAAAAATGACCAAGGATCTGGCAGTTTGTATTCACGGTAACAAGGTGAATCATGGCGAGCATTACCTCTATACGGAGGAGTTCCTCGATGCCATTGATGAAAATCTGAAGAAGAAGCTGGGATAAATTTTAAAATAGCTGAATTCATAAAAACTCCATCCGGCCTGGATGGGGTTTTTTTGTGCGATGAGTGAATGAGTGAATGGATTTTTTTCAGGCCAGTGCGTATCCTTCGCGGGTGTGGCGGTATTGCTCGATTTTCTGATGCATTACCCGGAACCAGAGTGGAGGAACCAACGCGAGTAAAATCATACCGGGGTAGCCTGTTGGCATTTGCGGACTTTCATCGAAATGCCGGAGTACCTGGTATTTGCGGCTGGCCATATAATGGTGATCGCTGTGCCGGGAAAGTTCGAGCAATACCAGGCGTCCCAGCGGATGGTTCGAATTCCAGGAATGAACAGGCAGTGGCCGTTCGTAGCCGTTCTCTGTCTTCCGGCGGCGGAGTCCGTAATGTTCGATATAATTCACTGCTTCCAGTAACAGGAAACCAACAGTGGCAGCAGCCATAAAGAGTAACGCCGGCTTCAAACCCAACACCAGCAAAATCAGCAAAAGGAAACCGGCCTGGTACACCTGGAACCGGACCATTTCATTCTGCCAGCTGAACAGGGGAACTCGTTTTTTTCTGAGACGTGCGGCTTCCAGGCGCCAGGCAGAAAGCCAGCTGTCGCGTACAGACCGTATAAAAAATGCATAGACTGTTTCACCATAACGGCTGGAGGCGGGGTCGTCATCCGTGGACACATGCTTGTGGTGACCCCTGTTGTGTTCAATGAAGAAATGCATGTACAGGGAGGAGAGCAGCAGCCATTTACTCATCGCCTGTTCAAGTGGTGTATGCCGGTGACCCAGTTCATGGGCCGCATTAATGCCTAATACGCCACAACTCATTCCCATGGATAACGTAAGGCCCGTTAGTTCCAGATCGGTAAGAGGCTCATAAGTAACCCTGTACAGGAACAATGCCAGCAGCAGGTACTGTACAGGTACCAGGCTGTACAGTAATCCATCATAAAAGCGGTCCTGTTTGGCAATTTCTTCCTCTGCTGCACTGAGGTTTTCAGTGGAACCATTCGTAAAAAGTTCGAGTAGCGGAAGAATGCCAAAGAGAGTGACTACCGCAAGGAAGGTCCATAAGCCTGTGCTGAACAGCGACAAGCCAACCACAAGCGGCGTGAGGTAAACCATCAGGTATTTACTGCGGCGGAACGACATATTAAATAAGCAGATTCTAAGTTACAGAAGTTTTCATCAATGGTATCAGAAGCGGGTTTTCTGCTTTCAGTCAACTTATGACCTTATGGATGTCATTGTGTGGTTTTCTGCACCCGGTTACCTTGTCGTTTTCTTAAACCATGATACGAAAACAATTTAACCGTCCGGGAAATGTTACCATCCGGGCAGCAGAAATGTTCCGCATTGAAGCACTGAGTGATGCTGTTTTTGCATTTTCTGTTTCGTTGCTCATCATGTCGCTCGAAGTGCCCGGCACGTTTGAAGAATTAAAGCACACCTTACGGCAGTTTTTCCCGTTTATGGCAACTGTGAGCCTGGTGTTTTTCTTCTGGTACCAGCAAAATAATTATTTCAGACAGTACGGTCTGCATGATACCCGTGTGATACTGCTCAATCTCGGGTTGCTGATTCTGATCCTTTTTTATGTATTTCCGTTGAAGTTCCTTTTCATGTTGTTGTTATCCATGTTCTCCGGTATTAATTATTTTGAGCAGGAGGCTGCAGCCGGTAAGACTGTGTTATTTGAAAAAGATTTTCCCACATTGATCCTTTTTTTCAGTGCCGGGTATGCATTGATCTGGCTGATCTTTTACCAGCTGTACCAACATGCCTGGAAACGGAGGGCCGGTCTCCATTTGTCGGCGGAAGAATCCATCCTGCTGCGTTCATCCAGGCGGGATGCGCTTATACAGGTATTCATTGCCTGCGCAGCTGCTGGTGCGGCACAACTGGCCCTGCCCGTAGCAAGTGGCTTTGTGTTTTTGTTGATTCCCTTCTGGCTGCTGGTTAATAATTTCATTACAAAAAGGCAGCTGCGCGATGCTGCTTACAGGAAATGACGAAGGATTTTAAATCCCGTATAAGAAGTGAGTGGCAGAGGGGTGATGTCGATAACCAGCACTTCGGCCCTCGGTGGGCCCTGCCGGCACCAGTTGGTAAGTTGATCAATTTGTTCCCCGGTACCGGTTGCGTAAATAAGCACAGAACCATCTGAACGGTTCTCTACTGTTCCGGTAATACCCAGCTCTATTGCTTTTTCCTGCGTGTGTTTGCGGAACCATACACCCTGTACTTTTCCTGATACAAGAATGGAAACCGTTTTCATTTCAACAGGTCGGCAATGGTTTTATTTTCCAGAATTTTGAGGTTGGCATCCCTTACTTTGGCCATCATATCGTGCAGGCCGCAGTGTTTTTCATCGCAGTTTTTGCAACGTTCATAAAAATGAAGGCTTACGCAGGAGAGAGGGGCAATGGGTCCGTCCAGCAGGCGTATCACTCTTGCGAGCGTTACCTGCCTGGGTTTGATTTTAAAATAATATCCGCCTCCTTTTCCTTTTTTACTTTCAAGGATTCCTTCTTTCCGGAGTTGCAGAAGTATGTTTTCCAGGAATTTAAGCGGGATTTTTCTTTTTTTTGAAATTTCGGCAATGAGAATGGGTTCATTGGCCGGTTGCTGTGCTATGTAAGAAAGTGCCTGGAATGCGTATTGCGTTTTTTTTGAAAGCATATAAACCTGTTGCAGGAATTTTTACGTGAAAGTGACTGTTTCCTTATTTCAGCAGACTTCTGCTTTATATTCCATAATAAAATTAGGCAAAAATTAAACGTTTGCTTTTCTTTTCCCGCAATTGCTTTTTTAAAAGCCGGTTCATTTTACGGGGTAGTTATCTGATCAGTTTGTGCTCATAAGCATATTTAATAAGTCCGATTACAGAGTTGGTTTTAGTTTTCCGGAATATGTTTTTCCGGTGTGTTTCCACTGTTCGCTCACTGAGAAACAATTCTTCCGCAATTTGTTTGTTGCTGTATTCTTTTTCGATCAGGCGTACAATTTCAATTTCACGGTTGGTTAGATGGTTCTCTGCTGTTTCTTTTTTTCGTTCGCCGGCTTTCAGCATTTCCTGCAGCACTTCTTCGCTGAAATAAATTCCTCCTGCCGCCACTTTGTCAAGAGCTTTCAGGAATTCGGTCTGCCCGATATTTTTAAGCAGGTATCCGCTGATGTCACTCTCATCAATCATCTGGTTGACCAGGCTTCCTTCACCGTTCATGCTGAGTGCAATGATTTTAACTTCCGGAAATTCTTTCCGCACCTGCCTTGCCAGTTCCACTCCCGAAAGCGTGGGCATCATTACGTCTGTGAGCAGGATGTCGGGTTGATTCCGGCGCAATGCTTCCACCAGTTGTTCCGGGTGGTTGGATTCCAGTATGATTTCATATTGTTTATGTCCTTTGAGCAGGGAGCGCAAACCGTCAATAACAATCTGATGATCGTCTACAATTGCCAGTTTGGTGATAGTGCCTTGCATAACCATTTTGCTTTGATCCGAATGTATGAAAAAATAAAAAAAATATCAGCTTGTTTTATGAACAGAGGGTATATGAATAGCTACCAATGTACCCTTGCCGGGAGCTGAATTAAAGTCAACCGTTCCCTTGAGGAACTGAATGCGGCTGCGGATGTTCTGCAGTCCGATGCCTTCTTCTCCCCCGTTGTTTAAATGGTGAGAGTCAAATCCTTTTCCGTCGTCTTCAATAGTTACACTGATGCCATCGGTATCGTAAATAAGTGAAATATCAGCACTTCCGGCTGCGGCATGTTTCAACGTGTTGTTGATGCATTCCTGGATTACACGGTACAGGATCATCTCTGTCTGTTCATCAAAACGTTCTGCAAAGCCTTCGTGGTGCAGCTGCACTTTCAATACAGCAGGATCAATTCGTTGCACCAGTTCCTCCAGTGCTTCTGTAAGTCCTTTATGAATAAGTGCCGAAGGCATCATGCTGTGCGAAACAGCCCTCACTTCCCGGCAACTGTCATCCACCAGTTTTATGATGTTACTGAGCGACGTATGTTGTTCTTCATTACCCAACTGCATGGAGTTGGAAAAAGAAGAGAGGTTCATCCGTGCGGCACTCATCATTTGTCCCACTCCATCGTGAAGGTCTTTGGCAATGCGGCTCCGTTCTTTTTCTTCAGCTTCCAGCACCGACCGTGCAGCCATTTCCTGCTGTTTCATGATTTCTGCCTGTAACAGTACCTGCTGTTTCCATCTGTAGCGGTTATACAACAGGTAAGTAATCAATAAGGCCAGTGCAAAAAGTCCCAGGCTGATCCACAAAAGCCGGTTACGCTTTTGAATAGTATCTTTCTGTTCCTGTATCTGCTGCTCCCGTTTATTGGTTTCGTAGATAGTGCTGATTTCTTCAATTTGCCTCGTTTTCTGAGCATTGAAAATGGAATCTTTCAGTTGTGTATGCCAGGTGAAATAGTCAAGGGCTTCTTTGTAATTGCCGGTCATGTTGGCCATCTTACTCATC
>Ga0315902_10009472_pt1 | contig 13028 bp, 12 predicted proteins | sample LakEriMetagenome_9_FD_203523 | JGI IMG/M metagenome (GOLD analysis project Ga0315902, IMG submission 203523) | Freshwater fungal communities from buoy surface, Lake Erie, Ohio, United States - Buoy 12 MA117 | ecosystem: Environmental > Aquatic > Freshwater > Lake > Lake biofilm | place: USA... | reverse complement strand
AGACCCGGATAATGTCAGGCGCATGGCCGCCGCCTGCGCCCTCGGTGTGATAGGTGTGGATGGTTCGGCCCTTAAAGGCCGCAATCGTGGCTTCAACAAATCCGGATTCGTTTAGCGTATCGGTATGGATGGCGACTTGTGTGTCAGTCTCATCGGCAACCGTTAGACAGTTATCAATCGCTGCAGGCGTCGTGCCCCAGTCCTCATGCAGTTTTAGGCCGATGGCGCCTGCGCGAATTTGCTCTCGCAGCGGCTCGGGCTGAGACGCATTGCCTTTACCCAGAAACCCCAGATTCATAGGGTAAGAGTCAGAGGCCTGCAGCATGCGGGCTAAATGCCAGGGCCCAGGGGTAACCGTTGTCGCGAAGGTGCCGGTCGCTGGGCCCGTGCCGCCGCCGATCATGGTGGTGATGCCGCTGGCAAGCGCCTCATCAATCTGCTGCGGGCAGATAAAGTGAATGTGGGTATCAATGCCACCGGCGGTCACGATCATGCCTTCACCTGCAATGATTTCGGTCCCTGGGCCGATCACGATGCTTACCCCCGGCTGAATATCGGGATTGCCTGCCTTGCCAATGCCGCTAATTCGACCGGCTTTAATTCCGATATCGGCCTTCACAATGCCCCACCAGTCAATAATGACTGCGTTGGTGATGACCGTATCTGCACAGTCTTTGCTCACTCGCTGGGATTGGCCCATGCCATCGCGAATCACTTTTCCGCCGCCAAACTTCACCTCTTCACCGTAAATGGTGAAGTCTTTCTCAATGCAGGCGATTAACTCAGTGTCGGCAAGCCGAAGTCGATCACCGACAGTGGGCCCGAACATTTCGGCATAGGCATGGCGCGATATCTTCATGATGGCAATTTCCCCATGACCTTGGCCTGAAAGCCATAAATGATGCGATCGCCACCAAGGGCCACGAGCTCAACCTCGCGTTCCTGCCCAGGTTCAAATCGAACGGCAGTGCCAGCTGCAATATTTAATCGAAATCCAAGTGCTTGGGTTCGATCAAAGTGCAAAGACTCGTTTGTTTCGTAGAAGTGGTAATGCGATCCAACCTGAATGGGCCGATCGCCCGTATTGGCGACCACGATGGTTTTGGTGGGCCTGCCGAGATTAAGTTCGATCTCGCCTTTTTGAATCAGCATTTCACCCGGGATCATTTATTTCGGCTCCGTTGGCGAGTGGCTCGGTAAAGCCCGAGCCCGCCAATAACAATGATGGCAAGCCAGATGGCAATGCCATTGCCTTCCACAAAATGCGCGAGCGCATGTAAAAGGGTATCGCCGTGGCCCTCGTGGGCCGATGCGGTCTGTGCGGCTGCCCATAGGGCAAGCGAAATAAATAACTTCATCGGTGTTTGCTCCTACTGAATGGGCTGATGAACAGTGACCAATTTAGTGCCATCGGGAAATGTGGCTTCTACTTGAATATCTGGAATCATATCGGCGACGCCGTCCATAACATCTGCGCGACTGAGAATGGTTTTTCCCGCATGCATAAGTTCGGCTACGGTTTTGCCGTCACGGGCGCCTTCCATAATCGCCGCCGTGATCAAGGCAATGGCCTCCGGGACATTGAGCTTGAGCCCCCGCGCTTGGCGCCGCTCGGCTAAAAGCGCAGCAGTAAAAATAAGCAGTTTGTCTTTTTCTCTCGGGGTTAGATCCATTACAACATGTCCTTGTGTGTTTTAGGTTGCCCATATCCGTAATGGCAAAGCAGCTCTTCCCATGACCAGGGGCCGCAGCGCCGCCAAAGCGCGAAGGCGGGACTTTTGAAGCGCTCGCCCACAGCCACTTTGCCTTCCGACCAATAGCCGGCTCGATAACATCGACCACGCGATTTCTGGGCACTGAGCGCGAATCTCATTTTGCGCCTCTTGGCTCCAATGGTCACGCTCACGGAGTACTGCCCAAATTGTATTCAATGCAGCCTGGCTACCCAGGCCGACAATTGAGCGCATCGCAGGATCAGCGCCCGATAGGCATAGCCGCTCTTCCCATTCCAGTGCTGAGGCAAAAGAAAGGCTGATCGACTGTGAGAAGGCACCAGATTCGAACGCCTCACCCGAGGCTTTGCGCCCAAGGACAACCGTATCCCAGCCAATCATGCGCGATTCTGGTGCAATAGTGATCCGAATCTGGGAATCACCATGGGCCTGATTGAAAATAATCGACTCCTGAGGAAGCCACTCAAGATCACCGCAGAGATTCATCTCGATTTGTTGCTGGGCAGCCTTACCTTCGGCGGATCCGTACCACTTTGCAGCGCCAGGGGTTGTGATAACTGCATGTGCGTCGGCATGCACATTGAGGTCAATCTGAAGCAAATCCCCGCCAGCGATTCCGCCTGGCGGATGGACCACGATGGCATGGCAGCAATCGGGGCCCTCGGGGTAGAGCGCCTTTTGGATCCGTAGAGGTCCTTGATGCCGATTGGTGAGTAGCGTGCGTGCGCTGCCCTGCCGCCCGAAAGAGTCTGACCGAAAATCGAGCGCAAGCCTTGCAGGCCAGTGGGCTGGTTCTTGAGCCAGGTCGTGGCGGGAAGCTTCAGGGAATTTCTGAGGAAGGCGCAAAGCGGCGACTCTAAGCTAATTCAAAAAAGTATCCTCTATTTTTACCGGCTCTGCGCGCCGCTGCGTCGCTCAAGCAGAATTGCTGGACACCTTAAAAGAGCAAAATCTTTTATCGAGCCCACATGTTTATATCGCGAATAGTGCTGTATTTAAAGGCTATGGTTTGGCTGCTCACCTGATCTTGAGCTCTAAATTGCGGGAAAATCTGCCATTTGTGCGGTCCAGAAAACACAAAACCCCTGGCTGACTAGCCAGGGGTTTTGATTAGGCTTTTTTGCTGCTAGAGCAGCGCTACCTCAAAACAATTAGAACGAGGTAATCAAGCCAATACCGTAACCGCGCTGCTTAGCGTTCAGAGCGCCGCCCCCACCGGGGGTGCCATCAGCAAAAATAGGGGCTGCTGTACCACCAGTAAAGCCGTTGGTGTTCGATGCATAGGGCCAGTAAGCGGTCGTGCCCTTGTTGTCAGCCTGGCCGTAAGCAACATACATCTGGGTCCGCTTGCTCAGCACATAACGTGCCTGGGCGTGGGTCAGGGTGCTGCCTTCGGATTCCATGCGTGCAACGCCAAGGCGTGTCGCGCTGTTCAGCTGATAGCTTGCGCTTAAGCCAGTCGACTCACGCTTTGTTTTTGCTCCACCAACTGCGGTGTTGTACTCGTTTTGGTACATCGCGGCAGCAACTTGCCATGCGCCCAGCGTTGCTTTAACGCCAGCGACATAGGTGGATTTGTCATTTGTGGAGCCGGTAGCTGCAGCAGGCTGAACGCTGCCGTAGTGTGCACCACTGTCATTACGGGGGCCGTTACGCTCTTGTCCAGCAACGCGGATCTCGACCGGGCCAGATGCGTATAGAGCGCTAAATGCGGTCATGTCGCCACCGGCTGCCGAGGTGTTGCTCATGCCATGCTGAACCTGAACGGTCAGACCCGACATGTTGGGCGAGGTGTAAGTAATTGCATTGCGGGTAAAAAAGTCGCTAAAGCCCAGAGCTGCGGACTGCATGGTGGACACGTTATTACCAGCCGTCGTCATCAGAGCGCCGTTGGTGGCGATAACAGGGTTCATCTTGACACCAAGCTCAAGAGCACCGAAACCACCGGCCAGGCCGATATTGGCCGCACGGCGCCAGAAGCCGGCAGCCGAGGTTGTGCCGTTATTGATCGACAGGTCGCTCTCGGCATTAAAGGTTGCGCGCAGACCGCCGCCCAGATCTTCAGAGCCGCGCAGGCCCCAGACAGAGGATGACATTGCGCCGTCGGTAAACACCTGAGCGCTTTTGCCGGTGGTGTTGCTTGCGCCGACGTTAGACAGTGAGGCCACACCGGCATCAAGCGTGCCGTACAGCGTCACGTTTTGTGCCATCGCGGGTGCTGCGATAGCAGCCGCCACGGCAGCGGCAATTAAATGCTTCTTCATTAAATGTTCTCCTAATTAGGTAACAAATCCCCAGGCCCCTTGCGGCACCCAGGAGACTGCTGGAATCAGCTGTCGGGGTCCATTTTCCGGCCAGCCGGCCTAGGCCTCAAGCCGCATGACCCCGCAAGCCGCTAAGACAGTGGTTTTCCTGATGCCTGTGTCGCTTTCAAGCAACAGCCAAGATCAGCCCTAAAAAATAGGGACATATAAACTGGCCAATAATGCGACCATGACCTCGACCCGCCTTTATGGCCGCCTTCTGTCGTATGCCAAGCCTTACTGGCCCGGCTTTGCCTTGGCCGCCCTGGCCATGCTGGTGACAGCAGCTACCGAGACAGCGTTTCCGGCCCTGCTTAAGCCACTTCTCGATAGCGGCTTTGCTGGGGCAAGCGCCTTTCAGGTCTGGTGGGTGCCGGTTGCGGTGCTGGTGATCTTTGTTTTGCGCGGCACGTCGACCTTTGTGTCCGTTTACGCAATGAACTGGATCGCAAATAGTGTTCTACGGGATCTTCGGCAGGCGATGTTTAATAAGTTGCTCACCATGCCGGCTTCAACATTTGATGCCCGATCCTCTGGCCAGTTGATCTCGCGGGTGATTGCCGAGGTCAATGGCGTAACGAGCGCGGCGACCAATGTCGTTAACACGCTGGTCCGGGATAGCTTAATTCTCCTCGGTCTCTTGGGGTGGCTTTTCTGGCTGAACTGGACGCTCACGCTGATTGTGTTGGCCTTATTGCCTTTCTTGGCGGGCCTCACCCTGGCGTTTTCCAAACGCATGCGGCGTGTGAGCCGCGATGCCTTAAAGGCCACCGCGGAGATGACCCGATCGGTCGAGGAGGCCATCTTCGGTAATCGCGTGATCAAGGTCTTTCAGGGAAATGAATTTGAGACGGCCCGATTCCGAAGGGTCAACGCCGAATTTCGTGGTCAGTCCATGCGGCTGGCCATCGCACAGGCGCTTCAGACCCCAATTAGCCAATTCATTGCAGCAATCGGGGTGGCGGTGGTGCTGACCATTGCCCTCATGCAGTCCAGGGCAGGAGAGGCCACTGTGGGTGACTTCATCTCCTTTGTGACCGCCATGCTGATGATGTTTGGCCCCTTGCGGCACTTAGCGGATATCAATTCCCAGCTGCAGCGGGGTCTGGCCTCGGCGGAGGCGGTATTTGAACTTATTGATGAAAAATCCGAGCGGGATATGGGCACCCGTGTACTGGATCGAGCCCAAGGTGAAATCGAGTTTCAGGGCGTAAGCCTGTCTTATTTAGGCAGTGATCGTCAGGTCTTAAGCCAGGTTTCGTTACGCGTTCAGCCGGGAGAAACAATCGCGTTGGTCGGCCCCTCTGGCGGCGGTAAGACATCGCTTGTGAATTTGCTGCCGCGACTCTACGAACCCACTTCAGGCCGTGTGCTTCTTGATGGAATTTCCGCAAGCGAATTTACCTTAGCGAGCCTGCGGTCTCAGATCGCCTTGGTATCGCAAGATGTCGTGCTATTTAATGACTCGATTCGAAACAATGTCGCCTACGGCGCGGTGAACGCATCGGATCAACAGATTCTGGATGCCATTGCTGCTGCCGATTTAGCCGCATTTGTGGATTCGTGTGCCGATGGCATCGATACCGTGATTGGCGATCGGGGCGTGCGACTCTCGGGCGGGCAGCGCCAACGCATCGCCATTGCTCGGGCGGTGCTTAAAAACGCCCCCATTCTGATTCTGGATGAGGCAACCTCGGCCCTTGATACCCATGCTGAAGCCAGCGTAAAAACCGCCATCGACCGGCTACGCCAGGGCAGAACGACACTGGTGGTCGCCCACCGGCTTTCGACCATCGTGGATGCAAGCCGAATCATTGTGATTAAAGATGGCCAAATCGTTGAGCAGGGCAGCCACGGCGAACTCCTGCAGCAAGGCGGCGTGTATGCAGGCCTTTATGCCCGCGCATCCGAGTCAGGCCGCGATTCAATTGATGAAGCCCTGGCAGAGTAGGCCATAAGCCTTCACACCATGTCTGCTTTTTTCGCATGAAGCCCAAGCATTTATTGCTGATCCGAACCTCTGCGTTTGGCGACATTGTGCAGACCTTCTATGTGCTCTCCGATATCCATCGTGCACTGCCTGAGACCCGATTGACCTGGTGTGTGGATGCGCGTTTTGCGGATCTGGCGCGGCTTCACCCCGCAGTAGCGCATGTCATTACCTTGCCGACCCGACGCTGGAGGGGGTTTCTTTTTAAGCCCTGGCTCTGGCCAGAGATTCGCCGCTGGATACGCCAGCTGCGAGATTTTCCGTTTGATGCCTCGGTTGATTTGCAGGGCCTTTATAAGAGCGCCATTGTTGGCTGGATGAGTCGCGCAACATCTCGGTTTGGCCCCGAGGCATTTGCGGTCTCAGAGCCCGGTGTGCAGCGGCTTTACAGCCACCAAGTGAAAGGCAGTAAGGTCGAAGGCCTTGCCATGCGGGCCCGCTATTTCGCGGGCGCAGCCCTCGGGTTTGAGGCCCTCAGCTATCCAATGGACTCAGGCATTCGGCGCTGGCCGCAAGGCACAGGCGGCCAACAGATTCTGTGCATGATTGGCGCCTCGCGCGCGGAGAAAATGTGGCCAATGACCAGCTGGGCAGAGCTCTGCCTTGAGCTTAGCCGGCAGGAAAACGGGTCAATCGAGCTGCTCTGGGGCTCTGAATCGGACCGAGACCTTGCCCTTGAAATCCAAAGCCAGTCGTCCTCTGATGCGGTGATTGTGGCGCCACGGATCTATGACGTGCAGGATTTAGTGGCCCGATTTGTGAATGCGCGGGCGGTGGTCGGTGGCGACACGGGCTTAGCCCATCTTGCAGTCGCGCTTGGCGTCCCCACGGTGATGCTTTTTTTAAAGACCCATGCAGTCCGTTATGCGCATCCGGAGCTATCAAATCAACTGCCCGTGGATATTGCCGATGGTCCGGTGTCGGTGGCACGCGTCTTTGCGCAGACCCAGAAGGCCTTGGGCATGCCGGCAGCAGACCCGCCCCCACCATGAGGCATGCAAGACTTTGAATAACATGATCAATGCCCGAGCATCACACCATCTGGTGGTTGCGATGCCTGCGATTTATCGGCCTGAACTCTTGGCGACAACGCTGTGGAGTTTTGATCGGGGCTTGTCTCGATATTTTCCGCGCAAGACCCTGATCCTTAATCTTGATCCCTTGGGTATTCATGCCGGGCAGATCGCAGATCAAAAAAATCAGATCATGGCGCTTGCCAACACCTATTTTGATCAAGTGATCGTTCGATTTGCAGAGCAGCCTAGTTTTTCACGGGCTGTGCAGTGGGTCTGGCAGCAGGCCACTGAAAAAGAGAATTTCTTTTTGCATCTTGAAGATGACTGGGTTTTAAATCGGACTGTGCCTTTTGATGAGGTGATCAGCCTGCTTCAGCGGCCCGGCATTGCCTCAGTGCGGCTGCAGCGGCAGCGCAGCCTGAAGTCAGCCTTATCGCCAGTATTTAGCCTTAACCCCATTTTTTTTAATTCGGCCTTTATTCGCCAAGCTTTAACCGAGTTTCGGCTCGATCTTGATCCTGAAAAGCAATTCGGGATGGATCCGTTAACGCAAAGCCTCACGGGCTGGAAGCACATGGTCATGCCGCAAACGTTCGATGGTGCCTCGGATCAGCTCTTGGCAGACCCAGGCGGCTGGGTCTCGGATCTTGGTGTGCATTGGCGTAAGAGCGAAGGCCTACGAAAGATTTCTGCTGGCGGGCAATCGCGCTGGGAGCCAGCGCATCTGGGCTGGATGAGCCGATTGAAAAATCGTTGGCTGCTGACTTTAAAGCTTGTCTTTTATCGCAGGCGGGCCTTACTTAGGATGCGGCGCGATGATTGATCGCTGATAAATTTCAATCATGCGATCTGCCATCGCATCGATGCCGATGCGATTCAAAATGTTCTGCGAAACGACTATCCGACCGGGCGCTGCATTGGCGGCAGCCAGCATTGCGTCGGTAAGCTGATCCACACTGCGCGGCAAGATAATCGTTGCCCCAGCATAGCCACTCACTGCCTCTTCGATTGAGCCCGCATGGGTCGTGATAATCGGTAGCCCGTAGGCCATCGCTTGAAGAATCGCCTGGGGGATACCCTCATTGGCGTAACTCGGAAACACAAACACATCTAAGGCATCAAAGTAATCCCGCACATCTGCCTGGTGGCCAGCAAAGAGCACCCGAGTCTGCAGCCCCAGTGATGCCACAAGCGCCTGCAGGCTCTGGGCCTGGGGGCCATCGCCCACAATTAAAAGCTGCGCCTTTGGCAGGGCGGCTGCAACGCCTGCAAACGCCTGAATCAAATCATGCTGGCCTTTCCAAGAGCGCAAGGTAGCGATATTTCCAAACAGCAGGGCATCGGCATTGATCGCAACTCGGTGTTTAATTCGTGCACGGGCCTGCTCTCGATCGGTACTTTTAAAAAAACTGAGGTCAATGCCGGTGGGAATAGAAAACACCTTCTCTTTGGCGATCAAACCATCGCTGGTTAAATGCTCCCGAATGGATTCCCCGGTCGTTACCACCGCCGCACAGCCATGGCGATAAAGCCATCGCGTGCCGACATTCCGATTTACTGCCGCACTGACATGCCGTGTCCGAATCATGACAGGCTTATGCGCTGCAAAAAGCCGCGCGAGTGCCGCCACCCAGTGGTCGGTGCTGGAGTGGCAGCTGATCACGTCAGGCCGAAGCTTACTGATTGCAAAAGCCATCGCAATGATTTCACTGGGGCGCTTCTTTTTTAGCCTTAATTGCTGCACAGGAACTTGATAGTCTGCTGCCCGCTGGGCGATCAGGCTTTCGGCATCGGCAAGCAGAACCACCTGATGGCCACGCTTCATCAGTTCGCGCGACTCGGTCAGCACACGAATCTCTTGACCCCCCCAGCCCTGCGAGGACTCGGTATGGGCAATCAGCATCGCTTACCGGCCCTTAGGGTCTGATAAAAATGAATCCACTGATCAATAATTTGATCCTGGTCATAGCGAAGCGCAAAGACTCGGGCCTGGTAAGCCATTTTTCGCAGCCGCTCGCGGTCTTGGCACTTCCGAAGGGCTTGGAGCAGACTTGCTACCGACTGCTCGCAGACAAGCCCAGCATCGGCATCGGTGATTTCCCAGGCCATGCCGACATCTTGGGTCACCACCACCGGCAGGCCGCATGAAAGCGCCTCTAAGACCGCGTTTGATGAAGGATCATAAAGCGAGGGCAGCGCAAAAACATCTGCGGCCCACAGCAGCGGCCGCACATCCTGTAGCGGGCCCGTGAGCGCGATGCGATTTTCAGCGTTAAGTTTTTTGATAAGCGTATTGGCTTGATTGGATGCTTTATCTTTTCCGCAAATCAGCAGCACCACATCCTGCAGTTTTGCGCAGGCTTGAATTAACTGAAATATTCCTTTGCGCTCAAAACCCGACCCCACAACCGCAATGACCAACGCCTGCGGCCCAATTCTTAATCCGTGGGCAAGTGCCAGTTGTTCTTGGGCCGCCTGCCGCTGGGAATCTGTTGCCGGGAAAAAGTGCTGCGTATCCACACCGTTTGGAATGAGCGTGATGCGCTCTTCGGGCACCTGCAAATAATCGTTAACCTCTTTTGCGACTAGGCTACTGTTAGCGACAAAATGAAGATTTGGATCTCTGGCCATCGCGCGCTCAGTAGCCATGACCGCGTTATGAAAGGAATCCATTCCCAGCCAGAAGGCCCGCAGGCCGCTTATTGTTTTGCGTAATCGGTCTAGCCAGGCGGCATGCACGCCATCACCCAGCCGAAAAATATCAACCCCAGTGATGCGCTCGTGAGACTGCACCAGATCAAAGCCATTCCCGGCTTCTGCGCGCTGTTTTAAGACATCTGTCACTGCATTTTGGAAGGATTGAAATTTTGCCCGCCGACTGATTCCTCTTGCGGGCACCGTGATGACCTCGGCCGCAAGCGGCTCGCTTTGCCACTGCTGCGCGATGATGGTGGTATCGATTCCGCGCGCAGCGAGCTTTGGAATAAGCCGCTCGATAAATCGCTCTGCGCCGCCATAGGGGTTGTAGCGGCGGCGAATAATCGCCAGTCTCATCGGCTGCGATCGCCGGGCCAGGCGGCCGCCAAATACTTCCAGAAAGTTTCTTGGGATTTCGCTACCGCTGCCACAAGGCCATGTCGGCCATCCAGAAAGCCCAGCCTTAAAAAATAAGCCCGAGTAAAAGTCCACAACGCTAAAGCTAAGGCGGCCATCAGGCCAGCCGATACGCCTGCGTTGCGCTTTTTCTCTGCTGCGGCAAGGGCATAGTTCTTCTGCTTGGCCAAGACATCTTCAATGGTCCGATAGCTGTAATGCAAAAGTGGCGCAGCCAGCGATGCAGTCCTGCCGCTAACGAGCATCTTTTCATGAATGGGCGTGGGATCAAATTCCGCTTTAGCCCGCCGCGCAAGCCGCAGTAGCCGATCCGGATACCAACCTCCATACCGCATCCATTTGCCCAGAAACTGTGACTTACGATTAATCCAGTAGCCGTTCACATCATCAGTCTGGGTGGCAGCGATGATCTCTAACGCCAGCTCTGGTGTGACGCGCTCATCTGCATCGATGGACAGCACCCAGTCCCCATGGGCGGCATCCAAGGCCCGTTGTTTTTGTAGACCAAATCCGGGCCAATCCTGGGCGCTAATCACAATCGCCCCATGACGCTCTGCAAGAAGCTGGGTGCCATCACGGCTATTGCTGTCCACCACGATAATCTCTGAGCAAAAGCCAAGGCTTTGCAGACACTCGGGAAGATTGTCCGCTTCATTGCGGGTGATGATGATGGCGCTAATAGATGGTGAATTCATTATGTAACCCGGTGCAGCCCCCAGATCGATGCCTGATTCTTTGCTTTGGTCGCTTGGCAAAGTAAAACCAGCAGCAGCACCAGCACAAAGCTTAAAAACCGGCGATTAAAGGCATGACTCATCAGGTCTTGCATCATCGAGCAGATAAAGAAGTAAGCGGTTAACAGCATTCCGGTTGCCCCGATGGGATTATCGGGAATAAATTTGTCAGCCCGCCAGAATAGATAAAACATCCCCCCAAATGCCCAGAGCCACGCCAGCGCCCCAAGGATGCCCAGCTCAAGCCCAAGGTTAAGCATGGTTACATGGGCGTGATTTACCGAATTTACTGGCGGCCCAAGAGAGGCGAAAAAACTTCCTGCCTGATCGGCACCGATGCCCACCCATGGGGTCGCCACGATCTGATCTAGGCTTACCCAAATCAAAGCCCAGCGAATCGAAATTGATGAGGTCTTGCCCAGTTGCGCATCGACCATAAACCGCTGGCCGAGAACGATAATCGCAGCGCCCAGAAGTAGGGCAATCACGATAAGCCATGTCGTTCGCCTGCCTGGCATCTGCCAGGCGCTAAAGCCCCGAGCCACAATAATTGCCATGATGCAGAGCACACAAGCGAGTATCGGGCCACGCGAACCCGAGGCAATCAGCCCGATCGCACAGGCTGCCGCACCCAAAAGGATCGGCTGGCGGGCATGCTGAAACTGCCGGATCAGAATCAGCAGGGCCGCGCCGCAGGCGATACCAAAATTAATCGGATGGTGCTGCATGCCGGCACGTGGCTCTTTGAGCAAGAGCATGTCAATTGCAACAACTCCAATTGCTGCCAACCCGCCGAGTGCGGCACCGGTAATCAGCCATTGCATCCGAAGATGCTGCTGTTGTTGGAGCGCAGCCGCTAGGATTGCGCCGCCCAACACAGGCTCGAGCGCCTCGATTCGGCCAATTGCAAGGCCATGCACTAAGGCCGAGACCAGATAAGCGATTAACAGCGGCCCAAAAACAATCAGCCATAACACTGCCGATTGCGGCCGGGCCTGCATAGTGGTGGCGCTTCGCAATCGCGGCGCCTGGGTGACCGCAAGTAGCAGCAGCACGATCCAGGCGGCACCAAAGGCGTAAGGATGCAGTAGCGCCAGACCGAGTGTGAGCACTACCAGCCCGCCCCAAAACCCATAGCTTGCAGTCGCGTGTGAAGCCGGGCCGATTGGCGTCATGCTGCCTGCCTACCAGGCCTTCTTGCTAAAAAACATTTTCAGCAAGGTTGCCAAAATAATTCTCAGATCAAACCAGATTGACCAGTGTTCGATGTAATACAGATCGTGCTTTAGACGCTGCACTACATCGCTGAGATCATGGACTTCACCCCGAAGATCATTGACCTGGGCCCAGCCCGTGATGCCAGGCTTAACACGATTGCGGCGCAGGTAACCTGGAATCTGTTTTTGAAAAAGCTCATCTTGTTCAATGGCGTGCGGTCGTGGTCCGACAAGACTCATCTTGCCCTGCAGCACATTAAATAACTGCGGAAGTTCATCCAGCGAGGTTTTTCTTAACCAGCGGCCGAGGCCCGTAAAACGCGGATCATCTTTTTTTGCCTGCATAAACTCGCCAGCAGGATCTGTGTCATTGATCATGGTTCGAAACTTATAAATGGTGAAGCGATAGCCATCGCGGCCCAGGCGCTTTTGCCGAAAAATTACCGGCCCACTCGAAGTGGACTTAATCGCAAGCGCGATTAGTCCCATTACCGGAAGCGATATCAAAAAAAACAAAAACCCCAGGACACGATCTTCGAGCTCTTTAAAGAGCCGATTGATTCCGTCCATGTGGTTTACGCTGAGATCGATAATCGGAAAGCCAAGCAGCTCACTGGTGGAGTGATTCAGCAGATTAAAGCTGTAGATGTCCGGAAAAAGACGCACGCAGGTCATATGATTTTCGGCCGCCCGAACAATCTCTTCAACACGGACCATCTCAGAAAGCGGAAGTGCAATCCAGATCTCATCAACTCGCTGCTGAGAGAGCTGCTCTTGTATCGAAGAAAGTGGGCCGAGGATTGGGGGCCGATCGGCAGCTGCGGGGGTGGTAGTGTCATCTAAGATGCCAACAATCTCAAAGCCGGTCTCCGAACTTTTTCGGCACTGACTCAGAATTGATTTTCCAAGCTCACCCCAGCC
>Ga0315902_10009470_pt1 | contig 13031 bp, 8 predicted proteins | sample LakEriMetagenome_9_FD_203523 | JGI IMG/M metagenome (GOLD analysis project Ga0315902, IMG submission 203523) | Freshwater fungal communities from buoy surface, Lake Erie, Ohio, United States - Buoy 12 MA117 | ecosystem: Environmental > Aquatic > Freshwater > Lake > Lake biofilm | place: USA... | reverse complement strand
CCTGGCGTTCTGGGCCTGGCGCCACCCGGGGCAGATCCCCGAGCCGGCGGCCGATGAAGCGGCCATGACGCTGGGTGACAAGCTGCGCGCGATGCGCCACCTGGGCCCGGTGGTGGTGCTGATCGCGTTGGTCATCGGCTCGATCTACTCGGGCATCGCCACCGCGACCGAAAGCGCGGCACTCGGCGTCGCGGGCTCGCTGGCACTGAGCGCGATCGAGCGCAGCCTCACCTGGCAGGGCTTCAAGGACGGCTTGTTCGCGGCGTGCCGGGTCTACTGCATGATCGGCCTGATCCTCGCCGGTGCGGCCTTCCTGACGCTGGCGATGGGCTTCATCGGGCTGCCGCGCGAGGTCGCCAGCTTCATCGGGGCCCTGCAGCTGTCCCCGGTGGGCCTGTTGCTGCTGCTGATGGTGTTCTACATCGTGCTCGGCTGCTTTCTCGACGGCATCTCGATGGTGGTGCTGACGATGGCCGTGCTGCTGCCGACGGTGCAGGCCGCGGGCATCGACCTGATCTGGTTCGGCATCTTCGTCGTGCTCGTCGTGGAGATGGCGCAGATCACGCCGCCGGTGGGCTTCAACCTCTTTGTCCTGCAGGGGCTGACCGGTCGCGAGGTGCCGTATCTCGCCAAGACCGCATTGCCGTTCTTCGGCCTGCTGGTGCTGGCCACTGCCCTGATCTGGGCCTTTCCGCAGCTGGTACTGTGGCTGCCCTCCCTGATGTGAGAGCGAATCCGCGATGACGACTCCCCCGCGCTGGCAGTTCTGGATCGACCGCGGCGGCACCTTCACCGACGTGGTCGGACGCCGACCCGACGGCAGCCTGACGACGCTGAAGCTGCTGTCCGAGAACCCCGAGCACTACCGCGATGCGGCCGTCGAAGGCATCCGCCGGCTGCTTGGTCTGTCCGCCGGCGAGCCGGTGACGCCCGAGCGTGTGGAATGCGTGAAGATGGGCACCACGGTGGCCACCAACGCCTTGCTCGAACGCAAGGGCGAACGCACGCTGCTGATCACGACCCGGGGCTTCCGCGACGCGTTGCGCATCGCCTACCAGGCCCGGCCGCGGCTGTTCGACCGCCACATCGTGCTGCCCGAGCAGCTCTACGAGCGGGTGGTCGAAGCCGACGAACGGGTCACCGCCCAGGGCGAGGTGCTGACGCCGCTGGACGAGGCCGCGCTGCGCGAGCGGCTGTGGGCGGCCTTCGACGCGGGCGTTCGCGGCTGCGCCATCGTCTTCATGCACGGCTGGCGCTACCCGGCGCATGAGCTCGCCGCGGCACGCATCGCGCGCGAGGTCGGCTTCGTGCAGGTCAGCGTGTCGCACGAGGTCAGCCCGCTGATGAAGCTGGTCTCGCGCGGCGACACGACGGTCGTCGATGCCTACCTGAGCCCCATCCTGCGGCGCTACGTCGCGCAGGTCGCCGAGCAGATGCCGGGCGTGCGCCTGTTCTTCATGCAGAGCAGCGGCGGCCTGACCGAGGCGCATCGGTTCCAGGGCAAGGACGCGATCCTTTCGGGCCCGGCCGGTGGCATCGTCGGCATGGTTCGCACGGCGGTGGCCGGTGGGCACGACAAGGTGATCGGCTTCGACATGGGTGGCACCAGCACCGATGTCAGCCACTTTGCCGGCGGCGCCAAAGGCGAGTTCGAGCGCGCGTTCGAGACGCAGGTTGCCGGGGTGCGCATGCGTGCGCCGATGATGAGCATCCACACCGTGGCGGCCGGCGGTGGCTCGCTGCTGAGCTTCGACGGCGCGCGGCTGCGTGTCGGCCCGGAAAGCGCCGGCGCCAACCCGGGCCCGGCAAGCTACCGGCGCGGCGGACCGCTGGCGACGACCGATGCGAACGTGCTGCTGGGCAAGATCCAGCCGGCGTGGTTCCCGAAGGTCTTCGGCCCCGGCGCCGACGAGCCGCTGGACCGCGACGGCGTGGTCGCGAAGTTCGAGGCCCTGGCCGCCGAGGTCCGGTCCGCCACGGGCCGCGCGGCGACACCCGAGTCGCTGGCCGAGGGCTTCCTGCAGATCGCGGTGCAGAACATGGCCAATGCGATCAAGCGCATTTCGGTCGCACGCGGCTACGACGTGACCCAGTACACCTTGCAGTGCTTTGGAGGCGCCGGTGGCCAGCACGCCTGTCTGGTCGCCGATGCGCTGGGCATGGAGCGTGTGTTCGTGCACCCGCTGGCCGGTGTCCTGAGTGCCTATGGCATGGGCCTGGCGGACCAGATCGCGATGCGCGAGGCCAGCCTCGAGCGGGCCCTGGATGCCGACGGCCTGGCGGCGGCGCAGGCGCTTCTGCAACGCCTGGGCGACATGGCGGCCGCCGAGCTTCACGAGCAGGGCGTGGCCGAAGGCGACGTGCGCCGGCGCGAACGCGTGCACGTGCGTTACCGCGGCACCGACACCGCGCTGGTGGTGCCGCTGGGCCCGCACGCCGACGTGGTGGCGGCCTTCGAGTCCGGCTACCGCCAGCGATTTGCCTTCCTGATGCCGGATCGACCGCTGGAGATCGAGGCCGTGTCGGTGGAAGCCATCGCGGCCGGCGAGGCGGTGCACGACGCTGTGGCGACGCGCGAGGCCGAGGCCACCGCGCATGTGCCCGAGCACCGGGCCGTCGTCCGCATGCACTGTGGGGCGTGGCACGACGCCGGGCTGTACGTGCGGGAGGCGTTGTCGCCAGGGGCCACCATTGCCGGGCCGGCCGTGATTGCCGAGCAGAACGCGACCACCGTGGTCGAGCCCGGCTGGCAGGCGCGCCGGGTGGCCGGTGGTGCGCTGGAACTGCGCCGCGTGCAGGCCCGCGTCGGTGGACATGCCGTCGGCACCGAGGCCGACCCGGTGATGCTGGAGGTGTTCAACAACCTGTTCATGAACATCGCCGAGCAGATGGGCCTGCGGCTGCAGAACACCGCGCACTCCGTCAACATCAAGGAGCGGCTGGACTTCTCGTGCGCGCTGTTCAGCGCCCAGGGCGAGCTCATCGCCAACGCGCCGCACATGCCGGTGCACCTGGGCAGCATGAGCGAATCGATCAAGACCGTCATCTCGCGCAACCCGCAGATGCGGCCGGGCGACGTCTACGTGCTGAATGACCCGTACCACGGCGGCACCCACCTGCCCGACGTGACCGTGGTGACGCCGGTGTACTTGGATGACGAGGCCCTCACCCCAACCCTCTCCCGCACGCGGGAGAGGGAGCAAGACAGCACTGCGGCGGCTCCCTCTCCCGCAGGGCGGGAGAGGGCAGGGGTGAGGGTGGGAGCCCCTGCCTTCTACGTCGCCAGCCGCGGCCACCATGCCGACATCGGCGGCATCACGCCGGGATCGATGCCGCCGTTCTCGACCCGCATCGACGAAGAGGGCGTGCTGTTCGACAACTTCCTGCTGGTGCGCGACGGGCGCCTTCGCGAGGCCGAGCTGCGCGCCCAGCTCGCCAGCGGGCCCTGGCCGGCGCGCAACCCCGAGCAGACCATCGCCGACCTGCGGGCGCAGATCGCGGCCAACGAGAAGGGTGTGCAGGAACTTCGCGCGATGGTCGGGCAGTTCGGCGCCGGTACGGTGGCGGCCTACATGCAGCACGTGCAGGACAACGCCGAGGAAAGCGTGCGCCGTGTCATCGGCGCCCTGAAGGACGGCCACTTCGAGCTGCCGCTGGACAACGGCGCCAGGATCGTCGTCGATGTCCGTGTCGATGCGTCCGCCCGCCGCGCCCGCATCGACTTCAGCGGCACCAGCGCGCAGTTGCCGAACAACTTCAACGCCCCCAAGGCGGTGACGATGGCGGCGGTGCTCTACGTCTTCCGGACCCTGGTGGACGACGACATCCCGCTCAACGCCGGCTGCCTGAAGCCGCTGGACGTCATCGTGCCCGAAGGCTGCATGCTGAACCCGCGGCCACCGGCAGCCGTGGTGGCCGGCAATGTCGAGACCTCGATGTGCGTGACCAACGCGCTGTACGGTGCTTTGGGCGCCCTGGCCGCAAGCCAGTGCACGATGAACAACTTCACCTTCGGCAACCAACGCCACCAGTACTACGAGACCATCTCGGGTGGCAGCGGTGCCGGGCAAGGGTTCGACGGCACCTCGGTCGTGCAGACGCACATGACCAACTCGCGCCTGACCGACCCCGAGGTGCTGGAGTGGCGATTCCCGGTGCTGCTCGAGAGCTACGCGCTGCGTGCCGGCAGTGGCGGCGCCGGCCGCTGGCGGGGCGGCGACGGCGGCGTGCGCCGGGTCCGCTTTCTGGAGGCGATGACCGCGTCCATCCTGTCCAACGGCCGCCAGGTGCCGGCCTTCGGCATTGCCGGTGGTGGCGCGGGCGCATTGGGCATCAACCGCATCGAACGGGCCGATGGCCGCCACGAGACGCTGGGCCACATCGGCAGCACCGAGATGGCGCCGGGCGACGTGTTCGTCGTCGAGACGCCGGGTGGCGGGGGCTACGGGGCAGTGTGACGGGCGTCGCTGAAGGGAGTGTGCCGCCTCCCGGCTTGGGCGCAGCCCTTATGCCCTCACGAGCAGCTGGGCGCCAGGAACCTTGGCGGCGCCCTTGTCGAAGGTCCACAGCGGCTGTTCGTCGGCCTGGGCGGCCAATGCGACGTGAAGGCAATCGGCGAAGTCCGCCGAGCTTTCGCGGAACAACTGCAGTGCCACTTCAAGTGCCCGCTCGGATTCGAAGCCCAGCTCTGTCGCGGAGAACAAGCTGGACAGTGTCAGCAGCACATCGTTCTTCCCGAACCCGAAGCGGGCCCTCAGCACCCATTCGAGTTCCAGCACGACGGTCACCGGGACGAACAGCGGCAGGCCCTCTCGGACGCAGCGGCTGATGAGCCGCTTCGCTGCGGAGAGTTGAGCGGCGTCGTCCTGGACGACGTAGCGCACCAGGACGTTGGTGTCGAGTGCCGCCATCAGCGCCAGGGGTTCATGTCGTCGATGGTGACGCGCTTGCCCTTCGGTGCCTTGAGCATGCCGGCCATGTCGAGGATGGACTGCGTCTTTGCCCTGACGATGATGGTGCCGTCGGGCATCACCGACCAGACCAGACGCGTGCCGGGCTTGGCGTGCACCAGCGCGCGGATATCGGCCGGCACGGTGGTCTGCCCCTTGCTGGTGATGGTGGACTCCGTCATGGCGCAGCTCCTTACAATGAGCGACACTGTAATGCGGGCGGCCGGAAACCGAAACCCCCCACCGCCGAACGCGGCGTCTCGACCCAGCCACGGAGCAGGCGCGGCGGAAGTCTGCGTTCCCGGCATCATCGCTCCGTGATCGACCGCCCCGCCCAGACCGCACTCAAGCCGCTGCTGACCCTGCTGGCACGGCCGCTGGTCGCCGCCGGCGTGTCGGCGGATGCCGTGACCCTGCTCGGTTTTGCGGTTGGCATCGCCGCTGCGGGGACGATCGCGCTCGGGGAGCCGGCGCTCGGGCTGGTGCTGATCCTGGCCAGCCGGCTGCTTGACGGGCTGGACGGCACGGTGGCGCGGCTGACCGCGGCCAGCGACCGCGGAGCCTTCCTCGACATCGCGCTGGACTTCGTCTTCTACGCCAGCATCCCGCTGGCCTTTGCCGTGTACGAGCCGGCTGCCAATGGCCTGCCGGCGGCGGTGCTGCTGGCGGCCTTCGTGGCCACGGGCAGTAGCTTCCTGGCGTTTGCGGTGATGGCTGAAAAGCGCGGACTGGCCGACACCGCGCACCCGGGCAAGGGCTTCTTCTTCCTTGGCGGGCTGACCGAGGCCGGCGAGACGCTCGTGTGTTTTGCGCTGATGTGCCTGTGGCCGCAGCACTTTGCGCTCTGGGCCTACGGATTTGCCGCGCTGTGCGCCATCACCTGGGCCAGCCGCATCGCGGCCGGATGGCGCCGCCTGTAACCCCCTGGACCCTGTAACGTCGGCGGGTCGGACCGCGACTGAAGGGGCCATGAACACACGAAAACTCGCACTGCTGGCGGGGCTGGTTGCCCTGGTCGTCGTCTTCTTCGTCTTCGACCTCGGGCGGTTCTTCAGCCTGGCCTACATCAAGGGCGCGCAGGCCGACTTCGCGGCGCTGTACGCGCAGCAGCCCGCGGTGGTGATCGGCGGCTTCTTTGCCGTCTATGTCGCGGTGACCGCGCTGTCGCTGCCCGGCGCGGCGGTGATGACGCTGCTGGCTGGCGCCATCTTCGGGCTCGTGGTCGGTGTGCTGGTGGTCTCGTTCGCGAGCAGCCTGGGCGCGACGCTGGCGATGCTGGTCTCGCGCTATGCGCTGCGTGACTGGGTCAAGGCGCGCTTTGCCGGTCGCGTCGCCGACATCGACAAGGGCATCGCCAAGGACGGGGCGTTCTACCTGTTCACGCTGCGCCTGGTGCCTGCGATCCCGTTTTTCGCCGTCAACCTGCTGATGGGGCTGACCAACATCCGCACCGGCACCTACTACGTTGCCAGCCAGATCGGCATGCTGGCCGGCACCATCGTCTACGTGTTGGCGGGCACGCAACTGGCGCAGATCGACTCGCTCGCCGGCATCGTCAGCCCGGGCCTGCTGGGCGCGTTTGTGTTGCTGGGCCTCTTTCCGCTGATCGCCAAGAAGATCGTCGACGCGGTCAAGGCGCGCAAGGTCTACGCACCCTGGATCGACAAGAAGCCCAAGCACTTCGACCGCAACCTGGTGGTCATCGGTGCCGGCGCTGCCGGACTGGTGACGTCGTACATCGCCGCCGCGGTCAAGGCCAAGGTCACCCTAGTCGAGCGCCACAAGATGGGCGGCGACTGCCTGAACTACGGTTGCGTGCCCAGCAAGGCGCTGATCAAGACGGCGTCGCTGGCGCGCCAGATCCGCCACAGCGCCGACTACGGCCTGGCCTCGGCCGACTACAAGCTCGACTTCGCCCAGGCGATGGAACGCATCGCCCATGTGGTGCGCGAGATCGAGCCGCACGACTCGGTCGAGCGCTACAGCGGGCTGGGTGTGGACGTGCAGATCGGCGAGGCGAAGATCCTCGACCCCTGGCGCGTGCAGATCGTCGCGCCCGACGGCACCAAGCAGGTGCTGACGACCCGCGGCATCGTCGTGGCGACCGGGGCTGCGCCCTTTGTGCCGCCGCTGCCGGGGCTGGACGACGTGGGCTACCTGACCAGCGACACGCTGTGGGACATCCGCGAGCAGCCGCGGCGGCTGGTGGTGCTCGGTGGCGGGCCCATCGGCTGTGAACTGGCGCAGAGCTTTGCCCGCCTGGGCAGTGAGGTCGTGCAACTCGAGATGGCGCCCCGCCTGATGCTGCGCGAGGACGAGGACGTCTCGGCCTATGTGCAGAAAGCCCTGGCCGCCGACGGCGTGCAGGTGCTGACCGGCCACAAGGCGCTGCGCTGCGAACGGGGGCCGGCGGGCGAGAAGTTCATCGTTGCGCTGACCCCCGACGGCCAGGAGCGTCGCTTCGAATTCGACCAGCTGCTGTGCGCCGTCGGCCGCGTCGCGCGGCTGAAGGGCTTCGGGCTCGAAGAGCTGGGCATCGTCACCGAGCGCACCGTCGTCACCGACGAGTACCTGCAGACCCGCTACCCCAACATCCTGGCCTGTGGCGACGTCGCCGGGCCCTACCAGTTCACGCACACGGCGGCGCATCAGGCCTGGTACGCGGCCGTCAACGGCCTGTTCGGCGCCTTCAAGCGGTTCAAGGTCGACTACCGCGTCATCCCCTGGGCGACCTTCACCGACCCCGAGGTCGCGCGGGTCGGCCTGAACGAAGCCGATGCCAAGGCCCAGGGTGTGCCGTTCGAGGTGACGCGCTACGGCATCGACGACCTGGACCGCGCCATCGCCGACAGCGCGGCGCATGGCTGGGTCAAGGTGCTGACCGTGCCGGGCAAGGACCGCATCCTCGGTGTCACCATCGTCGGCGTGCACGCCGGTGATCTGCTGGCGGAATACGTGCTCGCGATGAAGTACGGCCTGGGGCTGAACAAGATCCTGGGCACCATCCACACCTACCCGACGCTGGCCGAGGCCAACAAGTACGCCGCCGGTGAGTGGAAGCGCGCGCACGCGCCACAGGGCCTGCTGAAGTGGGTCGCGAAGTTCCATGACTGGCGGCGCGGCTGAGCGGGTGGCCCGTCCCCGGTTTCGGGCCAACGGTGCCGCCCTGGTGCTGGCGCTTTTCTCGGCGGCTTCGGCAGAGGCCCAGGGCCCGGCCGTGTTGCCCCGACTGACCGAAGGCGATGCGCTCGGCCCGGGCTGGCGGGTCGTGGGCCTGCCGCAGCAGAAGCCGCCGCTGACGCGCTATGCGGCACAGCGCCTGGACGGGCGCGAGGTGCTGCGTGTCGAGGCCGACCGGTCCTACGGCAACCTGGCCTTCGATTGGCCGGCGGGTGTCTCGATGCCGCAGTGGCTGTCCTGGAGCTGGCGTGTCGACGAGGCACCCAAAGGTGTCGACCTCGCGCGCAAGGAGGGCGACGACACACCGGCCCGGGTCTGCGTGGGGTTTGCGACCCCGCTGGAGCGATTGCCCTTTGTCGAGCGCCAGTTGTTGCGCGTGGGGCGCCGCATGAGTGGCCTGGATCTGCCGGCGGCCACGCTGTGCTGGGCCTGGGGCACGACCGAGACCCCGGGCGCCGTGGTCGTCAACCCGTACACCGCTCGGGTTCGGACCTTGGTCCTGCGGGGTCGGGCCGATGCGCTGGGCCAGTGGCACGACGAGCGGCGCGACGTGCATGCCGACTTCCGCCTGGCGTTTGGCGACGAATGGGACGGCGCGACACCACCGCCGGCGATCATGGCGCTGGTGGCTGCCGATGCGGACAACACCGGCGGCCGCTCGCGGGCGTACTTCGCCGGCCTGCGCCTGGATGCCGGGAGCTCACCGTGAAGCGACTGCTGCTGCTGGGCGGCGGTCATGCCCATGTCCACCTGATCCGCGAGTTTGCCCGCCAGCCGCTGGGCGGTGCCCAGGTGCTGCTGGTGTCGCCGTATGACCGCCAGATGTACTCCGGCATGGTCCCGGGCATCGTCGCCGGGCACTATGCCGAGGACCAGGGCGCGATCGCCTTGTCTCCGCTGGCGCGCGCGGCCGGAGTGGCCTTCGAGCAGACGCAGGCGACGGCCCTCGACGCGACACGCCGGATCGTGACCTTGGCCGATGGTCGCGTGGCGGAGTACGACCTGTTGTCGCTCGATGTCGGCGGCACGATCCGCCGCGACGCCATCCCCGGCGCGCGCGAGAACGCGCTCTTCGTGCGGCCCATCGAGAGCTTCATCCGCCACGCCCAGGCCCTGGTCGAGCTGGGCTCGCGACGCGTGCTCGACATCGTCGTCATCGGAGGCGGCGCGGCGGGTGTCGAGCTGGCGCTGGCGCTCGAGCATCGGCTGGCCCTGGGCGTCGACGGCCGCCGTCGTGTGCCGCAAGGGGCCGAGCGTGCGCGTGTGGCGCTGGTCAGCGGCGGGGCAGGGCCGCTGGCGGGCTACCCGCCGGGTGTCGTGCAGCGAGGCTTGGCGGCGTTGGCACGGCGCCGCGTGACGGTGTTCCGCGAGGCCTGCGGCGCCATCGAGGCCCACCATGTCGTGCTCGCCTCAGGGGCCCGGCTGGCCTGCGACGCCGCGATCGTCGCCACCGGCGCCGATGCGTCCGAGTGGCTGGCCGGCAGCGGCCTGGCGCTGGACGACCGCGGCTTTGTGCTCACCGGCGCCACGCTGCAGAGCGCGTCGCATCCCGAGGTGTTTGCGGTCGGCGACTGCGCTGCGCGAGGCGACGTGGTGCATCCGCGCAGCGGTGTCTACGCGGTGCGGGCCGGGCCACCGCTGCTGGAGAACCTGCGCCTGGCCCTGGCAGGCCAGCCGCTGCGGCCGCACCTGCCGCAGCCGCGCACGCTGAACCTCATCTCCTGCGGCGAGCGCCGCGCCATCGTGTCGTGGGCGAGCATCGCGCTGCAGGGTCGATGGGCCTGGTGGTGGAAGGACCGCATCGACCGAGGCTTCATCGACCGCTACACCGGGCGCGATGGCGCCGAAGCGATGCCCGTGCGCGAGGCCTGACGGCCGCGCCAGGCCAGCAGCGCCTGATCGGTGACTTCGCAGATCGTTGACCTGTCCCGGCGCAGCGTTTGCCGCGTGCGCAGCGAAGGTCAGCCGACGGGCGCGATGTTGTGGTGGTGCTTTCGGCCACGAGCAGCCTGATATTCAGAATCCAAGAATATGACTTTGAATCCAGCGATTGCTTGCGTCCAGGCTACCAGCAGATCAGAGGCTCTGGCTTCGCGTTACTACATCCAACGAGATTGACCGCTGTTCAGCTTCCAACAATCAGCTCCGCATGTCGATCACCAGTATTAGTCGCCCACTTGACAGCAGCGTCGAGTCCTGAAGTGTCAAGTGCCCAGGAAATCTTCATGGGGAATGTCGTCCACGGCTTGCCCGTATCGAATATCCAAGAGCTGCTTTAGAGCGACAAAATCTGGGGTCTGTCTGCGAACGGTTAGGCCCCAGACTTTGGCGTTCGTTGCAAGGGTCGTCATGCGCATCATTGACCCGTGATCTTCAATCAGTTTGTCTTCCGGAAACACCGGAGCGTCGACCGCCTCCTCGCTTTCCATGAACGCCCTCGAGAACTCTTTAAAGCGCGCGGGGTCACGATCTAGTCCAAGCATGTGCGCTTTGAAATTCAAGACGGAGTTGACCATTAGGAGAAGAATCTGCCAGTCACGCATTCCCTCCGATCTCATACGCGCCACCCAACCTTGAAAGCGTTCGCTCATCTTCAGCCTCTCAACGGTTACTCGAATTGGCGCGAGTGCCCGGCGATAGCGGTTTGCGATGAATTGCTCAGCTTTGGCCTTGGAATACCCCGGCCCCGGACGGTCGATCCAGCCAAGCTCCACAGATTGCCGAGGTTGAAACGCTGACATCTTGTGACCACCAATTGGAGTCGATCGCCGTGCGTCGAATCCATCCTTGGAAGTGAACTCGCGAAAAAGCTCATAGTACGGACGCACGAGAAATGTCTTACCGCTCAGGCCCTGCTTCAACGAATTCGTGAGTGCGCCCTCGAACTTGGGATCTGGAAGGCAACTGCACGCGGCAAGTAGCATCGCAACGACGACCAGAACTTCCGACTGTGACTCGTGCATGTTATCGAGACCATCGCGCCCTTTCCTAGGAAGCTTCACGGCAAAGGACAACCTCGAGTTGTCTGGCGTGTGTTCGGCGCCGACATGATCAACATCTGCGAGCATCACCCTCATGTCTACAGAAGTTGGAAGCAGACATAGATCGACGTGCGCAAGGTCGGCTATCGCAATCTGAAGCACGGCTACGAACTCCTCAACATAGGGGACCGTGTCGAGCGTATTGGGGCACGTCGCACTCCACGTAATGCCGAGAGCGCGCCAGATGTACGTTCTTTCTGGGCCGCAGTCTGCAAAGGGCTTCCCCCAGAGTTCTCTCGAGGCCTTGTTCGCGACCTCGGTCGGGTCCAGCGTCTCATATTGCTCAAGCGGCAGCGGTGGAGAAAGCACTTCTGCGCGAAGGTCTTCTGGCATATCGAGCTGCAGAAAGGGCTGCTCTACCAAATCCACTGCGAGTTGCCCGCCCAGAGCCCGCCCGATGGAGCGCATCAGCAGAAAATGAAAAACTATGCGTTGCATGTCGACGTGCGAACCCCAATCGTCGGGATCCTGAACATGCTCGTAATGGGTAACAAAGTAGAGGGGAACGAGTTCTGAGAACGTCGCCCATTCCCCTCCGGCGTATGCGCAGTCACCAAGCTGGCAAATGGCGTCACCGAGTCGAGCACGAACGTCGTCGTCGTTGGACTTCGCGATCACAAACGCTGCACCGAATGCGTGGTACTTCGCAGCCCACACTAGACCGAGTTTCAGGTACGCCTGGCTCAGTGACAGCATCGCCAGCAACGTGCCTTCAAGCGTGTCTCCAGTGAACCATCTAACCTTAGCCTTATGCAACTCTTGGATTGCAGCGACGGTCTTGCCTACACGCATCAACTCCACCGCTCGGTCCCGCGATTTCTCGGCGACGAGGTAGCCCTTGGAGCGGTTCTCCAAAATCGAATCGACCTTTTGCACAATCGCTCTGTACTTTGGGTCATCACCGTAGAACTCAGCGATTCCTGTGAGCAAATCGGAAAACTCTTCTACAGGGAACAGCGGAGCCTTAGCTGCGGCGGTCACCATCTTGGACCACCATCTGAACGCTCCTTCTGGAGCGTAGTGAGGTTCGGGGCCGTTTTGGAACGGCAAGTTGGCTACAGTCGATCGCGTATATAGAAGGTCAGCCAAAGCGTTTGGGCCAGTGGCTTTCGACATTGCTAGGTTGACAGTGACGACTAGAGTCTTGCTCCATTCGAAGAGTCGAGAAGGTTCAATCTCAAACTCTCCGCGTAGAACTGCCGATGAGGCATAGCTCAACAGAATCGCAGCGTCCCTTAGCTCAGCCAGTTCATTGCCTTTCGCCCAGGTCTCGAAGTACTTTTCGACCAGAGGTCGCCTTGGGGTCAGGTTGTGTTGCCCCCGAAGTGCTGCGACGCAGATTTCGTAGGATGCCCGTCCTTCAAGGTCGGAGCGCGATCCCGGCTCGATGAACGCCTCCATCTTCGAGATCCAGCGGGACAAATCTGGCCTTAGTTGCTCGTTGAAGGTTGACTTTCGGACACCGAGTTTGATCTCGATGAAATCAGCGAAGCTTGATGGATGATGATCCTCCTCAATCCATCGTCGGCGCGCCGCTCCATAAGCAGAATCGGCGTCGTGTCCGGTGGTTGGGAATAGCTCGGCTGGTATGTGTAGGTACTCCTCGGCAATCCAAAACAGTCCGGGCTCGGCGAGTTGCTCGGCAAGAGCTTCGGCGTCAATGATCTCGAGCCGGCAGTGCCGTACTTCCAATGACCAGTTCTGCAGCTGATGCCTCCAGGCCACCGGAACACTTTGGTTCCTGATTAGTCATGAGCCTCAGCCCCCCCGTGATTACCCGGGTGGCTCATCCTGTGAGACACCCCCTGTCTAAGCTGCTGCGATCCTGAGCACCGGAGGCGAATGTGGCGATCAACAGGGT
>Ga0315902_10009468_pt1 | contig 13034 bp, 13 predicted proteins | sample LakEriMetagenome_9_FD_203523 | JGI IMG/M metagenome (GOLD analysis project Ga0315902, IMG submission 203523) | Freshwater fungal communities from buoy surface, Lake Erie, Ohio, United States - Buoy 12 MA117 | ecosystem: Environmental > Aquatic > Freshwater > Lake > Lake biofilm | place: USA... | reverse complement strand
AAAATGTGAATGCATTATAGACGAAAGGAGAAGAGAGAAGATGAAAGTCGTAATGCTAGCTCTCGCAGAGAGCATGGGTCACGAGCCCATTTGGGCACTACAAGGTGGATGTGATGAGCGAATTATCAAGCCGCTTATCGAGTACTTTCTTAAGGTAAACAGTATGGTTTGCTCCAATAACCCTGAGGAGGTAACTCAAGGGGAAACTCTTTTCAGCAGCTGGTGCGAGGTCGCTGAAGACCTTGCATCAAATGTTGATGAATTTGTATGGTCGGCATCGGATGTATTTTTTTTCGGTATTCCGGAAGATTGTACTCCACTTTTCGGTCGTGATGGTATCGGGAATGAAGTTTCCTATTATGTGGAAAATGGTGAAATAAAATTCGCCAAGTACATTCCCGCAGAGGAAGTGTACAAACACACCTGGTAGCATTTCAATCCAACAAAAATGGCGCGGTGGGATTTATCCCAACGGCGCCATTTTGCATTTGCAAAGAAAAATTACTCTCTTGCTTTAGCTTCTGAAACAATGATTGTTCTTCCGTCTAATTCAGTGTTGTTTAATTTTTCCATAGCTTCTTTAGCTTCAGCTTCGTTTTCCATTTCAACAAATCCGAAACCTCTTGATCTTTTAGTTTCTTTGTCGAATACTACGTTAGCTGAAAGAACTTTACCGAATTTAGCAAAAGCTGATTCTAGTAAGTCGTTTCTAGTATTCCATGATAAGCCACCTACGAATAATTTCATATTTTTAGAACTCCTTTCTGTACATCTATCTTATAACATATTTTTGAAGATTTCACTCAATTTCGTTCTATTTACAATTGATTAAAAATTAATGTAAAATAAATTTATGACTGCTTTTTCCGAAATTGCTATTATTTTAGCTGTTACCTTTGGAATCTCCATTGTAATGAGAATTCTTAAACAACCTTTAATAATTGGCTACATCTTTTCAGGAATAATTGCAGGACCATATGTTCTAAATGTTATTCATTCTGAAGAGATTATGGAACTCCTTTCAAAAATTGGAATTACAGCTCTTTTATTTATTGTTGGTTTAGGTTTATCTCCTAAAGTCTTGAAAGAAACTGGTGTTGCTGCAGGAGCAACTGGTTTTGGTCAAATATTTTTTACAACCTTAATTACATACTTTTCTGCAACAGCTTTAGGATTTAATTCTTTAGAATCTTTTTATATTGCTATTTCTTTTGGATTTTCATCAACAATTATTATCCTTAAGCTTCTTTCAGATAAAGGAGATACGCATAAACTTTATGGAAGAATTGCTATTGGATTTTTACTAGTTGAAGATTTGGTTGCAACTATTGCCTTAGTAATTATTTCTGGTTTGGCCAATATTGGAGATGGATCTTTAGTAGATATTGTTTCTAAATTAGGAGTTCTTTTAGGTACAGGCTTTGTCTTACTAATTGGGTTATTCTTATTTTCAACTCATGTATTATCAAGATTAAATAATTTCGTTTCAAAATCTCAAGAGTTTTTATTTATATTCTCTCTAGCATGGGGTCTTTCTATTGCTATGATTTACCAAAAATTAGGGTTATCTATAGAAATAGGTGCCTTAGTTGCGGGAGTTACACTTTCAATGACTCCTTATGCTTACGAAGTCTCTGCTAGACTTAAACCTCTTAGAGATTTTTTTATTTTAATGTTTTTTATTCTATTAGGATCCCACATGTCATTTGGAGATATAAATCAAATTATTGTACCGGCATTAATACTTTCACTAATAATTTTATTTGGTAAACCTTTTGCTATTTTTACAATAATGAATTTATTAGGGTATACAAAGAAAAATGCTTTTCTTGCAGGGCTTGTAGCAGCTCAAATCTCTGAGTTTTCATTAATTCTAATTACGTTAGGTAATAGTATTGGTCACGTAAGTGATACTGCACTTTCACTTGTAACTTTAGTTGGAATTTTTACAATTTCAGGTTCGACTTATCTTGTAATGTATAACGAACAATTATTTAAAAAAATGCAAAAATTACTAACCTACATAGAACTAAGAAAAAAATCAAAGGAAATTAAACATCAAGAAAAGGGTATTAAAGCTATAGTCTTTGGTTATGATAGGGTAGGGCCAGTTTATGCCGAGATATTAAAGGAACAAAATATAAAATTTATGATTGTAGACTTTAATCCTGAAATCATCTCAAAAGCTGAAAAGGAAAATATTTTATGCGAATACGGTGATGCTGCAGACGCTGAATTTTTAGAAGAATTCCCAGTTGAAAGCCTAGAGATATCAATTTCCACAATTCCAGATTTTGAAACAAATGCTTTACTTACAAGTCTACTGAGAAAAAGAAATAAAGATATGGTAATTATTTGCCATGCTAAAAATAAAAAAGATGCAATAAAACTTTATTCTTTAGGAGCAAGTAACGTTGTTTTAGCAGATTATATAGGTGCTAAACATACTTCTGCTGTAATTACTAAGCTTGGTTTTGAGGATAAAAACTATTCAAATTTTAAAAACAAGCATCTTAAAGAACTTAATTTAATATGAAAAATCTTGAAAAAAATATACCTGCAAATAAAAATTGGGAAATTAGAAAAAAAGAGATATTAAATCAATTAAATAATAGGCAAGAAACATTAGAAATAAAAACAGAAAATTTTAGATATTTTGAAAAACAAAATGGAAGATTTAAGTTTGAATCATCCGATTTATTTGTAGAACAATCAGAACTTGGACCTGATGATGGAGATATCCATTTCCTTCCTACAGATGCAAAGTATTTCCGGGGAGTAATGAATGTCACGGAGGAAGTACAAGTTAAAGATAGAAGAAGATTTAAAAAGCTAGCCATTATTAAATTAATAGAAGGTTTAGAAAATTTAGTGAAATTTATTGAAGAAAGACCAGATACTAAAATTGGTAATATAACCTTATTTCACGGAGTAACAAATAGAGAAATGGCTAATTTCATGAAAAATAAACTTGGTTTAGACTACCATGATATACCAAATGAAGATGGTGAATTTACTTTTCTTTTTCATATAGAAGAATTAAAAAATGGTTTGACAAATTTTAAAGAAAGATATTCACAAACTTTGGAGCAATTAAAGAGGGAATTGAGTTGAGAACTTTATTTTTTTTGGTATATTTTATTTATGGAAATTTTTCAGTTTTTTTTAGATTTTATAGTTCATATTGACGACAAGTTACAAGATATTATTAATTTTTTCGGTAACTGGACTTATGTTATTCTTTTCTTTATTATTTTTGCAGAAACAGGTTTGATAATATTTCCTTTTCTTCCAGGTGATTCTTTACTTTTCGCAATTGGAGCTTTTTCAGCTTTGGGTTATTTTGATCTTACAGTTATTTTAGTTTCACTATTTATTGCAGCAGTTATAGGTGATAGTGTTAATTACTGGATTGGAAGAACTTTTGGTCAAAAAATTGTAGATAATCCTAGGATTCCAATTAATCAAGATCACATAGACCAGACAAAAGCTTTTTACGATAAAAACGGGGGTAAAACAATCATCCTTGCTAGATTTATACCAATCATTAGGACTTTTGCTCCTTTTGTTGCGGGAGTTTCACACATGAGATACAAGGATTTTATGTTATTTAATGTTGTTGGTGGTTTTGTATGGGTATTTGGTTTCACACTTTTAGGATACTTTTTTGGTAATTTAGAAGAAGTTAAGAAAAATATGGAAATTGCAGTAATTGCAGTTATTGCTCTTTCATTGCTACCAGTCTTGTTTGAGTTTATTCATGTAAAATTTAAAAAACATAAAGAATAAAGTGAAATTATTTAAAAAATTATTACTGCCTAACTATTTTCTATTTTTATCTATATTTTGTTTTTTAATTTTTAATTTTCAATACATTTTTGGAAACGCATTGTTAAAGGGAGACGATGCTTCCTCACTCTATTATCCTGTTATTTATTACCTTAAGGAAAATTTGAATGCTGGAAACTATCCTTTCTATACTGAGAAGATGTTTTCAGGTTATCCTATCTATAAGTATTCTGAAACAGGTTACTTAAATCCACTGAGAATACTTTTAACTTATCTTTTACCTTTTGAAAAAGTTCTACCTGCTGAGTATCTAATTTTCTTTCTTTTAGGTATTGTTGGATACTTTAAGTTCTTGAGGGAGAAAAAAATAGTAGATTCAGCTATTTTTTTCTCCCATTTCATCTTTTTTTATAATTTTCAATTAATTGGTAGGTTTGTTCATCAACAATTAATTTTTACAATTATGGCGTTACCGTTGCTTTTATATCTTACGGAAAAATTCTTTACTGATGAAAAACAAAAAAAGAAGAAACTTTATTTAATTCTCTCAGGTATACTAATTGCTTTTACAATTCTTTATGGCAGTTTTCCAGGAATATTTTTGGTTCTTTTTGCACAATTTATTTATATACTTACAAATATTTTAAAAATAGAGAATATTAAGTTAGTTATAAAATACTATGCTTTCTTTTTCTTAATTTTTATTTCATTTTCTTTTTTTAATTTATATCCAACATATTCTTTATATAAAGACTCTGTCAGAAATCTAGAGGAATTCTCTCTAACCCGAGGTTCTATATCTCCAATACTTTTGGGTGTTAGTTTTTTAACCCCCTTTCCTTTAGGTACGTATGAAAATTACTTAGGAGAAAAATTCAGTAGTTCTTGGTTTTGGCATGAAATTCATACATACCAAGGCCTTTCATTTCTAATTTTTGCTTTATTTGGTTTTATTTATTTAAAAAGTATTGAATTTAAGAGGTTTTTTATTGTTACATTTTCCCTATTCATCATACTATCAACTTTAAAATACACCTTCTTTGGAAATAGTTTGGATATTTTTCCATTTAACTTGTTTAGGTATCACCTAAGGTTTGGATCAATATTCTTTTTTGCATTATCTATACTTGGCGCTTCAATCTTAAATAATCTATTTTCTACTTATGAAAAAGAAAGGTATAGTGGAATTTTAAAGAATATCATTTTCCTTTTATTACCTATATCAATTTTAGCTTTTTTCATAACAACTAGTTTAAATATATTTGAATCTAAAACCCTTGTTACACATTTAAAAAATGCTTTAATTTCTAATTCAATACCTTATTTTAAAGAATCACTCTTTTCATCCATTTTGATTTTATCCTTCTTATTAATTTACAAATTTACCCATAGAAAATTATTTATATACATCATTCCAGTGATTGGAATTTTAGAAATTATTTTTTTCTCTAATATTCTTTATAACAATAATCTGATATACAAAAATCTTATCAACCAACAGATTCAAAAAATGACCAATTTTTATGATGGAAAAAGAGTAGTTTTTGATAATAAAATATATGGAAATCAAACCCTTTATTATAAAAACTGGAATATTTACGGATATTCAGCTTTTGATCAAAAAGATTATAAAGAATTTATGAACACCTCAAATTTAAATGTAAGAAGGTATAAAGAAAATAATTATTTTTTACTTTCTAAGTTAGGTGTAAATAGGGTAATTGATGAAAATTATAATATTCACGGAGTAACAAATGGAGATTTATTTTCAAAAGAGTACGAAGAAATATCTCTAAATAATAATCATAAAATATATAAAATTATAGTTGAAAAAGACAGTCTTGTTCAAACATTAATTAAATATGATAAAAATATTGATGTTTTAATAAATTCAAAGAAAGTAGAGTTTCCTTCTACAAATCAAATTTTTTATAATCTTAACCTGACAAAAGGTGAGAATAAAATTGAGTTTATATACCAACCTAGAGAATTATATATTGGTCTAATAATTGGATTTTTGCTTTCAATTTTTACTATTTTTACAATTAAAAAAATAGAATTTAAGGGGTAAGTCTTTTAACGTCTCTTGTTAAGTATGTAGCTTCTTTTACTGATGGAAGGTTCAATAATTGCATAACAATTCTTCCAGGACCTATACCAGCACCGCCATGTGGAGGACATCCGTATTTAAAGAAACTAATATAATCAGAAAATTGAGAAACATCTAATCCTTTTTCTTTGATTTGTTCTTCTAGAACATTTGCTCTGTGTTCCCTTTGAGCACCAGAAGTAATCTCAATCCCTTTATAAAGTAAGTCAAAAGTTTTTGAAAATTTAGGATTTTCTTCATTTTTCTTAGAATAAAAAGGTCTTTCAGAGTAATAATAGTCTGTTATAAAAACAAAATCAGAATTAAATTCTTCTTTTGAATATTTACACATTTCTCTTTCTTCTTCTGGGGATAGATCTCCTTCTTTATCAGAAGTTACACCTCTAGATTTTAATATCTTTTTTGCTTCTTCGAATTTTATTCTAGGAAATGGACTTACTGGAACGTCTATATTTAAATTCAAATCTTCGTTCACTTGTTTTATTCCTGAAATAAGTAATTTTTCTTCTAAATCCATTACATCATGGTGGGAATCAACGTAAGACATTTCAAAATCCCACATAGTAAATTCTGTTAGGTGTCTAGTTGTATAGGATAATTCAGCTCTAAACATTGGATTTGAAATAAAAACTCTATCAAAACCAGCAGCCATCGCCATTTGTTTATAAAACTGAGGTGATTGAGCAAGATATGCTTTTCTATCAAAATATTTAACTTCAAATACTTCTGTACCTCCCTCGGTTGAAGCTCCAACAAGAGAAGGGGTGTAGATTTGAACAAAATTATTTTCTCTGTAAACTTTTCTAAATCCTTCTTCTAAAGAAGTCCAAACTTTGAAAATTTTTAATTTTTCAGGATCTCTTAAATCAAGCCATCTAAAGTCAAATCTTTTAGATACTTCTGTTTCATCAATTATTTTGTCTTGATTTACTGGAATTGGTAATTCAGCATCTGATTCTGATAGAACTTCTATCTCTTCAACTAGAACTTCATATCCAGTCGGAGCCTGTCTTTCTTCCTTTAATAATCCTGTAATTTTTACTACTGATTCGTTGGTAAGATTACCTGCGAGTTCAAATGCGGATGTGTTTGATTTTAAAACTACATTTTGTAAGTATCCTGTATGATCTCTTAATAAAATAAATTTTATACCACCTTGGTTTCTAACTGCATTTACAAAACCACAAATTGTTACATTTTGACCTATAAAGTTTGGTAAATCTTTAATTAATTTTCTTGAAATCATAGGAATATTATGCCATATTTATATAAATAATTAATATGTCTGTCTTAAAAAGTCATCATCCAATTAAACATATAAAAAGCTTTAAATACGCTTTTGAAGGTGTTTTGCATGCATTAATTCACGAGGCAAACTTTAGAGTTCAAATTTTAATTACAGCAATATCTGTTGGACTTGGGTTTTATTTTCAAATAAGTTCATCTGAATGGAGTATTTTAGTAATTGGATTTGCCTCTTTATTATCTGCTGAGGTAATAAATACTTCTATAGAAAATTTTATCAATTATGTAATTCCTAAAAAATCAAATGTAGTAAAAATAGTTAAAGATTTATCTGCAGGTTATGTTTTGATAAATGCAATTGCTTGTTTGATAATATTGTTTTTAATTTTTGGAAAGTATCTAATAAAATGAATCTCAAAGTGGGGGATAAAGCACCTAATTTTAAGTTAAAAAATCAAAATAATAAAGAAATAGAGCTTAAGGATTATTTAGGAAGAAATGTACTTGTATATTTTTATCCTGCGGATTTTACACCTCACTGCACTTCGCAAGCTTGTAATTTAAGAAATAATTTCGATAAATTAACAGGACAAGACATAGTTATTTTAGGAATAAGTACTGATTCCCCAGAAAAACATGCAGAATTTATTAGAGAATATGAACTTCCATTTGATTTACTTTCAGATAAAGATGGAAGTGTCTCAAAGCTATACGATTCATTAAGCGAGCCTAAAATTTTAGGTTTCACATTAACAAAAATTTCAAAAAGAAATTCTTTTTTAATAAATAAGGAAGGTGTTCTAGTAAACATTATGGAAAATGTTGAACCGCAAACACATGCCTACGAAATAATCAGATTTTGTGAAAAATAGCATTTAAACGTTTGACTTTAATAAATTACTAAACTAAAATTCATTTGGATTTTTACTATACAGAGAGGTGTTGTAATGAGTAAAGCTAAGAGATATATAGGTTTCTTGGTAATCATTTTATTAGTGATTGTTGTTTCTAGATCAATTTTTCTTGCAATATTTTTTGATATTGAATCAACTATATTGTTAGAAAGTGTATCTGGTGAGGGAGTTTGCAAAAGCAATTTTCTTGTGAAGAACAAAGGTCAAGAAGATATGGTTATCCTTAAAAATATCATGTACGAAAAAGATATTTATTTAGGATCATACGTATCTCCTGAAACCAAGTGCAATAAAATCTTTTACTCTCAATTTGGTGACTACGTGTTACCAACTATGTCACCAGTAAAAGGGGAATAAGTGAAGGTAAAAATGGATAAGAGAGATAGAGGGGCGGCTGCATACAGCCGCCCCTCTAAACCAAATAATCTATTCAGATTTAGTAATTAATCTAATAAATTTTAAAGTATCAATACCTAAATAAACTATCCAATTTACGAGAAAATTTGATTTTGGTGCGTAAAACTTCTTGTAAAAAATTTTCATTGCTTCGATTCCTGATTTAATCTGCAGGTCTTTTGTTTTGCTAGAAACCTTAACTTTACTTGAAGTAATTTTTTTGGTTCCCTTAGATGAACCTTTATGATGAACTACACTTGTTCCAACAAAAAACAAAATCTTTTTACCTTCTAAAACTTTAATTTTGTAGCATAAATCTATATCTTCACCGTTTAAAAAATAATCCTCACTCCAACCACCAACTCTTTCAAAAACGCTTCTTTCAATAAACATAAACGCGCCAAGACAGGCATCTATTTCGTGTGATTTAGTAAAATCTGCAGATAAAATGTGATATCCGCCAAAGATATTTGGAAAAGATGTACCAAGTAATTTTTCTAATTTTGTAAAATAACAAAAGGAATTCCAGATAGTCGGAAAAGCTCTATGACAGTCTATATCTCTTTGTCCATTTGGAAGAAAGATATCACAAGTTACTAAACCTACATTATCTTGAGATTTATAAAAAACATAGGTGTCATAAATAGTAGACTCTTCTAAAATAATATCTGGATTTAAAAAAAGAATATATTTTGCTTCTGGATTTGTCTCTCTAAATGCTTTATTGTTTCCCTTAGCAAAACCTAAATTTTCAGTGTTAGGAACAATTTTGACAAAATCAAATTTTTTAACTTCATCCAAAACACCATCAGTTGAAGCATTATCAATCACTAAAACTTCAGTTTTTTTACCAGTTTCTTCTTCAAAAAAATTAATCGACTTTCTTAAAGATGTAAGCATCTTGATAGTAATATCTTTGGCATTATATGTAAGAACGATAATAGAAATTTCCATGTTTTTATTCTATCATTTTAAAAGATGTTACATTTAATTTATGAAGTTAAATGGTATTAAAAATCAAGAAAAATTATCAAATAATTCAAATGAATTCGATTCAAGGCTTCAAATTTATCTAGAAGATTATTTTAATAAAAATACTTTTTCACAAAAGGAGGACTCTAATCCAAATATTGTAGAAGGTGAGTCAAGAAATATTATAAATTTATCCATGTTTTTAAGAATAATTCACGATATTCTTAGAAAACAATTAGACGAATGGGAGGACCTTAAAGATGATGAAATTATTGATTTTTTGCCAAAAATCAGAGAAAGAATCAGTCTTCCGGAAAATATTTATTTAGGTTTAGAATTAGCACTTATAGAATTTTTAAGCCAAAGAAAACTTACTAGAGGTCTAATTTCAAACGATATATCTAAAAGAAAAAATCTTGTCAGAAATCATATGAAGGAAATGGGATTTCCCGTAGATGATTCGGTTGTTTACGATATGGCAAATAATATGATTGTAGAGAAAGGTATTTTAGGATGTCACTTTTTTATGGATAAACAAACGTTTGATAAACATTCGCCTGAAAGAGGATTAGGATTTTTTTATCAATTAAAATACAAACCAAATTTTTATAAAAAAAATAAAAAAGATTACAAAATCGGAATTCCTGTAACACTTGTTCCAAATCTTGGTCCTGATACAGATTTAGAAGAATTTAGTAGAACCACTAATCATGAAGATATGCACGGGCTATATTTATTTATTAAACAACAATTAAAAAGTGATCTATCAAGTAGGAATGATTCAAGCGAATCAAAAGTTTCCTCTGATGAAATAAATAAACTTATGCGAGATTATATTAACGAAATTGGGGATATTAATGATATTAGCAGCGAAAAATATCAAAAATTTAAAGTATTACTTGATGCTATTCTTAAAATACGTACATTCAGATTAAAATACGAATTCTCTAATGAGATGGCTGCAAGAGTAGAAGATGCTTATATTCAATATCTAAAGACAAATGATATAAAACATTTTTTAAATGAAATTAGAAAATTTATTAATTTAGGATCATATCACAAAGTTATTTATCAAAACCAACAAGAATTAAAAGATATATTTAAAGACCCCTCGCTCGATAGTATTCTTAATAAGGAACTAAGAAGATTTAACAGTGAATTAGCTGATGAGTATTTTGATATTTGCGATATAGTTCTTAAACTAACTAACTACCACCCAGATTTTTCAAATCTAGTTTCATATTTAATAAGCGTTTCTGATATTGAATTTCTAAAGTCCAATCTTGAAAATTTATTTAAGTTTTATGAAACTCATGAAAGAGGAGTTAAATGAAAATATTAAAAATTACTATAAAAAAGATATAATAAAACTATATGACATATACATTACCAAATTTACCATATTCGTACGAAGCTCTAGAACCTCACATTGATTCCAAGACAATGGAAATTCATCATTCAAAACATCACAACACTTATGTAACCAAATTAAATGCAGGTTTAGAAAAGTATCCTGAATTACTAAATTTAGATATAAAAGAATTAATTTCCAAATTTAACGAACTTCCAGAGGAAGTTAAAACTGCTGTTAAAAACCACGGAGGAGGGCACTTAAATCATTCAATTTTTTGGGAAATCATGACTCCAAATTATGTTGATCCATCTGAAAATTTAAAAACTATTTTAGGAAATGAATTTGGAGGATTTGAAAATTTTGTTGCTAAATTTAAAGAAATGTCTATAAATCTTTTTGGTTCTGGTTGGACTTGGGTTATTAAAAATAAAGATGAAAAAATTGAAATTAAGAACTATCCAAATCAAGAAAATCCTTTAATGTTTGGTGATACACCTATTATGGGTATCGATGTTTGGGAACATGCTTATTACCTTAAAAATCAAAATAGAAGAAATGAATATATTGAATCTTGGTTTAATGTTATTAACTGGAACGAAATCGAAAAAAAACTAACAAAATAAATTATAACAAAATGAAAGATTTAAAATTTACAATTAAGAGTAAAATTTATATTTTTTTTACTGTTCTTTGTATATCTACTAACCTATTATTCACCTTCGCTCAAACTGAAAAGATAAAAGACTTTAATGTAACTTACAAAATAAACCAAAATGGAACAATTGAAGTATTAGAGGAGATAACAGTTATCACTAACCAACAACAATTTAAAAGAGGTGTTTATAGGGATTTCATACAAAATAAATTACCTGGAAATTTAAGAAATCAGCAATATCAATCAATTTCTGCAGAAATTAACGGAATAGAATCCAAAATTTCTTCAGAAGTAAATAATGAAAATATTAGATTTTACATAGGTGATCCAGAAATAGTATTAGAACCAGGTGAGTATAAATTTACATTTAAGTATATTGCAAAAAATTCAGAAAGTTACTTTAAAGATCATGAAGAAATTTTCTGGAATGTAAACGGTGAGTGGTCAGTTAAAACAGAAAGATTAAGAGGTGTTTTCATACTCCCAGAGGGAGTTGATACCCCTCAAGTTAAATTAAACGGTTTTGAAGGAAAATTTGGTTCTAAAAACAGATTTACAAATTATAGAATTGAAGGAAATAAAGTTTATTTTGAAAGTGATAAGATACTTCAAGAAAATGAAAATATTTCAATTGCTATCTGGTTTCCATTAAATACATTTAATGGGAATTCTGAATTTTTAAAGTTTGGTAATTATTTCAAAATCTTTTTTCTATCTTTAATTAACTTAGTTTCAATATTTATAGTATTCTTTGTCTTTAAAAATAACGGAGCTGATTCAAAAATATTAAATGCTCCCGTAAATTTTGAAATTCCAAAAGGAGTCTCTCCCTCAATTTTTAGGTTCTTATATCTTAGAGTAATAGATAATAAAAGCTTAAGTTGTGAAATTATTAATTTAGCTATCAAAAAAATTATTAAAATTGAAAAAGTAGAGAGACCTGGGTTACTTGGATTTGGAAAATTTGATGAGTTTAAATTCCACCAATTATCGCAAGAAGAGTTAGAAAACCCGTCAGAAAGGCAAGTAATAAATTCATTTTTCACTTCAACTACTAAAACTGTTTCAACATTTGAGGATAGTTCAAAATTAGACAAAGCAATAACAAAAATAGGTGAAATGATTTCTGATAATACTAAAGGAACCTGGGATAAAGAAAAAAATAAATTCGTTCCGCCTAGAATTTTCTTTGTAATTATCTATTGTTTAATAATTTTATTTTCTGGTTTTTATATGGGAATTAATGGGTTTGAAGAACTTTCTCAAATATTTATTGTGTCTTTTTTTGGAATACTTATATTTGCAGTTATTCACAAAGAACAGATTATTAGAATTAAACTTTACCCTTGTTTTTCAACATATTTCTTCTTTATTCTTTCTTTAGTTATGTTAATTGTTTATTTTATTACTATAGTTCCGGGCCCAAATTATAAATTTCTTATCTTACTTTCCTTTGCGCCTCTTTTGATCTTTGAATTGATAAATTCGTTTGATTATTTAAAACCTAAAGATATAGAGACATTAGTAGCAATTATGGGGTTTAAAAAATTTGCAGAATCTCAGCAAAATTATTTAAAAAATGTAGAAAAAGAAATACCA
>Ga0315902_10009466_pt1 | contig 13036 bp, 14 predicted proteins | sample LakEriMetagenome_9_FD_203523 | JGI IMG/M metagenome (GOLD analysis project Ga0315902, IMG submission 203523) | Freshwater fungal communities from buoy surface, Lake Erie, Ohio, United States - Buoy 12 MA117 | ecosystem: Environmental > Aquatic > Freshwater > Lake > Lake biofilm | place: USA... | reverse complement strand
CTTAGGAATTATTCAAGTGCAAGTATTAAAATTAAAACAAAAGAAGACGCAGAAATAATTAGCCAAGGCTCTTCACCAAAAAGTAAGGAACAAAGAGAACGAGTAATTACTTTAAGGGATGAAGATGGAAATGAAGTAAACCTTGAGATTAGTGAAAATGACCTTCAAAAGTCTAACCCATATCTTAAATTAGTAAGCAATAATCACTCTGGATTACAAGACCTTAATCCAAACTTTCCAGCAGGATATAAATTAACTGAAAGAGATCGTTTACTACTTCAAAGAGCTATTGAAAAACAACCTAGCGTAGGAGAAAATAAACCAAGCGTATTAGGATTTAATCCAAAGTTTTATGGACAAAAAACTGAGGCTCTATTAACTCAAGCAGCCAAAGATCCAAGCTTTCTTATGGAGGGGGTCACGGAATTAATTGATAGATCACGAATAGAGAGAAGAATAACTGACGATAAAACTTTTAAAAAAGAACTATTGGAGCTAGCAGGAATAAAAAACAATGGATTTGGTTATGTTATTGATGATTTAACTAAATTTTCTAGTTTATTAGATCGTTTGAAGGAAAAACCTGATCTAAATCAGACTAGTCAAAAGATTGTTGGAGATTTAATCAGTGAAACATTAGATACATTGATCATAAGATCTCTAAATATAGACACTGAAACTGATAAAAAAGAAGCTACTGGGCAACTATCAAGGCTTTGTGATATTTTACAACAAGCTAGAACCTTAGGTATAGAAAGTATTAAATATCATCCCATAGATTCAGATGGTGAAATAGATGAATTTGCTATCAATGCTGAGATACCAGAATTAATAGAAATCATTAATAATGAAAGCAATCGGATATCCAATATACTAATAAGACGCCAACAATCCACAACTGATGCATTGTTAAGATTTTTATCACGAGATGATGATGATGATGAATAAGCAGAAATCAATTGAGAATATTCTGATTAAAAATTACTTAAACACTTTTTATTGTATTATTATCTTGCCAGTAAACCTGTGAGCGTTTTCTTTTGTAATCTAACGATGCAATTTATCAAGACCCTAAATAAACTACAATTATATATATGACCACCGAAATTTACGACTGTATCATCATAGGAGCGGGCCCCGCGGGCTTATCTGCTGGACTTTACGCGGCTAGGGGTAATCTTAAAACCCTCATCCTGGAAAAAGGCATAGTCGGCGGACAATTACAAGCAACAAAAGACATAGAAAACTATCCCGGCATGGACCATATGACCGGACCGCAGATCTCAGATGCGATGGAAGCGCAGACCAAGAGATTTGGATGCCAGATCATCACTGACCTGCCCGTGAAAAAAATCGATCTTAATTCTCAGCCCAAAAAAATCTGGGCCGGCGACAAAGAATTTTTGGCGCAGACGGTAATTATCGCAAGCGGCTCAGAGCACCGTAAGCTAGGCGTGCCCGGAGAAGATGAATTCTCAGGCAAGGGCGTGAGCTATTGCGCTGTTTGTGATGGAGCGTTTTTTAAGGGTAGAGAGCTAGTCGTGATCGGTGGCGGATCTTCAGCTGTCGAAGAAGGTAATTTTTTGACAAGCTACGCAAGTAAAGTTACTCTCATCCACCGCAGAGATGAACTGCGCGCAGAACGCATTCTCCAAGACCGTTTCAAGAAAAACCCCAAGACAGAAATCATTTGGGATACTGTTGTTGAGAAGATTAACGGTGATATGCTCGGTGTCACTTCTGTCACCACCAAAAATCTAAAAACTGGAAAAATCGAAGAGCTAAATTGCCAGGGTGTATTTATCTATGTGGGCTTGGATCCTAACACTCAGTTTTTGGCGGATAACGAAATCAAACTTGACGGAGCCGGTAAAATTATCACCAGCGAAAAAATGGAGACTAATATTCCAGGAGTTTTTGCCGCAGGCGACATCCGCAACACCCCGCTCAAACAAGCTGTTACAGCGGCTTCTGACGGTTCGCTAGCGGCGACTTTAGCAATTGGGTTTGTGGAAAGTTTGCATGATTCAGCGCTTACAGCTAAAGCCTAAAACTATTCTGCAAAAAATCTGGCAATTCTTGCCAAGGCAAGGCTAAGATTTTTTCAGTTATCGCTAACTTTTGTTTACAATTGCACACGACTATCGAAACCACATCTGCACCCAAGCGCTGAGATATTTTTTCTAATCCTTTTATTTGAGATTTTCTGGGGTTATCAGTGCTTTTGATTTCGATAGCAAGAGTCTTGCAGTGGTATTCAATTATCAAATCCAATTCCAGTCCGTTACTGTCTCTAAAAAAATAAATCGGTGGTTTTATTCCTCTGTTTTCAAAAAATTTTATCACCTCAGAAATAACAAAGTTTTCAAAAAAAGCACCGGTCATAATATTATTGCTTAATTGCTGGGGATCAAAAAAGCCTGACAAATAATTGGCAAGACCAGTATCAAAAAAATATATTTTTGGTGATTTGATAATTCTTTTACCTAGGTTTTTATAATAGGGTTGCAAAAAAAACAAAACCTGCGTTTTTTCTAATAACGCAGACCAAGACTGCACAGTAAGCCTGCTGACACCTAGGTCCTTAGCTATATCTGTAAAATTTTCTTCTGTACTTATTCGCGTGGCAATCAAACTTAAAAATTTATCAAAAACCTGTAAGTGACTGTGTTTGAGGTTTTGCCTTATATCTCGATTAAGCCATGCCTGCACGTAAGTCTCAAACCAAATTCTAAGATCTAGCTTGCAATTAAGAAAGGGTTCTGGATATAGACTACGATAAACTAAATTCGTCCACGTCGGTAATTCTAAACCTTGGTCTATGAGCTCTTCGACTGATAAAGTATTTAAATTTAAAATTGCCATTCTACCTGCTAGAGACTCTTTGATTTGATCCATCAAAGTAAATTTCTGTGAGCCTGTTAAAATATAATCGCCGCTACAATTTTTTTCTAGAAATTTTTTTTCATCGATATCAATTTTTATATAAGACAGAAGATCGGGAGCGTATTGGACTTCGTCAATAATCACTGGGCTTGGATAAAAATCAAAAAAACTGGCAGGTGATTCATTAGCTTGAGTTCTAAGTCTCAAATCATCTAAGCTAAGGTATTGATGTCGTGGAAAAATTTTTCGTAGCAAGGTTGACTTGCCAGCTTGCCTGGCTCCGGTAATAAGCAAAATCCCAAATTGATGAGATAGTTTTTTAGAAGTTTCTGTTATTTTTCTATTAACAAACATTATGCGGAATATAAGTCCTAACCCTTAAAATACATAGATAATTATAATATACCCAGGGTTTTCATGCAAAACACAAGTTTCAACTAACTTTTTGCATAAATTTATTTAGCAGAACCTTCCGAGAAACGCGCTAAATCTATATCAAAATAAAGGATTCGCTGAAAAACGAAGTTTTGAGGCGGAATCCGCCTAACAAAAATATTAAGGATCCACTCCCTGAGCCAAGATCTCTTCTTGGCTCAGGGTTGAAAAATCGTCAAAGACGCATTTTGCAGTGGATCCTTAAATCTCTCTTGGAGGATAAGTGCTCTAATAGTTTCTACCGCTTCATCAACATCATCATTGGTAACCACATAAGTGAAGCGATCCATAAAACCCATTTCTTCTTTTGCTTTTTTGAGACGCTCTTGCATCACAGCTTCAGTCTCTGTACCGCGCTTGCGCAGACGCTCCTCAAGATCACTAAATCGTGGTGGAGTCAAAAAGATACTAACCGCTTGAGGACATTTTTGCATCACTTGCAAAGCACCTTGCACTTCAATTTCAAGAAAGACATCTTTACCTTCAGCAAGTTTTTCTTCCACGAATTTGCGCGGGGTGCCGTAATAATTACCAACGAACTCCGCCCACTCAAGAAGCTCATCACTAGCAATCATCTGCTGAAATTCTTGCTTGGTTTTAAAAAAATAATTTTTACCTTCTATCTCACCTGGGCGCTGAGAGCGAGTCGTACACGAAACAGAAAATTCTACATTAGGCAAATCTTTAAAAAGTTTTTTTACAATAGTACCTTTACCTACACCAGATGGCCCAGTAAAAATTATTAGATTGTTTTTGGTGATTAAAGAATCCATTTGGATATTTCTAGTTATTATACTTATTATTCCCAAATCTGTTAAAAAACAGCGAAATAGCGTTAAAGCTTGATTTTTTAGGGGTTTTAATGTTAATTCAAGCCAGGACCAGGAGCCAAATCCACTAATAGGTGATTAGCCTCCATGCCTTTTATAACCACGGTCGAGCCTTGACCGATTTGCTGGCCGCTAGCGGATTTAGCTAGCCAAGTTTCATCAAAATCATAAAGTTTAACCAAACCCATCTCATGACCACCGATCGCTTTAAAAACCATAGCTTCGCGATTAAGAAGTTTTTCTGGATAAGAGCCGTAGTTCTTCGGGTCGAGCTGAGCTGGTGATTTTATAATCAATTTTAAAAAAGGTCTTAAAAGCAATAAAGCCATTAAAGACGCTCCTAGATTGATTGCCATTAGATAAGTAAAATTGAGTTTTGTAAACTGGTCACAAAGCCCCATTACCGCTACTCCAAAAGCAAAACAAATAAATAAAAAAGTGCCAGGAGTAAACGCTTCGATTACTAATAAAACTCCCGCTAAAGTATAAAAAACTAAATATGATTCCATAAATTAATTATTCTTTGCTTGAGTAGCTTGTTGATTAAACAATTCTCCAGCCGCCGCTAATCCACCAAGCGCTGTCATAGACTCGGTCGGAATGAAAATCTTATTAGCTTTACCGTCAGCTAATTTTTGGAGGGTTTCCATATAGATCAACTGCAAAACTTCTTTGGTCGCGCCAGCTTCTTTTAGATTTTCGATAAGATTTCTTGAGGTACTTGCCTGCGCGTCTACTTCAAGCTTGAGTTTTTGAGCTTGAGCTTCTGCGTGCTTGATAGTCGCTTGCTTCTCGCCGTCTGCTCTTAAAATCGCCGCTTCGCGCTCCCCTTCAGCGTTTAAGATAGCCGCTCTTTTATTTCGCTCTGCTTCCATCTGGACATTCATCGCGCGCTGGATATCAGCTGGAGGATTAATATCCTTAAGTTCGATACGATTGGTTTTGATACCCCACTTACTAGCGGCGATATCAATGATTTGTTGGAGCTTGGTGTTTATCATATCGCGCGAAGTGAGAGTATCGTCTAGAACCATCTCCCCGATTATGTTTCGCAAGGATGTTAAAGACAACTGCTCGATCGCGAAAATCAAATTATTAATTTCATAAACTGCCGAAAAAGGATTTACTATCTGGTAATAAACCACTGCATCCACTTGGATATTGACGTTATCCTTAGTAATAACTGATTGAGACGCAAGAGGCAGTACTTGCTCACGAAGATCAATAGTGCGATCTACTGTATCAATAAAAGGAATAATGATGTTAAGACCGGGCTTTAAAGTGGTATGATAACTTCCAAGGCGAGTAACAAGAGCACAGTGTCCTTGCCTGACGATAATAAAAGCCCCGAAAAAGAGCATAAAAGCGATAAATAAAAATATAACTAAAGCAATAATCATAGTTAGAATATAACATCAAAAATAATATGAAGCCTAATAATAATCAAACAACTCTGACATCTTTTATCTGTTTTTTTAGCTTTGTGTTGATTATATTAAGCTCGCCGCCTGTTTTTGGCTTTAGCTGTAAAGAAAACGAACTAAGTTTTGATAGTACTACTTTATTATTAGAAATCAAAAATAATAAATCTTATTTAGACAGCTCAAAATATCTAAAATCTTATCTCCTGGAAAAATTCCCAAACACGGAATTTACGCTTGAACCTTTATTAGATAATTCTGAGGATGAAGATTTAAGCCGATCACTTGGCTTAGAAAAAATCTACAAGCTAAGTATTGTGGATTCAAGTGATGGTAAAACCGAATGTCAGAACATAAAAAAAGTTTTTGAATTTCTCAAAAAAAATAAATTCATTAAAGAAGTGAGTCTTGATTATGAAATGCAAGCTAATACTATAAATGATTTTTTTTATAACACCAATGGCACTTACTGGAGCTTAAAACCTCTTGATGAAATGTTTGCAATAAAAAATTATGGGCTTGAAGAAACCTGGCAAACCAGCACGGGAAGCGGGATCGTGGTAGCCGTAATTGATACTGGTGTCGATTATAATCATCCTGATTTGTGGAAAAATATTTGGGTTAACCCTGAAAAAGCATCAGATATAAATAAAGATGGACTTATAGATCTTGATGATATAGATACTAACGCAAATAAAAAATTAGACTCAAGCGAGCTTGTAAAAGATTTAATAGGTCATAATTTTGTTGATAACACTATAGATCCCCAAGATAAAAAAAATGGGCACGGAACCCACATGTCCGGCGTGATAGCGGCAATGGCGGATAATTCTATCGGCATAGTAGGTGTCGCACCTGATGCTAAAATAATGCCATTAAAAGCTCTAAGCGACAGCGGCAAAGCTAAATTTAGCAATATTGCTAAAGCGATTATTTATGCCAGTGATAAAAAAGCAGATATTATAAATTCTTCCTGGGGTTGTAATTGCAGTTTGCCTAAAATGCTGATTAAAGCTTATCAATACGCAGGTAAAAAAGGGGTTGTGATTGTTTCGGCAGGAGGCAATAACGCCAGCCAAAAAAACAACTACTCACCTGCTAATCTCAAGCAAGTAATTGCCGTCGCTTCCGTAGATCACGAAAATCAGCTAAGTTCTTTTTCTGACTACGGTACTAGCATAGATATAGCAGCCCCCGGACAAAATATTTTATCGACCCTCGCCCAAGGATCTCTCATTAATAACAACCCGGGCACAAGAATGAATCAAGATGATAGTTTTGATTACTATTATTTATCTGGTACCTCAGCATCTTCTGCTTATATCTCGGGGGTTTGTGCCTTGATTCTGGCTAAAAATCCAAGTATGAGTGTGCAAGAGCTCAAAAACCAGCTAGAGAGCGCTACTGACGCTCTTGATAATTATAGTTTTGGTAGAATAAATCCTCTTAAACTATTTGATTAATATAATCAAGTATAGTTCTTACCGGAATCCCAGAAGCACCCTTAGGTGACCAGTCCATATCCTGATCAAACCAGCAAGGACCAGCAATATCTATATGAGCCCATGGGATATGCTTGTCGCTATCTTTTTGTTTACCGACAAACTCAGCAATAAACAGAGCTCCATTCTGCGCGCCTGCCTTGCCGCCCGAGCCAGCGTTAATCAAATCAGCAATAGTAGATTTAAGTCCTTCTTTATACTCATCATAAAGCGGCAACTGCCATAATAACTCACCTTGGCGGCTAGCTGATTGCTTGATACGTTCGATTAAATCCTGATCATTACCCATAAGCCCCGCGCAGACATTTCCAAGCGCCGTCATACACGCGCCAGTTAAAGTAGCAAAATCAATAATTTCATCAGGCGCTTTGCTCGATACATAAGCAACTGCATCCGCCAGAGTCAGCCTGCCTTCAGCATCTGTATTATTCACCTCGATAGTCTTACCATTCATAGCGGTAATCACATCGCCCGGACGATAAGCTCTGCCATTAGGCATATTTTCGGTGGCGGCTATAATAGCAGTGATTTGGATGCCTACCGGTTGGAGCTTAGAAATAGCATGCATAATTCCGATAATCGCTGCAGCGCCGGACATATCTTCCTTCATCATCTCCATCGATTTAGCTGGCTTTAAGCTAAGTCCACCACTATCAAAAGTAACGCCTTTACCAATTAAAGCCAGGTGTTTTTTGATTTTACCGCTTGGTTTATAACTAAACTCTATAAATTTCGGTGGCTGATCAGAGCCCTGAGCTACCGCCAAAAAAGCTCCCATGCCAAGCTTTTTACACTCACTTGCTTCTTTTATACTTACTTTTACTATTTTTTGATCAAGCTTAAGAGCGGTTTCGGCTAAATAACTAGGGGTCACTTCACAAGCCGGCTCCCAAACCAAATCACGTGCTTTATTAGTAGCTTCAGCTATGACTAGAGCGTTTTTGATAGCTTTTTTGTCTTGTGCTGTAAAATCATCAGCAAAAATTCTAATTTCTGTAAGTTTTTTCTTTTTGGATTTAGATTTTTCATCTTGGGACTTATACTTAGTAAACTCATAATCCACCAAAAGTACTATCTCCACCAAAAGTCCAGGCTTAGCTGGCTGAAAAATAGCAAGTTTTTCTATAGATTCAGATTTTACTTTTCTAGTTAGGGTAGAATAAACTTTTCGATAAGCTTTATCGTTGGAATCGGTCTCCTCAAGCCCCATTCCGACCAAGAAAATCTTTTTAATAGATTTGTATTTAGCAGGGATTTTGTTTTGGGAGCTAAGGGTGATTACTGAGATTCCAGCTAAATCAAAATCAAATCCATCGCGATTAATCGACTCAGATAGTAAAAAACCGAACTCTTTATCGATTTTTTGGAAATTATTTGAATATTTTGACTGAGATTTTGAAGATTTTTTAGCTGCGCTAGGTTTATTTTCAAAAATTACTAGAGCATCGAAGATAAATTTTGAGCTTGATGAGAATTTTTCAAATTGAACTTTCATACCTTAATTATATCTGGTGATAAAAAAAACGGGCCATTTGGCCCGTTTTAAATTTGTAACTTTAAAAATTGTTACTATTTTTTCTTTTTAGCTGCTGGCTTTTTAGCTGCAGGTTTTTTTACTGCTGCTTTCTTAGGAGCCGCTTTCTTAACAGCTTTCTTAGGAGCTGCTTTTTTAACAGCAGGTTTTTTTACAGCTGGTTTTTTAGCTGCAGGTTTTTTTACTGCAGGTTTTTTTGCCGCTGGTTTTGCTGTTGTTGTTTTTTTTGTTGCCATATTTTCCTCCAAATTTTTTTTTAAAAATTTACGTTACTTAATGAATAATATATGAATATTCGATTTTGCGCAAATTTTTTGACAATTGTGTCTAATGAAATTTTACCCACATCTTAGTAATTAATAACAAAAAGTTACTGCAATTTGATGTGTGATAGTTTCATTCCTCACTTTTGCTTGCGTGATTCACCAAAATAGTTACTTAAAAGCAAAAGTGCATAACTACACATATTAAAAAAGAATACTTTTAGTCGAGAAGGTTCCTGAATTATTCGAAATAACCACTCCAAACTCAAAAAAATCATCCATCGAGGTGCTCGCTTATACTTACCAGCCCACACATCAAAAGCCCCGCCCACACCCATTTTTATAGTAGAAGGAAGCTCTGAAACCAGCTCAGCGATTAGCTTTTCTTGAAGTGGCGCGCCCATAGCTACTAGTAATAAATCAGGCTTAGCTAAAACTAACTGCTTAAAAATCTCATCTTTTTGGTCTAGATGAAAAAATCCATTCTGCGCAAAAACCAAACTATCAGCAAACTTGATTTTTAACTTATCAATAACTTCTTGAGTCGAACCTATAAGAGCTAATCGCTTAGATTTTTGTATGAGTTCATGTGCTAAATCTATACCCGCACATTTTTTCAATGAAGGTTTTGGACCTGATTTAGGCATAAAAAATTTAAAGCTCAGTGGTATGATCGCTCCATCGGGGATGATAAGGTCTGCTGAATTGATGATTTTTAGGAATTCTGGATCTTTTTGAGCTAAAATTACTTGATCTAAGTTTAAATTGGCGATATGAAAGCCAGGTTTAATCTCAGAAAGGTGGTCTAAATCAAAATCATCTATATATAAGTTGAAAAAGCTATGCCTCATAGCCTTATAATATTAATACATGGACAAGAGTTGTGAACAGATATCTATAATTGGCGCTGGCAGTTGGGGCAATACTCTTGCGTTTTTATTAGGTCAGCACCAAAAAGTAATTTTATGGGACCATAACCCAAGCAGAGTCAGAATGACTAATAAAACTCGCCGCTTTAAAAAACCCATTAAGCACAAATACCCAGATAATGTTTTGATCACTAGTAATCTTGGTGATGTCTTGGATAGCAGAATCATTATTAGTGCTGTTTCTCTAAAAGGAATGGCAGAAGTTTTTGGGAATCTAAAACTGATAGGACTCAGACCTGATCATATCCTTGTAAGTGCGTCTAAAGGTATCGACTCTACTAACCTAAAAACCCCGACTGAAATTATCGACAGTTTTTGTCCAGAAAATCCAAAAGCAGTTATTTCAGGTCCTAACCTAGCTCGCGAACTTATAAAAGGTCAGCCCATGGTTACCGAAGTAGCCGCTAAAGATCCGGCTATCGCTGAACTTGTACAAGAAAAAATTCTCAGCCCTACTTTAAGAGTCTATATTAATACCGATGTAAAAGGTGTCGAGCTTTGCGGCGCGCTAAAAAATGTTATTGCAATAGCGGCTGGTTGTTGTGATGGGCTCAAGCTCGGTGAGAGTGCTAAAGCTAGTTTAATTACCAGAGGTCTAAAGGAGATGGGAAATTTTCTCAAGCTTTATGGCTGTCAAGCAGAGACCCTACTTGGACCAGCTGGAATTGGTGATCTAGTCGCCACCTGCTCATCTAGCCTAAGCCGGAATTACCGCGTAGGTTTTATGCTCACCGAAGGCAAAAGACTTGATTGGATCATCGATAAGCTAGGCGAAGTCGCTGAAGGAGTAAATACCGCTCAAGCTGTTTACAAAATAGCTCAAGAAAACAAAATCGAAATGCCTATCGCTGAAGAAATCAAAAAACTTTTAGACGGGGATATAACAGCGATTGATGCAGTCTTAAATCTTATGAAACGCCCCATAAAAAAAGCCCCCTTGATTTAAGGAGGCTTTTAAAAAGAATAGCTTAACTAAAAACTATTTTTTAACTGCTTTTTTCTTAGAAGCACCAGCTTTAGAAGCTGCTTTTTGTTTTACAGCTTGCTTTTTAGCTTCGATTTTCTTTTTAGCAAGAATAGGTGCTTTGCCAGTTTGAACAGCTGACTTAAGTTCAGATCCCGGTGAAAATGCAGGTGCATTTTTAGCAGGGATTTTGATCTTTTGTGATGGGTTTTGTGGGTTTACACCAACACGAGCTTTTCTCTTACGTCTTTCAAATGTACCAAAACCAACTAAAGTGATTTTGTTACCTTTTGAAAGCTCAGCTGTGATAGTAGCCAAAATTGCTTTTAGCGCATCATCTGCTTGAGATTTTGATAGACCAGTTTGCTCTGCAACTGAATCAATTAATTCTGCTTTATTCATTTACGATTTCTCCTTTTTTGGTAAACGTTTACCTCTAATCAAACTCCCTAGACAAGCAGGTTTCAGGAGTTTAAACCTTATAACTCATCTCTTGCTTACTCTTGCGAGTCATACTTTTATCCTACGATGAAAAGCACTTGCTGAGATGAATTCATCAGCAGTTAAAAGTTTACAACTTTCTTTATAGGCTGTAAAGCACTTATAGACTAATTTTTTGAGATTTTTTTAAAAATATTTTGGCAAACACAACCACACAGCCCCCATATTTTTTAAAATTAATAATCTCTAATTCTGAGCTAAGCTCGTCAGCCAGGGCATTTGCCAGTTCTTGATTTTTATACTCCAAAACCATCAATCCACCTGGTTTTACTAGCTTATTCTCTAAAACTGCCTTGGCGACAGCCATAAACTCCTTGACACTAAACTTAAAAGGGGGGTCAAAAAACACCAAATCAAAAGTTTTGGATTTTTTTGCCAAAACCCTCAGAATATTAGGTAACTGACCGGTTTGGATAGAGACTTGTTCTTGAAGTCTCAGTTTTTGGGCGTTAGCATTTAACAATTTAAGACATTTGGGATCCCGCTCAACAAAAGTCAGGGACTGGACTCCATTACTCAAAAACTCAAAACCCATACTACCTGTACCTGAGTACAAATCCAAAACATCCAGATCATCAAAATCCTGGTCATTAGCCGCAAACAATGAACGCAAACTATTTATTATCGCCTCACGCACCAGAGCTTGAGTAGGTCTTAACTCTTTTGCTGTATCCGAAGATACCAAAACCGCTCCTTTAAATTTACCTGTTGCAATTCTTAAAACCATAATCTCCTTAAACACGCAGTGACGCTTCGACTAGGCTAATCTTACCAAACCCAGCCAGCAAGATAAATCCAGAGATTTTTGTAAAAAAACAAAATTTTACAAGTTTTTGTGTGTATTACTATTTTATTTGGGAATATTGGGATTATAAGGATGCCAGAAAAACCAATCAAAAAAATTTTAATAGTAGATGACGAAAGTTCGCTTAGAACTCTATTAAGAGCCGTACTAGGATCCGAACCAGGTTATGAATTACTAGAAGCCTGCAACGGAGATGAAGCCCTAGATTTAATCAGGCAAGAAAAACCTGATTTAATAATTTTGGATGTGATGATGCCGGGGCAGTCAGGTTTCGAGATCTGCGAAAAAATAAAACGCAGTCCCCAACTAAAAGATATTATCGTTTTGATCCTAACTGCTAAAGGTCAAAAAACTGATCAAGAATGGGCAAGCTCGGTAGGCGCTGATTGTTTTTTAAGTAAGCCCTTTAGCCCGCTTGAATTAATAAACCTAATAGAAAAGCTAATGGCTAATAAAGCGAGCATATAAGCTAATATTAATACGGAGTATATTTTAGGCTAACGTGAAAATTCTAGTCATACATGGACCCAATCTAAACCTGCTTGGCCAGCGCGAGCCAGAGACTTATGGGGTTATCACTCTTGAACAGATTAATAATGAGCTTAGCGACCTAGCTCAAAAAAATAATATCGAAATAGAATTTTTTCAATCTAATATCGAAGGTGAGTTAGTTACAAAAATTCAAGAAGCTGGTCTAAAAAATTTTTCTGGGGTGATAATTAATCCTGCCGCCTACACGCATACCAGCGTTGCTATCCGCGATGCTATCTCCGCGATAAAAACCCCTGTAATTGAAGTTCATATTTCTAATGTTTATAAGCGAGAAGATTTTAGACACAAGTCACTAACCGTGAGCGTTTGTAAAGGACAAATTTGCGGCTTTGGGGCGCAAAGTTATAAACTTGCTCTGCAAGCTTTTTTGAATGAGTAACAAATTCAAAAGCGAAACTTTTTTATTTGATCGCA
>Ga0315902_10009464_pt1 | contig 13036 bp, 22 predicted proteins | sample LakEriMetagenome_9_FD_203523 | JGI IMG/M metagenome (GOLD analysis project Ga0315902, IMG submission 203523) | Freshwater fungal communities from buoy surface, Lake Erie, Ohio, United States - Buoy 12 MA117 | ecosystem: Environmental > Aquatic > Freshwater > Lake > Lake biofilm | place: USA... | reverse complement strand
TGCCGCACCGGTTAAGAACGAAGGTTCTGCAATCGCGTACGACAACGGTCAGGAAGCTTGGACTGCTCGATACAACCACGAAACCATCGCACTGGGTTTCTCGCTGACCGAAGAGGCCATCGAAGATAACCTGTATGACAGCCTGTCGGCTCGTTATACCAAGGCGCTGGCTCGTGCTATGTCCTACACCAAGCAGGTCAAAGCAGCAGCTGTCCTGAACAACGGCTTCACCAACTCCGCTCAGTACTACGGCGGCGACGGCGTGCCTCTGTTCTCGGCTAATCACCCGCTGGTTGGCGGCGGCAGCAATTCGAACATCCCTTCGACACCTGCCGACCTGAACGAAACCTCGTTGGAAAACGCTGTGATCCAGATCGCAGCATGGACCGACGAACGCGGCCTGCTGATCGCAGCTAAGCCACGTAAGCTGGTCGTTCCTCCTGCTCTCCAGTTCGTTGCTACTCGTCTGTTGGAAACCGAACTCCGCGTCGGCACCAATGACAACGATATCAACGCGCTGAAGAACAACGGTTCGATCCCAGAAGGCTATACGCTCAACCACTTCTTGACCGATCCAAACGCATGGTTCCTGACCACTGACGTTCCAAACGGCATGAAGCACTTTGTTCGTAGCCCGCTGGCTCAGTCAATGGACGGGGACTTCGATACGGGCAACGTTAGATATAAAGCAAGAGAGCGTTATTCCTTTGGATGGAGCGATCCGTTGGGTATGTACGGATCACAAGGCGCGTAAGAAAAGGGGGGCTTTACGCCCCCCTTTTTGTAGTATATAAAGGCAGTAAATCCGGGGATTACCCGGTGCGCTCGAACAGGCTCCCCGGCCTGACTTCATGCAGATCGGCGCACCTAACCGCATGAGGGAAAATTCAAATGGCACTTTCTACCACCCAAAGTATCTGGCGTTCGGGCGGCGGCGATCAGACTCGCACCGCGTATTGTGGCTCCGGCGTCATGGCTGCTCAGTTCTACATTGCTGACGCATCTGTTGCTACTGCAACTAACGTCAAAGTCTCTTCTGTTTCTGGTGCTCCTGACCTGATCCTTCCTGAAGGCGCAGTTGTGTTGTCTGTGGAAATTAATGACGCAGGCACAGGCTCTGTTGATCTTGGTACTCGCGGCTACACCAGCGGCACCGTTACAGGCGCGGCTATCGGTAATAACGTGACCGTCTCAGCTGTTGGTTCTATTACCGCTGGTTTGACTCGCACTGCTATTAGCGAACTGTCCTACGTTACTGTGACTATCGACACTTCGGGTGCTGGTACTGTTGGCGGCTTCATCACTTACTTCGTAGCCGATCCGCTGGTTGGTCAGCAGAACGTCTAATTGAGGAGGCCGTATGGCTATGCAATATGACGTTAGATCAAAACACGCTTCTGTAAGCGGGTTAGTGGTTGATGCACGCACGCGTATTAAAGGCGCGGTTATGTTCCCGCTTTCAGCGACTACTGGATATGCAACCTTTGTAGACAATGTAAGCATTGCTGGTACGTACGCACGTGCTACAACCACCGCAACCATAACTGCGGTAAACCACGGTCTTGCTGTAGGTGACTGGGCGTATCTTGACTGGGATTTGACGGATAACCCCTATCAAGTGCAAACAGTGGCGGACGCAAACACATTTACCGTCACGGTTGCCAACAGCGGGGCCACTAGCGGAAACGTAACTGTTTGGAACGATGTACTACTTCAGGCAGATGCTTCTGATCCTGTAGCGTACAACGTCACTGTCCCCGGCGAAGGTATTTTGGCTGAGACCGGTATACGTGTGTTCTTACCCGCCAACTTCCACACAACGGTGTTCTATGGCTAAGACCCCGGCATGGCAGCGTAAGGAAGGTAAGTCCGAGAAAGGCGGCTTGAACGCCAAAGGACGTGCCTCGTATAACGCAGCCAATCCGGGTAAGCCCGGGCTGAAAGCACCTCAGCCGGAAGGTGGCCCACGTAGAGATTCGTTCTGTGCGCGGATGAAAGGTATGAAGAAGAAGCTGACTTCAGCTAAAACCGCGAATGACCCGAATAGCCGGATCAATAAATCATTGAGGGCGTGGAAATGTTAAAAGACCACATCGAACCAGATTTGATGGACAACGTCTCCATTCTTGCGGGGTTGGGCGTTATTCTTGGATGGTTACCAAACGTGCTTTCTATTGTCACTATTGCGTGGTTCAGCATTCGTATCTGGGAATCCGATACGGTTCGTGGTTTAACTAACCGGAAAAAACCAGATGCCAACAGTCAGTAAAAAGCAGGAAAAGTTTATGCAGGCGGTTGCCCACAACCCTGCGTTCGCTAAAAAGGCCGGTGTGCCTCAATCTGTGGGGAAAGAGTTCACTAAATCAGGAGGCGGTATGGCTGAGTCAAAGAAGATGGTTGGTAAAGAGCTTGCGTTCATGAAGAAAAAGGGCGCTCCTAAGTCGATGATCAAGCACGAGATGGCTGAGGCTGGCATGAAAAAAGGTGGCAAGGTCAAGAAGATGGCGGCTGGCGGTATGACCGCATCGAAGATGGGCGCTGTGAAAACCGCTGCTCCTAGCCGTGATGGCGTTGCTGTCAAGGGCAAGACCAAAGGCACGATGGTCACAATGGCTGGCGGCAAAGGTATGAAAAAAGGCGGCTACTGCTAATAGGAGGTTGTGATGGGTTACAGAGAAGAAGCAAAAGAAAATATAGACGAGCGTAAAAGACTTTTAAACAAAGCAGAGGCTGCGGCTGCTGAACGAAAACGTGAAAAAGTTTACAACCGTGAAGTTGCTAAATACGAAAAAGAACTCAAACTCAACCCGCCCGGTACAGTTAGCGGGGCTATGGATAAGGGTCTTGATCGGATGGGTGACGCAGTTCGCGCAGTTGGTAAAACCCTTGGCAGCAACCAAATGACCAGTCTAGACGATGACGAGCAAATGAAAGCTCGTATGGACGTTAAAGGGTACAAAAAAGGCGGCGCAGTTAAGTCTGCTTCTTCTCGTGCTGACGGTATCGCACAACGTGGTAAAACTCGCGGGAAGCTGTGCTAATGATGCCCTCACGCGGTATGGGTGCAATTAACCCTTCCAAAATGCCCGGCGCTAAAAAGAAAAAGCGTCGGGATGACACCGACTTCACGCAGTACAAAGAAGGTGGGAAGGTCAATGCTGCTGGTAACTACACCAAGCCCGGGCTGCGTAAGAGGATTGTGTCTCAGGTAAAGGCCGCAGCAACGCATGGTACGGGCGCAGGCCAGTGGTCAGCCCGTAAAGCGCAGTTGGTGGCTAAGAAGTACAAAGCCGCTGGCGGCGGATACAAGGACTAGTATGAAAGCCCCGCAACAGTCGCTTAAAAGCTGGGGAGACCAGAAATGGCGTACCAAGAGCGGAAAACCGTCGTCCAAGACCGGGGAGAGGTATCTCCCGGAAAAGGCGATCAAGGCACTAAGCCCAGCCGAGTATGCCGCCACAACGAAGGCAAAGCGGGCAGGGAAGAAAAGTGGCAAGCAGTTCGTCGCGCAACCAAAACGCATAGCCCAGAAGACCGCGAGGTTTAGATAATGGCTTTTACAACCAACACAACAGCGTTCAACCCCGACCTCAACGATATATTCGAAGAGGCGTTTGAGCGTTGTGGTTTGGAATTGCGTACTGGCTACGATTTTCGTACTGCCCGTAGAACCCTGAACTTCTTGATCACGGAATGGGCAAACCGTGGTATCAACCTGTGGACTATTGAGCAGGGATCAATCAATCTTGTGCAAGGGCAGGTTACCTATGATCTACCTATTGATACCGTTGATCTTCTTGAACATGTTATTCGCACTAATTCCGGACAGATTTCTAACCAGACCGACATCAACATCAGCCGCATAAGCGTCTCTACCTACGCGACTATCCCAAACAAGTTGACGCAGGGTAGACCGATTCAGGTGTGGGTAAACCGCCAATCGGGGCAGCAGGTTGGGTCAAATGCAGCGACTCCTAAAAACCCGCAGATTAATGTGTGGCCTTCGCCGGATCAGGGTGCAGTAGGCAATCCGTACTACATATTCTATTACTGGCGGTTGAAGCGTATTTACGATGCCGGTACCGGCACGAACGTGATCGATATTCCGTTCCGCTTCCAGAACTGCTTGGTGGCGGGGTTGGCGTACATGCTGGCGGTAAAGAAGCCCGAAGTTGACCCGAACAGAATCGCGGCGTTAAAGGCGATGTACGACGAGGCTTGGGATTATGCATCTGCGGAGGACAGGGAAAAAGCGCCGGATCGGTTTGTGCCGCGTACTACTTTCTACAGGTGATGTATGCCAAGTAAGTACTCTAGTGGCAAATATAGTATTTCCGAGTGTGACCGGTGTGGATTTCGGTACAAGCTGAAAGAACTACGCAAGCTGACGATCAAGACCAAACAGGTGGCGATCAAGGTTTGCAAAAATTGTTGGGAACCTGACCAGCCGCAGCTATCATTAGGTTTGTATCCGGTTAACGACCCACAAGCAGTGCGGGAGCCAAGACCAGACATAAGCTACTTGCAGTCAGGCTATAACGGGTTGCAAATAACAGAAACACCGGGGACTTCGATTGATGCTGACGGGTTCCCAGAAGGCGGTAGTAGGGTATTTCAGTGGGGCTGGTACCCAGTGGGCGGGGCAAGTGGTAACGATGCAGGGCTGACACCGAATGCTTTAACGTCACCCGCTCAGATCGGCAGTGTAACAATCTCGTAGGAGTGACTATGGACAGCATGAAGAAAGTAGCCAAGGCGGAAGTCAAGGCACATGAGAAGCGGATGCACAAGAAGGGTATGGCTAAAGGCGGCGTGACCGGCGAAGCTATGCGTAAGTACGGGCGCAACATGGCACGTGCGATGAACCAGCGTTCTACCGGTCGAGGTGGCTAATGGAAAAGATCAAACCATCCCCGTACAAAGCCGAAGTCAAGAATCAGACCGGCACTGAGTACACCAACGAGATGAATATTGGTGGTGGCGTCGTTACTAAAGGCAACTACAAGGAAGCCAAGACGACCGGCATCAAGATTCGTGGTACCGGTGCTGCTACTAAAGGCGTGATGGCTAGAGGCCCGATGGGTTAATCATGACGTATACTGAGTTGTTTACTGCGGTTAAGAACTACCTGCAAAACGATTTCCCAACGAATACTTGGACGAACGTAGCAGGGACAGGACTTATTACGTCTGATGGTACTGATCAGATTGACCTGTTTATCCAGCAAGCTGAAGAGCGCGTTTACAACACGGTACAGATTCCTGCGCTCCGCAAGAACGTCACGGGTGTTACCACCGGCGGCAATCAATACTTGTCCTGCCCGACTGACTTCTTGTCAGTCTTCTCGATGGCAGTAATCGATGGCGATGGCAACTATGAGTACTTGCTGAACAAAGATGTGAACTTCATCCGGGCTGCATACCCAAATCCGAGTACCACAGGGATTCCGAAGTATTACGCGTTGTTTGGCCCAACCGTTGCATCCAGCGTTATTTCAGATGAGCTAAGTTTTATTCTTGGCCCGACCCCTGACATCCTGTACAACGTCGAGCTGCATTATTACTACTACCCTGAGTCAATCACGACTGCTGCTGATGGGCGCACGTGGCTGGGCGACAACTACTCGCCCGTTCTGTTATATGGCACGTTGGTTGAGGCGTACACCTTCTTGAAAGGTGAGCAGGATATGACGGCTCAGTACGAGAAGAAATACCAAGAGGCTATGGGTCAGCTCAATCGTCTGGGTACAGGTCTGGAGCGTGGCGATGCGTACCGCGATGGTCAGGCGAAGATTAAGGTGATGCCGTGATCCAGCAAGGACTGACAAACAGCTTCAAACAAGAGATGCTCCAAGCGGGGCAGAACTTGGCGACCGACACGTTGAAGATGGCGTTGTACACGGCGTTCTCTGATATTGGGCAGTTGACTACTGTGTACACAACGGCGAATGAAGTGACCGGTACAGGTTATACAGCGGGCGGCGTGACCATGACGGGCGTGACTATTAGCACCCAGACTACAGGCCCTAACGCTGGCACGGTGTATGTGGACTTTGCTGATGTGTCATGGCCCGGTGCTAACTTCACAGCGCGTGGTGCGCTGATCTACAACACCACTCGTAGTAACAAGACCGTAGCAGTGCTGGACTTTGGTTCGGACAAGACGTTTACTTCGACAAACAACACCGTCACTATGCCAGCGAATACGGCAACGACGGCTTTAATTCGTTTTCCTTGAGGAGTGTAATCATGCCTATCGCAAAATCGCAAATGGGTGAGACTGTTCAGGCTGGCGTGGGCGCACTCACGACTAGCGATGGTCGCGTAAAACTAGGTGGTGTATTTAAGGTCGAGTGCTTCGGCCCTGACGGTGTAAAGAAGTGGGAAGACAATTTCCACAACCTCGTCGTTAACGAAGGTCTGCAAGACCTGAACAACAAATACTTCAAAGCGTCGGGCTATACCGCTGCTTGGTATCTGGGCCTAGTGCTTGGCCCCGGCTCGGGCACGGTGTTCGATCCTACAGATACCCTAGCGTCGCACGTTGGCTGGACGGAAGATACAAACTATTCTGGTAGTCGTAAGGCTGTGACGTTTGGCACGCCCACCTTGGCTGACCCGTCTGTGATCGATAACTCTGGTAGCCCTGCGGTGTTTAACATCAACAACACGACAACTGTTGCGGGCGCATTCTTGGCGACGGTGGCGTCGGGTACATCAGGCATCCTGTTCTCGGAAGGTGATTTCACTGGCGGTGACAAACTTGTGGCAAGCGGCGATACGCTGAACGTCACTTACACCTTCTCGGCTGACGCTGTTTAATTAAGGAGTAACTATGGCTACCATGTTTAAAAAGGGCGACACTGTTAAGTTGATTGCGGTAGTGCCGCAAGGCCCGGTTGAGGCTTTACGTATGGATGAGGATGGTAATTTTTCGTACCTTATTTCATGGACTGATACTAATGGCGCGGCGCATTCTCGTTGGTTTGATGAGGCAGAACTGACTGCTGCGTAAAAAGGGTAAAGGCGCATGTTTGGGTTTTCGGCTCTCTCAGAAGCGCCTTTTTCCGCGTTACCCGTAACCGGCGGGCAAGTCTTATACGTTAATGTTGATGAAGCAGTAAACTGTTCTTCGGTAGAAAGCAGTGTTGTTACGTTTGTAGCGGCAAGAGCGGAAGCACTTAATGTAAGCGAAGTATTTGCAGCGCAAGTAGTATTCGACGGGCAGATTGACGAAGATGCTCAGTTTGACGCTGTTGTATCCGGGGCGCAAACCGCTGTTGGAGTAGTAGCTGAAACAGTTAATTTATTAGACGCAGTTAACGACGAGCGGTTTGTATTTGCGGATAGTGCTGAGTCTATAAACGTAAGTGCGGCGCTTTCAGCGCAAGTAGTGTTTGATGGGCAGATTGATGAGGACGCACAGTTTGACGCGGTCGTATCAGGGTTACAGACGGCTGGCGCTGTAGTAGCAGAAGCGGCAAATTTCAGTTGGGTAGATGTTAGCCAAGTTAATTTTGTTAGCGCATTAGCAGAGTCTGCGTCGTTTAATGCAGTAGTATCAGGCGCACAAACAGCAAACGGTGCAATAACCGAAGAAGGGCATGTCAGTAGCGCCGTAGACGCAGACATTTTAGGTGCGGCGGCTATTGACGAAGCAATAACGGCTTATGATTTAAATATCGGAACTTCGGTACTTATCAATGTTGTTGAAGACCGTGTTGCGATGGTTAGCACGGTTTCTGGCGTACAGACCGCATTTGGCTCTATAGCAGAAGAAGTAGACACAAGCGCAACTTTTGCGGTACAGGCTAGTTTTATAGCAGCGCAGGCGGAGGAAGTTAATGCGAGTGCAACGGCTGCAACGCAAGTTAACTTAAACGTAGATATAGATGAAGACGTTCAGTTTGACGCAACAGTTGCTGGCCTACGGATCACCTCTGCTGCGCGTAGCGAGTCAATAAATGTAAGTAGCACCGAAGCAGCACAAGCAGACTTTGTAGCAGCGCAAGACGAAGAAGTTAACGCAAGTGCAGCGGCTTCAGCGCAAGCGGACTTTAGCGCTAACATAGACGAGGAGGTTCAGTTTGATGCGATTACTGCCGCGATAGCCACAGTTAACGCAACGCAGGACGAGACAGCAGACTTTAGTGATACAGAAGCAGCACAAGTTGATTTTGTAAGCGCGGTTGCAGAAGAAGCTAATTTAAGTGCGGCTCAAGCCGCGCAAGCTGATTTTGCAGCAGATATTGACGAGGATGTACAGTTAAATAATATACAAGTAGCAACAGCAAACATACTTGCGGCGGTACAAGAGCAAGCTAGACTCTTCGACTCAAACTTTGCGCGGTACCTGTGGGAATTAATTAACGATGCACAGAACGCGGACTGGCAAGATATAAATAGCACTACGACTCCGGGCTGGGGGCTAATTGGTACAGAGCAGACAAACAATTGGCAAAACATAGACACCGACACATCACCGAGTTGGAGTGCGGTAAATACGGACGAGCCCGGCGACTGGCAAGTAATAGACACAGTTTGAGGTAAACAATGCCGTTGGTATTAGCGGATCGTGTTAAGGAAACGACTACCACTAATGGTACTGGCACTGTTACGCTTCTCGGTGCTTCAACTGGCTTTCAGTCTTTTTCTGTTATTGGTGATGGCAATACCACCTACTATTGCATAGCAGGTCAAGGTACTAACGAGTGGGAGGTGGGTATTGGCACCTATACAGCCTCCGGTACAACACTGTCCCGTGATACCGTACTTGCATCGAGTGCAGGTGCGCCGACTAAGACTACGTTCTCAGGTGGGACTAAAGACGTATTTGTAACTTACCCTGCTTCGCGTTCCGTAAATGTTGACGGCTCAAACATAGATACGGCTGGATTAGGAGCATCTGCTGGTCAATTGCTATACGCGTCAGGTACAGATGTATTCTCGCTACTAGCTGCTGGCACGTCTGGGCAATTTTTAGTTTCTAATTCGACCGCAGCCCCTTCATGGGCTAATGCTTCATCGTATGGTGTGCCTGCGGGGACTGTCTGGTGTTTTGCCGCTAGTACGCCGCCCGCTGGCTATTTAAAAGCAAACGGAGCATCACTTTCAACAACTACTTACTCCAATCTATTTTCCGCTATTGGTTATACGTTCGGCGGGGGTGGGGCTAGTTTTAATGTTCCCGATCTCAGGGGGCAATTTATACGAACTTGGGATGATGGTCGGGGGATTGATTCGGGGCGGGGATTCGGAACAAACCAAGGTGGTGATAATGCTTTCCACCTTCACTACGTAGTAAACAACGGCTCTCGAACTCAGAATTTATCTGCTTCAAATTTTCTATCCGGGTTTTATAACCCGATAAATAACGATAATTTTAAGCCTGTTCTCGCGGGCGTAGTTGGTACTCCAAACTTTGGTCTAATGAGTTCCGCAGGCGGTGGTGAGTCTCGGCCAACTAACGTAGCTTTACTTGCGTGTATTAAATTTTAACAGTAGATAAATATGCCTTTAGTACTAGCAGATCGCATAAAAGAAACTACCATTACAACTGGTACTGGTACTGTTACGCTTGCTGGTGCGGTCTTAGGGTTTCAATCTTTTGCGGTAATTGGCGATGGCAACACCACCTACTATTGCATAGCAGGTCAAGGTACTAATGAATGGGAAGTAGGTATTGGTACTTACACAGCTTCTGGAACTACGTTGTCTCGTGATACTGTATTAGCATCTAGCGCGGGAGCGCCGACTAAGACAAATTTTTCTGGCGGAACTAAAGACGTATTCGTATCTTATACAGCTACCCGTTCAGTAAATGTAGATGGGTCAACTATAGATACGTTTGGGCTCGGAGCATCTGCGGGTCAACTGCTATATGCCTCTGGTACGGATGTATTTTCGTTGTTAGCTGCTGGGGCGTTAGGGCAAATATTTACTTCTGGCGGGGCGGGTGCACCTTCATGGATAACTTCTTCATCATATGTTGTACCTGCGGGCAGCATTACATACAGCGCAGTTAGCACACCTCCAACAGGGTATTTGAAGGCAAACGGAGCATCACTTTCAACAGCTACTTATCCTGATTTATTTGCTGCTATTGGTTATACGTTTGGCGGTGGGGGCGGTAGTTTTAATGTACCTGATCTTAGAGGGCAGTTTATACGTGGTTGGGATGATGGGCGCGGGCTAGACCCCGGTCGTGGGTTTGGTTCTAATCAGGGTAGTGATTTTTTAGCTCACCGCCATTATGCAGTTAATAGCGCCGGTAGAACCCAGAACTTAAGTGATATAAATGCTTGGTCTGGGGACTATAACCCCGGTAATAGAGATAACACTAGAGCAAACCTTTCGGGCGTAGCTACCGGCGATGCTAACTATGGTCTTAGTAGTGCTTTTGGAACTAGCGAAACTAGACCATTAAACACCGCTTTACTTGCATGTATTAAATTTTAACTATATATAAAGATGCCTTTAGTACTAACGGATCGTGTAAAAGAAACTACTACCACTACAGGTACAGGGGCCGTTACGCTTCTTGGCGCAGTTACGGGCTTTCAGTCTTTTACTGTTATCGGTGATGGCAACACCACCTATTATTGTATAGCTGGGCAGGGTACGTCGGAGTGGGAAGTAGGTATTGGTACGTACACCGCTTCTGGTACAACACTTTCTCGTGACACGGTATTAGCTTCAAGTGCAGGTGCGCCGACTAAGACAAATTTTTCCAGCGGCACTAAAGATGTATTTGTAACCTATACCGCAGCACGTTCGGTGAGTGTAGATGGATCAACTATAGATACGTTTGGGCTTGGGGCATCTACGGGGCAATTATTGTATGCGTCAGGTACAAATGTATTTTCGTTGTTAGCTGCTGGTACGTCTGGGCAAATACTTACCTCTGGGGGCGCAGGTGCGCCTATATGGGCGAATAGTGCTAATTTTTCGGTTTCAACTGGGGATGTTATTTTCTACGCGGCGAGTACACCCCCCACGGGTTATCTGAAGGCAAACGGGGCTTCACTTTCAACAGCTACTTATCCTAATTTATTTGCTGCTATTGGTTATACATTCGGTGGTGGAGGTAGTAGTTTTAATGTACCTGATCTTAGGGCGCGATTTATACGTTCGTGGGACGATGGACGTGGACTTGATCCGGGGCGCGGGTTTGGGTCTAATCAGGGTGCTGGTATTACGTCGCATAGACATTATGTTATTAATAGCGCCAGTAGAACCCAAAACTTATCCGCTTCAAACTTTATATCCGGGAACTACAACCCAATAAATATTAATAACTTCAAACCTAACCTTTCGGGTATAGCAACTGGCGATGCGAACCAAGGTAATAGTAGCCCTTCAGGGAGCGAATCTCGACCAACTAACGTGGCTTTGTTAGCGTGTATTAAATTTTAGGGTAGATTATGAAACAAGTAATTCAGCTAGATGAAGATGGTTATTTTTTTGGGGTGACAGTCGCCGATGAATCTCCATTAGAGCCGGGCGTTTATTTATACCCCGCTGGGACGATTGATGCCTCTATCCCAGATATACCTGAAGGCAAGTTAGCAAAATGGAATGGTGAATGGGTGTTTGAAGACCCGCCGTCAGACCCAGAATCCGAGCCAGAACCAGAGCTAGAATGGACATACGCTGAGAAGCGGGCTATGGAATACCCACCAATGGCGGATTATCTTGATGGGGTTGTAAAAGGTGATCAGGTGCAAATAGCTAAGTACATAGCGGACTGTCTGGCGGTGAAAGCAAAGTACCCAAAACCGGAGGTATAAATTGACCCGTTAACGCTACTCGCCGCTGCAAATGCCGCTGTCGCCGCAGTAAAGGCTGGTTGCAAACTTTACAAAGACATCAAGGGCGCGGCGGGGGATGTTAGCGATGTACTGAAAGACTTAAAGGCGCAATACGACAACCTAACCAACCCGACAACAACTCAAAAGCAGCAATATCTGGCGGAGGTTGAACGAGTTCAACAGATAGCAAAGGCTGATCCGAACGACGTATTCACCGACATCGGCACTCAGTTAGGCGCTTTGATGGATACGCATGACGAGATTGCCAAGCTGTTGTTGAAGGAGCAGTTAGAAGCAAAGACGGTATACAAGGGGGACGACAGCATAGGTAAGCGGGCGTTGCGCCGGATACTGATCAACTCAAGGCTGGATGCGATATGGGCCGAGGTCAGAGAGACTATGGTGTACAAAGCCCCACCGGAGTTGGGTGCGCTGTGGAGCAAGTTTGATGAGATGCGGCAGGAGATCATTGCCGAGCAGGAGATAGCCCACGCAGAGGAACTTAGACTGGCACAGATAGCAACATGGCGACGCAGAAAAAGAATAGCGGAAATCAGGGCAAAGGCAATGTGGGTTTCGGCAGTACTCTTCGTAATAGTATGGGCGGTGGGTCTAATGTGGCTAACGACAAGAAGCATGATTACGAGAACGTCCCTTGGTCACTGATTACTGTCGTGCTGGCAGTGGTGCTGATGTTCTTTATTGTGATGCCGGTCTTGGCGTTTATGTACTACGACATGTACTACGCAACCCAAGCGGCGGTGCATGAGGTAAGAAAGATGCGGGAACTGCGCAAAGAGATACTGATTGAGAGGATGTACGACAGATGATTACGTTGGCACAGTTCAAGAAGTTCGCCCCGCATACTAAGTATGCCCAGCAGTGGTACGACACGCTGTTCGGCCCGCAGACTGAGTTTGGTGGCAAGTCTCTCCTAGATGAGTATCAGGTCAACACCCCGAAGCGCGTTGCGGCTTTCTTGGCACAGTGTGGACACGAGTCAGGCGGCTTTGTGTTTGTGACTGAGAACCTGAACTACTCAGCGTCAGGGCTCATGCGCGTGTTCCCGAAGTACTTCCCGACTCTTGAGCTTGCCAAGCAGTACGAACGTAACCCTAAGAAGATCGCCAGCCGGGTATACGCTAACAGGATGGGTAATGGGGATGAGGCGTCTGCCGAGGGCTTTGCCTACCGGGGAAGAGGGATTTTGCAGCTAACTGGCAAGGA
>Ga0315902_10009463_pt1 | contig 13037 bp, 7 predicted proteins | sample LakEriMetagenome_9_FD_203523 | JGI IMG/M metagenome (GOLD analysis project Ga0315902, IMG submission 203523) | Freshwater fungal communities from buoy surface, Lake Erie, Ohio, United States - Buoy 12 MA117 | ecosystem: Environmental > Aquatic > Freshwater > Lake > Lake biofilm | place: USA... | reverse complement strand
CCCTGACGCTGGCCACGCGCGGCGGCGCCCGGGTGCTGGGCCGCGACGACATCGGGCATATCGCCCCGGGCATGGCCGCCGATCTCGCGCTCTTCGACATCCAGGGGCTGGGGCATGCCGGGGCCGCCGTGCACGATCCGCTGGCGGCGCTGCTGCTGTGCGCGCCAACGGCGGCAGCGTGGACGGTGGTCAACGGCCGCGTCGTGGTCGAACGCGGCCGGCTCCTCACGCTGGACCTCGGCCCGCTGGTGGAGCGTCACAATCGGCTGGCCCGTCGGCTGGCGCGCGGCTCCGACTGAAGCCGCAAGCCGGTAGCGGCGAACGCGAGGCGCCGACCATGATCGCCAGGGTGGCGACGCGGTGCAGCGCGTCGCCGAACATGACGAACATACCCAATGCAGCGCAACTGACCCGCGCAGCAACTCTCCGTGCCTGCGGTGTCGGCATTGCAGGCGCCGCGCACCGGAGCCACACTCCCGCCAGCCTCCGCGCCGCTCGGTGCGGGTAGGCGCAATGCGCCCATCGCTCAGTCCCAGGATCCCTTCATGCCCGATCGCCTCGAGAACGACGATACCGCCGCCACCGGCACGCCACTGGGCACGCTCACCGGCACCGTCACCCAGAGTGGGCTCGACATCGAGGCCAACGACCCCGACTGGTTCCGGTTCACGCTGGCCTCCCGCGGCGGCACCGGCGATACCATCGCCATTGCGTTCGCGCATGCCGCCGGTGACCTCGATCTCGCGCTCTACGATGCCACCGGCAGCACCCCGCTGGGGATCTCGGAGGGCGTGGGCAACAGCGAGAGCATCAGCCTCGCCGGTCTGGCGGCCGGCAGCTATGCGGCTCGCGTCTACGGCTTCAACGGGGCGGGCAACACCGCCTACACCTTCACCGCAACCGTTGCTCCGGCCGCCGCCACGGCGCGCGACCGACTCGAGGACAACGACAGCGCCGCCACCGCGAGCCCCCTCGGCACGGTTGCCGGCACGGTCACGCAGACCGGTCTGAGCATCGAGCCGCGCGACGACGACTGGTTCCGCTTCAGCCTCGCCAGTGCCGGCCGCAGCGGTGATGCACTGTCGATCGCCTTCACGCACGCGTCAGGCGACCTCGATCTGGCGCTTTACGACGCCACCGGCACCACCCGGCTGGCATCGTCCGAGGCCGTGAGCAACAGCGAGAGCATCAGCCTCGCGGGCAGGGAGGCCGGCACCTATACCGCCCGCGTATACGGCTACAACGGCGCAGCCAACGCCCTCTACAGCCTGTCGGTCACCGGAACCGCCGCCGCCACGATCGCCGGTGACCGCTTCGAGAACAACGACACCGCCGGTACCGCGAGACTGCTGGGCGCGCTCTCCGGCACCACCCGCGAGCGTGACCTGAGCATCGAAGCGGGCGACCCCGACTGGTACCGCTTCACGCTGGGCAGCAGCGGACGCAGCGGCGACGCGGTCTCGATCGCCTTCACCCATGCGCGCGGCGATCTCGACCTCGTCCTCTACGACAGCAGCGCCACCACGCGGATCGCGGTCTCCCAGGGCGTGGGTGACAGCGAACAGGTCAGCCTGGCAGGTCTGGCCCCGGGCAGCTATCTGGTGCAGGTCTATGGCTTCAACGGGGCCGCCAACGCCGCCTACGAACTGGTCACGAGCCTCGCGCAGGCTGGGAGCCTCAGCGGCGACCGGCGCGAAAACGACGACACGCCCGAGTCCGCCACGATGCTCGGCACGATCGCCGGCACCGTGATCGAGGAGGGCCTGAACATCACGGCCGCCGACCCCGACTGGTTCCGTTTCACGCTGGCATCGGCCGGCCGCAGCGGCGACGCGGTCTCGATCGCCTTCAATCATTCGGCCGGCGATCTCGATCTCGCGCTCTACGACACGAGTGGCGGCAACCGACTCGCGCGCTCCCAGGGCGTCGGCAACGGCGAAAGCATCAGCCTCGCCGGCCTGCCGGCCGGCACCTACACGGTCCAGGTGTATGGCTACGATCGTGCAAGCAACCCCGCCTACGCGCTGACGGTGAGCTCGGCGCCGGCGCAGGCCACTGGCGATCGCTTCGAGAACAACGACAGCCCGGCCACAGCCACCGATCTGCGCACCATCAGCGGCTCGCTGAACGAGGCGAATCTGTCGGTCGAGTCGGGTGATCCCGACTGGTTCCGCTTCACCCTCGGCAGCACCGGCCGCCCCGGGGACGCCGCGACGATCAGCTTCAATCACGCCCTCGGCGATCTCGACCTCGCCCTTTACGACGCCAGCGGCTCAACCCGCCTCGCCGTCGCCAACGGTGTGGGCAACACCGAGAGCATCGGCCTGGCGGGCCTTGCCGCAGGCACCTATCTGCTGCAGGCCTCGGGCTATGGCGGCGCGAGCAATCCGACCTACACGCTGTCGCTCTCGGCCACACCAGCCCAGTCGAGCGGCGACCGCTTCGAGAACAACGACAGCGCCACCACCGCCACCGATCTGCGCACGATCACCGGCACCCTCACCGAAACCGGGCTGAGCATCGAGGCCGCCGATCCCGACTGGTTCCGCTTCACGCTCGGCGGCCCGGGCAGCGCCAACGATGCGCTGTCGATCGCGTTCAGCCATGGCGCGGGCGATCTCGACCTCGCCCTGTTCGACGCCAGCGGCAGCCAGCGCCTCGGCCTGTCCAACGGCACGGGCAATGCCGAGCGCGTGAGTCTCGCGGGTCTGCCCGCCGGCAGTTACCTGGCGCAGGTCTATGGCTACGACGGCGTCGCGAACCCGGCCTACACGCTGACCATCGAGGCCCTGCCGAACACCGGGCTCACACCCGACCGCTGGGAGGCGAACGACAGCCAAACCCAGGCCACGCCGATCCGTGAATCGACCCAGTCGATCAGCCAGGCGACCCTGACGGCGGGTGACCAGGACTGGTTCACCTTCACGCTGCCCTCCGTCGGCGCGCTCGGCGACCGGGTTTCGCTGGCCGGTGCCGCGCCGGGCACCACACTGGCGATTCTCGACGTCTCGCGTAACCTCGCGCAGGTCGCCGCCGACGCGAGCGGCTCGGTCACCGCCAGTCTCGCCGGCCTGGCCGCTGGCGCCTATTTCGCCCGCGTGACCGCGGGCACCAGCAGCGCCGAAACACGCTACGACCTCGAGGTACGCGCCGTCGGTAACACAACCAGCAGCGGCGGCGCGGGGAGCGCGGGCACCGGCAGCACCGCGACGGCCAGCGGCGACTGGCGGATCCTGGTCTTCATCAATGGCGACAACAACCTCGAGAGCGCTGCGATCGATGATGTCAACGAGATGGAGGCGGCGCGCGTCGGCTCATCGATCGGCGTCGGTGTGCAGATCGATCGCATCGCCGGCTACGACAGCAGCAACGGCAACTGGACCGATACCCGTCGCGGCGTGATCGCCCCGGATGCCAGCATCGGCACCATCGGCAGCACGCTCACTTCGCTGGGCGAGACCGACATGGGCTCGGGTCAGGCACTGACCGACTTCCTCAACTGGGGCGCCGCCAACGTACCCGGCAGCCGCACCGCACTGATCCTGTGGAATCACGGTGCCGGCCCGCTCGGCGGGGTCAGCTATGACGACTCGCAGAACCACAGTTTCCTCGGCAATCGCGAGATCGTCGAGGCGATCGCCGCGAGCAGCCTCGGGCGGGTCGATCTGCTCGGCTTCGACGCCTGCCTGATGGCCTCGATCGAGCTCGCGAGCGAAGCCACGGGCATCGCGACGCATCTGGTCGCCGCCGAGCGCACCGAGCCCGGCGATGGCTGGGACTACACCGCCTTCCTGAATGCGCTGGCCGTCGCGCCCAACCGCGACACCGCGACGCTCGCCGCTGCGATCGTCGACAGCTACGGCAACTTCTACAGCAGCCAGCAGCCTCTGTCCTCGGTACTGCTCTCCCAGGTGGACGGGATCGAACAGGCCATCGATGGATTCGCCACCGTGATGCGCGGCGCCAGCGCCGCCGACTGGAGCGCTGCGCAGACTGCTCGCGCACGCGCGGCAGGCGGCGACAGCGGCTACGAGGTCTATGTCGACATCGTCAGCTTCATGAGCAGCCTGCAGGCAGCCAGCACCACCACCGCGGTCGACGCCGCTGCCCAGGCGGTGATCGACGCCGTCGGCCGGGCCGTTCAGCGAACTGCCGGCCCTGCCGAACTGCACGGCCTCACCGTGGTGTTCCCGCGCAGCCCGGGCGAGTTCGCCTCGATGAACTACAGCGCCGCGCAGCATCGTTTCCTCGCCAACACCGCCTGGGACGACTTCATCGGGCTCTATGCCACCCAGGTTCGCGGGGCCGCCCCCGCGACCCGTGACGCGACCGCGGGCGCGCGCAGTGTGTTCAGCGCCGCCGACGATTTCGCCGAATCCCTCGACCTCGGTGGCAACGTCCGCGGCTTCGGCAACGACAGCGCTCAGACCCCGCTCGATCTCGGCCGCATCAACCAGAGCGACTTCCGGGTGGCAGGGCTGAACATCGGCTCGGGTTCGGATGTCGACTGGTTCCGGTTCACGCTGCCCACCGGCAGCGCCCTGCAGCCAAGCCTGCGGGTCGATGTCGCCGATCCCGCTTCGGGCGTCACGGTGCGCCTGCTCGATGCCGCGCAGAATCCGGTCGCGCAAGGCACCACCAGCGCGGGCAGCCTGAGTCTGACATCGCTCAACCCGGGCGCTACCTACCTGCTCGAGCTGCGTGCCGCCACCGGCGCCATCGGCGCACCGGCCTACGAGCTGCGGCTGGACGGCTACGGCGGGGCCGGTCCGACCACGCCGGCGGCCGACCTCGGCGACATCGCCGGCAACAACAACAGTCAGGGCAAGGCGCTGCTGCTGGGCAACACCAGCCAGCTCGCGCGTCTTGGGGAACTGCGCAACCTGAGCCTCGACAGTGCCGACGTCGCGGGCGGCGCCACGGGCGGCGACTGGTTCCGGGTGCCGGCGATGCGTGTCACCGAATCGAACGCCAACCGGGTCGAGATCACCGAGGTGCTCGGGTCGGGCGCCGACATCGACCTGCGCGTGGTCGATGCGGCCGGGACGGTGATCGCGCAATCGCTCGGCAGCAACCCGGAGAGCATGCGCTTCAGCCCCCAGACCGGCGACCTCTTCATCCAGGTGTTCTCCGGTAATGGCGTGCCGGTGACGCGCTACAGCCTGCGGATCGATCATGTCGACGGTGCGGGCCAGCTGATCCCCGGGACCGACGCTGACGACACGCTGACCGGCACCGATGGCGACGACACGCTATCGGGCGCCGGCGGCAACGACCTGATCACCGGCGGATTGGGCAATGACCAGATCGACGGGGGTACCGGTTTCGATACCGCCAGCTACCTGTACCCGCGCGAGAACTACACGATCGCGCGCAGCGCCGGCGGCAGCGCCACGGTGAGCTACAGCGGTCCGCTGATCGCCATCTACCCGCCCCCGCCCACCGAGGGCACCGACACCCTGTCGGGCGTCGAGCGGCTGCGGTTCGCCGATCGGTCGGTGGCGATCGACTTCGACGGCGGCGCTGGCACGGCAGCCAAGGTGCTGGGCGCGGTCTTCGGACCGGCAGCACTCGCCAACCCGACACTGACCGGCATCGGCATCCATCTGGTCGACAACCAGGGCTATGGCCTCGCGCAACTGATGGAGCTCGCGATCGTGGTGGCTCTCGGGCCGAGTCCGAGTCACGGACAGCTCGTCGACCTGTTCTACCGGAATCTGGTCGGCCAGGCTCCCGACGCCGCCACCCGTGCCGCTCTGGTGGGTCTGCTGGATCGGGGCGACTTCCCGACCGCCACCGCCTTCGGCGTGGCGGTGGCCGAGCTCGACCTCAACAAGGCCAACGTCGGTCTGATCGGCCAGACGAGCGCGGGCCTCGAGTACACGCCTTACGACGGCTAGCCAGGCCGCACGAGGCGGCATCCCGCGCGATCGCCGGCGCGCGCTTCAGGGCCGGCGAGTCGTGAACATCAGGCTGCGCGAGGTCATGGCGATCGGCCCGTTGATCAGCGAGAGCACCTCGCGGTTTTCCTCGAAGACCGCTCGATCGTAGCGCTCGACCTCGCGTGCGAAGCGTGCCCGCCGCCACGCGAGCAGCGGCCACAGCAGCGTGTAGAGTGCAACCGCCCCATGGCGCCGACGATCGACGTGCAGACGGGTCTCGGCGAAGCCAGCGCGACGCAGACCATAGGCATAAAAGGCGAGATGCAGCGGCATCACATGGCCGCACAGCCGGCCGGCGTTGGCGGGATCGATCGAGGGCGGCTGATACAGGTTGCCAAACCCGGTCCACAGAAAGCGCAGACGAGACTGGAGTTCGAGCAGGTTCGGCGTGGAGACCACCAGCCACCCGCCGGGCCGCAACAGCCGGAAACACTCGGCGAGAAAATCGTAGGGACGATGCAGATGCTCCGTGACTTCGATCGCATAGAGCAGATCGAAGGCGCCATCCTCGAAGGGCATCGGTGCATTGAAGTCGATGCGCCGAAACCGCAGCTCGGTGGCCTCGAAGACGGCCTCGTCGAGATCGGCGGCCACCATCTGCGCGGCGGGCTCACCGCCCGCGGCGGCCAGCCACGCGCCGATCCGTCTGGCCATGTGGCCACGACCCGCACCGATGTCGAGGACCCGCGAGTCTGCGGATAAGCGATCGGTGATCAGCGCGAAGGCACGATCGTTGGTAGCAGGGTGCGAGGCCGAGCGGATCGGCACGAGGCGGGGAGCACTCAAGGATTTTCCCAAAGCCCACACGATGCCACCGGCGAAACCCGTTCCGCCAGACCGGTCACACGCCGTGGTAGAAGAGCAACATGGACCAGCTGCACAGCGCTCTGGGCGCCACTGCCCTGCTCGCGATAGCCTGGGCCGCCTCCGAACGGCGGCAGGCGATCGTCTGGCGACCCGTGTGGGCGGGCATGCTGCTCGCGGGGTGTCTCGCGGCCGCCCTGCGATGGCTGCCAGGCAGCGCCGCGGTCTTTGCCCAGGCCAATGCCGCACTCGATGCGCTCCAGGCCGCCACGGCCGCCGGCACCGCGATGGTCTTCGGCTACCTGGGAGGCGCGCCTCTGCCCTATCCGTCCACCGGACCAGGCTCGAGCTTCGTGCTGGCGGCGCAGGCCCTTCCGCTGGTGCTGGTGGTGTCCGCGCTATCGGCGCTGCTCTTCCACTGGGGCGTTCTCGGTCTGCTGGTGCGGGGCTTCGCCTGGCTGCTCGCCCGTACGCTGGGGGTGGGCGGTGCGGCCGGGATGTCGGCTGCGGCCAACGTCTTCGTCGGCATGGTGGAAGCCCCCGTGGTGGTGCGCCCCTGGCTGGCCGCGATGAGCCGTGGCGAGCTCTTCATCGTGCTCAACTGCGGCATGGCCACCGTGGCGGGCACGGTACTCGTGCTGTATGCGAGCATCCTCGGGCCGATCGTTCCGGGTGCGGTCGCCCACCTGCTGGCCGCCTCGGTGATCGCCATCCCGGTAGCGATCGCGGTAGCCGCACTGATGGTGCCCGGCGACACGCCTGGAACGGCGGCCATCATCGCGCTGCCCCGGCAGGATGACGGCGCGATCGCCGCGCTCATCCGAGGTACCGCCGAGGGTCTGCAGCTGCTGCTCAACATCGTCGCCATGCTGATCGTCTGCGTGGCCCTCGTAGCGCTGGTCAATGCCGCACTCGGCCTGTTGCCCGCGGTGGGCGGCGCAGCCTGGTCGGCCGAGCGCCTGCTGGGATGGCTCTTCGCTCCCCTCGCCTGGCTCGTCGGGGTACCCTGGACCGAAGCGGTGACTGCGGGTCAGCTGCTCGGCAAGAAGACCGTGCTCAACGAGTTCCTGGCCTATGCCGACATGGCGAGTCTCGCGCCCGAGGCCCTGTCGCCGCGCAGCCGGCTGCTGATGACCTACGCGCTGGCGGGCTTCGCCAACGTGGGCAGCCTGGGCATCATGGTCGGCGGGCTCAGCCCGCTGCTGCCCGAAGCGCGTCGTGCCGATTTCGGCCGCCTCGCACTGCGCTCGTTGCCCGCGGGTCTGCTGGCAACCTGCATCACGGCAGCCCTGGTCGGCAGCGTCGCCTGAAGCGCCACGGCCACGCTAAGATCGCGCTCTGCCGTTTTCGCCCCCGCGCGAGCCGTCCCCGGCGCACGCGAGGCCCAGCCCACGCCGCACGCACCGCCGCGCCGGAGAACCCAGCCTTGGCCGACAACCTGCACTGGATCGCCGCGATCATCTTCGCGCTGGCGGTCATCCACACCTTCTCCACGAAACTCTTCGAGAAACTCGCGCACGCACGCCCGAACCATGCCGGCATCTGGCATCTGCTCGGCGAGGTCGAGGTGGTGTTCGGCTTCTGGGCGATGATTCTGGTGGTCTGCATGGCGTTCGCGCAGGGCGCGAAATCCGCCACCGACTACCTCGACTCGCGCAACTTCACCGAACCGATGTTCGTGTTCGCGATCATGGTGATCGCCGGTACGCGTTCGGTGCTGCAGGTTGCTCGCGGCGCGGTCGACATGGTCGCGCGCTACGTGCCACTGCCGGGGGCGATGTCGTCGTACTTCGTGCTGCTCGCCTTCGTACCGCTGCTCGGCTCGCTGATCACCGAACCTGCGGCGATGACCCTCGCTGCGCTCATGCTGCGCGACCGAATCTTCGCCGCCGACGTGTCCACTCGCCTGAAGTACGCCACGCTGGGCACCCTGTTCGTCAACATCTCGATCGGCGGGACGCTCACCTCCTTCGCGGCGCCGCCGGTGCTCATGGTGGCGGCCACCTGGCAGTGGGACTCGCTGTTCATGCTGCTCAACTTCGGCTGGAAGGCCGCGGCCGCCGTCGGCGTCAGCGCACTCGCCTGCACGCTGCTGTTTCGCGCCGAACTTTCAAGGCTGCCCCGCGGCGCCGACGAGCAGCGCCAGGCCCTGCCCGCCTGGGTGGCGATCCTGCACATCGCCTTTCTCGCGGGCGTGGTCGCCTTCGCGCACCACCCGGCGGTGTTCATGGGGCTGCTGCTGTTCTTCATGGGCTTTGCCACCGCCTACCCGCAATTCCAGGACCGGCTCATCCTGCGCGAGGGCCTGCTGGTGGCGTTCTTCCTCGCCGGGCTCGTCGTGCTCGGCGGGCAGCAGCAGTGGTGGCTCGAACCGCTGCTCAAGGGCATGAATGCCGACACCGTCTACATCGGCGCCACGCTGCTCACCGCGATCACCGACAACGCCGCACTCACCTACCTGGGCTCGCTGGTGCCCGGGCTCAGCGACGAGTTCAAGTACTCGCTGGTCGCCGGCGCGGTCACCGGCGGCGGACTCACCGTGATCGCCAATGCGCCCAATCCGGCGGGCTTCGCGATCCTGCGCGGCAAGTTCGACGACGGGGCGATCAACCCGCTCGGGCTGTTCATCGCGGCGCTCGGACCCACCCTGGTCGCGGTAGTCGCCTTCCGGATGCTCTGAGCCACCGACGGGCGCGCCCGCCCCCGCGCAGCCGGCTGCGCGGGTGTCGCGCCCGCCGGCGTCTCGCCCGTTCGTGCGGCCCGTGGCGTCGCTGCCGCCCGTCGGCAGGGCGTGGCCAATGGGCAATCCCTCACGGCGACTCGGCCGGGGGCTCCCTATACTCAGCCGCGCTTCCCCGTGGGAAGCCCGCGGCGCCCGACGGTCGGATGCCTGCCGCGGCGGTCTGGGAGCATCGCGTGTCCGACGCGCAAAGCAGCCTCGAAGTCCTGCGACAGTGGTTCGCCCGTTTCGACGAGAGCAGCCGCGCTGTCGAGTGGTGCACCAAGGCGCTGAGCGACTGCCTGCCGCAGTGGCGCAGCGGCCGACCGGTCGTGGAGCTGGAACGCGAGTTCCGCGGCCTGGGCGAACTGCTGGTGAGGGTACGCACCGAGGGCATGGCCCAGTCGGTGCTCGCGGCACCCGGGGGCAGCGCGGTCGGCGCGAGCGCCGCCCGTGACCCACACGGTCGCATCCATCTGCGCCTGGCCGATCTGCGCTCCGACCAGGAAGCCACCGCCCGACACCTGAGCGACCGCGAGCAGTTGCTGCTGATGTCGCGTTCACTGTCGGTGGGCGAAATGGCCTCCACCCTGGCCCATGAGCTGAACCAGCCGATCGGTGCGATCACCAACCTGCTGCGCGGGCTGCTGATTCGCAGCGAACGCGGCACCCTCGAGCCGGCAAGCGCGGCACCCGCCATTCAGCGCGGCATCGAGCATGCCTTGTATGCCTCGGGCATCATCGCCCGCGTCAGGGACTACGTGCAGCACCGGCAGCCGAAGGCCGAGCCGGTCCCGCTGCGCGCGCTGGTCGACGACGCGATCGCGCTGCTCGACTGGGAGATCCGCCGCGACGGGGTCAGCGTGCGGGTCAGCGCCTCGCCGGACGGGCGCGAAGCCACGGTCCTCGGCGACCGCGTGCTGCAGCAGCAGGTGCTCGTCAACCTGGCGCGCAACGCGATCGAAGCCATGCGCAGCATCCCACAAGCCGAGCGCCAGCTCGAGGTGTCGATCCGCGTCGACGAGGACCGCGCGGTACTCGGTATCGCCGACCGGGGACACGGCATCGACGAATCGGCCGCCACGCGCCTGTTCACCCCCTTCTTCACCACCAAGCCGGGCGGGATGGGCATCGGCCTGCATGTATGCCGGTCGATCATCGAACTGCAGCAGGGCAGGCTCTGGTACACGCCCCGCACCCCCGGTCCGGGCTGCACTTTCTGGATCGAACTGCCGCTGGCTCTCGCCGAGGAGGCCGTCAGTCCATGAGCCGCACCATCCTGCTGGTCGATGACAACGATGACTTCCGCGAGTCGGCGGTCTGGCTGCTCGAAGCCCTCGGCTACGAGGTACGCGCCTTCGGGTCGCCGGCAGCCTTTCTCGACGCCCCGGCGCTGCCGGCACCCGACGCCCCCGATGTCTGCCTGTTGCTGGATGTGCGGATGCCGGGGCTCTCGGGCCTGCAGGTTCACGACGCCCTGCTCGCGCGCCGCATCGCCTGGCCGGTGGTCTACATGACCGGCCACGGCGACGTGCCGCTCGCGGTCGAGGCGATGCAGAAAGGCGCCTGCAGCTTCCTCGAAAAGCCCTTCCAGGACGCCGTGCTGGAGCGCACGCTCGAAATGGCCTTCGAGCGCGCGGCGCGTGAGCGCGTCACGAGAAGTCCTGCCGCGCCGCTGCCCACCCAGGCGGCAGCACCCGGCGCCGCCGAAGCTGCGATGTCCGAGGAGGCGGCCGCAAGCCGCCTCGATCCTGCCTACGAACGGATGCTCGACTCACTCACCCCGCGCGAGCGTCAGGTCCTCGATCTGGTCGTCGCGGGGCTGCTGAACAAGACCATCGGCGACCGGCTGGGCATCAGCATCAAGACCGTCGAGCTGCACCGTTCGCGTGTGATGCAGAAGATGGGAGCGCGGTCGTTCGCGGATCTGATGCATCGGGTGCTGACCCGCCGCGGAGTGGCCGCCTGATGCTCGACGCCGAGCTGTTGCATCGCCTGCCCCGGATCGACCCCGCGCAGGCCGATGCGATGACGCGACTGCTCGGCGTGCTCGCGCACGCAGGCCTGCGCGCAGCGCCCTGGCACGAACCCGACAAGCGTGCCGACTTCGATCCCGCCACCGTGTGGGTCGCCTTCGACAGCGATCTCGGTGAGCTGCGCCTATCCCCCCTGAAGGCAGCCGGTCGGCCGGTCGCCGTGCGCGCCGCCTCGGGACGGATCGACCCGGCTGCGGTCGGCAGCGCGCTCGAAGCCAGCGAGCCGCTGATCGGCACGCTCGAGCAGGCGCTCGGATCCCCGCTGGTGCCTCGCTCGCTGCACGCCGGACCGCAGCGCGGCAGCTGCGCCGTGCGCCTGCAAAGCCACGACGGCCACGCTGCGCGCATCGGGCTGTCGCACGAGGCCTGCGAGCGGCTGCAGCCCGCCCCGATGAGCGCGCTGCCGGCAGCCCTGCTGCCGGTGCGGCTGCCGTGCCGGGTTGCCCTCGGCTCATGTCTGCTCAGCCGCGACGAGTGGGGCGGCATCGCACCCGGCGACGTGCTGCTGCCCGCGCACGACCTGAGCTCGCCCTGGCCGGTGCGCGCCAACGTCTTTCACCAGCGCCACGAGGCTACCGCCTGGTTTCGCCCGCAGGAGGGCGTGCTGGTCTTCACGAACGAGGAGCATCATCCGATGAGCGATCCGAATACCGGCCGGCAGATGGCCGACCCGACCCAGACCGGCGGCAGTGACTGGGAGAGCCTGCCGGTGCGCGTTCGCTTCGAACTGCAGCGCGTCAGCGTGCCGCTGGGCGTGCTCGCCGGTCTGCAGCCCGGCGCCGTCATTCACGTGGCACGCTCGGCCCAGGCGATCAGCGTCGATCTCCTGACCGACGACAGGTTGATCGGTCGCGGCGAGGTGGTCGCGCTCGGTGACGGCTTCGGCGTCCGGGTGCGCGAACTGCTGCCAGCCTCCCGCTGAGCGCCGCTTCACCGCGCGATCGCCGCATGGACCTGAGCACCTTCACGCCCACCACCGCGCTCGTCACGGTGATCGTGATGGCGCTTGCCCCGTTCGTGGCCGTGATGGTCACCTCGTTCACGAAGATCGTCGTGGTGATCAGCCTGCTGCGCAATGCGCTCGGCCTGCAGCAGACGCCGCCGAACGTGGTCGTCAACGGGCTGGCGCTGGTGCTGACGATCTACGTGATGTACCCGGTAGGCCTCGACATCGCCGACCGCTGGAAGTCGACAGGCCCGACCACCGCGACCGCAACCCGCGACACCGACCGGATCCTTGGCGCGATCGACGCGGTCAAGGAGCCGCTGCGCGCCTTCCTGATCAAGCACAGCGCGCCCCGTGAGCGCGCCTTCTTCCAGAAGACCGCGCAGCGGATGGTAGGCGAGCAGCGCGCCGAGCAGATCGGCGAGAACGACTTCATCGTCGTCATCCCCGCCTTCACGGTCAGCGAACTGGTGTCGGCCTTCCAGATCGGCTTCCTGATCTTTCTGCCCTTCCTCGTGATCGACCTGGTGATCAGCAACATCCTGCTCGCGATGGGCATGATGATGTTGTCACCGGTGACCGTGGCACTA
>Ga0315902_10009460_pt1 | contig 13039 bp, 12 predicted proteins | sample LakEriMetagenome_9_FD_203523 | JGI IMG/M metagenome (GOLD analysis project Ga0315902, IMG submission 203523) | Freshwater fungal communities from buoy surface, Lake Erie, Ohio, United States - Buoy 12 MA117 | ecosystem: Environmental > Aquatic > Freshwater > Lake > Lake biofilm | place: USA... | reverse complement strand
GGAGCCCCGGTCGAGGCCGATCCTTCGAACCGGACCGCTCCAGGAGACGCCGACATGGCCCACGACCGCATGACCGTCCTGACCGCGATGATGGGGCAGGGGGTCATCCCCGTCTTCTACCACCCGGATGTCGAGACCTGCGTCAATGTCATCCAGGCCTGCGCCAACGGCGGGGCGAAATGCATCGAGTTCACCAACCGCGGCGACTTCGCGGCCCACGTCTTCCTCGATGTCGCCCGTCATTTCGCCAAGGCTGACCCGAGCGTGATCATGGGCGTGGGCAGCATCGTCGACGCCCCGACCGCCGGCATCTACATCGCCAACGGCGCGAAGTTCGTCGTCGGCCCGATCCTCAACGCCGATGTGGCGAAGGTCTGCAATCGGCGCATGATCCCCTACAGCCCGGGCTGCGGCTCGGCGTCGGAGATCTCCTACGCCCAGGAGCTGGGCTGCGAGATCGTCAAGGTCTTCCCGGGCGAGAGCGTCGGCGGCCCGACCTTCGTCAAGAACGTGCTGGGGCCGATGCCCTGGACCCGGATCATGCCCACCGGCGGCGTCGACCCCGACGAGAAGAGCCTGCGCGAATGGTTCGGCGCCGGCATCGTCGCGGCCGGCATGGGCAGCAAGCTGATCACGAACGACCTGCTCAAGGCGGGCGACTGGAAAGGGATCGAGGACCGGGTGCGCAAGACCGTGGACCTCATCTCGAGCATCCGTAGCGAGACCTGACGTGACGACGACTGAAAACGTCCTGACCATCCGCCCCGCCAGCGAGACCCGCTGGGACTGCGCCTCCTTCGGCGAGGTGATGCTGCGCTTCGACCCGGGCTTCGGCCGGGTGCGCAACACCCGCTCCTTCCAGGTCTGGGAGGGCGGCGGCGAGTACAATGTCGCGCGCGCCATGCGCAAATGCTGGGGCAAGCGCTCGACGGTGGTCACGGCCCTGCCGGTCAACGACCTGGGCTGGCTGGTCGAGGACCTGATCATGCAGGGCGGCGTGGACATGAGCCATGTCGTCTGGCGCGATTTCGACGGCCTCGGCCGCAACACTCGCGTCGGCCTGAACTTCACCGAGAAGGGCTTCGGCGTCCGCCCGGCGCTCGGCTGCAGCGACCGCGGCCACAGCGCCGCCTCGCAGATCCGGCCGGGCGAGGTGAACTGGGAGAAGCTGTTCGGCGAGGAAGGGGTGCGCTGGTTCCACACCGGCGGCATCTTCGCGGCCCTGGCCAGCAACACGGCCGAGGCCGTCATCGAGGCCGTCGAAGTGGCCCGCAAGTACGGCACGATCGTCAGCTACGACCTCAACTACCGCGCCTCGCTGTGGAAGAGCCAGGGCGGCAAGCCCGGCGCCCAGAAGATCAACCGCGAGATCGCGAAATACGTCGACGTGATGATCGGCAACGAGGAGGACTTCACGGCCTGCCTCGGCTTCGAGGTCGAGGGTCTGGACGAGCACATCAGCGAGATCGACCCGACCAACTTCAAGAAAATGATCGAGACGGCGGTCAGCCAGTTCCCGAACTTCAAGGTCGCGGCCACGACGCTGCGCAACGCCAAGACCGCCAGCATCAACGACTGGTCGGCCATCCTCTACGCCGGCGGGCAGTTCTATCAGTCGATGGAGCGCAACGACCTGGAGATCTACGACCGGGTCGGCGGCGGCGACGGCTTCGCCTCGGGCCTCGCCTACGGCTTCATGGAGGGCAAGGGGCCCCAGGCCGCCGTCGAGTACGGCGCCGCCCACGGCGCCCTGGCCATGACCACCCCAGGCGACACCTCCATGGTCCGAGCCGCCGAGGTCGAGGCCGTGATGAAAGGCAAGGGCGCGCGGGTTATCCGGTAAGGCGGAATCACGCGCCGGAGCGACCGATCAGGCCGGGGTTCGCCGGGCAAAGGGCAGGCCGAGGTGGGTGTGTTTGAAGGCGGTGGCGTACTTCAGACCGTAACCGAGGGCGCGGTCGAAGCCGATGTGGGCGACCCAGATCAGGGCGATGGAGAGCAGCATGGGCATCCCCGCCAGCAGGCCGGCGGCGCCCAGCGCGCACGGCGCGAGGTAGCTGTGCCCGAAGTTGTAGACCGCCGCGCCTGAACGGGGCCCCGCCAGGTAGCCCAGCATGGACAGGTCGGGCACGAGGAACAGAAGCGCGAACAGGCCCCATCCGCCGCCGATCTGGGAATAGGCGATGGCCGCCGCGGCGAGCACGGCGGCGCCTTCGAGGCGAAGCAGCAGTTTCGGGACTCCGTGGACGAAACCTTCCCCTGCTTCGGGGTTGGCGGTGTTCGACGAGCCATTCGCGAGCGTTGTCATGATGCGAGCCTTTTCCAGCAGGTGCCTGTGCCCGTTGAAAATGCGCCGCCGTCCGCCTGAACGCGATTGGCTAAAGCCGTTCGTCAGCCTAACATAAATAGATGAGCAGGCGCGTCTCCTGGGACCTGATCGCGAGCGTTCGCGCCGTGCTGGAGCACGGCAGCCTGTCGGCGGCCGCGCGGTCTCTGGGCGTCACCCAGCCGACCATCCGGCGCCACATCGATGAGATCGAGCAGGCGCTCGGCGTCCCGCTGTTCACGCGCTCGCCCTCGGGACTGGTCCCGACGGCGGCGGCCCGCGACATCGAGCCCTATGCCCGGGATATCGAGGCGCTGGTCGCGTCGCTCCTGCGCAGCGCCTCGGCGGAGCGCGATAGCGTCAGCGGCACAATCCGGCTGGCTTGCAGCGAGATCATGGGCAGCGAGGTGTTGCCGTTTCTGCTCGCGCCGCTGCTGGCCGACCATCCGCGTCTGCAGATCGAACTAATCGCGTCCAATCGCAACGAGAACATCCTGCGCCGCGACGCCGACGTCGCGGTGCGGATGGTGCGCCCCGATCAGGGCGGGCTCGTCGCCCGGAATGTGGGTCCCGTGCCGCTGGGGTTGTTCGCGGCCGTCTCCTACCTGGCGCGCAAGCAAGCTCCACTGGACATGCAAAGCCTGATCTCAGGGCATGATCTTATCGGGGAGGATCGGGGAACCGCTATGGCGGACGCCTTCGGCGCGATGGCGAACACCGCCCAAAGCATCACGTTCCGCTACCGGTCCGACAGTGATGTCGCCCAGCTGGCCGCCATCCGCGCCGGCCTGGGCATCGGGGTCTGCCAGTTGCCGCTGGGGCGTTCGGACCCGCGGCTGCGGCAGGTCCTGCCGGAGGTCACGACCGTGATGGACATGTGGCTGGTCACACACGAGGACCTTCGCCATCAACGCCGCATCCGCGCCTTGCTCGACCACCTGACCGGTGCGCTCAAGCAGTACGCGGCGGATGACAGTGCGGAGGACGGGACACACAGTCCCTGTCCATGAACAGGCGTCCCTGCTCCCGTCAGGGACGGACGTCTGCCCTCAGGAGAACGACCAGGGTCGCGATATGAACCGCGGCGATCAGGAGGTTGCTGATCACCACGGGATTGCTGATCGAGCCCGTCGTAAGCGGCGTGGTGATCTTGTAGAGCACCTGCACGGCCAGCAGGGCGGCCACGGCCGCCGGGGCCGGCCGCAGCAGCAGCAGCGCCGACAGCAGGCCGATCGCCAGATAGATCGAGAGGAGAATGCCTCTCGCCGGAGACGGCGGTCCGTAGGCCGCGAGCGTCCAGGGCGCCGAGAGCAGGAGGCTGCCGCAGACAGGGACCAGAACCGCGAGGTTGAGGAGCAGGGAAACGCTCGTCATCAAGTTGGGGAGCGACATCGTGGTTCTCCGCGGGGCCATCCCGTTGGCCTTACAGGGTACGACATGGAGCGGCCGGGCGCTGGGGCAAGGTCGACGCCCCCGGGGTGCAAACCGCCCGGCGCCGGCAGGGCTTCGCGCGGCGGCAACCCTGCGGCATAAGGTTTCCATTCAAAACCTTATTGAGGAAGCGATTCCATGCTCGGCTACATCACCCTCGGCAGCAACGACCTCGACCGCTCGCTGGCCTTTCATGACGAGGTCCTGGGCCTGCTCGGCGCCAAGCGGATGATGCCCACCGCCGGCGGCTGGATCTATGGCAGCGACCGGCCCGCGATCGGCATCACCAGGCCCTACAACGGCGAGGCCGCCACGGCCGGCAACGGCAATATGGCCGCCCTGACCGCGCCTGATCGCGCCACCGTGGACGCCGTGCATGCCAAGGCTCTGGAGCTGGGCGGAACCTGCGAGGGCGCGCCGGGAGAGCGGATGCCGACCTTCTACGGCGCCTACTTCCGCGACCTGGACGGCAACAAGTTCTGCGTCTTCAAGTTCGGCTGACGCCGGCACAGGCGGAGCCGTTTGCGCGGCTCCGCCTGATCGCGTCCTAGTTCGCCGCGTCCAGCGCCTGGGCGAGGTCGGCGAGGATGTCGTCGATGTGCTCCAGCCCGATCGACAGCCGCACATAGCCCTCCGTCACCCCGGTCGCGGCCTGGTCTTCGGCCGACAGCTGGGAGTGCGTCGTGCTGGCCGGGTGGATGGCCAGGCTGCGCGCGTCGCCGATGTTGGCCACGTGATAGAGCAGCTTCAGCGCGTCGATGAAGCGGCGGCCGGCCTCACGCCCGCCGGCCAGTTCGAATCCGACCAGCCCGCCGTAGCCGCCCTTCAGATAGCGGTCGGCCCGCTCGCGCTGGACGCCGGTCTGCTGCGAGGGGTGGATGACCTGGGTCACGCCGGCGCGGCCTTTGAGGAAATCGACCACCGCCTTGGCGTTTTCGGAGTGGCGCGCGATCCGCAGCGGCAGGGTCTCGACGCCCTGCAGGATCTGGAAGGCGTTGAACGGCGACAGCGCCGAGCCGAGGTCGCGCAGCAGGATGGTGCGGGCGCGCAGGATGAAGGCGATCGGGCCCAGCGGCCTGGCCGCCTCGGCCCAGACCGCGCCGTGATAGCTGGGGTCGGGGGTGTTGAAGAGCGGCTGGCGCTCCGGAACCGCGCCCCAGTCGAAGGTCCCGCCCTCGATAAGGGCCCCGCCGATCGAGGTGCCGTGGCCGCCGATGTACTTGGTGGTCGAATAGACCACGATGGCCGCGCCGTGGTCGAACGGCCGGGCCAGCAGCGGGGCGGCGGTGTTGTCGACGATCAGCGGAATGCCCAGCGGCCGGCCGATGGCGGCGACCTCGGCGATGGGGAACACCGCCAGCTTCGGGTTGGGCAGGGTTTCGGCGTAGTAGGCCCGGGTGCGGGCGTCGGTGGCCCGGGCGAAGGCCTGCGGGTCGGTCGGATCAACGAACCGCACCTCGATGCCGAAGCCCTTCAGGGTGTTGGCGAACAGGTTCCAGGTGCCGCCGTAGAGGTCGGTCGAGCTGACGATGTTGTCGCCGGCCTGGGCCAGGTTCTGGATGGCGAAGGCCGACGCCGCCTGGCCGGAAGACACTGCCAGCGCCGCCGCCCCGCCCTCCAGCGCCGCCAGACGCTGCTCGAGGATGTCGGTCGTGGGGTTGCCCAGCCGGGTGTAGATGTTGCCCAGCTCCTTCAGCGCGAACAGGTTGGCGGCGTGCTCGGTGTCGCGGAACTGGTAGGAGGTGGTCTGGTAGATCGGCGGCGCCACCGATCCGGTCGCCGGATCGGCCCGCCAGCCCGCGTGCAGGGCCAGGGTCTCGGGATGCAGGGAACGGTCGGACATGGGGCGGCTCCGGTAACGAGGGGACACTGTCTATAAGCCCCGACCGCGCCGGACCAAGGCGCCAGATGTCATTGACGCCCGTGCAGGAATTCTGCCTCGCATGAGCGCGGCCGGCCGCAACTCCAACCGAAAACGGCCGGCGCGGGTCTCCCCACGCCGGCCGCATCGTTGAGGCTCCGATGTCCGCTACAGCTTCACCGGCTCCATCTTCGGCGACAGCAGGTGCACCACGCCCAGGGCCAGCAGATAGGCGCTGGCGGCGATGATGAAGATCGGGGTGTAGGTGCCGATGGTGTCCAGCACCCAGCCGGCGTACTTGGCCATGGCCATGCCGCCGATGGCCCCGACCATGCCGCCGATGCCGACGACCGAGCCGACCGCCGAGCGCGGGAAGACGTCGCCGGGGAGGGTGTAGAGGTTGGCGCTGAAGCCCTGGTGGGCGGCCGTGGCCAGGCCGATGATGGCGACCGCGACCCACAGGTTGTCGGCGAAGGCGGCGAAGGCGACCGGAACCGCGCAGAGGGCGCAGATCAGCATCGCGGTCTTGCGCGCCCGGTTGAGGCTGAAGCCGCGCTTCATCATCGCAGAGGACAGCCAGCCGCCGCCGACGCTGCCGACGTCCGACATCAGGTAGATGGCCACCAGCGGCGGGCCGAAGGTCTTCAGGTCAAGGCCGTAACGCTTGCCCAGGAAGTCGGGCAGCCAGAACAGGAACATCCACCAGATCGGGTCGATCAGGAACTTGCCCAGGGCGTAGGCCCAGGTCTCGCGCTTCGTCAGCAGCTTGCTCCAGGCGACCTTTTCGACCGGGTCGGCGGGATCCTGCTCGATGTAGGCCAGCTCGGCGGCGGAGACCTTCTTGTGCTCCCGCGGACGGCGATAGACGATCAGCCAGATCGGCAGCCAGATCAGGCCCGCCACGCCGGTGATGATGAAGGCCATTTCCCAGCCCCAGGCGATGGTGATCGCGGGGATGACCAGCGGGGTGACGATGGCGCCGATGTTGGTGCCGGCGTTGAAGATGCCGGTGGCGAAGGCGCGTTCCTTCTTGGGGAACCATTCGGTCACCGCCTTGATGCCGCCCGGGAAGCCGCCGCCCTCGCCGATGCCCAGGGCGACCCGGGCGAAGATGAAGTCGTTCAGCCCGCGCGCGCCGGCATGGGCGATATGGGCGATCTGCCAGATGGCGAAGGCCAGACCGAAGCCCCAGCGGGCGCCGAGCCGGTCCATGACCCGGCCGAACACCAGGTAGGAGACCGCGTAGGAGGCCTGGAACCAGAAGACCAGGTTGGCGTAGTCGCTCTCGTTCCAGCCGAACTCCTTGCTCAGGGTCGGCTTGAGGATGCCGATCGTCTGGCGATCCACGTAGTTGATCACCATCGCGAAGAACAGCAGCGTGACCACCACCCAGCGGGTGTTGCCTACGCGAACTCCGGGCGGAAACTGGGTGTCGGTGGTCATGTGTCGCTCCCTAGACGGCGGTCGGTCTTGCGGCTTCCGCGGTGCAGAAGATCTCGCCGTGTTCGCCGAAACTGATGCGGGCGGACTGGCCCGCGTGAATGTCATGGATGCCGGTGGCCGCCCCGGTGGTGATGTACATGCCGGCCTTCAACGGACGGCCGCGCGCCGCGCAGTGACCGAGCAGGAAGGCCAGGGCCGGGGCGGGGCCGCCCAGCACCGAGGCCGCCGTACCGGCGCCGACCAGGACGCCGTCGATCCAGGTCTCGCAGGGCAGGGCCTCATCGGCCCGCTCCCGCCAGCCGGCGATCTCCGGGCCGACGACGAGGGCGGCGTTGTTGCCGAAGTCGGACGCCACAACGGTGGAGCCCAGGTCGTTGATGGTCTTGAGCGGGCTGCCGGCGAACTCGACCCCGACATGCAGGGCGGCGACGATGTCGAGCGCCTCGGCGACGGTCCAGTCGGTCTTGCCGTCCGGGGCGTCGACGCCGAGCCGATAGATGAACTCGGCCTCGACCGCGGCGAATCCGCCGGGAATGGCCGCGAGCGCCACGGTCTCTCCGGTCGTCGCGGTCCGCAGGAAACGCCGGAAGGTGGGCCCGGCCAGGCGTTCGTCACCGAGCTGCGCCTGCAGGGGCAGGGGGATGCGACCGACCTTCCAGCCGACGATGCTGTCAGGGTAGAGCCCGATCGCAAGCTCCTGGATGGCATAGGCCTCGGCCAGGCTTGCGGGGACCTCGCCCGGGTAGGCGGGCAGGGCGCGGGCGCCCAGCCGCGCCTCGACGAAGCTGCGCGCGACGCCGGCGCGTGCGGCGACGGTCGCGTCGCGATCGATCAAAGCTTTCGCTTTCGCGGTCACACCCCTTGTCCTCCCCAAAGCATTGGCCCCAGTTTCAGGGTCTCGATTGTGTCTAGAGGAAACCGGTGTCATTTTCAACGGCGCGCGGCGAATGAACCGCGATCGAACATCATTCCGGGAGTGAAACACGTGGCCAGATCAGCCTTGGCGGGCATCGCCCTCTGCCTTTTCGCCGCCGGTTCGGCCCTCGCGGCCTGGCCGCTGGGCAGGACCGAATCGCCGCCCGCCGCCCCCGCGCCGCTGGCCTTTCCGGGGGCCCAGGGCTGGGCCGCCGCGACGCCGGGCGGGCGCGGCGGCAAGATCATCCGCGTGACCACCCTGGCCGCCGAAGGGCCCGGCTCCTTCCGCGAGGCCGTGGAGAGCAAGGGCCCCCGCATCATCGTCTTCGAGGTGGGCGGCGTCATCGATCTGGAGGGCAAGACCCTCACCATCCGCGAGCCGTTCCTGACCATCGCCGGCCAGACGGCGCCGTCGCCGGGCGTGACCTTCATCAAGGGCGGCATCGACATCGCCACCCATGACGTGGTGGTGCGTCATATCCGCGTGCGCTCCGGCGAGGCGGGCTTTCCGAAGAAGTCGGGCAAGGACTTCGACAGCATCTCCACCCAGGGGATCAGCTACAACATCATCGTCGACCACTGCACCCTGACCTGGGGCGCCGACGAGAACCTGTCGGCCTCGGGCCCGCGGTTCGTCGGCAAGACGCCGGAGGAATGGCGGGCCGGCACCTCGCGAAACATCACCTTCTCGCAGAACATCATCGCCGAGAGCCTGCGCTACTCGACCCACGCCAAGATCGAGCACTCGAAGGGAACGCTGGTCCACGACAACGTCACCGGCATTCTGATCTGGGGGAACCTCTACGCCCACAACTACGAGCGCAATCCGATGTTCAAGGGCGGCGTCTGGGGGGTGATGGTCAACAACCTGATCTTCAACCCGGGCCAGCGGGCGGTTCACTACAACCTGATGGCCCAGGAGTGGGGCAAGGAAGCCTGGCAGGTCGGCCGCATCGTCGCCGTCGGCAATGTGCTGCGCGGCGGTCTGGACACCCCCGAGGGCCTGCCCTTCATGATGCTTGGCGGCGACGGCGACCTGGAGTGGTATGGCCGCGACAACCTGGCCGTCGACCGGTGGGGCGCGCCGCTGCCGATGTTCGGCCGCTACACGACGACGCCGGCGAAGATGATCATGCTGAGGAAGCCGCCGTTCTGGCCGACCGGCCTGACGGCCCTGCCGTCGAACCAGGTGCAGGGCTGGGTCCTGTCCAGCGCCGGGGCCCGTCCCTGGGACCGCGACGCGCTCGACGTGCAACTGATCTCCGACGTGGCCGAGGGCCGTGGGAAAATCATCGACTCCGAGAACGATCTGCACGGCTATCCGGTCCAGAAGCCGACCAGCCGTCCCTTCGTGGAGGCGGACTGGAACCTCGATGACATGTCGCCCAGGCGGCCGGAGCTGCTTGACGCCGGGGCCAAGGCGCGGGGGACCTGAACATGGGTCCGCTCTCGCGGCGCGCCGCCCTCGGCGGGCTGATTGTCGCGCCGGCGGCCTCGGCGCTGGCCGCGCCCGTTCCGGAAGCGAGCAGGACCTTTGAGGGGCAACGCCAGGCCGACCTGGGCGACGGGACCTTTCTGAACCCGATCCTGGCCGGAGACCATCCGGACCCGACCATCCTCAAGGTCGGTCCGGACTACTACATGACCTTCTCGTCCTTCGACGCCTATCCGGGGCTGGTCATCTGGCGCTCGCGGGACCTGGTGAACTGGACCCCTGTCGGCCCGGCGCTGAGAACCCCGATCGGCTCGGTCTGGGCGCCGGAGCTGGTCCGGCATGACGGACGCTTCTACCTCTACATTCCGGCGCGCCGGGCCGGGGCTCGCTCGATCTGGGTCATCCAGGCCGAGCGGATAGAAGGGCCCTGGAGCGAGCCGGTCGACCTGAACCTGCCGGCCCACATCGACCCGGGCCACGCGGTTGGCGAGGACGGCAAACGCTACCTCTTCCTCAGCGGCGGCGACCGGGTGCGGTTGACCGACGACGGCCTGGCCACCGATGGCCCGGTCGAACACGTCTATGACCCCTGGCGCTACCCGGAGGACTGGGTGGTGGAGTCCTTCTCGCCGGAGGGCCCCAAGATCCTGCGCAAGGACGGCTGGTTCTACATGATCACCGCCGTGGGCGGCACGGCCGGACCCCCCACCGGCCACATGGTCATCGCGGCGAGGGCGCGGTCGATCCACGGTCCGTGGGAGAACTGTCCGGCCAACCCCCTTGTGCGCACCGCTTCAGCGGACGAGGCCTGGTGGTCGCGCGGCCATGCCACCCTAGTCGAGGGGCCGGCCGGCGACTGGTGGATGGTCTACCACGGCTATGAGAAGGGCTTCTGGACCCTGGGCCGCCAGACCCTGCTCGATCCGGTCGAATGGACCGACGACGGCTGGTTCCGCGCCCTGGGCGGGGATCTTTCAAGGCCGCTGCCAAAACCGCGCGGCGGGTCGGCCGTCGTCCACGGCGCGCGTCTGTCGGACGACTTCTCCAGCGACCGGATGGGCACGCAGTGGGGATTCTATGCTCCTGAGGCCGGTGAGCTCGCCCGCGCTCGTCGGCAGGACGGCGCCCTGGTCCTGAAAGCGAGGGGCAGGACGCCGGCCGACAGTTCGCCCCTGACCTTTCTGGCGGGCGACAAGGCCTATCGTGTCGAGGTCGATCTCGAGATCGACGAGGGAGCCCAGGCCGGATTGCTGCTCTTCTACAGCCGCCGGCTCTATTGCGGCCTGGCGCTGAACGCGACCGGGCTGGTCATGCACCGCTACGGGCTGGAGAGGTCTGTGCGCAAGCCGGTCGAGATGGGCCGGCGCGTCCGGCTGGCGGTGACCAATGACCGCCATGTCGTCACCTTCCACTGGAACGTGGACGGCAAGGGCTGGCGAAAGTTCGACGTCCAGATGGAGGTCAGTGGTTATCACCACAATGTCGCCGGTGACTTCCTCAGCCTGAGGCCGGCGATCTACGCCGCCGGAACCGGCGAGGCCCGCTTCCGCGAACTGACCTACCGGGCCCTGTAGCGCGTCAGGTCCCGGGCTGGATGTAGGGGACGCGGGCGAACAGCTCGCGTTCCCGGCCGCGCGGGTCATCGGCAAGACGCGGGCCTTTGTCGAAGATCATCGTCCGGCGTCCGGGCAGGTCGTAGGGCGCCCAGGACGGGATCCCCGGGTGATCGGGCTGTCCGTGGCGGGCGAAGGCGATGAAGGCGTCCTGCATCGCGTCCGACACGGCGCGGGCGTCGGGCGCGACCCCGGTGATCGAGCCCGGCGCGTCCAGGGTCCCGAACACCAGCGGAATGTCGAGCATGTGCGGCGCGCCGGCGTCGTTCGGCGCCTGCCAGTCCAGCTGGTAGACAAAGGCGGGGCTGCCCTGCCGCGCCCGGGCCTCGGCCTCGATGACCGCCGCGCGCCAGGACCGCGAGGCGGTGCTGGCGGCGAAGAACACCTGGCTGGGCGTCCAGGCGGGGTAGAGGGCGCGATACTCGGCCACCACCGTCTCGGGACTGATGTCGACCCGCAGCTCCGGACCCAGCCGCGCCGGAAGCTCGTCCCAGGTCAGGCGATGGTTGCGTTCGTCGCCGCCAAGGAAGGCTCGTGTCTCGTCGCGGGTGTTGCCGATGATCATCGGAATGTCGGCCGACTGGGGCGGCGCGTCCGGCCAGAAGGGGTGGCGGGTCAGCGACCGGTCGTCCAGCACCGGGCCGAAGTAGAGCGAGCCGCTCGGGAGGATCGGATCGGGGACAGCCATCGCTTCGACCAGCCGCTCAACGGGCAGGGTGGCCAGCTGTTCGGGCGTCGCCTTCAGCGCTTCGAGGAAGGTTCTCGCCCGGCGCTCCGCGTTCAGGGGGCCCGAAGCCGTCACCTGCTGGCCGCTCATCGTCGCGGCGCGTTGGAACAGGCCCCGGGCGGCCGGCATGGCCATCAGGGTGGCGATCTTGGCCCCGCCGCCGGACTGGCCGAAGACCGTGACCTTGCCGGGGTCGCCCCCGAAGGCGGCGATGTTGTCGCGCACCCAACCCAGGGCCAGCACCAGGTCCAGCTGCCCGACATTGCCGCTGTCGGCAAAGCGGGGTTCGCCAAGGCGTCCGAGCGACAGGTAGCCCAGCGCGCCCAGACGGTGGTTCAGCGTCACCACGACGACGTCGCCGCGTGTGGCCAGGCGGGTTCCCTCATAGAGCGGACTGGAGCCGGACCCTGCGCTGTAGGCCCCGCCGTGGATGTAGACCATCACCGGGCGGCGGGACTGATCGGCCCCCGGCGTCCAGATGTTGAGGAACAGGCAGTCCTCGGCGGTGGGGCCGTCGGCGCCCTGACCTCGCTGGGGCGAGCCGGGCCCGAAGGCGAGGGCGTCCCGGATGTCGCTCCAGGGCTGCGGCGCGGCGGGAGGCTGGAAGCGGCGCGGACCGGTGTCAGCGCCGTAGCGGACACCCTTGAAGACCAGGACGCCGTCGTGGCGGGCGCCGCGCACCCGGCCGTGGGTGGTGGCCACCACCGGGGCGGAGCGCTGCGGCTTCGAAAGGGCGGGGGACGTCAGCGCCGCGGCCGCGAGTCCGAGCATCGCGCTTCGGCGGGTCGTGTCCGGCTGCATACGGTTCTCCATGGCGCCCCCGGTGTCATACCGCGTGTCCGACCGCCGGGGGAGGGCGTGCGGCGCTCTCTGTTCATCCCGTTCACAGGGAGGGCGACCGCTCGGAGAGCGGCTGAGCGGTAGCGCAGAGGGGCGGGGATACACGGGGCGGGGGCGGGGACAGGTTAAGGTGTCCCAAGGGACATCTTAACCTGTCTCCCCTCGAGCCCGTAAACCTGGGTCCTCGCTTCCGCGAGGATGAGCGGAGAAAAATGGGGGGATAGAACGAACTTATCCCCCACTCCTTCGACCGCCCCTATCCTTCCCCTTGTCCCGTCGCACGGGGAGGGCGCATGGCCAGCGACCTTGCGGCGACGGGACGGAGTTCGAGCGGGGACAGGGATGAGGGGGTTACTCATCCGGTCCGGGACGAGGCCGCTGCCTTGCCCGCCCGTCGGAGGCTTTGCCGGCTAAGCGCTAAGAGCGCTGCCTACCGGCGGCTTCCGGA
>Ga0315902_10009459_pt1 | contig 13039 bp, 13 predicted proteins | sample LakEriMetagenome_9_FD_203523 | JGI IMG/M metagenome (GOLD analysis project Ga0315902, IMG submission 203523) | Freshwater fungal communities from buoy surface, Lake Erie, Ohio, United States - Buoy 12 MA117 | ecosystem: Environmental > Aquatic > Freshwater > Lake > Lake biofilm | place: USA... | reverse complement strand
GGGGCGAGATCGATGAACAGGACCTGCTAACGCTCGTCCATGTCTTCGAGGTTGACCCCACTTTACGCAACAAAAAAATTACCTTTACTCAATTCAAAGAATATCTCAATGAGTATTACGCACCTGCTAGTGGCGCAACCTTCAGTGGTAATGTCACAATTTCAGGGAACCTAACGGTTTCTGGTACTAGCTCCTTCAATTCAATCACAGCTTCTGGATCTAGTACATTCAGTGGGATTGTCGTTCAAAATAATGCAGTTATTAGTGGTACCGTCAGTGGTCTGACCATTACCGGAACCAACGTACAAGGCACCAATGTCAACGCAGTCACTGCCACGGTTACGACCGCAACAGGTACGACAAGTGCTTTTACGTCTGGCGTTTATCAAAACCTATCAGGTGCCACGATCACAGGTGGTATTGTCCGCTCGCCATCTGGTGTATTCACAAATCTGAGCGGTGTCACAATCACTGGCACTACCGTCGCAGCAACCACAGGTACGTTCCAGGAGTTAGGTACACCTGTCTTGGATGTAAACGGTAATCTTTCCGTTGCTAGCGGACTGACGGTTACTGGCACTGCTCAATTTAGTAACGGTGTTCAGGTCACAGGAACATTATCTGGAACAACAGTAACTGGATCTACGGCACAATTCACAAGTGTCACTGGTGTATCTGGTGTTTTTACAACACAGTTATCTGGTGCAACCATTACCGGAAATACGGTACAAGCTTCTAATATCACCGGTGTTTCCGGTACTTTCACAACGAGGATTTCTGGTGCAACCGTAACAGGTAATACGGGTGCTTTTGGTAACGTCTCTAGTATCTCTGGCGTTTTTACACAGTTTCTTTCGGGTGCAGTCATTACTGGTGACACCGGACAATACACAACACTGACTGGTGTATCCGGTACATTCACCACAGTTTCTGGTGCAACAGTCACTGGTAACACAGTTGCTGCAACAATTGTCTCTGGTGTATCCGGTGTCTTTACTAGTCAGTTATCGGCGACCACAGTTACCGGCGTGTCAGGTGTTTTTACAAACCTGACGAGTACGTCCGGGACATTTACCACTCAAGTTTCAGGCGCAACCGTTACCGGTAACATTGGTACCTTTACTTCCCTGACGGGGGCAACCGGTACATTTACCACACATGTTTCCGGTCTGCTTGTCACAGGAGACACGGGCAGTTTCACGAACTTGACCGGTATTGCTGGTGTGTTTACTACCAGTGTTTCTGGAGCCACAATCACTGGTGATACGATCCAAGGTACGTCCGGTGTCTTTACCAATCTTAGTGGTACGACGTACACAGGAACAACAGTCAGCGCAACAACAGGTGTTTTTCAAACACTTGCAGCAACTAACCTTGCTTTTACTAACACAACAGTATCAGGTGACCTTAATGTCCTTGGTTCTGGTTTCTTTGCTTCTGGTGTTCAAATCACTGGCACACTCAGTGGCACAACAATTACAGGTACTACAGTTCGATCTGTTACAACCTCAGCGACAACTGGAACGTTTACTTCGTTAACAGGAACGACCTTTACAGGTACTACAGTTCGATCTGTTACAACCTCAGCGACAACTGGTACTTTTACTTCATTAACAGGAACAACCTTTACAGGTACCACGGTTCGGGCTGTAACTACTTCTGCAACAACCGGTACTTTTACGTCGTTAACTGGAACAACAACCACAGGTGTCACTGCAGCATTCACAACTGTTTCTGGTACCACAGTCACCAGTACTACCGGTACGTTTACTCGTATCACCGGCAGCACTCTTGAAATTACTACGCCATCTGGTACGACACCTGCTATTGTTTGTTCCGGTGTTGTTTCAGGTGGCGTAAGCGGATTTGTAATTCAAGGTCCGTTAACTATTCTTCCTTGAGTTTAATTGCTTCAGTTAAAATAAGAAAAAAGTAACAGACAAATGCCATACGGAACCATCAAGGTTGATACAGTCACTTTTACCAACGCAGGTATTGATAAGAGCGTTACGATTTCTGGATTAGTTCAGAATCCTACTTTTAGCGGTGACGTTACCGTTATTGGTACTCTTTCAGGCGTTACCGTAACCGGTACGACGGCCAATTTTACGAGCGGTAATTTTACTAATATTAGTGGCGGTACTCATACCATTACATCAGGTGTTTTTGCGGCAGGTAGTGCTGCAAGCCCTTCGATTACTTTTACGGGTGATTTAAATACAGGTATTTATTCCCCTGGCGCAGACCAAGTTTCTGTCACGACGGGTGGTACTGAGCGTTTACGTGTTGATTCGACCGGCCAAATCGAGGCAGTGTCGCTGGGTGCAGCGGCGGCGCCTGTATTTAGTTTTACAACTGACCCTAACACCGGCATCTACTCCCCCGGCGCAGACCAAGTAGCCATCAGCACTAATGGCACTGGCAGGTTGTTCGTGGATGCGAGTGGGAATGTTGGGATCACAGAAAGCAGTCCATCATCCCATTCAGCCGGAGCTGGAGTACCAACCCTTGTTCTAAAAGGCAGTAGTGCAACTTTTCCGAGTAGAAGTGGCGCACTTGCTCTTGTAAGCCAAGACGGCACTTCTGCAAAGACGTTAATCTATCACGACACAGACTTTTTCATTCAAAACACTACAGCTACAAATACTCGATTTCTGACGAATAATACCGAACGCCTGCGCATCACCTCGGCAGGGCTCGTAGGCATAGGGACTAGTTCGCCTAGCACCAGGCTTTCTGTTGTTGGGTCTGTTACTGGATTGGCAAATGGAGCAATTCGGACAAATACAACCGGAGGCACTCAAAGCGCAAACAGCGGACTATGGTTGTGCGGAAATCAGGCAACAACTCATTACAACTGGTTGATTGCATCTCAATACAACGTCGGAGGGGCTCTAGAAATTACACCTTCAACTGCAGTTGATGGAGCTACTTTTTCAACTCCTACAGCAGTTTTTACTCAAACAGGCCGAGTAGGGATTGGCACTACGAGCGTTGACGCAAATAGCCTGCTCCATGTATCGGGCGGCGACGTGCTAATTGCCAAAACTAGCGGGTATGCTGCATTAAACTTCAATTTCAGTAACTTCCTTACCGCTAGAGGAGGTGCTATCAAGAAAAACTACGACTCCCCGTTTGAGCTTCGTGTTCAAGGAGGCAACAATGCCACTACTGCTCCAATCTGCTTTGATCGTGCGGATGGTTTTGAAAACGCAAGATTTGACACCAGCGGCAGGCTCTTAGTTGGTACGTCTAGTGTGCGTAGTGTTAGTAGTGCATTCCAAGGTGGTGGTGCCGCTGTGGCACTGTTCCAACTCGAAACGCCAGATCTTGCTACAGGAATCTTTAGTAGCAACCGCAATGACCAGTTTGGTCCTTACCTTGCTCTTGTTAAATCTCGCGGCACTTCTAGTAACGCAGTAACTCTGGTAAATAGCGGAGACTGTATCGGTGGCGTGACGTTTAACGGCACTGACGGATCAACAGCAACAACTGGCGCTGCCATTGCCGCCTTTGTAGATGGCACGCCCTCGGCGAACGACATGCCGGGGAGACTGGTGTTCTCCGTTACTGCTGATGGCGCAGCATCACCAACTGAGGCACTGCGGATTTCTAGCAACCGTGCCATCACAATTTCAGATGGCGGCAACGTGGTTCTTGGCACCACCACCGGCACCAAGATCGGCACAGCCACCACGCAGAAGCTGGGCTTCTACAACGCCACGCCTGTAGTGCAACCCACTGCTGTTGCTAATGCCACCGATGCCGCAACCGTCATCACGCAGTTGAATGACTTACTGGCGAAACTGCGGACTCTTGGGATTATTGCTACCTAAGCCCGCATGTCCCCTTCTCCTCTGGGTCTGGGAAAGCATTAAATTGCCCCCAGACCTAAGCCTGAGGGCGCAGCGGCATCGTAACGCCACTGGGTGAAACTTAATTATACGGCTATGCTTGTTCCCCTAACACCAGAAGAAAACGAGCGGCGCTTCAAGGAGTGCATGGACTGGATCCACAATCTCACCCGCGAAAAGCTGGTGGAATTGCTGGGCGAAGAATGGCTTGAAGATTATCGCCGCCAGTTTCCTTAGTTTTATGCCTGACCTTTCTGACGATGCCTGGGAAGTTGCAAACCAAGTGTTTGAACAGTACGCAGGCGAAGGCACACATGGCTTTGAGATGAACCGCAATGAGTTTCTTGACGCAATCGAGGAACTCTTTAAGCGGCTCAGTCTTTGGGCCTAGCCCCCGTAGTCTTTGACACTTATGTGTCTAGGGTTAGAATAAGAAAAAACATCTGGTATGGCTAACGCAACTTGGGATATTGCTCAGCTTGAGCGTCATCTTCCTGATGGTGATACTTGTCCTGATGGTGCAGTCTACACTGCACACTGGACTGCATCCCTGGAAGAGAGTGGTGAATCTGCCAGTGCTTATGGCTCCGTTGGTTTCAGTAATCCTGATCCAGCAACCTTTGTTCCTTTCAGTAACCTGACCAAAGAAGAAGTCATTAACTGGGTGTTTGATGTTCTTGGTCCTGACCAAATTGTCTCCATCGAAGAAGGTCTGTACAATCAGATCCAACAAAAGATCAACCCAACTTCAGAAGCTGGCGTCCCCTGGTGATTTTTGTTATACTTTTTGAAGTTATCTGTTCATTATGGCTTGCACAAAGTCTCAGCTAGTTAGCGCCATCAATTCCTTTGGTTCTGCACGTGCCACTGGTGACGGCAACCTCATTGCTTTCTCTGCAAATCTCATCGGTCAATTGATTGACACAATTGAGTTTGCTCCAGAGGAAGAGACCCAAGCTGAAGAAAAGGTTGAAACAGAAGAGTAATCAATGGATCCTGTTAAGTGGGGTATTAGGAACCTAGACCGTAAACTGCCGGATAGCATTGCCTATCCAGGTGGTGAGGTCAGCGCTATTCATTGGACTGCCTACAAAACAGAAGGTAAACATACCGTTAGTACAACAGGTATTGTTGAGCTTTCTCCGGCAGATTCAAAGAAATGGGTTCCTTACCCCAGCCTTAACAAGGAAACTGCAGTGGGTTGGTGCCGTGATGCCCTAGGTGCAGATGAAGTAAAAGCAATTGAAGCTGACATTGAAGCTCGCTTGCAAGAACTTCTGCATCCAACACATGAGCTTGGTCTACCCTGGGGCGCACCAGATCCACTTCCGCCGTTGCCTTACAGCATCGGTTATGTAAACCCCAAGTAGTTTATTGACCTGATTTAGAGTAATACAAAAGCTCTAGGTCGATATGGCAATCAAACTCACGGACGCTGCTAAGTTCTTTGTAGAAGAACCGCATCAAATTGACGCATTGGAATGGCTCCAATCTCAGTTAACACCTGAGGTTTTGGAGACTTTTTCTGTTAAGTACCGTAACAAACCAAAACTTTCACCAGAAACCGCCAATACTTGGGACGGTGTTTTTGCAGCAGCAAAACAAGCTGGCAGCACATGGCCTGAATGTGTCGCTGCACAGTGGGCACTTGAGTCAGGCTGGGGTCAACACACTTCAGGTGCCAATAATTACTTCGGCTTGAAGGGATCTGGTTCTAACGTCAGTACGCAAGAATTTATTAACGGTCAATGGGTCACAATCAAGGCTGGATTTATTGATTTCCCCGACTTACAAACCTGTGTTTGTTACCTTGTTGATCGCTGGTACAAAGACTTTGGGCGCTTCAAAGGCGTAAACCGTGCTACTAGCAGGAATGAATGCGCTCGTTTATTGGTTGTTGAATCCTACGCGACAGATCCTGACTACGCCACCAAGTTGATTCAGATCATGGATCGACAACTCCAGGACATTGGAGAAAAAGAAGATTCCAACCCACACAACAACAACTTCAATCCTTGGAGCCCATTCACGTACAAGATCACGCCTAACATTACGTACGGTGAATTAACTTTGAATCAGGAGGCTCGGCGTTTTACCAAGCAATATCAATGTGACACAGCAAAAGAACTGTGTTTATTCCTTGAGAAAGTACGTAAGCAGTTTGGTAACAAGCCATTGATTATCACCAGTGCTTCTCGTCCAGAGCCCATTAATCAATCTGTGGGTGGCGCCAAAAACAGTGAGCACACTTACAATGCTCCCTCTAAAGGCGCTATTGATTTTTGCGTTGATGGAGTCAGTGTCTACACTGTGCAAGACTGGTGTGACAAAAATTGGCCTTACTCGCTAGGCTATGGTGCACCAAAAGGATTCGTGCATCTTGGCATCAGAGAAGGCAAACCACGCGTACGCTGGGATTATTGACGTGAAAAAATACAAGGAGCCGCGCATAAGGGTCAATATGTGCTGGCAAATTGGGGACGATAAAAAATGCGTGACCTTACCAAAGGAGCACGCATATGAAACACGAGATTGGGTAGAAGAACAAGGCGGGTGTGTGTTTTGGTTTCAGGCGTTGCCTGATTGATCAACGCTACTTGGCACGACCAACAACCAGACCACCAATCTCAATAATCCGGTAAAGCTTGCGTACAAGTTTATCGTCTTTAGGCGTCGGGGTTAAAGCGCAGATAGCAGAACAAGCAGCATGGATAGCCAGTGCTACTTCTAAGTACTCATTAAAGGAATGCATGGGTATCTCCCGTTTCTTTTATTGTAAGACTGGATGTCATCGATCAAATAAATTGTCAAGATCTTCTTGCGCAGCAAAGAAGTCTTCCCAGTCTTTTTCAGTTGCTTCTGTGTAAACAGGCCTTGGTTTGAGTTCTTTAATCTCAGGCTTCTTTTCTGGTTCCATCAGACATCATAGATACGACACCCTGGAGCTTCAGGGTTTTCCATACAATAACGCAACCAAGCAACATGTGGATAATGCTTAGGTGGTTTTTTGCGAAACAAAGCAAGTAGTTGTTTGATCATGGCCGGTTTGTCAAAGGAACGAAAAGTTCAGGGAAACGATCAGTGTCTTGGTGCTCCCTCTCCCATGCATCTTGCCATTCTGACAGTGAATGATCGTGGATTGTGTCGTAATACGCATCATCTCCCACCTCAAGAATAATTTTAAAGTTGTCAAAATCACCAACTGGAATGCGCTCACCAATGAGCCATGTAGACCCATCGGAAACTGTTACAGTAACACCTGCTTCAATTGTGCAACTTGTTTGAGTAAAAGCGTTGGCGCCAGGGGGAATAAGGATGTCAGAAGAGACAGGGCTGTCAATACTTGGAGCATCAATTTCTGTTTCTTGTAAGCACACAGAACCGTCAACGTCTTCTAGCTCAAAAAACGTTTCGTCAACTGGAAATTCAATAACAACACCAAGCTCATACTCGAGTGTTTCGTTGCGTGTGGATGAAACACAAATGAGATAGCTGCCGGCACTCAGTGGGTAGTAACGATCATCGCCTCGATCCAGGCGATTGCGCACGTACGTGTTGTAGAGATCAGATTGCGTACTCATCACCGTATTTAAATACGGGATGTAAGTTGAATCGTTGGTATCTATCTGAACAGAATCCGCATTAAAAATTGGATTGCCTTGGATTGGATTTTTTTCTAAGTCATAGGCAGAAACTTGAATGTACTTGGGACGTGGTGGTCCCTTGGTAAGAATGATCCAACCAGGTTCCGCAAGCGTGACAACAAACCAATGATTGAACGTGCCTCCACCAATACCACCATTAGATGTTTGGTTGGTATCAGCACGCCCAACGACTTTCCACTGTGGTCCAAGAGTTCCTTTAAGGTAACGCAGCGAAGTTTGGCTGAACGTACCAAGGCTTAAAGGATTATTCTGAGTTCTTTGTGGTTGACTTACCGAACTCCTGGGCATATGAACCGTAATACAACTCCTGTTCTTCATCATAATCCGGGGTATTTTTGTGTACCAATGGATGTTGGATAGTGTTTTTGTATTGTTGTTCAACGATAGGAAGAGGTTTGTCTCTCAGTTGATTTTGCGCATAATGCATAGACTTTGCTGGATCAAACTCAACACAAAATGGATGGATAGTTTTAGGTGGAAAGGTGCGATTCCAACTTGAGACTAGATGAAGAGGGTTGAGACAGTTCTTGTTTTTGCACGTACGTGTGACAAACATCTTGCCAACATCTCCCCAGGCACACTGGTAGATCGCTTTGTGGATATTGACATTGTCATTTGCCCTGGACTCATCAAGCGTACGATAAGAGGGAAAACGCATTCGCCTGGAAGCTAACCAAGGAACTTCCCAGCACTCATCCCACTCACCAACAGGGATTTGATTCCAGAGTGTAAACAGTCTGGCCTTGTAATTTTTGTTGATGTAGTTGATGTCAAAACCACAGTTATTATTTTGGATTTTACGAACGCATTCGTAGCACCAATGCTCAGTTAAATGCCGCACACGATGGCCATGCGGACAATAAAACCCGCGATAAAAACCATGTGGTTTTAGTTCTTCATTGGATAATGCATGGACATTTTCAATGAGTTGGATAGAAGTTAATGCTTTAACAAACTGAAGAACTTTTGGAGCGGTTTTAATTGTGTTTGCCATTGTTTAGTTTGTGCTAGATGCTTTGGTGACAAAACGATAGTTAGTAGCGGGATCTCGAAAAACAAGATTACCATTCTCGTCCCTTACGCGACGCCTGTACTTTGGGGCTGGACGTGTCCGGCGTTTGTGCAGCGTCAGGTTTAAGCGGTTGTCACGGGCAATGTTGTCTTTGTCGTGAAGTACATCGGCATCCCCCGGATCAACACCAGTACGCAAGTAATACACCACACGGTGAACGGGATAGCGGACGCCAAGTATCGACACCGTGTAAAACCTGCCGTGACTGACCACCTTCCCCGCGACATCACCGGCGTCATGGTAGCGATCAGTCGTTTTCCACTTGAGACCGCAAGGGTGGTCAGAGGCGAGTTCCAGGTTTTCTTGGACCCACCAGAGGGGTGGCATCTCTTGGTACGTACGTGCCATCGATAGGGCAGTGTCTTCCAGGGGACTATAGGACGTCAAGAACATAAGTGCAAGGTATATGCAGCAAAAGTACCCCATAGATAGGTGTTACTACATACTTATTTTCTTTATATAAGCCGTGAGTTGTTTTTTCAAAAGTGTCGCATTATTTCTTATGCATCTTAAATTTGTCTTACATAAGATTGAGAGGCGTTCTCAATAGAGACACTTTTGAAAAAACAACTCACGGCTCTATCTAGATAAATACGGATGTAGTAACACCTATTACAAGAGGGTTGTAGCACCGATTAGATGCACATACCTGCTTATGAACATAAAAAAGCCCCTGCTAGATGCAGAGGCCTGGTTCCCTTGGACCCGTTTAGCTTACAGCGGCTGCCATCTCTTTCCGCAGAGTCCGGCTTTTCTTCCGCTTCCGTGGCTTCTCACTGATCTCAACCGGGACTGAATGATCAACCTGGTTCATGACATCCTCAAAGATGCCGCCAAATTGAGACGCAACTGTGTCCCATGCGAACTGGGTATCGAGCACACGTTCCCGGCATCGCTCACCCACATGTTCTTGATACGTCCGGTCATGGTACAGATCTTCCAAGATCTCAGCAAGGTGATCGGATGACGGGCATGGCATCTCACGTGCGTAGTTGGTGTCCACATCGATGTGGTCACAACGGATCAGTTCGCCATAGCCCTCGAAGATCTCCTTGCAGGACGTATGGTCGGGCACTACTTGCGGCACACCACATGCAGCGTGTTCAAAGTTGACAAGACCCCAGCCCTCACCTTTGCAGGTGTTAACGCCCACGTCACATGCGTTGTAGATGGTGTTGAGCATCTCCACCGATACGTTCGGCGGGCCATCCGTCTGCGTGGTCATGATGATGCGTCCGTTCGGATCGAGACCCACCCGTGACATCTCCCTGGCAAAAACGCCCATCACATCCCAGCCCTGGTCCTTCAGACCCATGTGGAGGTAGAGCTGTGCTTCTGGTTTATCAACGGCAAACTTGGCAAAGGCTTTGATCGTGATGTCTTGCCGTTTGCGGAACTGATTCCTGTTCCCATTAAAGACGATGAAGATGTCTTCTTTGAGTCCAAGCTTGCGACGGCATTCATTCCGGTCCTGGGGGTAGAACTGCCCTGGTGTAACACCATGGGGAATGACAGCGATGGGTTTGTTGATGCCGCCCTTCACAAATTCGTGCGCACCAAATTCTGTGTAGGAGATGATGGCATCCCAATCGTTGGCTGTCTCATTCAGGCAACCAATCCAGCCGTACGAATCCATGGGTGCATACCCCACGAACTTGAATTTACCTTGCTTATGCAGGTCTTCGATTTGACGGTACTGCTCATTGATGATCCACATGTCGTTGATTGTGAAGACAATGTCCGGTTGTTCACGTTCAACGACCTCTCTGATGCGTTGCTCACCGAATGGTGCAGTTTGAAATCGATTGGATGAAGGGTAAATCTTAAAATCCTTCTGTTGCTCACATGGATCACCCCACCAGTTGTGACCAAGAACAACAATGTCAAAGTCGTCCTTCAGACGATAAATGACGTTTTCAGTTACACGTGCAAATCCAGTCATGGCGACAATATCGCCACACCACAACACTTTAGTTTTCTTTGTCAAGGCAATCGAGTTACTCTCGATTTACTATACCGAAACAGAAGGTGTTATTGACCGTAGCAACTCTTTCTCTTCCGCTGTTTTTGCTTTGAGTTTTGTTTTCAAAAACTCAGCCGCTCGATGCGTCTGTGTTGTATCACCACAGGTGTAAAGGTCGATAGCGCAATAGCCAATCTCTGGCCACGTATGGATAGATGCATGTGATTCTGCCAGCAATGCCAAGAGCGTCACACCCTGAGGCTCAAATTTTTCCCCAAAGATGCGTAGGACATTTGCTTTTGCCATGACAAGAGAAGCCTCAAGCAACCGTTGAAGCTCCTCATAGTCATTCAGGATCTCTTGATCACACTCATAGAGATCCAGGATCAGGTGCCGGCCATTGCTCACATGACTACTGCAATATCCTCCATTGTCGCATTAGTAGGTGTAGTAATATCCATACCGTATAGCGGTATATATTTCTGTGGGTTAGCAGCTACTTCCACAATGGAAGGATACGCCTCATACTTTGGATTTGACTCACGAGTCACTGCATTGAACACCATTAAACCCTTGTTTGTCTTTTTGCTAAAGACATTGAGTTTCAACTGGTGCTTACAGATATCAAAGAACAAAACTTCAAATCGACCACGACCCACAAAACCTACGTTGCAGCTACGGCAGAATTCTGCATAGCTGGCATAGAGCCATTGCTGCCAGTTCTGATAGAAGTTATTAGAACCTTGTGCATTCTTACAAGTACCAACAACAGACTTAGCACCTGGATCGTAAACAATATGTTGACTCATCCAATCCAGTACCGGGTTGGAACGCAGGCTTTGCTCCTTCTCATACTTCTGGAAGAAGTCGACATGTTGTGCGGTTTCCATGAGGTAGGAACGCATGTCAGCTTCCGGCATATCCAGCAGCCAGTTCACAAGCCCTGGAAGCAAGGCCGCAAACTCACCTTCTGGATTTCCTTTGTTATCGAACTTGATCAGTTCCTTTTGTTCTGCTTGCCCACCCATAAATGGACGGTCAAACGGAATAGTGAGACGGCGACGAGCTAGACCAGAAGTATAGTCGGTGGACTGAATAGCTTCGTTAGCCGTAATGATGACCATCCCATGATACTGAAACGGATCTAACGCTTCCCCTTGATACTTGCGCTCAGAACGAATCCAGTCATTACCCGTGATTGCCTTCAGTCTGGATACGGAGCCACCCCAACGATCAGCATCCTGGAACAGGAGAAGCTTTTTACCCATGTAGGCCGCCGCTTCAAACCTGTTTTTCTCCATGTTCTCGAAGTCCGTGGAGTAGGTGTTACTGCGTCCTACCAATGCCACAGCCAGGTTTGCGTAGGTGGATTTACCCGACTTACCTGGACCTACAATCTCCAGAAACTTCTGAATCTCGTAGTTACCAAGCAATGTCGCCCTAAGCCATGCCCTCAGCACTTGGGTGCGATTCCAAGAATTGTGCTGCGTATGCTTCAGCCACTTAATGATTTCTTCACAGGTAGCCGATGGGTCATATTCATACGGCATCTGCTGCGTTGCATGCAGTTCTCGCTGGAAGGGAAGCAGCTCCCTGGTATCAACCTCTAACAAACCATTGGTAAAGAGCAGGTAGTTTGTTTCGTCATACCAGTCATCAAATGGCACCAACGCTTGGAGCTGCTTGTACATGTCCTCCATCAGGTTGTGGTTAAACCCCCTGGGCAACCAACCAGAAGCAGCAAGATCTTTCAGGTTATCCCTGATGCTGCCATACATCTCAATCTTGGTCTTTTTCTCCCATAGTCCTTTCTTCTTGTCATAAAGAAAGAACTGGTTGTGGGGCTGACTAAACAACAAATCACCTGCGTATGCAACAAGCAGTTGATCAGCTATCTCATGAGATGGTCTGTTGTGTCCCTTGGCATCTTTAGGGTCTTCACCATCCGTTTCTTTTTTCCTGCTGCGTGTTGACGGTTTTGTTTTTACAGGAGTCTTAGATGTTTGAAGTGTTTCTGCGTTTTGCGCTAATACTCTTTCCATGTGCTCTAATGTGTCGCCTTCAAGGTTGGGTAAGATTGAAGCAATTGCCTCTAGTGTTGCGTCATCAACGCTTTGTACGCGATAGTCCTGTGAGGGCTTCCATCCATTTTCTTGGGCAATATGAATAAGTGAGCCGATACCACGACCACCACCTTTACTAAAGGAGAGCCAACGCCTGTGGCATTCACCATCTTTGTACTTATCGCTTTGCTTGGACCATTCATCCCATTCATCCAGCAGCGATTCATCCAAGCTATGGAGCGACTGACCAACCATGATCCAGATGTCATAGTCATCCGTCGCTTCTGGAGGCATGCCCCACATTGCTTCGGACGCAAGTTGGATATCACGATCCAACCCAACGACACTTTGGATGGCGAAGTTCCCGCCGATCACACGTGATACTTCTTGGGCAGGTTTACCTTGCTTGGCATTTTTGGTGA
>Ga0315902_10009456_pt1 | contig 13042 bp, 3 predicted proteins | sample LakEriMetagenome_9_FD_203523 | JGI IMG/M metagenome (GOLD analysis project Ga0315902, IMG submission 203523) | Freshwater fungal communities from buoy surface, Lake Erie, Ohio, United States - Buoy 12 MA117 | ecosystem: Environmental > Aquatic > Freshwater > Lake > Lake biofilm | place: USA... | reverse complement strand
GCCTTTGACGACTCCATGGTGGGCAGCACCGCCAACGACGACTTCAGCGGCGAATTGGGCAATGACACCCTGGACGGTGGCCCGGGGTCGGATTTCCTCTGGTTCGGGCGCGCACCGGGGCCGTTGGTCGTGGATCTTCAAGCAGGGACTGCCACGGGAGAGGGCAACGACGTCCTGATCTCCATTGAAAGTGCGGTAGGCGGGGAGTTTGCTGACCGCCTGCTGGGGTCTGACGCCAACAATTACTTCAGAGGTGATGCACCCGTAGCCGGCAGCGTCGGAGGCGGGGGCGCCGACACCATCGATGGCCGCGGCGGAATCGACCAGGTCGACTATCGCGACGAAACCGCTGGAGTGCTGGTGGACCTCTCAGCGGGCACCGGACGAGATGGACGAGGCTTCGTCGATTCACTGATCAGCATCGAAGTCGTCTCAGGAAGTGCGTTCAACGACACGCTCCAAGGCAGCACGGTTGCCGACACCCTCAATGGGGCCGCAGGCAACGACTCGCTGTTGGGTGGCGACGGCAACGACGCCATCTTTGGTGGCGACGGCAACGACTACATCGAGGGCAACGCCGGTGACGACGGCGGGCTGAACGCCAACAGCTACTTGAGCGGCGGGGCGGGCGCCGACACCATCCTGGGCGGCGACGGCAGCGACTGGCTCAGCGGTTTTGCCTTCGACAGTGGCGTGTCCGGCGCAGGTGACCTGGCCGACAGCCTGGACGGCGGCGCAGGCAATGACTTCCTGCGCGGTAACGCGGGCGACGACACGCTGCTGGGCGGCGAAGGCGACGACAACCTGCGCGGCGATGCGGGCAATGACCTGATTGACGGCGGTGCAGGCACCGACTTTGTCTCGTACCGCTACGACGAACTGGGATTGACCAGCGGCGTGAACGTCAATTTCTCCGCGATCCCGCTGGGCAGTGCCGACGGCTTCGTCTTCAACGACGGGCAAGGTGGCAACGACACGGTGGTCAGCGTGGAACGCTTTGGCTTCACGGGCACTGCACAGGCCGATACGGCCGTGGGGGGCGCTGGTGATGACCAGTTCTCGGGCGGCGGCGGGAACGACAGCCTGGTGGGAGGCGCGGGCAACGACGCAGCCCTCTACACGGGGGCTCAGGCGGACTACAAGGTGACCGTGGACCCGACCACGGGCGTGACGACGGTGACCGATTCAGTGCCGGGCCGGGATGGCACAGACACCTTGGTAGGTGTCGAGAGACTGAGCTTCAGCGGTAACACGTCTGCGGTGCTGATCACTGGCACCAGCGCGAGCGACAACCTGAGCGGCACCGACAGCCCGGAAACCATCACCGGACTGGCCGGCAACGACTTCATCAATGCTGGTGGCGGCTCAGACTTGGTCAATGCGGGTGCTGGGGACGACTACGTCGCGCTGGGCAGTGGCGCAGCCGACAACGACACCGTGGATGGCGGGGAAGGCAACGACTTCGTCTCCTACTGGTTCGGAAACGACACCGTACCCGTCAACTTCAGTTCAACCTTCACCACCGGCACGCAGTCTGATGGACGTGGAGGCACGGACACGCTGCTCAACGTGGAGGAACTCCACGTGCTTGGCGGCAGCGGCAACGACACGCTCTCAGGTGGGAATGAACGCAACTACCTGATGGGCAATGGCGGTGATGACCGATTGAACGGAGGCAAGGGCTACGACACCTTCGCCTATGACCTGAATGTGGCTGCGGGTGCCGACACCATCGTGGACTTCGGGCTTGATGCCAACGAGATCCAGTTCTACAACGCCGGCGGTACCAGCAACACCTTCACCATCACCAGCCTGAACCGCAATGCGTCAGCAGATGCGGTGGCCGCCCTGGCGCCAGGACAGGCTGCGCTGGTGGCCGAGTCGGGTTACAGCGCCTTGCATGTACGCACAGGCGCAGAAGCCAGCGCGATGGTGTCCATCCGTCTGGAAGGGCCGATCAACCCGCTCGCGCTGACGGTGACCAACAACCCGTCAGGGGCTTACGTGCGCTACACGCCTGGGCAGAACTTCTCGGGCACCACAGGCAATGACAGTTTCTCAGGCACTGAGGGGCCTGACACGATGTCGGGCGATGCCGGCAACGACAGCCTGAGCGGCAATGGTGGAAGCGACTCCTTGCTGGGTGGCGACGGCAATGACCAACTGCGCGGCGAAGACGGGAACGACACGATCGACGGCGGCGCTGGCAACGACTACATCACGCCAGGCATGGGCGACGATTACGTGGTGGGTGGCGACGGCGGTGACACCGCGGACTACTACTTCCAGGGCAACCCCGTCGGCAGCCTGGGCCCTGTCACGGTGAATCTCGCTGCTGAAACGGCCACAGGTGCCCAGGGCAATGACACGCTGATCGGCATCGAGAACGTCAACGGCACAAACGCGGCTGACAGCATCACTGGCAACGGCAGTGGCAACTACCTGGAAGGCCGTGGCGGCAATGACTCGCTGTACGGGGGCGACGGCGAAGACGTCTTGCGCGGAGGCACAGGTGACGACCTGCTCGACGGAGGAGGCAACACTCCGGGGCAGCAGTTCGACTATGCGGACTACCGGGATTTCGCAGGGCCAGTAGAAGTGAACCTGGCCACCGGCAGAGCCAGTGGCGCTGGCGGCAACGACACCTTGCTAGGCATTGAAGGTGTCATGGGCACGGCTTCCAGCGACATCATGACCGGGGCTGCGACGGACGACATCTTCTTCGGCGAAGGCGGTTCTGACACGATCGACGGCGGTCAGGGTTTCGACATCGTCTTCTACGCCTCGGCTCCGGCAGGGGGCATACAAGTCAATCTTGTGACGGGAGTGGTCACTGGCGCAGCTGGCAACGACGTGTTGAGCAGTATCGAAGGCGTCATTGCGTCTGACAGTGCCGACGTGCTGATCGGCACGGATGCCAACAATTTCTTCCGCGGTCGGGCTGGCGACGACTCCATCGATGGCGGCGCGGGCATTGACCGTGCCGCCTATGACAACGCCACGGGGTCAGTAACGGTCAGTTTGGTGACGAACCGCTCCTCAGGCGCAGACGGGAATGACACGCTGGCGGGCATCGAGAACCTTCGGGGCTCGAACTCTGGCGATACGCTGACCGGCAATGACGATGCCAACGATGTGCAGGGCCGCGGCGGTAATGACCTGGTTTCAGGGCTGGGCGGTAACGACACCTTGTTTGGCGAGGCGGGTGGCGACACGCTGCTGGGTGGCGACGGCAATGACGCGTTGTACGGCAACACGGGCAGCAGCGGCATCAGCAACGTGAACGACTTGGCTGACAGCCTGGATGGAGGAGCCGGCGACGACCTCTTGCGCGGCAACGCGGGCAACGACACCCTCCTGGGCGGTGCGGGTGATGACATCCTGCGGGGCGATGCAGGGGACGATCTGATGGATGGCGGCGAGGGCAAGGATGTGGTGTCCTACCGCTACGACGAGCTGGGCCTGACCGTGGGGGTGAATGTCGACTTCTCCGGCATCGCCCTGGGCAGTACCGTGCCCGGCGACTTCGATGACGGCTTCAACGGCAAAGACACGCTGGTCAGCATCGAGAGCATCATCTTCACAGGCACTGCGCAAGCCGATACCGCCGTGGGCACGGCCGGTGACGACCAGTTGGCTGGCGGCGGCGGCAACGACAGCCTGACTGGCGGCGCAGGCGTGGACACGGCCACATTCACGGGCGCGCGAGCGGACTACACCGTCACTTACGGGAGCGCCGGCGAGGTCATCGTCACCGACTCGGTCGACAACCGAGACGGCAAAGACACCCTGGTGGGCGTGGAGAGCCTGATTTTCTCGGACCAGACGGTGTCAACCAACCGTGCGCCCACGGGCACGGTGACCATCACCGGCATCGCGGCGGAGGGTCAGGAGCTCAAGGCAGCCAACAACGTGGCGGATGCAGACGGAATCCCAACCAGCGGCAGCGGCGCGCTGGCCTATCAGTGGAAGGTGGGCGGCGTTGCGCTGAGTAGCGCCACAGGCGCCGCTCTCTCCCTGACGCAAGCCCAGGTGGGCAAGGTCATCACCGTCACGGCGGGCTACACCGACAACCGGGGCTTCGTGGAGTCGGTGACCAGCGCACCCACGGCAGTGGTGGCCAACGTCAACGACCGGCCCGTGCTGACAGAAGCCAGCAAGGTCGTGACGCTGACCGTTGGCGAAGACTCCGCCACCGGTGTATCCGGCATCATCAGCGCAACCGACGCAGACGGCGACCGACTGGTGTATTCGGCTGTGGGCACCGTACCCACGGGCGTGGTGGTCAACGCTGACGGCAGCTTTACGGTGCGCCCGCAGGCGGGTGACCAAGCGTTGAGCGCAGGGGGCACACGGGTGGTCACCTTCCAGGTGGCGGCCAGCGACGGGCTGGCGGCCTCAGACCCGGCCAAGGTCAGCGTGACGATCCAGGGCGCCAACGATGCGCCTGTGGCGTCCCGGTCGAGCCTGACCGCCACCGAGGACGTACCCCTGACGGGCACCTTGATCGGCAAGGATCCTGACGCCAGCGACACCTTGGTCTATTCGCTGGTTGGGGCCACGCAGAAGGGCACGGTCGACGTCAAGGCCGACGGCACCTTCACCTACACCCCCAACGCGAACTACAGCGGCACCGACAGCTTCACCTTCAAAGTGAAGGACCCCGGCAACCTGGAGTCCGCGGTCACGACGGTGACGCTGGCAGTCAAGGCGGTGAACGATGCGCCCGTAGCCCAGGGTGCGACGGCCACGACCGCCGAGGATCAGCCGCTGAGCGGCAGCGTGAGCGCCACGGATGTGGACAACACGGCGCTGACCTACGCCATCGCCACCGGCCCCTCCCAGGGCCAGGTGACCATGGGCGCCGACGGCAAGTACACCTACCTGCCAAACAAGGACTACAACGGCAGCGACACTTTCACTTTCCGCGCCAGTGACGGGCTGCTGGTCTCTGACCCGGCCACGGTGACCGTCAGTGTGACGCCGGTGAATGACGCACCCCGGCTGGTCACGGCACTGCCTGATAACCAGGGCACGGCCACCTTTGCGCTGACGCCCTTCGAGGTGCCGATAACGGCCTTCTCCGATGCAGATAACGACACCCTGAGCTTCAGCGCGAGTCTGGCCAGTGGCAGCGCACTGCCCACCTGGCTGAATTTCGACACGGGCACGCGCACCTTCAGCGGCACCCCTACGCCTGGTGATGTCGGCAACCTCAACGTGCGCGTGACCGCCAGCGACGGCAAGTCGACGGCCAGTGACGACTTCCTCCTGGCCATCAACAGCCAGCCCAACCTGGCCAGCCCAACCGTGGCCGGCGTAGAACCGGGCGGCAAGGCCGGCACTGTGGCTGCCGTGGAAGACACCGCCCAGTCAGGCACCCTGCCGGTGGCCACCGACGACGATGAGGGCGACCAGGTCAGCTACGCCAAGGCCAGCGACCCCGCGCATGGCACTGTCATCGTCACGTCCGCTGGGGCATACACCTACACCCCCAGCGCCAACTACAGCGGAGCCGACACCTTCAGCTTCAGCGTAAGCGACGGCCGAGGACGCAGCACCAGCTATTCGATGGACGTCAGCGTGACGCCGGTGGTGGACACGCCTACGGTAACCACCACCGCAGTGCGCACCACGGAGGACACCAGCGTCGCGCTGGGCCCGCTGGTGCGCGCGGCCAGCCCTGACCTCGATGGGTCCGAGGCGCTGAGTGTGGTCATCAGCGGCGTACCCGCTAACGCAAAGCTGCTCAATGCCGCCGAACAGGAACTGACCTTGACCTCAGGGGCCACGGCCAGCCTCACGCTGGCCGAGCTCGCGGGCCTGAAGTTCAGGCCCGCGCCTAATGCCCCGGGCGAGACCACGTTGCAGGTGACCGTCACCTCCACCGAGGGTGGACAGACGGCGCAAGCCACCGCACCGCTGAGCCTTCGCTTCACCGCCGTGGCGGACACCCCCACGCTGACGGTGCAGAACGTCACTGGCGCAGAAGACAGCCCCATCAGCCTGACGGGATTCAACGCAGCGCTGGTGGACACGGACGGTTCCGAGTCGATGACGGTGCAGCTTGCCGTGAAGTCCGAGGCAACGGGGGTGCAGCTGAGCTACGTCCCCGCAGAGGGAGCGCGGCAAGCCCTGCCAGCGTTTGACACAGGCTTCGGCACGGTGATCTACACGATGACCAACCCGAGTGCGGGCGAGTTGGCCACACTGCAGATGGTCACGCCGGTGAACTTCAATGGAGATCTGTCCGTCACCGCGCAGGCCATTGCTACTGAAGTCGGCAACGGCTCCAGCGCCACGTCAGCGCGCCAGTCGTTCACCGTCACCGTCACCCCGGTGGCCGATGCACCCGTGCTGTCGGTCGATGGCGTTTCCATCCGCGCACTTAGCGGCAGTGCCACCGCCTTCCCCGACATCGTGGTGGCCAAGAGCAACCCGGATGGGGCCGAGATCTTGAAGACCGAGTTGGTGCTCGCTGCGCAACTGAAGGCAGGCACCGTGCTGACAGACGGCACCACTACGAACACCGTGCAAACGGACACGGCTGGAGCGACAGTCAACGTGACGGGCTGGGACCTGTCGAGCCTGACCCTGGCGCCGGCATCAGACCAGGCTGCAGGCACCTATGCCGTGCAGATCAAGGCCACTGCGGAGGAAGGCACGGGCGCTGGCAAGAACATGGCCAGCGTCACAGACAGCGTGGCTCTCACCGTCTTGCGCCCGGCCCTACCCCCCACCTTGACGGTGACGGATCTGAAGCCAGATGCGGGTGGCGCCGCGCGTCAGGAGCAGGCCCAGGCCACCATTGCGGATGCTGGGGGGGGTGCGCTGTCGTTCGCGGCAACCCCAGCCCCAGCGCAAACCACCGATGTGGTGACCGTCATCGTCACAGGCCTGCCCTCCGGTGCCTACCTCACGGCTGGCGGCCGCAACGACGCGGGCACGGTGTTCGTCCTGAGACCTCAGGACCTGAACGGGTTGAAGATGGTGGTGCCGGCAGGCACAGACCCCCGCATGTACACGTTGCAGATCACGGCCTTTGCCACAGATCCGACTGGTGGTTCCTCTGCCACCAGGTCCGACACCTTGATGGTCAACGTGACAGCCAACGCGACAGACCCCTTGGTGGTCGACCTGAGCAGCAATGGCTTGCTGCTGAATGCAGTCAATGCTGTGCTGGACGTCAACAACGACGGTAAGGCTGACACTTCTGGATGGATAGGCGCTGGCGACGATGCGGTGCTCTTCTACAGCGCCACCGCCAGCCCTGCAGCCCCCACCCAGGGCAACCAGCTGTTCTCGGAGACCTACCCCGGCAACACCACGGGCACGAGCTTCGGCGCGCTGGCCCTGATGGACGCCAACGCTGACGGGCTGATCTCGGGCGCTGAGCTGTCCACCGTTTACCTGGTCAGCGGCAGCGGCGTGGTGCAGTCGGCGGCTGCCGCAGGCATCAAGTCCATCAGCCTGGGCACGGCGGGCTACACGTCGGCCGGAAGCGACAGCTTGAACCCGGGATCCGGGCTCGGCAGTACCGTCATCCTGCGAGGATCGACTGCGGAGCTGAATTCCGGCGCCACCGTGAAGGTGGCCGAAGTGGCGTTCAGCTATCTGCAAGGCGGCGCCTCGTCGAGCAAAGACGTGAACGCGCCGGTTCTCACGGCCAGCGCTGCCGGCGGCGTGAAGGAAGACGCCACGGAGGGAGTGGCCGTCACGGTGGGAGTGACTGCCGATACCGGCGCCACCACGGTGATCACCGTCACGGGTGTGGGCAAGGGCTCGCTGTCCGCGGGCGCTTACCTCGACAAGTCTGCCGAGTGGGTGCTGACCTCTGACCAACTCGTGGACCTCGACGAGGCGGGGCCTGGCACGGCCAAGGGATTCGTTTACTACCCAGCGGCCGACCAGGCAGGCATCACCGGGCTGACCCTTGTGGCCACCTCGTCCAAGGCTGCTGCGTCCACCACGGGCGCCACCGTCATCGCTGCGGTGAGCGTGACGCCCGTCGCGGACGCGCCAACGTTGAACGTTTCCGGGGTCACGGCCAATGAAGACGCCACCTCCATCCCCATCGAAGCGGCCATCACGGCGAAGTTGAGCGACACCGACGGATCAGAACGCCTGAGCGTGACGATCTCCGCCGTGCCCAGCGGTTGGACGCTGCAGAACTCGGCCGGCACCATCACTCTGTCGGGCGGCTCGGCGGAGCTGCAAGCTTCCCAGCTGGCCGGCCTGGCACTGAAAGCGCCCGCGAACTATGGTGGATCGACCACCCTGAAGGTCAAGGCCACGGCCAGCGAGGTGGTGGCGGGCACGGTTGTCGACTCGAAAGACAGCGCCCTTCGCGACCTGGTCGTGTCAGTGACACCGGTGGCTGATGCGGCCACGCTGACGGCCCCGGCAACCGCGGCGGTGAAAGCCCTCGGTACAGACAAGTTTTCGCCGCTGTCGCTGACGTCCGCGCTGGCCGACACCGACGGCAGCGAGACCCTGGTCCTGAAGCTGGAGGGGGTGCCGACGGGCATCGCCGTGAAGACCGGTGCGGCCGGAGCGCGGACCACCCTGTCGCGCGAGGCAGATGGCTCCTACGCGGTACTGCCTTCGCAACTGACCGGGCTGGGGCTGGAGTTGGAGGAAGCGGCGACGGTGACGGGGCTCAACAGCACAGGTGTCTTGCCCAGCTTGACGGTCACGGCTACAGCAAGGGAGACGTTGGGCGGCAGCAGCCAGTCCACAACGAAGATTGTCAACTTGGTGCGCCAGAACAACGAGCCGAGCGGCACGGTCACGATCTCTGGCACACCCACACAGGGGGAGGCCCTGAGCGCGAGCAACACGCTTGCAGACGCCGATGGCCTGGGTGCGATCACCTACCAGTGGAAGGCTGCAGGGGTGAACATCGCCGGCGCGACCGCCAGCACATACACCCTGACCGCCTCTGAAGTAGGCAAGACCATCAGCGTGTTTGCTGGTTTTCAGGACGGGTGGGGTAACTCGGAATCTGTTGGTAGCGGTCTGACCACGTCGGTTCAGGCCATCGCGGCTCCGGCGCCAGCACCGAGCGGTGGTGGCGGTGGTGGCGGCGGTGGCGGTGGTAGTGGTGACTCGGCGCCCGCCACCAACGTCGCACCAGTGGCCAACTCGAGCAGCCTGGTGGCTTCTGAGGACACACCTGCCAGCGGGACATTGACTGCCACAGATCCAGACAGCACCACGCTCACTTTCCGGATGATCACGCCGCCATTGAACGGCGCGGTCAGCCTGAGCGCGGATGGCAGCTACGTCTACACACCAGCGGCGAACTACAACGGCCTGGACAGCTTTGCTTTCATGGCCAGCGACGGCAAGTCAGACTCCACCGCGGCCACGGTGTCGATCAACGTGATGGCCGTGAACGACGCGCCAGTGCTCAGTACGCCGCTGACGGAAAAGGCCGTCACAACAGGAGCAGCCTTCTCCTACGTGCTGCCAGCCAACACCTTCACCGACGTGGACTCCGGGTCCCTGAGTTACAGCGCCACACGCGCCGATGGCTCGGCGCTGCCGGCCTGGCTGAGCTTCAACGCCACCACCCGAGCCTTCAGTGGCACACCAGGCGCAAGCGACTTCGGCAACCTGACTATCAAAGTCAGCGCCAGCGATGGCGCGCTATCGGCCAGCGCTGACTTTGTGATCAAGGTGACGTTGACCTCTTACACCGTTTCAGGCGTGGTGCAGGACGGCTATGTAGCGGGCGCCTCGCTCTTTGTGGACCGCAACGGCAACGGCAGGCCCGATACCGGCGAAGACACCGGCCTTGTCACCGACTCCGCAGGTGGATTCAGCGGCACGGTCACCGGCAACGGCCCGCTCATCGCCGTGGGCGGCACCAACGTGGACACGGGCCTGCGCAACACGCTGACACTCACCGCCCCCCAGGGTGCGGCGGTCATCAGCCCCGTGACCACGCTGGTGCAGACGCTGGTCGGCACCCAGGGCGTAAGCGTGGCACAGGCGCAGACACAGGTGGCCAGGGCCTTTGGCGTGTCGGGAGTGGACCTGTTGAGCTTTGATCCGCTGAGCGCAGGCAGCACGGTACAGGGCCTGGCTGTGCAGAAGGCCAACGCCCAAGTGGCGCTGACGGCCACACTGGCAGGTGACGCCAGCGCCGCCCTCAGCGGCATCGCACGTGTGATCAGCCAGTCCACCGCGCAGGTGGACTTGGCGAATGCTGCCACCCTGGTAGGGGTCACCACAGGCCTGAACCTCAGCGCTGCGCAGCAGACCGCCATCGCGCAAGGCAACGCACAAGTGAAGGGCAGCAACAACCTCGCCACCGTCGCCCAGGCCCAACAGGCCGCAGTGATCTCCTCACTGCCGCCCAACACCGACTGGCTGGCCCCGCAAGTCACCGGCTTCAGTCCCGCCTCAGGCGCTCTGAACATTGCGCTGGGAAGCGACCTGGTGTTCACCTTCAACGAGGCGGTCCTGCGTGGCACGGGTGCCATCACCCTGCGCAGCGCGGACGGCACGTTGGTGCAGCGTTTTGAGGCCAACAGCGCGGCCGTGACCGTCCAGGGCAACACGCTCACGGTGAATCCCAGCGCAAACCTGAGCGCCTCAACGGGCTATGAGCTGGTGCTGGAGCCGGGCGCGGTGAAGGACGCCGCAGGCAACGCCTTCGTGGGCGGGGTCAACCATGCCTTCTCCACCGTGCAGGTACCGGGGGATGTCGCCGCGCCGAAGGGGACCCGGTTCGCCCCAGCAGACGGCGCGCGCTCCGTGGCGGTGACTGACAATTTGGCCATCACCTTCAACGAGCTGATTCAGTCCGGCACGGGGGCGATCCGCCTAAAGACGGCTGATGGCAAGCTGGTGGAAACCTTCACCACCGCCAACGCCACGGTGTCGGGCAGCACGCTGACGCTGAACCCCAAGGCCGACCTGGGCGTCTACACCAAGTACGTGGTCGAACTCGACGCCGCGGCCGTCAAGGACTTGGCGGGCAACGGCAGCGCCGGCAGCAGCAGCTACGACTTCCAGACGGCTTCGCTGAGCGGCCTGTATCACATGTTCGTCGTGGCTTTTGCTGCAGCCCCAGGCGTGACCTACATGGGCCAACTGGCCGAGGCCTACAACCACTACAACGGCCTGCCCCCGCGAGCCAGCGACGGGGCCGGGGCACTGCAGCAGATCGTGGAGATCTTCACCACCAAGACGCAATTCACCAGCGTCTACCCACAGAGTCTGACCAACCGGGAGCTCGCAACGCAACTGGTCAACCGGATTGTGAAGACCAGCGCCACGGAAGCAACGCGTACCGAGGCCATCAATGACATCGAAGCGGCGCTGGGCATCGGCTGGAGCCGCGGCAAGATGCTCTACACCGTGTTCGGCAACCTGGCCAACATGCCGCTGAACGATCCCACCTGGGGCAACACGGCCAAGCAGTTCCAGAACCAACTGGCCGTGTCCCGGCATTACACCGAGGTGCTGGCGGTAGACACTACCGATCTGTCCCGCTTGCAGGGCGTTCTGGCCACCATCACGCCCAGCACCGATCTATCCACCGCAGCCAAGATCGTGGAGATCATCGGATCAGTGCCGCCAGGAGGTTGAGCACTGTTCAATGTCCGCGCCCACCCATGCATAGTTCGCTGCTTGGGCCTGTCGGCACCGTACCGCGCGCAGTAGAAGCGCCCCCAGCCTGGCAAGCGCCGACGAGACCCAGGAGCAGATGCGCGCTACCAGGCCAATCTGTAAGCGAGTGATCAAGCGTCGACCCATAAGCGCAAGGGGAAGCGTCAGATCTGGCCAGATAAGAAGATAATCCTGGCCAGGATATCCGGCCAAACCTGCCAATCGGAACCAACATGCAAGTCAACGTGCTGGAAGCCAAGAACCGCTTGTCGGAGCTGCTGCGCTCGGCCGAGCGCGGGGAGGACGTGGTGATTGCCAACCGTGGCCGCGGAGTGGCACGACTGGTGCCGCTGTCAGGTGTTGATGAACAGAGCCCCGTCCAACCCGGTCAAGCCAACGCCTTTCTGAGCTGGCTCGAGCAACACCCGTGGCAGCGGCCTGGTGCCCGCCGCCCAACTGCCCAGGCCAATGCCCGACGCCACGCCGAGATCCAGGCACGCATCGAAGCACAGCGCTCGGGGTGGGAGTGATCTACCTCGACAGCTGCCTGCTGGTCTACGCTATCGAGGACGATCCGGTCTTTGGCGCAGCCACCCGGCAACGGATGGCCGAGGCAGGGGCCGAACAGTTGGCCATCTCGCCGCTGGTGCGCCTTGAGTGCCTGGTGGGCCCCATGAAAACAGGTGACCGCGCATTGCGGTTGCGCTATGAACAGGCGCTGGGCCTGCTCCTGCTGCTGGACATGCCCGCTGCGGTCTACGACGGCGCGGCAGAACTGCGTGCCCGCTATGGCCTGCGCACACCGGACGCCCTGCACCTGGCATGCGCGCAGCATCACGGCTGCCAGGCGCTGTGGACCAACGACGACCGCTTGGCACGCGCTTCTCATGGCCTGGCGCTGGGCTTCTGAACAGCGCAACGCGGCCAGTCCTCCAGCCAAACGGCCACCAAGCAGCACTTCTCCCCCATGCCCATCGAACTCCCGAAGGACACCCGCGCCCAGGCCATCGCCTCCATCGAGCGCTGGTGTCGCGAGCACCTGGACGAGCCCATCGGCAACGTGGCCGCCGGGGGGCTGCTGGGCTTCTTTCTGGAGGAAATCGGCCCGAGCATCTACAACCAGGCCGTGGCGGACGTGCAGGAGCGCCTGCAGGCGCGCGTGGCCGAGCTGGACATCGAGGTGCACGAAGACGAGTTCGGGTACTGGCGCAAGTTCGACGCCCGGCGCAAGGGCCAAGGATGAGCGCGGCGCCACCGGTACCCACCGGCAAGGGCATGACGCCCCGCATCACCGTCATCACGCTGGCCGTGGCCGACCTGGAACGGTCACTGGCCTTCTACCGGGACGGCCTGGGCCTGCCCACCAGCGGCATCACGGGCACGAAGTACGCCATCGGGGCGTGCGTCTTCTTCCAGCTCG
>Ga0315902_10009455_pt1 | contig 13043 bp, 4 predicted proteins | sample LakEriMetagenome_9_FD_203523 | JGI IMG/M metagenome (GOLD analysis project Ga0315902, IMG submission 203523) | Freshwater fungal communities from buoy surface, Lake Erie, Ohio, United States - Buoy 12 MA117 | ecosystem: Environmental > Aquatic > Freshwater > Lake > Lake biofilm | place: USA... | reverse complement strand
CGACCCTGGTCTGCGGCAGCTCGGCGCGGCGGCGGCGGGCCTATTGCATGCGGTGATCTCGGGCCGCGGGCAGAAGGTTCCGCGGCGGCTGACCCTGGAGCCGGCCGGCGTGGTCTGCCGCGACTCGACCGCCGGGCTCGCGGTGGGCGACGAGAAGGTGGCCGAGGCGGTGCGGCTCCTGTGGGCCAATCTCGCCACCGACATCACACCCGCGGCCCTCGCCCGGCGGGTGGGGCTTTCGCGGGTCTGGCTCGACGAGCGGTTCAAGCGGGCCTTTGGCCGCACGGTGCATGAGGAGATCGTCACCGCCAGGGTGGCGGAGGTGCGGCGGCTGCTCGACGAGCCCGGCCTCACGATCAAGCAGGTCGCCGCCGCCTGCGGATTCAGCTCTACGCAATACATGACCACCTTCATGCGGCGACATACGGGCGACACCCCGGGCCGGCTCCGCAATCATCGCCCCGCTCAGGCCCCCTCCGGCCGCCCTGGGCGGGGCTTAAAAAACGTGTAATTCCCATGAGAAAATGAACATCTTGCTGCTTCCTGCCGGGGTGGGGATCGGACTAGACTTTTCCTGCGGGAACTTTTCCTTATCTTTGGAACTCGTCATGAGCCATCGTGAAATTCGCGTAACTATGCCGGTGCGTCTGAGCCTGCACTTGTGTGCGGCCGCGGCCCTGCTGTGGCCGGCGGTCGTGGCCACCGACGCCGCCGCCCAGACCTACACCCCCGCATCGGGCACGTTTCAGTGGTCGGCCGGCACAAACTGGTCGGCCACGCCGGTCTCGGGCAGCACGACGCGGCTCACCTACGTCGGCACCAACGCGACCGTCATCGCCGCCGGCACGTACGACTCCAACAACGACCTCTCGGGCAACTTCCGGCTCAACATCCTCGACCTGCAGGGCACGGGCCCTGCGTCGGGCAACGCGGTGATCAATCTCAGCGGCGGGCCGCTGGAATTCGTGAACGGCGGCACGGCGCCCGTGATCAACCTCAACGCCACCGGCACGAGCCTGAGTTACAACGTCGCGAACAACCTCGTGCTCACGAACAACCTGACCCTCAACGGGTCAGGCACCGCCAACTACACGTTCTCCGGCCTGATTTCGGGGACGGGTTCGTTCATCAAAGGTGGAAACGCAAACACGGTCTCGCTCACTAACAACGCCTCCACGTTCACGGGCAATTTGTTCACCAATAGTGGCGGTGGAACGATCCGCTACTCGTCGATCGCCGACAACGGCGTGGCCTCGTCGCTCGGCGTAGGCACGGCATCGAACAGGATCACCGTCCGACAAAACGTAAGCCTGAACTACACCGGCTCGCTCGACCAGACCAGCAACCGACTGGTCGAAATTATTGGCACTAACAGCATTTTGGCGACGTCTGGTTCCGGTGGCACACTGACATTCAGAAACGTGGTTGCCAATGGAGCGAGCGACACTCTGTCTTTGCAGACCGCCGCCGGCACGGCGATCGCGATCACCAACACGATCGGCACGTGGGGTTCCGGCGGGTCGTTGAGCAAAACTTCGGGAGGCACGGCGATCATCACCGCCCCGCAAAACTATACGGGGAGGACTACTATCTCAGCAGGCACTCTCCTTATCGACTCGATCGCCAACGTTGGCACGGCCAGTCCGATCGGCACCGGTAGCACCGCCCTACGGCTCGGCGCTAGCGGCGTGCTGAAGTACGTCGGCAGCGGCCACGACACCAACCGCCTCTTCGAAATCAACTATTCAAACACTGCCAACGGTGGTGCAGCGATTGACGCTTCCGGGAGCGGGGCCTTGAGGTTCACGTCAACGAGCCCGATTGCCAATGTTTCCGGATCGCTTACGAATAACACCTTCTTCTACCTCACGGGCACGAGCGCGGCCGACAACTCGTTCGCCCCGGTCCTGCAAAACAATCCCGCGGGTGGCGCGGCACTCGGCCTGACGAAGTACGGCAGCGGCAAGTGGATCCTCACCGGCAGCAACACCTTTACGGGCCAGACTCGCGTCTACGACGGCTCGCTCGTGGTCAATGCCGCCACGGGCGGCCTCTCGGCCTCGAGCGCGGTGGCGTTTGGCGGCGGCCGGCTCACGTTTGACAACACCGGCGCGACCGGGGCGCTCACGATTGCCTCGGGCACGGTCACCGCAACCGCTGGCGACGGCGTGATGACATTCGCCCGCACGGCCGCCCAGGACGTCGGCATCACGTTCGCCGGCAACTCCCGCGCGGCCGGGGCCACCGTCAATCTCGCTCACGGCGGCGGGGCCAACTCGGCCACCAACGGCTTCTCGATCACGGGCGCTGCCCTCGGCTTCGTCAATCAGGCCCTCTTCTTCAGCGGTGCCGACTATGCCTACATGAATTCCGCCGGCGGCTTCGTCCGGGCCCCCGTCTACGGCACCGACTCGGGCTTCGTGAACGCCTCCGGATCGCTCACCACCGGCGCCTCAAACCACAACCTCGTGCAGTCGAGCCTCACGGGCGTGGCCACCGGCACCGTCGCCACGATCAAGTTTTCCGGAGCTTCGGCCGTGAACCTCACGCAAAACGCGGGTACCACGCTCACGCTTGCCAACGGCGGCCTGCTCCGCGCCGGCGGCGGGGCGACGACGATCTCCGGCGGCACGCTCTCGGCGGCGAGCGGTGCGGAATACGTCTTCCGCGTCGATTCGGCCTCCGACAGCCTCACGATCAATTCAGTGATCCGATCGAACGGTTCCAACGTGCTTACGAAGTCAGGTGCCGGCACGCTCACGCTCGGCGGGGCCAATGAATATACGCAGCCCACGAATATCAACGGCGGCACGCTCGAGATCTCGAGCAACGCCAACCTCGGCCAGCAGAGCTCGGGGCAGGCGCTCAACATCAACAACGGCACGCTCCGCGTTACTGCGGACGTGGGCCTCTTCAACGGCTCGGCGGGCACGAACAACCGCAATGTCGTGATCACCAACGCCGCCACGTTCGACGTCGCCGCTGCTCGCACGCTCACGATCTCCGGCGTTGTCAGCGGAGCGAACATTCCCGGCTATGCCTGGATGGTCGGCGGTGGCCGGCTGATCAAGACGGGCGCGGGCACGCTGGCCCTCTTCAACGCGAACACCTACACCGGCGACACGACCATCTCGGCGGGCGTGCTCGCTATCACGGCGGGCAATATCAACTCCACCTCCGGCATCACGATCAACGGCGGTGAGCTGAGATACAACTCCTCGACGCCGCTTTCCGCCGGCGTACCGCTCACAATTGCCGCCGGCACGCTCTCCGGCACCGGCACGATCAACACCCGGCTCACGTTCGGCACCGGGGCCCGGGTCGCGCCCGGCAACTCGCCGGGCACGCTCACGGTTGCCAACGACGTGATCTGGAACCCCGGCGGCACGTACGAGTGGGAGCTCAACGCCCTGACCGGCGTTCCCGGCACGAACTGGGATCTGCTCGCCGTCAACACCGGCAGCCTGAATCTTGCGGGCCTCTCCACAGGCAACCGCTTCAACCTCGATCTGGTGACACTCACCGGCAGCAATCTGCCCGGGCCACTTGACGATCCGGGGGTCGATTTTCAGGCCTACAGCATGCTGTTGGCGTCCTTTGATTCACTGGTCGTGCCGGCTGGCTTTTCCACCGCGGCCGAGAGCGATCTGACCGGGCTGTTCGCGTTCGGTCTCGGCGGCTGGAATGGAACGCAGCCGAGCGATCTGTCCGTGAAGGTCAACTCCGCCGGTACCGGCTTGGAAGTTTCGTTCATCATCGTGCCCGAGCCCGGGGCCGTGGCGCTCGCGGGCATCGGCATCGCCGCCGCGGCCTGGGCCCTCCGTCGCCGCTGCCCCAAAAGCCACTCGCGGCAGCGAGCGGGGTGACGCGAGCCATCACCAGGAAACTGCGTCGCCGTGAGGAGAGATGGAGCGCATCAGGAGTTGACGACTGGGCTCTGCCTGAAAACGGCCTGATGCCCGGCGTCGTCCTGTAATTGGTCTCCCGCCTTCTCCGTACAGGGTTGGCCGATGGCACGATCGACTGGGAAAGACGGTTCGTCTGTGCGGCGTTGCGAGGGCACAGGACAATGCAGTTGGCCCGTAATCGATCAGCAGATCCATGAGGTCGTCGATCGCCGGACATTCATCTTGGCTCGTCCGCATTGATCGCACGCGGCAGACCATTTATACCAGTTTTCTTTCCAAGTGATGGAGCACCGACGTGCACGGCCACGTGACCGAAGAAATCCTCGCCTCGCGGTAGTCAGCTTCGCCGACGATCGCGAAAAATGTCGAAGTCACCGCGTCACGGGAGTGCCCGCAGGCACACAGCACGCCTGGGACTGCGCTCATGAGCCAGGACGTAGCGGTCCAGCACGTCATGAATAACGAGAGGAATTCGATGCGCGTCCCCGGATATAGTCGGCTTTTCCTTCTCGGGCTGTTCCTGGTTGTGGGGGGCTTGCCTGCCCTTATCTTCTGCCCCTGTTCCGGGCATGCCGAGGATCCGACGCGGCCGCTGAACGTCGTGCTGTTCCTCGTCGACGACCTCGGACAGCGCGATCTCGGCTGTTTTGGCAGCACATTTTATGAAACGCCAAACGTCGACCGGTTGGCCCGGGAGGGGATGCGGCTCACCGATGCCTACGCCGCCTGCCCCGTTTGCTCGCCGTCCCGGGCGAGCGTGCTGACCGGCCGCTATCCGCAGCGGTGCCGCATCACCGACTACATCGGGGCTGCCCAGCCGTCGAATTGGACCCGCAACACGCCTCACCTGCCTGCTCCCTACGCCGAGGCACTCCCGCACGAAGAGGTGACGCTCGCGGAAGTGCTCAAGGCTGCCGGCTATGCGACGTTCTTCGGAGGGAAGTGGCATCTCGGCGGGGAGGGGTTCCTGCCGGAGAGCCAGGGGTTCGACGTGAATTACGGCGGCATCCTCGACGCCGCTCCCCGCCGGGGCAAGAAATATTTCTCGCCCTACGGCAATCCGAAGCTAGCCGACGGACCGGACGGCGAGCACATGTGCGAGCGGCTGGCGACGGAGGCCGCGCAATTCATCGACCGCAGCGGTCCGCAGCCGTTTTTCGTCTATCTTCCCTTCTACTCCGTCCACACGCCGCTCATGACCCGGCCGGAACTCGAACGGAAGTACGCGGAGAAACGGCGGTCGCGGGCGCAGCCCGATCGCTTCGGCGACGAACCGCCGCGGCAGGTGCGGCTATCCCAGGATCACGCCGTCTATGCCGGCATGGTGGAGACGATGGACAGGGCGGTCGGCATCGTGCTCGACGCGCTCGACCGCCATGGACTGGCTGACACGACGCTCGTCGTGTTCACGAGCGACAACGGCGGTCTGTCGACGTCGGAGGGCTCGCCGACGGCGAACGTTCCCTGGCGGGCGGGCAAGGGCTGGCTCTACGAGGGGGGCATTCGCGTTCCCGCCCTCGTCCGCCTGCCGGGCGTCGTGCCGGCGGGGAGCGTTTCGGCGGAGCCGGTGACGAGCCCCGACTGGCTGCCGACGATCTGCGAGGCTGCGGATGTACGACTGCAGCAGAACGGTGTCGACGGCGTGAGCCTTTGGCCGATGCTCACGGGAAGAAAGCCAACCACGGCGAAGCCGCGACCGCTCTTCTGGCACTATCCTCACTACGGCAATCAGGGAGGCGCTCCCGGGGCGGCGATTCGCGAGGGCGATTGGAAGCTCATCGAGTGGTTCGACGACGGTCGCGAGGAACTCTACGATCTGGCCGCCGATCCGTCCGAGACCCGGAACCGGTCGGCCGAGGTGCCGGAACGGGCGGCAACGCTGCGAGAGCGACTCCATGCCTGGCAAAATGACGTCGGCGCCCTGATGACGACGCCGAATCCCGCCTACGATCCGAACCGGCCGAACGGCCGCCAGTGATCAGTCGGCGCGGGACCGCTTGGGAAGCGTTGGTCGAATCTGCCCGTGCGCAGAGTCGTGTGCCGCCCCGTAGGCGTGTTCTATCAACGTCGTCCGTGATCCAGCCCACTGCCGACCGCATCCTCTCAGAGCGGCTTGATCCAGACGTTGCGGAACCGTGTCGGGCTGCCATGGTCCTGGAGGAAGAGCGGCCCCTCGCCGGTGGCGATCAGCCGTTGCTCGATGGTGTGCAGGTGATGTCGCTCGCGATGTCGATACGGCGTAAATGGTGACCGGGGTTCGGCAAACGTGATGCCGTCCTGAACCAGGGTGCCATTGAGCCAGGCTGTGATCATCCCCCGACGAATCACGCGGCCGGATGCATCGCGCCGCGGCGCGATGAAGCGGATGTCGTAGACCTGCCACTCGCCCGCGGGACGCGACGCGTTGACGAGCGGCCTGCCGAAGCGGTACAGCGAACCCTCGTCCTGTTCGGTCGGGTCGGTGATGCCGAACGAGTCGTAGATCTGCATCTCGTAGTGGCCGTGGATGTACAGTCCGCTGTTGCCATCGGCTTCGCGCGACACCATGAACTCGGCGTGGATGTCGGCATCTTGGAACGTTACCGTCGAGACGATGTGGTTCGTGCGTCCGCTGGTCGTGTCGACCACGAGACTGCCGTCGCGAATCGTCCAATCCATCGCCCCCCCGGACATGCTCGTGAACTTCGGCGGCCCCTCGGATCCATCGCCAAAGAGGACGATCGCGCCCGGGGGCGGGGGGACCGGCAGTCGCCGCTGCACCGGCTCGAAGTCTCGTGCCATGCGTGCCGGATCAGGGGCCGACACGGGTGGCAGATGACGGTCGGCGAAGTCGGCGAACCGCATCCAGTCGTACTCGATCAGGTCGTGCCGACCGGACCGCACGTGGTAGCCGATTCGTGAGCCGACGGGCGCGTCGGCCGCCGGCCTTTCCGACGTGCCGAGGCCGGTCATCCCGAAGACCTTCCACGCGGGCTCGGCGGCCACGGCAGCGAGAAATTCACCCTGCGGATCGGCCCATCGGTCTTCGATCGCGCTGGCCACGTAGAGCGGCCGCGGGGCCGTCATGGCCAGGAGCGTGTGGGCGTCGCAGGGCATGTCGTTTTCACGGCCCGCGTATGTCGCGTAGGCGGGGCAGAACCAATGCGGAAAACGACCTGTGACGTCGGCGATCGTCTCGCCGTAGTTGCGTCGCTCGAGGGCCGCTCCGCCGCAGCCCGACTCGTTGGAGACGACCATCGCGAACCGTCGGTCGCAGGCGCCGGCCCAGAGGGCGGCCTTGCCGTTGCGGGAGTGCCCGACGACGATCACCCGGGTCGAGTCGATGTCGGGCTGCATCGACAGCCAGTCGAGGATTCGCGAGAGCCCCCAGGCCCACGCGGCGATCGCACCGGGTTCGTCGGCGGGGAGCGTGCCTTCCACGGGCCGACCGAGGGCGGGCAGCACGCTTGCGGCGCGGCCATCCGGCCGGTCGGGATAGATGTCGCCGGAGCAGGCGGTCGCCATGGCGTAGCCGCGGGCGAGCATCGCCTCCACCGGCCAACGACGGGAGAGCGCGCCCCGCGATTCCTCGGTGGCCCGGTTGTTCACGATGTGGGCCTTCTCATCGTCGGGCAGCCAGGCGCTCGAAAGTCGGATGCCCGGATCGGGATGCTCCGCCTGGTTGCCGCGGAAGTTGAGGTTGAGAAACACTGGGAAAGGTCCGCCTTCGGCGGGAAGATAGAGGAGCAGATCGACCAGCGGGGCTTGATCCCCTCCGCCCATCCGCAGCCTCGCCTGCAGCCGCGTGGCCCGAATGCCGCCGGAGAGCGTTACGTCGGCCCGCTCCACATCGCCGTGGGCGAACGTGAACGCATGCGGGAGCCGCCGACCGTAGACGGAAGTTTCGAGCAGCTGGAACTGGTGCGGTCGCGCGGTCGTCCACCAGGCCTCGGGCGTGGCTGCCCGAACACCATCCGGCCCGGCGAGCACGTCTGGGAGCGAATACCTTCGCACCGCCGCCTCGTCGTAGTTGGCCCCTGGTGCTTCCGCCCGGGCCGAAATCGATGTGATCGCCAGGGCGGCGACGACCAGGGCAAGCACCGGCCAGGCGTTTGGTGACGTATTCATTGAACGGGCATGCGAAGACAATGGAGTTAGAAAAGTGAGTTACTCGGCCAAGAGCCGGCCGAGGAGGGTTTGCCAAGACGGCGTCGTCCAGAATGGTGTCGCATCGCTGCCGCCGGGGCCGAGGACCGTGCCGGTAAACACGACCACGCGTCCCTTGCCGAAGGCATCCGCGACGGCGATCGGGGTGTCGCCGGCCTTCGCCAGCGGCGTGGCGCCGGCTTTGGGCTGCACCATGTGCCGCCAAAACACGGCTGGCTGACCGGTGAGCGGCTTGCCGGCGGCGTCGGCCAGAATATCCGGCGGTGAGCACTCCCGCACTTCGCGGACGGTCACGAGTTGCACAGGCAGCATGTCTTCGAGAAACGTGCCCGCCATCGCACCGTTGCCCAGGGTCGCGATGCCGCCGAGCACGACAAGGCGGCCGCCGGCGTTGACGAACTCCTTGAGCGCCACCCGCTGGCCGAGCGTGGAGTAGGTGAGATCGACGTTGGCCAACACGACGCTGTCGAATTCGCAGAGTGTGGTCAGATCGTCGGGCAGTTGATAGGCGACGCTCGCCACGGACTTCGGCGGGATGCCATAGAGATCCGCCATCAGGCCCTTCACCAGCAGTGTCTTGCCGGGCCGTGCACCCTCGGGCTGTCGCGGCATCGCGGAGGACGCGATGGCACCGCCAGACGCGGTCTTTGCAAGCTCCCGGTCAGAAATCCGCTCGAGTAGTTCGGTGCGGACGTGGTCGAGCATGATCTTCTGGGCGCCTGCCTGCTTCGTATTTGCAATCGCGTTGGCATGGATATGTCCCGGCTCTGTCTTGACGAACTCGAAGCTGTAGTCGTGAAACGAGTCCGGGGGCTGCAGCCGCTTGATGGCCGGATTGGTCGCGCCGGTGAACCGGGAGGGAGACGCGTATTGCACGCGGACAACATCGCGGTCGACGGCGGGGTCGGTGATGTAGAAAAGCAGGCCCCAGTCATCGCCTCCACTGGTCCACTTGACGCGGTAGGTGACGCGGTATTTCCCAGGCGTCAGCGGCCCCAGCCACGTGTGGCCGATGAAGGGTTTGCCACCGCCCAGCTTGACGTTCTCGTAGGTGTTGAGCTGGCAGCGGCCGTTCGCGGCCTCTGGATCGGTGCCGGCGAGGGCACCGATGCCCGACATGCCGCGGTCTGTTTCCCAGATCTTGACGTTCGGATTCGCCGCCGCGTCCTCCTCTTCCTTGTTGGGATCTCCGATCCTCGTGGTGACGGTTGCGGCGCGGGCCTTCGCCACCTCCGCCGCATCTGCCGGTTCCGTAAAGGCAGGAGCTGCGGCCGGCGGCGTGTAACTTCCCTCGAGTTCCAGAATCACCATCGACCATAACCCCGGCTCGGCGATGTTCGTGCGGAAACGCCCTCCGGCCACCTCCACCTCGAGGGGCCGGGCGAAGGGTGTTGTCTGCGGCGAGACGATCATGGCCCGCCTCAACGTCTCACCTCTTGCCAGCTTCCCCGATACCGTCACCGGCTTGGCCACCGGCGGAAACGTCGTCTTGTCGATGGCGTCCTCGGGCGGTGGATTCACCAAGTGAAGCACCACAAACCGCCGGGAGGGTGAATCGATGAGTTCCTGTGCGAGTGGCCGCCATTCCAGGCCGCTGTCGGGTTCGACCGTCAGGGTGTCGGCGACGTCGAGCGTCCTGAGATTGCGGTCCCAGAGGAATCGCGACCAGCGGGTGAGAAACCGCCCCCAGTCTCCGCAATGTGGCGCTCGGTCGGACGTGAAGATGGCCGGATGCCCGCCGGCGATGAGGCCGTATGCAAGCTTGTAGAAAGCCTCGGCCGGGGGCAAACGTTCCGTTTCCCACATGCAGTAGTAATAGCCCCCCAAAGACTGGACTCGCTTGGCGATCCGCAGTTCGTTGGTCGCGTACTCGCTCCAGGTCGTGTACTTCGTGCGATCCTTGTGCCAGGCGCGGATTCCCTCCTGCAGATACATCCCGCCACCGGCCATCGCCTCCCGCATTTCGTGCGTCCAGCCCTCCCGCCACTCCGGTGCGCGGCCATAGTTGTAGCCCAGCTCGAATCCGAGTCGCTCGCGGGCCACGGCTTCCTTCAGTCGCCGCATGTTCCAGGTGGAAATCGCGTCGAAGGCGCTGATCGTGTAGTGACCATCGAACCGCACGCCATCCCAGTCGAACGCCTGGGCGCCGTCGAGGATCGCGCGGATGCCGTAATCGAGGGCCTCGGGGTTTCGCAGATCGACCGGCACCCTCAGCCAGCCGGGGCTCCCGGGATGCTGCTTCCGCCACTCGGGGTCATTCCAGTTGTCAAGCGCTTCGACATGCTTTGGCTCGAGCTTGGGCAGGTCGCCGTTGCCGTTGAGAAACCACTCCGGGTGGCGATAGGCCATCTCCCAGCCGTAGGGCCCGGCCGGATTGCAGCTGGCATACATCAGCATCCTGATGCCGTGACCATGCGCCCGGCGGATGAGCTCGGCGAGCGTGGCCTTGTCTTCCGCGTAGCTGGCCTGACCGCTCCACCACCGATCGGTGCGGGGCACATGCAGCGACCAGTCACAGGGCGACCAGAAAAAAAGTTCCAGCGTGTTCACGCCCAGGCGGCGACATTCGTCGGGCACGGCGAGGATTTCGGAAGTCTTGCCGGCCAGGCCCGTCTGCGACCAGCCCGACGAACTTGTGCCGATGCCGACCTCCCCGAGCTGGTCGCCGACCTGAAAGACCGCCGTCTTCTCGGCCCGCACGGTTTTTCCATCGACAATCGTCACCTTCACGCCGCCGCCCATCCGAAACGCCGCCGCCGGCACCGTCTGTTCGTAGGCCTTCATTCCCCCCGCGGGCAGCTCGAGCTTCTCGTCAAGCACCGTTTCACCATCGGCAAGGTTGGATTCCGATGTCAGCTGCACCCGCAGCGATCGGTCTTCCGCCGACGCATTGCGAATCCGGAACCGCACGGTCACCGGTTCGGCGGAGCGGTAGAGAATCTTGTCGGTGGTGACATCCGACACCAGCACCGACTCGGTGAGCTGCGGGCCGGACGCATGAAGGGAGCGGATCTCTTCGGGCGTGAGTGTTCGGTTGAAAAGAGTCAGCCCGCGTAGGAGGGCATTGGTTACCCTGTCGTTACCGTCGCGGGAGCCGAGGATGGTGGCGTGCTGCAGCGCGGTCGTGAGGGGGACATTGTCCGCGGCATCGACTTCGCGGCCGTCGAGATAGGCCTTCAGCCAGCCCTGCTTTCCGCGTTTCCAGACCACGGCCACGTGGTGCCATGTGTCGGGCATGAAGCCGGGGAAGCGAACCTTCACCGACTTGCGGTCGTCCGACCAGTCCTCACGGTCGAAGTAGGTAGAGAACGAAGGTACTCCCCCCTCGAAAAGCAGCCCCCAGGCGGCAGGAGTGCCACTGAAATAGTGCGAAATCACAAAACCATCGGCGGGCTTCGGTGCCTTGAGCCAAAGGCCGATCGTCAGGTCGCCGACCTGGCCGGCCGCGTAGTCCCACGCCGGGGAGGACGGGATTTCGCACGTGCCACCACCTGCCATAGTGAACCCGAGCGCCGGGCCACGATCGGTCTCCGTCCAGCGACAGGCCCCGCCCAGCATGCCCGGCTGGCTCTGCCCCGAGAGGTCGTCAACCGTCGTGCCACTGCCCTCATCAAGGGGCCAGTAGCCGACGAGCCCCTGCTGGGCGATGGCCGGCTGGGCGAAGCCCAGACAGAGAAAAGCGGCAATCGCAGCGGCAGTTTTCTTGATCATTTCTCCTCCACTTCCCAGACACGGCTGCTGCCCGGGGCCAGCGTGATTTCTTCATGGAAACTGAAGCAGGGCCACGAACGATCGGCTGTGATCTTCGCGGTCACCGTTTCGACTGAGTCATTATGGGCCTCGACAAACCAGCGGCTGGGCGACATCCAGGCCACCTGCAGCCGCACATTCGACGCATCACAGCTGACGGGATGACCGACAAAAAAATCGGTGTCGGCAGCGGTCGGGTCGAGCAAGGCATAGCCGCAACCGTCACGAACCGGGATGGGGCGGAAGTTGATGCCCGGCCGTTGGCGGTCCACCACAAACGCCGACCAGCGATCGTTGAGACCAGTCACCTGCAATGGAATCATCGATCGCAGCGGTGTCTTGGGGATGCGGCACTCGAATCCGCCGGCAGCTGCCTCCACCTGCCAGGAGGCATAATTTTCAATCGTGCGGCCACGGTTGATATCCGCCGTGTAGCCCACCCGCCCCGGCTCGAGCGCGCCAAAATCTGCCAGTGTCTGCAAGACATCCGTCGGCTGCAGCCGATTGGACATGCCAAAGAAAGGCACCGTGACATTGACCGACTGGTCTTTGGCAAGAAGGCTCTTCTCTGGCCGATACGAGACGACAAAGCTGCTTCCCTCGACGCGGTAATGAAGGTCGTTCGTGCCGCCGCAGAGCACAGCCGTGCCGCCCGGCGTGGAAAAAATGGCGACCGTGCCGGGCCCGAAGTCACCCCGATCGGCGGAAATCGCCGTGCCGCCCGCGTAGAGCTGCGGCGGTGATGCGACCCTGAGCAGATCCCAGCCCGTTGCTGAATCGACCGCAACATCAGCCTTGGGCGTCATCTGCAGCTGGAATTTTCCGAGTCGGACGTCGCCCAGAGTGGCCTGCGTCGCGTGCAGCCGCACCCAGCCCTTCATGAGCCGCGTCGGCACGAGCCGATACCAGCTCGTCCAGGCGTTCTTACCGATCTGCCCCTGCTTGGCGGGCTCGCGATAGGGGTGCCCGAGTGGCGTCTGCGCGGCGCCGTATTCCTGCGGGTCATAGGCCCAGCCGAAGTTTCCCTGCCCTACGGCATACTCCGGTGAAAACAGATACGTACCCGGGTCGGAGTGGAGTTCGCGATGCTCTCCGGGAACCGTCAGCAGCGTCTCGACGGTCGGCGTCGGCAGGCTCTGCGGCTGGCCGTCGATCGGCAGCGTCGGAAACACGCTCAGGCCGGTTGCCGGCTGAAACAACGTGCCTTCCGCCATCGAGCCCTTGCTCGGCGAGAGCCCG
>Ga0315902_10009452_pt1 | contig 13046 bp, 8 predicted proteins | sample LakEriMetagenome_9_FD_203523 | JGI IMG/M metagenome (GOLD analysis project Ga0315902, IMG submission 203523) | Freshwater fungal communities from buoy surface, Lake Erie, Ohio, United States - Buoy 12 MA117 | ecosystem: Environmental > Aquatic > Freshwater > Lake > Lake biofilm | place: USA... | reverse complement strand
CGATCCGGCATCTGTTGTCGCATGCCGCCGGGTTCCCCGAGGACAATCCGTGGGGTGACCAGCAGTTATCAGCCAGCGAAGCGGATCTCTCGCGCATGATGCGCGCCGGCATTCCCTTTTCGAATGGGCCGGGGCTCGCCTACGAGTATTCGAACTTCGGCTTTGCGATCCTCGGGCGCATCGTCGTGAACGTGAGTGGGATGCCCTATGCCCGCTACATCCGCGAGAAGGTGCTGCTCCCGCTCGGCATGACCTCCACGACCATGGAGGCGGCGACCGTGCCGAACGCACGCCGCGCGCACGGCTACCGGTTACAGGACGGCCAGTGGCTCGAGGAGGCCCCGCTGCCGGATGGTTCGTTCGGCGCGATGGGCGGTATGCTGACCTCGAGCGCCGATCTTAGTCGCTGGGTCGCGCTCATGCTGGGTGCATGGCCGCCACGCGATGGCGCCGAACCTCCCGTGCTCAAGCGGAGTTCGCTCCGTGAGATGCAGCAGGTGTGGCGCGCCGCCCCGTCATCGGCGGTCTACAACACCAACAGCGGTACGCTCTCCATGACGAGCGGCGGCTACGCGTACGGCCTTCGCGTGTCGCAGAATTGTCTCTTCAACCATATCGTCGCGCACTCCGGTGGCCTCCCCGGCTTCGGATCGCAGATGCGGTGGCTCCCCGAGTATGGCGTGGGGATCATCGCCCTCGGCAACCTGACGTACACCAGCTGGGGCACACCAATCGATGCCGCCTTCGACGCGCTGGCGAAGGCGGGGGTGCTCGTCCCGCGCGCCGTGCAGCCAGCACCCGTGCTGTCGGCAATGCAGGCGCAGGTCACGCGCCTCGTACTCAACTGGCAGCCGCCGCTCGCCGACAGCATCACCGCGATGAATCTCTTTCGCGACGAATCGGCCACCCGTCGTGCGTCGGCCATTACGCGGCTGATGCAGGAGGCCGGTGGTGCCTGCAAACCGGAGGGCGCGATGTGGGTGGAGAACGCCTTGCGTGGCGAATGGAAACTGACCTGTGCCACCAGCGCGCTCCGTGTGCGCATCACGCTCGCCCCCACCGAACCGGCACGTGTCCAGGAGTTCGGGGTGTTTCCGCTATCGCGCGATGCGCAGGTCGGCCCGCCGTCGGTCTGTCGTACGAATCGGTGATGCCGACGCGTTGTTCGAACGGGGTCAGCCGCCGCCGCTGAGCACATCCGCGCGCGGCGGCACCCAGGGAGGAATCCAGGGAGGAACCTGTCCCGAAGTCAGTGAACACGGGATGGGCGCGGGCGGGATATCGAGATCGGCGAAGCCGCCCCCGGTGCCGAAGCGCGCATCGCTGAGATGGATGACGCCGGCGCCATCCTCGTGCCAGATGGGGACGCGCAGGAATCGCAGTGCGGCAGCGAATTCGCACCGCTCCATCGCGATCGCGATCAGTTCAGCGCGCGGGGCCGCCCATGTTCGCCCCCAGCGGACCGCAGCGAGCGTGGTATCGAAGGGGACCGTGGGCGAGGCGTCGGCGAGCTCGACGAGCGGATCACCGGACATGCGCCCCGACCGGTAGCGCGCCGCACAGGCGGACCCGGTGGTTCCCGACCAAGGCGCCACCACGGCGGTACTCACACGATAGAACACGGCATCGCTCGTCACGACAATCGCGCGCCAGCAGGCGGGATCACCCGGCGCCGGATTCAACACGATGTCGTGCAGCGGCAGATCACGAACGGTACGGGTTACCTGCGCGCGCGCCCGAGCACCCGACACCGCAAACAGCATCGTCGCGGCCACCCACAACAGCACGCCGCTGGCCAGTCGCGTCATGGGGGGCAACAGCCGGTGTCCGATCATCCCTACGACCGCGAGAAGCGTAGCTGCCGCCGCGATCGGCGGCGCCACCTGACCCAGCCCCCACATGGCCGCAATGATCAGCAGCAAGGCCCCCGCGAGCGCGATGCGCCCCACAGGCCGGCGCTCCCCCCACCACAACGCCGGGATACTCACGATCCACAACCACGGCTCGACGATGAAGACAGCATCACCGTAGAACCACCGGTTGTCGATCGGCCAGAAGGGGTGCACCCCGTAACTGTTCGTCCAGTCGAGCAGCAGATGCGACAGGGCGCCGACGAGCGCGAGCACCAGAAGCGCGCGCGCTTCGTCCGCGTCCAGCGGGCGACGCGACGCGGGATCCCCGCGCCGGGTCCACCACCAACGGGTTCCCCACCAGAGCGCCCATGCGCCGAGGATGGCCCAAACGATGGTATGGGTGTGTCCCCGATGGTGCAGGAGATATCCGAGCTTCCCCATCCCCAGGACGGGACCGGCGTAGACGAGATCGATATCCGGGAGCTCGGCCGCCATGACGCCAACGAACGTGGCGACGCGACGGAAGCGGGGCGACACCGGGGTGCTGGTCCGCCGAGTGACGGCTGCTGTCGCGAGGTCGGCGAGCAGGACACCGGCCAGCGCGTGGGTGACGTTATCCACGCCGAATCAGCGGTTGTCGCCGTGGCCCCGGAATCCCACCCGACGATTCACGTCGCGACGCTCGTCGTCGGTCATGCGCGACCAGCGCGCGATCTCACCGCGGGTTCGGCCGCACCCGTAGCACCGGTCGTCGCGATCGAGTTGGCAGACCTTGATGCAGGGCGATGTCGTGGGTGCGTCGGCATCGGGAGTGATCATGTCGGGAAGATACCCCGGGGACCACCGCAAGCATCAAGTGGCGTCGGGTACGCCGGTGCCCGGTCCGGGTGGCAGTGCCACCCCGCTGGCTCCGCTGCCCCCGCGCTGCATGCTGCGGAGTGCTGCAATCAGGTCGGGGGGTAGCGGGTGGTTGGCCGCGGCCCACTGGAGGAGCGCATCGATGTGCACCCGCCGAGGACGCCACCCGCGTCGCAATTCGCGCGAGACGACCGCGATCCCTTCCTCAGGGGTGGTGGCGACGACCCGCACCACCTGCGTCTCAGCCGTATCGCTATCGGGGGTGTTGGCGCCGCGATCGGCCAGATGCCAAAGGAAATCACTGGAGAATCCGGTCAACGCAGCCACCTCCCGGACGGGGACCGGCGCCCCACCAAAGGTGCTCTCGGTGCGACCAGTTGCCTCGACCGTGTGCAGAATGGCGTGCGCCCATTCGAGGACAACGCGGGCATTCGTAAGCAGGTTCTGCGGCATCGACCACGCGGGGATCTGGAGCCCCAGATCCTGACGGAAGGCGAGCAGGGAGAAGCTGAGGGCTGCCGCGTCTTGCCCCGGCATATCCGGGAGGCGGTCGGCGATGGCCTGCAGGAGCGGCGCGTGTCCCTCCAGGACCGCCCATTGGGCGTCTCTGGGGCCTCGTGCCGGGAGTTGAAGGCGATTGACGTCAACACGGTATCGCGGCTCCGGCGGGTCGCCGACGAGCTGCGTGGCAATCGGCACATCCAGTTGACGCAGATCCGCCTTGTCGTGCTCGAACATCCGCTCGAGGGCGCGCGGATTATTCGTGAGCACCTGGTACCAGGGGATGAGTCGATGCAACGAGGCCGCCGGCAAGCCCCAGCGGGCCGCTTGGATCTCGTACGTCAACGTCATCATGCGCAGCGCCTTGTCGATGGCGCGCACTACCGGGTGGGAAATCATTGGGCGGGAGTGTAACTACCCCGTCTGACACAACTTAGGCATTTGGTCCCCAGCGCTGCCCGCCTTCGTCATTCAAATGTCAGTCAATTAGGAGCAACCGTCAGACACCAACGGCGCCCTGCGGCCGTCACCGTTCAGGCATAAGGATACACGGCATAGAAGAGCGCGGACATCGCCGCGAGGACCCAGAGCCCAGCGGGGATTTCCCTCGAGCGGCCGGCCAACACCTTGAGCAGCGGGTAGGTGATCAGCCCCGCTGTCATCCCGACGCCAATGTTGTACGTAAAGCACATCAGAACGATCGTCAGAAAGACCGGAATCCATTCGGTCTGATCGTCGACGTTAAGGTCTCGCAAGCTGGTCAGCATCACCACGCCGAGTGCAGTGATGGCCACACCGGACGCGTGGCCGGGAACCGCCGTGAGCAACGGGGCGAAGGCCAACGACGCGAGAAACAGTGCGGCGACAACCAGGGCGGTGAAGCCGGTGCGCCCCCCTTCGGCAATACCGACGGCACTTTCGATGTAGGCGCCACAGGTTGTGGTGCCGACGACCGGGGCGAAGAGATTGACCAGGGCATCCGCCAGCATCGGCCGCTCGATGTCGGGAAGATTGCCGTCTGCGTCGAGCAGTCCGGCGCGCGCCGAGAGCCCGAGCAGGGTGCCGATCGTGTCGACGAAGGCCATCACGAAGACAATGATCACGACCGGGAATGCCTGCAGCGTCAGAGCACCCCGAATGTCGAGCGCCCCGAAGATCGGGGTGATGCTCGGCGGCAGACTGATGAGGCCGGTGGGAAGCGGCGTGACGCCGGTGGCGAAGGAGAGCAGTGCGGTGATGGCGATGCCGATCAGCAGGGCGCCGGTCTGCTGACGGATCAGGAGCACGGCCGTCGCGAGAAACCCGCCGATGGCCAGCAGCGTGGTGGGACGGTTGAGTGCGCCCAGCGCGACGGGTGAACCGGGGACACCGATCGTGACCACCCCCATCGCATTGAGCCCGATGAAGGTGAGAAAGAGCCCGATGCCAACCCCAAAAGCATGCTTGAGCGATCGCGGGATGGCCCGCGCGAGCCATCCACGCACGCGAAACACCGTCAGCACGGTGAACAGCACGCCGGCCAGAAAGATCGCGCCCAGCGCCGTCTGCCACGGCATCCCCATCCCCTTCACCACCGTAAACACGATGAAGGCGTTCTCGCCCATGTACGGCGCGATGGCGAAGGGACGCCGGGCGTAGACCCCCATGAGCAGCGTCCCGAATGCTGCCGACAGAATCGTGGCGGTGATCGACGCGTCACGCGGAAGCCCCGCCGCTTCGAGGATCGCCGGATTGACCACGATGATGTACGCCATCGTGAGAAACGTGGCGACGCCCGCCAAGGTCTCACGGCGGTAGTTCGTGCCGTGTTCGGCGAATCCGAAGTACTGTCTCACGGGCGCGGCATCGCCTTGAGGAACTCGATCACGACGGCAGCAGAATTCCGCGCCGCGAGTTGTCCGAACGCTCGCATTTCGTTGCGCTCACTGTTCCCACCCGCGAGGTCGGAAAGGGAGCGAAACGCAATGAATGGTACCCGATGTTCGTACGCCACCACGGCCACTGCGGCCGTTTCCATGTCGAGCGCATCGGCGCGAAAGGTGTCCCACACCCATTCCCGATAGGCCGCGTTGTCCACGAACGTCGGCCCGCTGACGCCGTTGCCCCCCACTACGACCTGCGGGGTATGCGCGAGACACCCCACGCGATCACTGCAGCGCTCGAGGGCGACTCGGTTCGCCACTTGGCGTGCCACCTGCAATGCGAGCGAGTCCGCCGCAAACCAGAAGCGGCGCTGGACGGAATCGGGTGGGGTCCCGCGCATCGTCACGGGGGTCCCCTGCGGGAACATCATGCCGAAGTTGCGGAACGTGGTCATCGGCGAGGGGGGCTCGAAGCCCCGAGGCGTCTCGCGCGCGAAGACCTGTTCCTGATAGTTGCCCCACTGCGCCGGCACCGTGACATCACCCACGTGCAATCCGGGATTGACCCCACCGGCGATGCCGGAGAACACGATGGTGCGGATGGGGATGCGATCGAGCAGCGCCTGCGTGGTCATGGCGGCGTTCACCATGCTCACGCCGCTCAGGAGCAGGACGACATCCTGCCCACCAAGACGACCGAGGTAGTACGTGCGACCGTTCACGACGCGCGTTTCCGTGATCGTGGCCGCCGCACGCAGCGCCTGCCACTCGGTGTCGAAGGCGGACATCACGGCGATGCGTGCGGGGCCTGCCATCGGAACCGCTAGTGGAACCGCTGGCGGAACCGATACCGCCATCCGACATCCCGCGAGCGCGCCGGCCAGCGCGGCCATGAGGAACACACGCACTTACGCCGTCGCCTCCAAGGCACGACGCACCTTGCCCGCCAGCTCGTGAATCTGCGCTTCGCTGATGATGAGCGGGGGCGATAGCGCGATGATGTCACCAGTCACGCGAATCAGTGCATCCTGCTCGTGGAAGGCATTCGTGAACACATCGTACCCACGGGCCCCGACCGTGCCATCGCGGGGGGCGAGTTCGATGCCCGCGACGAGTCCGATGTTGCGCACATCGATTACGTGTGGGGCATCACGCAATGCATGCATCGTGGCCTCCCACACCGGCGCCATCGTGGCCGCGCGCGTCAGCAGATTGTCCTGCTGATACACATCCAGCGTGGCCAGACCGGCCGCAGCCGCCAGCGGATGCCCGCTGTAGGTGTAGCCATGGAAGAATTCGATTCCGCGTTCGGTGGCATTGACCACCGTGTCGTAGATCGAGGTCTTCACGGCCGTCGCACCCATCGGCACCGCCGCATTCGTGAGGCCTTTGGCCACAGTCAGGATGTCTGGCGTGACCCCAAACGCCTGCGCCGCAAACGGCGCGCCGACGCGCCCGAATCCGGTGATGACCTCGTCGAAGATCAGCAGGATGCCGTGCGTCGTACACAGCTCGCGGAGCCGCTGGAGATACCCGACGGGCGGCACGAGGACACCCGTCGAACCTGCGACCGGCTCCACCACGACGGCCGCGATTCGTTCAGCGCCATGCGTGGCGACCAGCTCCTCGAGAGCATCCGCGAGATGCGCGCCCCACTGCGGCTGCCCCTTGCTGAAGGCATTGTGCGCGAGGTCGTGCGTATGCGGCAGGTGATCGATATGCGGCAGCAGCTGCTTCGTGAAGGTCTTCCGGTTGTTCTCGATCCCACCCACGGAAATGCCGCCGAAGCCCACGCCGTGATACCCGCGCTGGCGGCCGACGAACAGGCAGCGCTCCGACTCGCCGCGGGCCTGATGATAGGCCAAGGCGATCTTGAGGGCGCTATCCATCGCCTCACTGCCTGATCCCGAGAAGAACACGCTGTCCATGCCGTCCGGCAACAGCTTTGCCAGCCGATCCGCCAGCTGAAACATCAGCGGATGGCCCATCTGGAAGCTCGGCGCGAAGTCGAGCGTCGACGCGGCCTGCATCATCGCGTCGATGATCGGTTGCCGACAATGCCCCGCATTCACGCACCACAGCCCTGCCGTACCGTCGAGAATCGTGCGGCCATCATCCGAGCGGTAGTGCATGTCCTTCGCACTCACCAGCAGGCGTGGCCGCGACTTGTACGCCTTGTTGGCCGTGAACGGCATCCACAGCGCATCAAGCGACGTGGCAGAAGTGGTTCCAGTCATGGGAAGGTCCTGAGATCGCGGGAGAACCCGTCGAAAACGACGGGGAGAAGAGTTACCGGGCCGGACCCGGATAGGTGGCGCGCTCGCCGGTGCGTCCGTTCGTCACCACAAAGGAGCCATCAGCGCGCGCCGACAGCTTGATCCACGCGCTGGTGCTTTGATCGAGATTGGCGATCCGGGCATCCGGATTGTTGACCGCACCGGGATTCGCCGTCTTGTGCAACTGCCAGGCATCAATCCCCAGCGTGCGCAGTGTCGCGAGTGTCTCCTCTTGGGCACCCTTGCGCGTGCCGTTGTTGAAGATCGCGATGCGCGGCTTTACCGCAGCAAAGAGCGAGGGATCCGAGCCGTCGGCGCCGCCGTGATGCGCAATGAGATACACATCAGCCTGCGCGATCAGATTGTCGGGGCAGGTCAGCGCGTACAGCGGTGGGCCACTCAGATCCCCCACGTCGAGAAACCGGAACTTGCCGAACTGCACGCGCACCGCCGTGGAGTTGGGATTTTCCAGCTTCTCCTGCGCGGGGACACCTCCCGACGTGCACGCCGGATTGGGGACACGTGCTTCGCCATCGAATGGGGTACGCAATGTCGTCCCGTCGCTCGCCAGTACATCGGCAATGATCCCGCCGAAACGGAGTCGCTCCCCGGCTTTCGGCTGACGATGCGCCGCTTTCGCGCGAACGGCCGCGTACGCCTCGTACAACGCCATCGTCCCCGGTACGGCGGCATCGGCCGCTGCACTGGGCGGGCCGTGATCGATGAACTCGCGAATGGGAAGGAGCTGCGCCAGCTCCATCACGCCACCGAAATGATCCGCATGGAAATGCGTGACGAGCAGATGGTCGATCCGCGAGATCCCGGCGTCACGTGTCGCCGCCAGAATCCGCTGCGGATCGCGGGCAACGGCCGGATCACCAGGCTTCGAGTTGAAGGTACCATCACCGGGAAAACCGGCGTCAATCAGCATCGACTCCTTCGTCGGCGTGACGATGAGCGTAGCCTGCCCGCCCTCGACGTCGATGAAGTAGATGTCGAGGGTGCCGTCCTGCGCCTGCGGTACGGGGGTCATGGCGGCAACGGCCGCGCTGATACCAATCAGCGCGGCCGTCACAACCCCAAGGGTGCGTGTCGCCGTTCGAGTCACAACGCCTCGCGGGTGGGGATGATGCAGAGCACCTACTTCCCGGCAGCGCGCTTGACGCACGCACTCGGATACTGCTGGCAATAGCCGACGCGACTGTTCCCGACCTGCTTCGACTGGATCGTGGCATGCACCACCGCCCGGCCCAACGCATCGGCCGCCGCGTTGAACACCGCCTGCAACTCGGCGTTCGTCAGCTGGCCACTTGGCGGGGTGGTCGCCATGCCGAACACGGTGTCGCCATCACCGATCCCGTGAATCGGACGAATCGATCGGGCGAGACCGGCATTGGCGATCTGCGCCATACGCTCGGCCTCAAGATCGAGGAGCGGAGCGTCCGTCGCGACGAGCGCGATGGTGGTGTTGCGCGGTGCGTTGTCGGAGCCATCGTTCGGTCCGCCACGACCAGCCGCGGCCTGCTGGCACTCCTCGGGCTTGGGCTGCACGAGGTTGAATTCGTTGTCCAGCTCGAGGAAATGGCCATACGGAAGACAGGTGCGCATGTCGATCGGTGAACCGGCCGGGTTCAACCCGACAATCGCAGCGACGGTCCACCCGTTCGACAGCTTCACACTCGCCGTGCCCATCCCCCAGCCGGCGCCCATCCCCATACCGAACCGTCCACTCGGCACCGGATCGCCCGTCGCGATATCGGCCGCCTTGTAGCCGAAATCGGCATCCGGACGCTTCTTGAAATTGCCGCCGCGGCCGAGGTCCATCAGAATGGCGGCCGGCACGATGGGGACGACACCGCCCATCACCGGGACACCGAAGTTGCGCTCTTCCATCCAGCGCATGACACCCGTGGCCGCATCGAGGCCGAAGGCACTGCCGCCGCTCAGCACGATGGCCTGCACGGCGCGCACCTGCCCGCCCGGCTTGAGGAGATCGGTTTCCTTGGTGCCCGGCGCGCCACCCATCTGGCTGTACCCCGCCGTGGCACCCTTCTCCGTACGAATGACCGTGGTGCCGGAGCGGTACCCGCTGTCGGCACGCTGGTAGTTACCGACCTTGAGCCCCGGCACGTCCGTAATCGAGTTCGAAGCGCCCGGGCCAACCTGCGTGATGCGCTGCATCGGCGGTTGTCCCGCCGGGCGGGCGGGAGGCTGCGCGTGCAGCACCGACGCAGCCGCGAGGAGCGCGGTGGCCAACAGGCCACCCCGCTCCCCCGCGCGCATCGCCGGCATACGACGATCCTTCATCTTCATGAGTGGTGTTGCCCTATCAGTGGAAGGGAAGCACGTCGACGGACGCCTTGTTCTGCACGAGCAGGCGGTTCACGTCATGCTTGATGATGACCGTCCTGGCCGTCTGATCGTACGTGAAGCCATCCATCTCGAAAGCCTTCGGCAGGAAGGACGGGATCACCGCCTGCGTATACGGCTCGCCATCCTTCGTCTTCGGATTCGCGATGATTTCCGTCTGCGCGACCGGCATGCGCATGCCGAGATCCGCCATGCGGCGCCCTTCGGCCAGGAAGATCTCCTGCCGCATCAGGTACAACACGTACAACCCATCATCCGCCGTGGTGATGGCGTCGATGCGTGCGTTCGTGACTGACGTCCCGGACACGGTAAAGGACCGCACCGTTCCGGTCGTGCGTGTGAGGACCAGACCATCCACGAACGGCTGATTCGGGGCAAAGGCGACCCGGGTATCCGCCGTATTGGGATAGATGATCTTGCCACCAGCGCGCCCACGCAACTGCACCCGGTTGTCGATCTGCTCGGTCGGACGCGAATTGACCAGCGTGAGCAGCAGCTTGAGGCGATCCTTGGCACCCGTAAGGTTCCCGTCCGCCAGCAGTGCTTCAGCAAGGATCAGGTGCGCCTCTTCCGCCTTCACGAAGGCGATCGGACTGATCACCGTCGCGCTGCGATTCGGATACTTCGGATCGAGGAAGTCGAGACGCGGCAGCGGCTGGAAGTTGTTCACCGAACTGGTCAGCACATTCTGCATGCTGTTCGTCGGGCCGTTCACCGCATCGAAGGTGGCGTTGCGGAGAAACGTTGCGCTGGCCGTCAGCAGGGCCTGCGCCTCTTCCACGGCCTTTGCCTTGTTGCCGAGGCGATGATAGGCACGAGCCAACAGGAGCGTATAGCTGTTGCGCGTAGCGACATCGGTGTGCAGCGTCCGCGCCTGCGTGAAGTCCGTGATGGCATTCTGCAGATGCGTCTGCCAGGAGACCACCTCGCCATTCGGCACGGCCGGCAGCCCCACATACATCTCGCCCGCATACAGATTGGCCATCCCCCGCAGGTAGAACAGCTCCGCCCGGTCGTTCGGGGTGACGAGCGGATCGCGCGGGAATACGCTATCCAGCCCGAAGCTCGCCATGTACCGCAGACGCGCAATCGAATTCTGGATCGACGTGACTTCCGGATCGATGTACAGGATGTTGGGCGCGTCGAGCTGCTGATTGTTCGTCGTGTAGTTGTTGAAGTAGTTGTCCGAGGCGATCTCGCTGTTCTGCACGACGGCGTTGAGCGTGAGCAGGAACTGGCGCTGCGTCCCACGGACCCACGACGCGCCCGAAGCGGGCGTGCCGAGGAACTGCTGGTCCGTCAGGTTCGGATTGCGGACTTCGGTTGGCGAGAAGGCATCGCACGCACTGACAGCGAGGGCCGCCAGCGTCGGCGCGAGCAGGCGCGTGGCCCGCATCATGGTCGATCGGCGCATGGTCAGAACCCGAAGCGGAGGGTGAGGAGGAAGCTGCGCGGATTACCATCCGTCGCGTAGTTGAAGCCGCCGACGGCGGCACCGCCCTGCGTCGTCGCCGACGACAGGTCCGTTTCCGGATCAAAGCTTGACGATGCCCACCGCCACGGGTTCACGACCTGGAACGAGGCGCGCATGTCCTTGGCACCGCGCGGCAGCAGCTTCTCGGGGACGCGATAGTCGAAGGACAGTGTGCGGAACGCGACGTAGTCGGTGTTCTCGACCCACAAGTTCATCGTCTGCTGCCAGATCGCCGCACGGCTGCCGTTGAACGGCGCCTGGGCCAGTGCGGCCGCCGGGACGTAGTTCTCGGTGCGCGGCACGCCATACAGGTAGCGGAAGGCCTTGTCGAAGGACTGCGCCTGCGCGCCGAACTGGTAGTCCGCGCTGGCACTGATGTTCAAGCGGGACCCGATGCCCAACGTGGCGCCGAAGTTGCCGAACTTGTCCGGCATCGGCTTGCCGAGGTACTGCAGCAGCTTGATCTCGGTGATCTTGCCGGACGCGTCGAAGATTGCATTCGAGCCGCGCAGGAAGCCGACCGGATAGCCTTCCTGGACCATGCCCTGCACCGTGCTCGCGCCGTAACCGCTGATCGCGAACGGCGGCGTACCGCGCAGATTCACGACCTTGTTCTCGAGGGTGTTGTAGGCACCGTTGAGCGTAAGGCGGAACGTCTTGCCGCTGAACGGCGTCGCCGTCGCGCGGATTTCAAGCCCGTTGTTCGAGATCTCGCCAACGTTGGTTACCTGGCTGACTTCACCCGTCGATGGAGCCGGCGGGGCCGTGATCAGGGCGTCGGTCGTGAGCGAGGAGTAGCCGCCGAAGCCGAGGGTCGCGCGATTGTCGAAGAACGCGAGATCGGCGCCGAATTCGAAGGTGCCGGTGCGTTCCGGCCGGAGGTTCACGTTGCCCGGCTGACCGAACGTGGCGGCCTGCTGCCCGTTGAACGAGTTGATGGCGATCGTACGGTCGTTCGCAAACGGCTGCGGAAATTGCCCAGCGACACCGTACGCCGAGCGCAGGCGCACATCGGAGACGATCTCCTCCGACACGATCTTGCGGAACCACTCCTCGGCACCCAGCGCATAGACGAGCCCGATCTTCGGGTAGGTCTGGGCACCCGTGTTCGAACCGAAGGCGGTGTTCTTGTCCGTGCGGATACCCAGCTCCATGGTATACCGCTCACGGAAGCTGATGTTCGTCTGACCGAAGATGCCGTAGTTCGCCACGCGGAACGCCAGGTCGGTCGACTGCGACACACCGGCACCCTGCAGCGTCTGCTGTCCATCGCGCACATTCGTGGCCGTGTACTGCACCTGGACGTCGTCGTTGCGGAACAGCTGGGCCCCGACGGTGGTCACGATCGACAGATCGCTGCCGATCGCCGCACTGTGCTGCGCACCGAGATTGAAGGTGAAACCGGTGAAGTTGCGCTCGAAATTCGAGATCGTGCCGCGATCCGTCGTACCGGCAGGGAAGGCGCGGGTCGCGATCTGGAATTCGTTGGTCACGATCGACCGCTCCTTGCTGAAGCGGTTGTTGAGACCGAAGGTCGCGTTCGTCTTGATGGACGGGATCGGATCGAAGTCGAAGCGGTGCGACGTCTGGAACGCACGGGTGAAGACCCGATTGTCCTGCAGCCGCTCGCCGTCGTTGACGAACGTCTGGAGCTTGGCGTAGTCCGCGTCGTTCAGCGCATCGATGTCATTGTTGAAGCCGAACGCCGACGAACGACCGGCTTCGAGCACCCACAAGGACGTGTAGCCACCGGCGTTGCCGTTGCGGAAGCGTGGGGAATCGGTCTCGTTGTACGAGAAGGTCCCGGCATACTTGGCCTTGGAGCCGATGTTGGCGCTGACGGCGTTACGGA
>Ga0315902_10009450_pt1 | contig 13046 bp, 11 predicted proteins | sample LakEriMetagenome_9_FD_203523 | JGI IMG/M metagenome (GOLD analysis project Ga0315902, IMG submission 203523) | Freshwater fungal communities from buoy surface, Lake Erie, Ohio, United States - Buoy 12 MA117 | ecosystem: Environmental > Aquatic > Freshwater > Lake > Lake biofilm | place: USA... | reverse complement strand
CCGTCGTCGACCCCGCCCATCGCCGTGAGGTCCGCCATGAACCCGCTCGCCCGTCCTTCGCTGCGAGTGCTCGTCCTTCTCGTTTTCGGCCCGTGGCTCGGCTCGACAGTTGGGCGAGCCGACGGCTTGCCCGCGGACACGAACATGATCGAGAGCCTGACGGCCGAGCAGGCGCGGACGTTGGTGGCGGAGTTGTCGGTGGCGCAGGTTCCGGGAGTAAGCGTGCAGATCGAGACCGCGTACGGCCCGCAGACGCTGCGACGATGCCTGAGCTTGAAGGGCCTGAAGTCGGTCGATGCCGAAACGGCACAGGCGATTGCGGCCTATTCGATAGGCCCCGTTTTGCTCGACGGCCTGCCCACGCTCTCCGACGACGTGGCGCGGGCGCTCGCGCAGCACAAGCGGCAACTGTCCCTCAACGGCTTGACGACGCTCTCCGACGAGGCGGCCAGGGCGCTATCGCAGCACAAGGGCTGGCTGTCCCTCAACGGCTTGACGACGCTCTCGGACGAAGCGGCCAAGGCACTGGGGCAGCATCATGGCGACTGGCTCTATCTCAACGGCGTGACGACGCTCTCCGAGGTGGCGGCGCGGGCGCTGGCGCAGAACAGGTGCGACCATCTCTTCCTCAACGGCCTGACGACGCTCTCGGACGCCGCGGCCAAGGCGCTTGCGCAGCATAAGGGCCGCAATCTCTCCCTCAACGGCCTGACGACGCTTTCGGAATCGGCGGCCGAGGCGCTGGCGGGCAAGCACCACTTCTCCTCCAGTATCTCCCTCAACGGTCTGACGTCACTCTCCACCGAAGCGGCCACGGCACTGGCGAAGCACTCGGGAGACAAACTCTCCCTCAACGGCCTGACGACACTCTCCGACTCGGCGGCCAAACTGCTGGCCCAGCACCGTGGCAAAGCGCTCGCCCTCAACGGCCTGACGACGCTCTCCGGCGAAATGGCCGAGTCCCTGGCACGTCACAAGGGCAGCCTCTCCCTCAACGGCCTGACCACGCTCTCCGGCGAAATGGCCGAATCCCTGGCACGTCACGAGGGCGGCCTGTCCCTCAACGGCCTGCCCACGATCTCCGAAGAGGCGGCCAGGGCGTTGGCTCAGCACAAGGGCAGGCTGTTCCTCAATGGCCTGATCAGGCTCTCCGCCGAGGCGGCCAAGGACCTCGCAGCCGTCGAAAGTTGGGACGGCCATCTCGTCAGCTTGACCGCCTTCGGCGAGCCCGACTCCGTCGCCGTCGCCCGCGCCCTCGCCACACGCACAGGCTCCCTGGTGCTGCCCGCGCTCAAGAAAATCTCCCCCAAGACGCTCTCTGCCCTGATCGAGAAGCAAGACGTTGACATTCCGCTGCTCGAGTCGCTGGAGTTGATTCCGGAACCCGACGGCAGCACGACAGACGACTTCATCATTCCGGAGTGGCTGGAGGAGCGGCAGAGGCTGAAGAGGGCAGCCCAGCCGGCGAATTGACCGCGGCCCGTCTTTGTCCGGGGCAACAACGGGGAGGGAGGGGTTGCCCATGCCCCAGGAGCCGGCGTGGCTGACCAGCGCAGCCAGGACCAATCCGCCTGCGACGGATCGGTGCCCGGCGGAGCGCAGGCAGCCTCGAGAGAGCGGAGGCCGGGAAGGCCGAAGCGAACGTCCGGCGATGGGGCGTGGGCAGCCCCGACCAGCGTCACGCGCGAGGTTCACGTGTGAGGCGTATCAGACACCAATCCTTCAAGACTGTGCTGTCGGCGGGGGACGCGGTGCAGGGATCCGTACTCGAGGCGAACCGCGATCCGAGCCTGCCTCTGGGTGGGCCCGGGGCGTCGAAGCGGTCTCGCGCTGCCCCCCGCCCGTCACTTCGCGTCTGCGGCACCGTAGGTCGCGAGCGCAGCCTCCAGTTCCGCCCGCAGCTGCGGGAACCGGCCCGAAGGCAAAACCGCCAGGGCGGCCGTCGTGAGATTCCGCTGCTCCATCTCGGCCACGCTGTCGGGCGCGATCACCTCCAACTCCGCACAGAACATCAGCGCGGGATCCCCATATCCAACGAGCGAGGCCGCGAGCGCATCGACCGTGCGGGGCACCCGCCTCGCGACCAGTTCCCGCTCTCCTGCCAGCACGCGGACGGGCGCGTCGAGGTCGACGAACCGGTCGTCGAGCAACAGCGTCAGCCGCTCCACGTGGCAGGCGGTGTCGATCCGAAACTCGTTGCCCACACGGGTCACGTCGAGTCGCTGAAAAGCCGCCGGCGCGGGGGGCCAGCAGTGCCGACAGTTCGGCGGCCGGCGGAAGGGCTGGCTCCGCGGCCCGGACGACGAACGAGGCGAGACAGGCGGCGATCACGCCACCCCCGCGAACCATCTGCCCGATGATCATGGCTGGATCCGTCCCCGATGTCTCGCGGCCTCGCGTTGGGATGCGAGTCGGTCGGGACCGAACACCGATCCTCGTCCTGTTGAACGGACCACGCGGACGAGCGAAATCGCAGAAACCCGCCGCCACAAGAAAACCGCGAACACAAGGCATCGACATTGCCTATTTCGCTCGGTCACATGATCGGCTTCAAGCCGTCCACAGATCGCGACGGGCGGCGACGGCTGGTGAGCGCGACGGCGTGCGCTGAGCGGCACGGACATGGAGGGCCGGCCGGTCGTATTCGGCCTCGACGGCAAGCGCGGCTGTCATGCCGAAGAACTTGTCACCGCCCTGCGGACACTCGACGTGAAGATCGTCTCGGAGAAGAGTTGGCCCGGCGTCACCGACGACGACCGCCATCCTGCGGACGATCGCCGACCTGCACCGCAAGACGCTGTTCACGAACCAGGCCCGCGGGGGCTTCATCGTCGTCCTCACAGATGACGCGGAGGCGGTCGCGGTGGCATCGCCGGCGTTCTCCGGCGAGCAGACTGTGGAACAAGTCTGCCCGAGCAGGATGCGACGGCCAGCGACCCAGGAAACCCTCGGCGTTTCCTGCGGTCGCTCAAGTGGACAAAGGCCATGGATGGCTTTGTCCACGGACAGCGAGCCGCCGGCCGACTTCGCGTTCATCAACGGCTCCGAGTCGAAGGGGCTCGACCCGCATCTGCGAGGCATCAACGAAGCCGCCAGGTGGCCGGGCTATCCTTCAGGAGATGCCCAGGACGTCGCGCATCGAGTACAGGCCGGCCGGCTTGCCGACGAGGAACCGGGCCGCCGCCAGGGCCCCGCGGGCGTAGCAGTCGCGGTTCGTGGCCCGCACGTTCACGGAGAACGACTCGCCTTCCATGCCGAAGAGGATCGTGTGCTCGCCGGGATTGTCGCCGGCGCGAACGGCGTGGTAGCCGATCTCGTCGGCCGGCCGGCCGCCGGGACGGCCCTCACGGCCGTGGGCTTCCCGGGTCTGCCGCATCTGCTCCCGCACGATGGCACCGAACTTGAGGGCCGTGCCGCTGGGGGAGTCTTCCTTGTGCCGGTGGTGGCACTCGATGATTTCGACGTCGGTGCGGCCGCCGACCCGATCGAGCAACGCTCCGGCCCGGCCCACGAGATCCATGGCGATGTTCACCGCCAGGCTCATGCTCGGCGACTGGAGGATCGGGATCGTCCGCGCGGCGGCGGCGATCGCCTCCCGCTCACGGTCCTCGAGGCCGGTCGTCGCCACCACCAACGGCACCCGCCGCGCGACGCAGGCGGCCACGATCCCGGCCACCGCCTCCGGCAGCGAGAAGTCGATGACCACGTCGGCGGGGCAGTCCCAGGCGGCGGCCACCACGACCTCCGCCGGGGCGATGCCCGCGAGCGTGCCCGCATCGGCACCGGCCCGCGGGTGGCCCGCCCGCTCGATCGCGGCCACGAGTCGCCAGGGGGCCGCGTCGGCGGCGGCACAGGCGACGACCCGCTGCCCCATGCGGCCGGCGGCACCGTGAACGACGAGACGCAGCGGACTGGCGGACACGAGAGCCTCCTGGCAGGTGGACCGCGCCGCGGTGATCGCGGCCGGCGTGGGAACGACGGCGCGATCAGCCGTAGAGGTCGATCGCCTGGACGATTTCATCGACGCGGTTGCCCACGCTCACGGCGCGGTTGGCGAAACTCGCCCGGCTCACGCCCCGGCAGCCAAGGACGTCGTTGAAGAGCTTCTGGTCCGTGGTGTGGTAGGCCACGGTGGCGGTCGGGTCCTTGAGCTGGTGGCCGGTGAGGATGCAGACCACCCGCTCGTCGCGGCCGATCACACCCTCGGCCACGAGCTGCCGAGCGCCGGCCACGCTGGCGGCGCTGGCCGGCTCGCAGCCCAGCCCGCCGGCGCCCACCTGCGCCTTGGCGTCGAGGATCTCCTGCTCGCTCACCTGGCGGACCACGCCGTCGCAGACCTCCAGGGCCCGCAGGCACTTGTTGAGGTTCACCGGGCGATTGATCTCGATGGCGCTGGCGATGGTGTCGGCCCGCTTGTTGTCGCGGTCGAGCTCGTCGTAGTAGTGGCAGGCGGGGGCGAGGTCGGCGCGGCCCCCCTGCCAGCGGAGGCCGCGGCGATGGTAGAGCTCGTAGAGGGTGTTGGCCCCGGCGGCGTTGATGACCGCCAGCCGCGGCACGCGGTCGATGAGGCCGAGCTTCCGCAGCTCGGCGAACGCCTTGCCGAAGGCGCTGGAGTTCCCGAGGTTGCCGCCGGGCACCACGATCCAGTCGGGCACCTCCCAGCCGAGCGACTCGAGCACCCGGAACATGATCGTCTTCTGCCCCTCCAGCCGGAAGGGATTGACGCTGTTGACGAGGTAGATGCCCAGCTTGCCCGACACCTCCTTGACCCGGGCCATGGCGTCGTCGAAGTCGCCGGCGATCTGGATCGTGAGGGCGCCGTAGTCGAGGGCCTGCGAGAGCTTCCCGTAGGAGATCTTCCCGGAGCCGATGAAGATGATGCCGCGCATCAACCGGGTGACCGCGCAGTAGACGGCCAGCGAGGCGCTGGTGTTGCCGGTGGAGGCGCAGGCCGCCCGGCGGGCGCCGATCATCCGCGCATGCGTGAACGCGGCCGACATCCCGTTGTCCTTGAACGAGCCCGACGGATTCAGGCCCTCGTACTGGAGGAACAGGCGGCCGGGGTTGACGCCCACGTAGCCCGCGACGCCGTCGGACGGGGCGCACATCGTCTGCCCCTCGCCGATGGTGACCACGCTCTCCCGCGGGGCGTAGGGGAGCAGTTCGTGGAACCGCCACACGCCGCTGAAGGCAAGCGGATCGCTGCGCCGCATCCACTTCCGCTCGAAGAACTCGAATGCGTTCGGCGGCCGGATCCGGTCCCAGTCATACTCCACGTCCAGCAGGTTGCCGCAGGCCGGGCAGGCGGTGAGCACCTCGTCCACCGAGAACGTCGCCGCGCAGGCCGGATCGATGCACTGCTGAAAGGCGAGGTCGGTGCGGGCGGCGACGGCCACGGACATGTCTCCGGACGATGCCCCTTCCATCGGCAGCCGACGGCCGGCCGGTGAGGGGGACCCCGTCGGGCAGGGATTCCCGACGGGATCAAAGGTAGGTCACGCTCCCACGGCCAGCAAGTTTGCCGACCGCGCCGGTGGTAACGCCCCCCAAGACGGCCGGGGGCCACTCGAGACTGCCAGTTTGACAGCCATGCCACACTGTTATTAGACTTGCGAGGCTTGGCGGTCCGGGGGCGGTCCGGAATCGCGGGCATCGGCACACAGGCAAAAGCACCATGAAAGCTGCGGAACTGAAGGTCTTCAAGGCGGCCCTGGAGAACATGCGGGCCCGGCTCCGGGGCGACGTGTCGACGATGGCCGACGCCGCTCTGCGGAAGACGCGTTCGGAGTCGAGCGGGGATCTCTCCAGCATGCCGATCCACATGGCCGACATCGGCTCCGACGCCTACGAGCAGGAGTTTACCCTCAGCCTCATGGCCACCGAGGAGGGCACGCTCGACATGGTCGAGCAGGCCCTGGAGCGGATCCGGAGCCGAACCTTCGGCGTGTGCGAGGAGTGCGAGGGGGTGATCTCGAAAAAGCGGCTGGAGGCGATTCCGTTCGCGTCGCTGTGCATCCGCTGCGCCGAGCGGCAGGAGCAGGGGGGCGACGGCCCGCGGCCCCGCCAGCCGCGGTGACCGCGCGGCGGGAGTTCCGGCTCCGGGGAAAGGATTCCGCATGTCGCCATCCAGCCGGAGCTGGCTGACCTTCGCCGCCATCGCCGTGGCGGCGGCGGCCACCGACCTGCTCACCAAAGACGCGCTCTTCCGCGCCCTGGGCATGCCGGGCACGAGCCCCCCCGTGACGATCATCGACGGCGTGTTGTGGCTGGAAACCAACCTCAACGAGGGCGCTTTGTTCGGCATGGGGCAGGGGATGGGGATGGTGTTTTCCGCCGTCTCGATGGCCGCGATCGCGGGCATCCTGGCAATGATGTCCCGTCCCGCCACCCGACGGGATCCGTGGCTCGTCTGGGCGCTTGGCCTGATCGTCGGCGGCATCATCGGCAATCTGTATGATCGCCTCGGGCTGCCGGGGCTCGCGTGGCATGCCCCATTGGGGCGGGTCGGGACGCCCGTGCGGGCCGTCCGCGACTGGATCCACGTCGTCGTGCCAGGCGTCATCGACTGGCCGATCTTCAACCTCGCCGATTCCTGGCTCGTGATCGGCGCGGCGCTGCTGCTGCTGACGTCGCTGCGGGCGCCGGTGACGGACGCCGCAGCCTCCGGAGGCGCCGCGACATGACCGGGAACACCGTGGAACCGGCCCTCGCGGCCCGCCTGGAAGCCGCGGTCGCTGCCACGCGACTCGCCGCCACCGAGACCCGCGGCTGGTTCGGCCGCACCGGCCTCGTCGTGGACCTGAAGGCCGACGCGTCGCCGGTGACACAGGCCGACCGGGCGGCCGAGGCAGTGCTGCGGCGCGAGCTGCTCGGCCGGTTTCCGCACGATGCCTTTCTCGGCGAGGAGACCGGCGGCACGCCGGGCACGAGTGGCTTTGAGTGGATCGTCGATCCGATCGACGGCACGAAGTCGTTCATCCGCGGCGTGCCGCTGTACGCGACGCTGGTCGGCTGCCGGAGGGAAGGCCGCGGCGTGCTCGGCGTGATCGCGATCCCGGCCCTCGACGAGACCGTGTATGCCGCCCGCGGCGGCGGCGCCTGGCACGTGTGCGGCGCGGGACCGCCCGTCGCCGCGCGGGTGTCGATGCGCACATCGTTGCGAGAGGCCTTGCTCTGCTCGAGCGACTTCACGTCGTTCGCCCGCTGGAGCGGTGGCGTTGACGCGGGCAACGCGGCGCGGGGGGGGCTGGAGGCAGCCTGCGGCGTGGCGCGGACTTGGGGCGACGGCTACGGCTACCTGCTGGTAGCGACGGGCCGAGCCGACGTGATGGTCGATCCGCTCATGAATGCCTGGGACGCCGCCGCCGTCGAGACGGTGGTCGCGGAGGCGGGCGGACGGTTTACCGACTGGGCCGGCCGCGACCGCATCGACTCCGGCGACGGCGTGGCCACCAACGGCCGGCTGCACGACAGCGTGCTGGCCTGCCTGCGCCCGGCTGCCGGGTGATGGGGAGCCGAGCCGTCGGCTCCGCGGCGCGTTGCTTCAGGATCCGGAGCAGCCGCCGTCGTTGGTCTTCCGTCTGGGGGCACTGAGGCCGGTCCGCACGGCGGAGATCCAGACCATCGACACGGGCACGGAGGTGGTGCGGACGGTCGAGTCTCGGGAGGGGGAGGGCACGCTCGAGTTCGCCGGAACGAAACCGGCCGTCGCCCTTCGCATCGCGACCGCGTACACTCACGCGAAGGACGGCGTGGTGGCCGAATGGTGCGATTTCCAGTCGTGCCCGCGACCGCATCGCCATCCCCGCATGGCGGCGGCGACTACGGGGTGGTTTTTGTTTTTTCTGGAGCGGCCCAAAGCGATGCGACGCGTTCTTCTCTGCTGTGCGGCCTTCCTGGTGGCGATCCCCGTTCGTGCCGAGTGGCACCTACAGTGGAAGCGGACGCTGCCCCCGCGGGCCGCGGCCTGGGAGTTCACGCTCAAAGCCGACCGCGATTCCGCCTATCAGATCACACCGGCCGGCCACCTGGCGGTGGTAACCACGGAGTTCGACGGCTCGGTGCGGGCGTTCGGGATCGAGACCGGCGAGGAAAAATGGCGGTTCTTCACGAACGGTCCGATTCGGTCGGCCGCCGTGGCCGCCGGGGACGCCATCGTGGTCGGTTCCGAGGACGGTTTTCTCTACTGTCTTGAGCAGGATGGAACGCTCCGCTGGTCGGTGTGCGGCGGGCCGCGGGAACGGCTCGTGCTCGGGCACGAGCGGCTGATCTCGGCATGGCCGGTGACCGCGACTCCGGCGGCGCACGAAGGCAAGGTGTATTTCGCCGCGGGCTGTTGGCCCGTGAACGGCGTCTACCATCACGCCGTCGACCTCAAGACGGGCACGATCGAGTGGACCAACTCGGCGGCCAACTATCGGCCGTACGGCGTGATGAAGGTCGAGGATGGCGTGCTCTCGGTTCAGGGGTATTTTTCCGGCGGCAGGTATGACATCAAGACCGGGGCCGTCGTTTCGACGAAGCCCGCGAACCCGGCCAAGGCGAATGACGACACATCCGGGCCGCGGCCCAATTTCCCCGGCGCCCGCAACATGGCCTTCCATCGCGTTCGCGAGGCCGACGGACTGCGGGACGCCTTCGTCAGCACGTCCCATGGGGAGATTCTCTACTACCGCGAGTCGCCGACGCAGGCGGTGACGCACGAGCCGGTGCCGCCGGCCCAGGTCGCCGCCGGTGCCGCTCCCCAGAAGATCGACATCGACGCCGGATACGCCATCCTGGTGAATCCATCGCTGGCGACGATCGCGGCGGCGGTGCAGAAGCCCGACCTGCACGTCATCGCGCTGGTGGAACAGGCGGCGGCGGCCCGTGAGCTGCGGACCGCGGCCGAGGTCCACGGGCTCTACGAGGGCCGCCGTCTGAGCATTCGCTCGGGGCCCATCGTCGACGGCCTGCTCCCGCCGTACATCGCGAACTACGTGTCCTGCACCGAGCAGCACGTGCCGGCCCTCCAGGAGTGCGTCCGTCCCTATGGCGGGATCATGTCCGCCGGCTCGATGACGACTCGTCGACATGGCCCGCTCCCCGGCGCGGACGACTGGCGGCAGGAGTTCCACGACGCCGCCAACACGCTCGCCGCCCGCGACACCCGCATCAAGACTCCCCTCGGCACGCTCTGGTATGGCGGCGACGCGGCCGACGCGCGGTTCTACTTCGACTCCGACGTCGATCACCAATCGGGCGACGGCATCAACCCGCAGCCGGTCGGTCCCCGGATCGTGGATGGCCGGATGATCCTCCAAGGGCCGGGGCTGCTCGGTGCGTTCGACATCTACACCGGCCGCCGGCTGTGGGAGGCCAAGCTGCCGCTCATGTACCGCTTTGGCGGACCGAGCGGCGGGCTTGGCATCCACTCCAAAAAGCATGCCCGCCCCTGGGAGTACCCACCGGCGGTCGCGGCCGAGGTTCCCGTGACGCAGCATTGCCGGGCCAGCGGCTTCAACATGATCGCCCTGCCCGACGGGGTCTTCGTGGCGGCCCAGCGGCACATCCTGCGGTTCGACCCCGAGACCGGCAGGCAGCTGTCCGCATGGCCCGTTCCCGCGCTCGAGGAGCCCGGGCTGTTCTGGGGCGGACTGCATGCGGAGGGGAACGTCCTCGTCGCCTCGCTGTTCCGCGAACAGATGATGATCGATTGCCAGGCCGGCTTCGACGGCCAGGGGGGCGACTTCGGCGGCGACCGCATGCCGATGTCCCATCTCGTGGCCATCGACACGACGACCGGTGACGTCCTGTGGACCCGCAAGGCGACCTGGGGCTTCCTCAACCGCAGCGGCGTGGCCCTGTCGGGCAATCGCGTCTTCGCCCTCGATGCCTGCAACGAAGTCGTGATGGCCAAGCTCCGCGCAGCGGGCCGCCGGCTGCCCGATGAGCGGCCGAGCATCGTCGCCCTCGATCTCAAGACGGGCAAACAGGTCTGGAAACGCGACATGGACGTGCTCATCCGCGGCCTCGTCTACTCCGCGCCGCGTGATCTGCTGCTCGCCGCCAATCGCCACTACACGCCCTGGAAGGACGGCGGCTGGAACAAGGGCCTGAAGGGCGCGGCGGGGCAGATGCGGGCGATCAAGGCGGCTGACGGCGCGACCGCCTGGGAAACCGATGCGGCCGCCTTCTTCGATCCGCACATCGTGCTCGACGACCTGATCATCGACCGGCAGGGCGTTTCGTACGACCTCCGCACCGGCGCGCGACATCGGCGGGCGTCGCTGCTGACGGGTGAGCCCGAGGAGTGGAACTTCCAAAAGGGTGGCTGCAACCACCTCATCGCCTGCGACACGATGGTCACCTGGCGGTGTGCGGTGTATGACCTCGCCGGTCAGGCAGGAACGCTGCCACTGGCCGGGATGGATGCCGGTTGCACGCCGACGCTCATGCCGGCCGGTGGGCTGCTCAACATTCCGAACTTCGGCACGCATCACAAACGAAACCGCATGACCGCGATGGCGCTTGTGCACGTGCCCGAGAACGTGGCGTGGACCAAATACGACGCCGGGGCATTGAAGAACCCCACGACTCCCGCGGCGATCAAGAAGGTCGGCTTCCATCTCGGCGCTCGCGGCGACCGCGTGGCCTCGGATGGAACGCTCTGGCTGGCCGTGGGGCCGAGGACGGGCGGTGTGCGGATCGCACCCACGACGGTGACCTGGTTCGAAATCCCCCGCGGCGACGTGCCGTCTTTGGTCGGCACCACGGGAGCCGCGGGGATCACGGAGATCGCCGTCCCGCTCGCCGTCGGCGGCAAACCCGCCCAGGGCAAGGACGAAAAGACGACCTGCGATGTGACCCTGACGTTCGTCGAACCAGAGCACACCGAAGCCGGAAAACGTGTCTTCTCCGTCAGCGTCGCCGGCAAGGAAGTGGTCAAGGATCTCGATATCGCCAAGGACGCCGGCGGCCCCCGCCGCATCGTCACGCGGACGATCCAGGGCGTCGAAGCGGACGGCGTTCTGCTGATCCGGCTCGTGCCGAGCGTCGGCGAACCGGTGCTCAGCGGGGTCGAGATCCGAGCTCGTTGACGGGGGTGCCGAGCGTGTGGCCGCCGCGGCCACAGCGAGCATCTGCCAGACCCCGCAGCGGCGAGTTTTGCCCCCTCGAAGCCGGTGCTCCACCAGAGTCGAATGCGCTCGATCCGCAACCAACGGAGTCGATTGTGCCGGCCCGCAGTCGGGGAATACGGCCGGCGGATTGAAGTCCCCCCTGCCGCAAACAGCTGGACTTGTCGAAAAACAGCCGGTCAGTATGATGGTGACCTCGATTTCCCGAACTTTCCCGTCCTACGCTCGAGTGTTCCCGTGGCACGTTCCTGTCAGGTTTGCGGCAAGGGCTTTTCCGTCGGCAATCAGGTCACCATCCGCGGCAAGGCCAAATACCTGGGCGGCGTCGGCACGAAGGTCACCGGCATCACGAAGCGGAAGTTCAAGCCGAATCTGCAGCGGCTCCGCGTGACCGTGGGCAACGGCACCAACACGACCCTCCTCGTCTGCACGCAGTGCATCAAGGGAGGCAAGGTCACGAAACTGGTCCGCCAGAAGCCATTCCATCTGCCGAAGGTCGATAAGGCGGCGAAGCCGGCGGCGGAGGAGGCGGTGCCGTCGGGGCCCCGCGCTCGTCCGTAATTCACCACGCGGCTCCCCATGTCACTCTCCCGGCAGGATGTCGCCAAGGTCGCGTCGCTCGCGCGGCTGGCCCTCTCCGCCGATGACCTCGACCGGATGACGGGCGAGCTCCAAAAGATCGTGGGGCTCGTGTCGCAACTCGCCGAGGTCGACACGTCCGCCGTGGCACCGCTCGCCCATCCCCTCGATGCCGAGAACGTCTTCCGGGCCGACGAGCCACAGCCGTCGCTGACCACGGCCGAGGCCCTGCAGTCGGCGCCACGGCACGATGGCGAGTGCTTCCTGGTGCCCGCGGTGCTCGGTGAATCGGGAGCCGCCTGACCGGCCCGGGATCGCCCATGCAGCCACTCGATCTTTCCGCCGTCGATCTCGTCGCCGCCGTCCGCCAGGGCGACGTCTCGGCCGTGCAGTGCACCGAGGCCTTCCTGCAGCGGATCGAGCAGGTGGACGGCCGGGTGAACGCCTTCCTCAAGGTGGACCGCGATGGGGCGCTGGCCCGCGCGGCCGCGATCGACGCCCGCCGCAAGGCCGGCGGGCCGCTCGGCCCCCTGGCGGGCCTGCCGGTGGCGGTCAAGGACGTGCTCTGCACGGCCGACATGCCGACGACCTGCGCCTCGCGGATGCTGGAGAACTTCCGGCCACCGTACGACGCCGAGGTCGTCCGCCGGCTGCGGGCCGCCGACGCCGTGATCGTCGGCAAGACGAACATGGACGAGTTCGCCATGGGCGGCTCGAACGAGAACTCGGCATTCGGCAGCGTGCACAACCCCTGGGACCTGGCCCGTGCCCCGGGCGGGTCAAGCGGCGGCTCGGCGGCCTGCGTGGCGGCCGACATGGCCCCGGTGGCGATCGGCTCCGACACCGGCGGCTCGATCCGGCAGCCGGCGGCCCTGTGCGGGATCACCGGTCTGAAGCCGACCTACGGCACCGTCAGCCGCCGCGGCCTGATCGCCTTCGCATCGAGTCTCGATCAGATCGGCCCGATGGCCAGATCCGCGGCCGACTGCGCCCTGGTGATGGAGACGATCGCCGGCCACGACGCCGGTGACTCGACCTCGCTGCCGCACGCCGTGCCGCGGTACACGGAGATGCTCGAGCAGCCCCTCACCGGACTGCGGATCGGCCGCGTGGCCGCCCATTTCGCGGAAGGTCTCGACCCGGAGGTGGCGCGGGGCGTGGAGGAGGCGTTCGCCGCCTTCAAGGCGGCCGGAGCCACGATCCACGAGGTCGAGCTGCCGCACGCGAAGTACGGCATCCCGACCTACTATCTCATCGCCCCCTGCGAGGCGTCGAGCAACCTGGCGCGGTACGACGGAGCTCACTATGGCCACCGGGCCGAGCCCGGAAAGGGCCACCGGGCCGAGCCCG
>Ga0315902_10009449_pt1 | contig 13047 bp, 7 predicted proteins | sample LakEriMetagenome_9_FD_203523 | JGI IMG/M metagenome (GOLD analysis project Ga0315902, IMG submission 203523) | Freshwater fungal communities from buoy surface, Lake Erie, Ohio, United States - Buoy 12 MA117 | ecosystem: Environmental > Aquatic > Freshwater > Lake > Lake biofilm | place: USA... | reverse complement strand
AGCCTGCTGGGCCGTCTGGGCCGCACGATCGAACCGATTGTCCGGCCCCTGGGTTGGGACTGGCGCATCGGGGTCGGCGTGCTGGCCTCCTTCCCGGCGCGGGAAGTGATTGTTTCGACTCTGGGGACGATTTACAGTCTGGGTGGCGAGGAACAGGGCCTGGAACAAGCACTGCAGTCCGCGACCTGGCCCGACGGCCGACCGGTTTATTCGATTCCCGTCGCGTTGTCGATCATGGTGTTTTTTGCCCTGTGTGCCCAATGCGCTTCGACGCTGATGGTCATCCACCGCGAGACCAATCACTGGCGCTGGGCCCTGTTTGCTTTTGTCTACATGACGGGACTTGCCTACCTGGGGGCCCTGCTGACCTATCAAATCTCCCGGCTCTGGTTCAGCTGAACCGGCAGTTCCAGTATGAACCCGCAGTTGTGGCAAACCGTCGTCAGTCTCGGAGTTGTCGTCCTGGCCGCGGCCTGGTGGGCCCGGCAATTCTGGCGAACATGGGCGAACCCTTCTCCAACGACACCATGCGGTGGCTGTTCCGGCTGCCCCAACAACGCCGAGCAGCCCCCAGGCTCACAGAGCAACGGGTTTGTCTCACTCGCCACTCTGGAAGAGACCGCTGCTCACCAATTGACCAACCCGGTACAGCCAAATCCCCGCTGAAACTCAGCCTGCCGCAATGCACAGCGCAGGGGGGTGGCGTGAAAGGATCTCGCAACCGGTTTCGGTCACCAGCACATTGTCGATGACCCGGGCCCCCAGGCGTTCCTCGGCCAGATAGACCGGCGGTTCGACCGACAACACCATCCCCGCCTCGAGGATGTATTGGCTGTCGGCCAGCATGTGCAGCGGTTCGCCCCAGGTGGGCGGAAATCCGGGGGCCAAACCATACCCTGTGGTATGCACCCGGCCGTGTTCCAGCCCGGCGGCGGCAATCACCCGGCGGGCGGCGGCATGCGGACGGGTGGCGGGAACACCGGCCCGAATCTCCGAGCGGCACGCTTCCGACGCGGCAACCACGAGGTCATGCAGTTCACGCATTCGCGGGGTGGGTTCGCCGATGCAGAAGTTGCGTCCCAGGGTCGACGTGTATCGCCGGCAAGTGGCTCCAAATTCGATGTTCCCCCAGTCCCCCACCCGCAGACGTCGCTCGGTCGGGGCCCCATGGCTGAAGCACGAACGCTCTCCGCTGACGAGGTTGAGCGGGCTGGCCGCGAGGAAACTTCCCTGGGAGAGCAGGCTCTGACAGACCACGCCCGCCAGTTCCAATTCACTGGCACCGCTGCGCAAGGCGGCTTCGAACGCCCGCTGGGCGCGGTCGGCCCGGGCCGCCGCTTCGCGAATGTAGGCCAGTTCTGCCGGAGACTTCACCAGCTTGAGATCGGCCACAAGGTGAGTGGGCTCGGCCACCAGGGCCCCCCCCAGCAGGTCGCGCACCCCAAGATAGTGCCGGGGATGCAGGTAGTAGGACGGTACTTCCAGCCCCACCCTCCCCCTCGTCAATCCCAGGCGAACAGACAACTGCTCGAAGGGGCGCAGGGGATCTTCATTCTCGCCGCCGCCATAGCCCACCACGTCATCCACCCAGGCGTCGGCCTCAAACTCGGCACATTCTCCGTGGCGGGTCAGGACGGTCAGCGGCCCCGCTGCGGCGGGAAACAGCAGGCACTGAAACTCCTGGTAACTCTTGGCATCCGAACCGGTCAACCAGTGAATTGAGACGGGATGGATGACAATCAACCAATCCAATTGGCGGGCGCGCAGTTCCTCGCGCAGCCGGGTGCGGCGTGACTCAAACTCTGACCAGGCAAAATCGTGCTTCGACATGCGCAGATAATAGCCGCACGCATGCGAACCACAGAAGCCCGCTCCAGGTCTCTGAAAACCGCCTCAGAAACGGACCGACACTGGCTCGTTTCACAACGGTCCAGTTCACACCGGTGCGCGCCGACCGATTCACCCCGGCGGACATCGTCCGCAACCTCACACCCAAGCCGGAGCGGTCACGACTCGTGAGACCGGAACAGATCGAGAAACCGGTCCTCATAAATGGCAAACGCCCCCAGCCGATCGAGCAGTTGTTTGAGCTCAAAGGCCCGGGTTCGATCGCTGGTCGCCTTCTGGAAGAGGTCATCGATCTCGGCCCGGTCCTTGGCGGACAGACGCTCCTTCGTGGGCGGGGGAAGTGATGCCGTCCCCCCCCCGTCTTCCTTCCCCTCGAACTCCTCAAACTCCTCGGGCGATTCGGTCTCATCCATCACGATTTGCAGCCGGCGGTCCAGTTCCTCCACCTGACTGTCCAACTCCCGAAAGTCGAGATCCAAGCCGGCCATCCTCGTGAACACTTCCAGGATCGCCCGCGACGCCTTGGGGTAAACCAGCCGCAACAGCACTTTCGGCAACTCCCCCAGCAGGAACATCCCTTCAATGCCCGCTTCGAGGGCGGCTCCCACCAGAACTCCATTCAAACCTCCGACATGCCCCTCCTCCAGCGGTTCCGCCTCCAGGCGACGCAGGTCACGCAATCCCTCCTTGCTGGTCGCGGCCCCAAACGCCCGGGATGGCTGACGGGGATGAATCGAGGTCGCCATCGCCGCGAAGGTAATCACCCGTTCGACACCGTAATCCTTCGCCTGTGAAATCACCTCGCGGCAAAAAGCATATTTTCCAACCGGTGGCTGAGCCTCTCCCAACAGCAGCAAGAGATCATGACGTCCCGCGGGATCTTTCCACAAAAAGAGCCGATTGCGTGGTCGCTGAGGAATTTGAATCAACCCCCCCTGCACCTCAACATCATCGATGTCGAAGAAATCTCCCGACTCCAGCTCGGAAAACATTCGCATGTCGAGTTTGGCGAGCAGATAGACCAGGGCGTTGAGCCCAACATTTCCCATCCCGGGCCACGCGGCCACTAGCCACGGTTTGTTCAATCCCGAAGTTTCCGCCATGCCATCATCCCCATACCCAAGGCCGCGGCCCTGGACCAGTCGTTGTCTTGCGGCTCCCGAACCCGCACCAGCGGATCCGTCAAGCAATCCCCGGACGCCGCCGGGAGGACTTCAGGCGTGCGCAACCCGGGTCTGGTTGACGACCCGCCGGACTCCCGGCAGGTCGGCCACCAGCTCCTGGGCGCACTGCTTCTCAAAATAGTTGGCCACCTCGCCACGCAGAATCAGGGTGTCCAACTGCAAATCGCACTGCAGGCTCCGCAATGCGGGGTAGGCACTGCTGGCCAACCGCGCCTGCACCGCGGCCAGCCATGGCTCCGCGGTACCATTTTCGGCCCGACGCATCGTGATCATGGGATCCTCACTGATAGCCTGTTGTTTCGAACGACCTCATCTGGGGGCTGGCCGACGCCAACCCACAGTTTTCCCGCACCACGACATTCCAGTCTTCCGACAGAATCACGACTCCGCCTCCGGAATCCCGGCAGGCTGTCATCAAACGGCTTGCGGCCATCACGACCGGGTTCGGCTGGAAAATCCGCTGTTCATCTCAGTCGCATTTTGCCGCGGGGATTCTCCAACGTCGTCGGGAGAAAACGGAATTCAGCCTCCGGAGTCAACCTCTCGCCCTTCGATCAACCGGTGATGACTGATCCAGACAGATTGTCACATCCGGAATACAGCCGGCCATCGTGACCTCAACCCAACCGTCACTGGCGACCTCGACGGTGGACCCCGATTGCAACGGAGACAGCCTGTCGGACTTCGGCCGCGGGGGGCAGAATCTGGTCATGGCCGAAGGGGCATGCATTCACAAACCGCCAACAGAAGCACACCGTTCGTTGGCCTTCCTGCGGATGATCCCCCGGGTCAAAGCCGGCGAGGCCGCCGATGCTCCCCGACCAACGGCCGTCTCAAAACGAAACACTTTTCCCGCACCCGGTCTAGACAGAGGAGCCTCACGTATCCCTGCCATCCGCCACGCATGATCATATGCACCCATGCCCAAAACGATGCGGGCGGACCCTCAGTCGGAGCCTGTCCCTTGACCGATCCGGGAAACACCCGGGATGATCCCGCCTGAACAACTGCGCTGCTCCCCTCTGGCCCAATCGATGAACACCACGTTCTGGGACGCCTTTCAGCAATTGACGCTGACCGGGCAAATTTTGTTCTTCACTGCCCTCGGCATCGCTTTTGCCTTTGAATTTATCAATGGCTTCCACGATACCGCCAATGCGGTGACGACGGTCATCTACACCAAGACTCTGCGTCCTACCCCGGCGGTGTTGTTTTCGGGCTTGATGAATTTCCTGGGGGTGCTGCTGGGGGGCACCGCGGTCGCCTTCAGCATTGTGAATCTGCTGCCGGTCGACCTGCTGATTGAGGGAAGCTCCACCCGTGCGATTGTGATGGTGCTGTCGCTGTTGCTGGCGGGGGTCATCTGGAACCTCGGGACCTGGTGGGTTGGGCTCCCCGTTTCCAGTTCCCATACGTTGATCGGTTCGATTCTGGGGGTCGGCGTCGCCAACAGCCTGTTGACGCGCGGTGATCTCACTGGCGTGAATTGGAACAAGGCCATGGATGTGGGCTTGGCCTTGCTGGTTTCCCCCCTCGTGGGGTTCATGGCCGCAGCCTTGCTCTTGCAGATCATGAAACTGGTCTTCCGGAATCCCAATCTTTACCACCCCCCCGGCGAAGGCGATAACCCCCCCCACTGGATTCGGGGAGTTCTTCTGGCCACCTGCGGCGGCGTCAGTTTTGCCCATGGGTCCAATGATGGACAAAAGGGGATGGGGCTGGTGTTGCTGACCCTCATCGGCTTCCTGCCCGCCTATTACTCGCTCGATCTCCGACACCCGGAACTGGCCCGGGACCTGGTTGCTTCGGCTGAGAATATCGACACGCGGCTGGCCAAAGCCGAACTGCAGACCCCGGAAGTCCACGAACAGCTCCACCAGATTCAGAGTCTGTTGGCGGGCCGACACGATTTGTCGGAGGTCCCGTCAGACCATCGGTGGCAGGTACGGCAGTCAATCTTCCGGTTCCGGACCTCGCTCGCCGCGGCCCGGATCCCCAGCGATCTGATGTCTGAGCTGAAGCCCGACATGCGGGTCATCCAGCATTCGATTGAGTATGTGCCCCTGTGGGTGGTGGTGGGCACGGCGTTTGCGCTGGGGATCGGAACCACCATCGGCTACAAGCGGATCGTCGTCACGATTGCCGAGAAAATCGGGAAGACGCACCTGACCTACGCCCAGGGAGCGGCTGCCGAGACGGTGGCCGCGATCACGATTTTCGTGGCTGACAAATTCCACCTTCCCGTCAGCACCACGCATGTGCTGTCGTCTGGAGTGGCCGGCACGATGTGGTCGAACAACTCGGGCGTGCAACCGCAAACGGTGCGCAAAATTCTGCTGGCCTGGGCCTTTACCCTCCCCTGCGCGATGACCATCGCCGCGACGCTGTTCTTCTCGTTCGGCTGGATGCTGGGGGACGGAACGACGCACCTGCAGCCGGTCGCCCAGGTCACCGAAGCCGCGCCTCAGTCCCCGGTCGTGACTCATTCGGCGGACTGAGGAACGGAAATCTGCCCTTGGGAATCCGGATCCCAGGGGACGTTGGACGCGACCGCTCGCTCACCGCTATTCAGCCTCCCGTTGCTGCTGGAAAGCGGACCGAGCCCACGAGTTTGTAGTTTGATCAAACTGCTGGGGCGGCCCCCGGCCCGGCCCCGCCGGGCAGACAGGGATGCACAATTCTGCGCCGCTCAGTCCAGAAACGCGACCTGGCTCATCGCCTGCGATTCGTTCTCGGTATTCATCCAGACGCGATGCCAGCCGTCGAGCCGAATCGTCGCATGGTCGGAGTGCCGAACCCGGCCGCGCACAAACACGCTTGCGTCCCGCCGTCGAACCTGCCACGCCAGACTGGCCTGGTCTGGCTCAACGGAAATCAACTTCCGGTATTTGTCTTCGGTCAATCCCTGCGGGAACTGCCGGCAGACATAGACGGTCTCCCCCCCCGCCCGGACCAGATTCTCGCACAGGTGCGGCTTGCCACGTCCCCGACTGATGGGTTCGTCATGCAACACCAGCAACCTTGGGAAGACCAGCCCGGGAGCTGGAACAAAAAACCACTCTCCCTGCCGGACAAATGCCTCTGTCCGTCGCCGCCGTCGGTCTTGTGTCCGAACCTGATGCCGGACCAGTTCCGAGGTGACCCCCGCAGGCCGCAGTGCCTCGAAAGCCGACTTCACGGTGGAGACGGCCCGGTTCTCGGGAACCGCCGCGACAAACCAGTGACGTTCGTCATGGCCGCACAGGAACTTGTGCTTTCCAGCCTCGTCGCGAGACATCAGCAACAGATGACGCCAGTCGGGTTCGATGTTGAGAACCAGCAACTCGGGAGGTGTTTCGCGCGGAACCACCGACAGGTCGAAAAACTCCCCTTCACGGTCGGAGCCGATATTGATCGACAGCGGCACAGTCTGTGAACGGGCACGCGTCTCGCGCAACTTGATTCGGGCTCCGATGCGTTCGAAATGCCGTTCGAGAGAATCCACATTCATGATCAGAGTTCCACGCGGAGAAATCACCTTTTTCACTTGAGGAGAACGCTCCTTCCGGGCAACCACGAATGAGCCGTGTGCGGTGCCATGCCGTACCGACATCGTGTCCCTCAAGCCCCAGCCCAGACAGGTACGACGGTCATTCTTCCGGTCCGACTGTCGTGAGGATGAGACACACCTCCGGCGGATTGGTTCGGGACAAATTGGATTGTCGTCAATGACAAGTCGAATCGGGCTATCCCACCCGCTGGCTGGCGAAGTCTCGCAGAAGACGGGCGGGAATGGGAAACTCGGTCCGCCAGACAATCGAGATCGGCCGACTCCCTTCGTGGGACGAATACTCGCACGGCCCCAGAAATGCATAGGGGGCGGTCTCTCCAGTCGGCAGTTTTCGGCACTCCCGTACGAACAGGAGCGGAGTGTAGCCCTGCTCACGATGCTCGATGTACCGACGGCCTGTCATCGAATCGACGGACGTCGTGCTCTGGCTCTGCCAATGAAACAATCGCTCATTCAAGGCATAGTCGGCATACATCGTCGTGGGGGAATACTCGGCTTCGGTTTTGCGCAGGGTGACAAACAACACATCCAGACGACGTTCTTTCAGATGCAGCACCCCTTCGTTCACCAGCCGACGGCGACTCTCTCCGATGGGCCAGACCCCCAGCGCCACCAGAATTTCATTACGGCTGTAGTGGACGTGCACGGCCAGAGGTCCCCACCCGGTGCGACCGATGGCAGGAGAGATTGCCTGGGACTGCCGGCGACATCGCTGCAACACCTCGCGCAAGTCGTCTATCGCCCCTGGGTTGTTCCGTAAGCGGTGCCAGGCCTCGTTCAGCCGCATTGCCAGCCCCTTCTCTCCCCACAACCCCACCTGCAACATCGCCAGTCTGGTCTCGTCGAGACTGCCCGTGACTGCTGCCCCGGAGCACAACAGCCCGTCTGGCGATGACAAAAACTCCAGCCAGGCATCCAACTGGTGACTGTCATCCTGAAGGGCGATGCGGCGGATTCCCCGGGCGAGTTCGTCTTCATCCGGCACCACCGGTTCCGGCCGACATCCCGCCTCATACAGCAGTCGCGACCAGAGCCCCCTTTTCAAGAGCTCATCGAGTTCCAGTCGGCAGTAGGAAAGTGCCTCATCCAAAGTCGGTCCTCGTCCTTGCTGAACCCGGAATTGTCGCAACTGCTGGACGATTTGCTGCCGTGTCTGCCTGAGGCTTCCCCGCACATTTTCGAGAACCCGCTGCTGGGCGACCCGTTCGAGCTGGATCAGGCAACCCAGAGGGACATGTGGAAACCCCTGTTCAATTTCTGTCTCCAGCGAGGCAATGGCATGTGTTCCGAGTGCCCGAAACCGGTCAGCGAACCGGAATTCCCGCCGCTGCTGGCCGATGAAATCAATGATCGTCAGTTGCTCTTTGCCCGGATGCCGCCGGAGTCCGCGCCCAATCTGCTGCAGGAAGACAGTCAGGCTTTCGGTGGGCCGCAGCAGCAAGACAGTGTCGATTTCGGGAATGTCGACCCCTTCTGACAGCAGGTCGACGGTGAACAGCACATTGACTTCGCGATCGACCAGTTGCCGTCGGGAGGTGCGACGCAATTCATCATCGCTGCCGCCGGTGACCGACAGGGCAGGAATTCCGCGTTCAGTGAACAATCGGGTCATGAACTCGGCGTGCGCGACACTCACACAGAACCCAACCGCTCGCATCTCACGCACGGATCGCACGATCTCATGCAGCTTGTCGAGCACCTGCAGTCCCCGCAGGTCATTTCCGGTGTAGACTTGATCGAGATCCTCAATCCGGTAGCCCCCGCGTTCCCAGTGCAGTCCGCTCAGGTCGACCGAATCCGACACACCGAAGTACTGAAAGGGGCAGAGTAACTGGCGGTTGATGGCATCAGGCAATCGGATCTCAGCCGAGAATCGCCCCCCGAAGAACTGTGTGACATCCAGACCGTCCGTCCGCTCGGGAGTGGCTGTCAGTCCCAGCATGACCCGCGGCTGGTGATGCTCCAGTAGGCGCCGGTAACTGGCCGCCGCCGCGTGGTGAAATTCATCCACCACGACATACTGCCAATGGTCGGCCGGCTCACGCCACAGCTCCCGGCTGACATAGCTTTGGATCGAGCAGAAGAGATGCTCGGTCTGCCCGGGGCGATGCGGGCCGACCAGCAGGTCGCCAAAGTTCTGATCCCGCAGTACGGCCCGAAATCCCTGCAGCGCCTGCTCGAGGATTTCCTGGCGATGGGCGACAAACAGCAGTGTGGGTTTGGGACCTGGTCGTGTCTCGGCCCATTGGCGGTAGTCGAATGCAGCCACCATCGTCTTGCCCGTCCCTGTCGCGGCTACAACGAGGTGCCGGTGGCGGCCCTGGAGTTCTCTTTCACCGCGCAACTGGTCGAGGATTTCCTGCTGAAAAGGAAAGGGCCGAAGATCAAACCAGGCGGGGGGACGATCGGCCGCTGGCAACCGTTCCGTCCGGATGGCCGAGACCAGCCGGGGAACCGTTTCACGATCGACAGGTTCAAAATCGGCATCCAGCCAGTAGGAATCGAACGTGGAGGTCAACTTCTGCCACAGGTGAGGCAATTCGTACTGGCTGATCTTGGTGGTCCACTCCAACCCTTCCGAGAGCGCCGCCCGCGAGAGATTGGCCGAGCCGACATACGCCGAACCAAATCCGGAGTGTCGATGCACCAGATACGCCTTGGCGTGCAACCGGGTCTGGCGGGTGTCATAACTGACGCGCACCTCGGTCTTGGGCAATTCGAGCAGGGCCTCGACCGCATCAGGATCGGTATTGCCCATGTAGCTGGTGGTGATGATCCGCAAAGCGACTTTTCCCGCAGGAGTCCGTTCACACAGACGACGGAGTTCCGGGAGCAGAATCCTGACTCCGCCCCAGCGAATGAACGAACACAGAATGTCGACCCGATCCGCAGTCGCCAGTTCTTTCGCCAATTGCAGGCCCAGCGCTGGATCAAGCCGGGTCCCCGTCAGCAGGGCACTCCGCGACAGGGGTGTATCCGGGCGAGACCCTTCTGGCACCTCCGTGCCTTCGGCACTCCGCACCTGCAGCAGCCACTCCCACGGACGAACCAACTGCAGATCGGGGTGCTCGTCGGTCGGCAGCTCATCCCGCAACAGGCTCTCCATGCGCTCCAGCAGTCGCTGCTGCCATTCGAGCCGCTTGGCTCCCGAGTGTCTTGCCAGTGCCCGCACCAACAACCGTTCGAGCGATTGCGCCAGCGCGGTGTGAGCTTCGGCGGGATCGAGGGGCCTGGTCTCTCCCCGGTTGGCCAGTGCTTGTCGCTGCCGGTGATTCAGCAGGAGTTCATAAATCCCCGGCGGCAGTGGGACCGGGTCAAATTCGGAATCTCGCATGGAACGTCGCGACCGCCGGGGAGAGAGTGGAGGGACTCGCTTTGTCCTGTCAGCCTCCCTGCCGTTGCCAGGTTAACTCCCGGTCATCCGGGCGCCAATTCCCGAACTGATCACCCGAGACCCGATGGTCGATCCAGCAACAATCCACCGCTCAACCGCTCCGCACAACAAGGTCCCAATCTACACCGACCGCTTGCAGGCAGGATGACTGTTGATATGGAACCATCCACCCCACTCCATCTCTCCCACACATCCATACTACACTTGCCAACTCACATCCCCGCCTCCATAACGACCACCCACATGCCCCTCCCCACCCTCGTCGGTCTTGGCGAAATCCTCTGGGATCTGTTTCCCGATGGCCCCCGGTTTGGCGGGGCTCCGGCCAACTTCGCCTGCACCGCAGCCGAATTGGGGGCACGGGTCGCGACGGTCGAGATGGTGAGTGCCGTGGGGACCGACCCGTTGGGAGACCAGGCCCTCGCCGCCCTGCGGCAGCACGGCGTCCAGGTGAGCGCGGTGCCCCAACTCGATTTTCCCACCGGAACAGTTCTCGTCGAACTCGATCCGCGGGGGCAGGCGACTTACTCCTTCGCGTCGAACACCGCCTGGGACAACCTGGCCTGGACACCGACGCTCGCCGAACTCGCCAGTCGGACCAGCCTCGTCTGCTTCGGCACACTCGGGCAGCGGGCAGCCCCTTCACTGGCCACAATTCGACGGTTCGTCGAAGCCACCCCGGCTACGGCGTCGCGGTTGCTCGACATCAACCTGCGGCCCCCCCACTGGAACGCGGCCGTCGTCCACGAATCCCTGCCGTTGGCCAATGTGGTCAAGCTGAATGATCAGGAACTGGCCGAACTCTCCCCCCTGCTCGATCTGACCGGTCCCGAGCCGCTGCGGCTGGAACAACTGCTGCGGCGGTACGACCTGCGCCTGGTCGCCCTCACCCGCGGCGAGCGCGGTTCGGTCCTCTTGAGTGCCACGGGGGAGCGGAGTGAGTTGCCAGGGGAACCAGTGACGGTGGCCGACACGGTGGGGGCCGGGGACGCATTTTCGGCGGCTCTGGCCCTCGGACTGGTGCTGGGCCACCCCCTGGCGGACATTCATCGCCGGGCCTCGTGCGTTGCGGCCTATGTCTGCACCCAGAGCGGTGCGACCCCGGGAATTCCCACGGAACTGCGACTGTGACGGCTACGGTGTCGGCCCGGCGGCAACCGCTGTGAGTCGTGCCTGGCTGCAGGCTGCCTCAGTCCAGACGGCTACCCAGAGCTCTTGGGATAATTCCGGAAAAAGCCCCCAGAGGCCCGACTGCTTCAAGACAACGGGTGGCATGCGATAGACTGCGGAAGCCGCCAGACTGCGATTTCGCGGTCGTGCGGCGGTCTGACGCCCGCCGATCCCTCCCCATCTCAATTCGGTTGTTCCCCACATGAGTCGACCCCTGCGCAGCGGCGGTGGCTGGAAAGCGATCGCCTACACCCTTCGCGTGGCCAATCGCGTCGGCTGGACCAAACTCTGGAGTGCCCTCCGGTCGCGGAACACCTGCAAGACCTGTGCGCTCGGCATGGGGGGGCAATTGGGAGGGATGGTCAACGAGGGGGGACACTTCCCCGAGGTCTGCAAAAAGTCGTTCCAGGCGATGGCCTCCGACATGCAGCGCGGCATCAAGCCCGAATTCTTCGCCCGGTACGGCTTCCCGGAATTGCGGGCCCTCACCCCCCGGCAACTCGAAACCAGCGGCCGGCTCGTCTTCCCGATTTATGCCGGCCCGAAAGACACCCACTACACCCCCATCACCTGGGACCAGGCGCTCGATCTGCTGGTCGACCGGCTCAAAAACGCCGGCCCCACCCGCAGCTTCTTTTATGCCAGCGGCCGCAGTTCGATGGAGGCGGGGTTTTTGCTGCAGCTGTTCGCCCGTGTCTTCGGCACGAACTATGTCAACAACTGTTCGTTCTACTGTCACCAGGCCAGTGGGGTCGGGCTGACTTCGGCCATTGGCACCGGCACCGGTACTGTGCAGCTCAGTGACCTGGAGGAGTGCGATCTCTACATCCTGATCGGTGCCAACCCGGCTTCCAACCACCCCCGGCTGATGCGCAGCCTGATGGACCTGCGTCGGCGCGGGGGAGAGGTGATTGTCGTCAACCCGGCCCGCGAGCTGGGGCTGGTCAACTTCCGCGTCCCCAGCGATTGGAGGAGCCTGCTGTTTGGGTCGGAAATCGCCAGTCTTTACCTGCAGCCGCACATTGGGGGGGACATCGCCCTGCTGACCGGCGTTGCCAAAGACCTGCTGGGCCGCGGAGCGATCGACCGGCCGTTCATCGATCAGGCGACCGAAGACTTTCAACAGTTCGTGGCCCGGGTCGAGGCCGCCTCGTGGGACGAGATCGTCGGGCAATCGGGGGTTTCATTCCCCGAGATCAAGCAGTTCGCCGACCGTTACCTCGCGGCGAAAAACGTGATCTTCGGCTGGACGATGGGCATCACGCACCATCTGCATGGCACCGACAACGTGCGGATGATTGCCAACCTCGCCTTGCTGCGTGGGATGGTGGGACGGGCGGGAGCCGGGCTGATGCCCATCCGTGGCCACAGCAATGTCCAGGGGATGGGCTCGGTCGGGGTGACCCCGGTGCTCAAGCAGGCGATCCTGCAGCGGTTCGAGCAGAAGCTGGGCATCCCGGTGCCGCGTTCTCCCGGGCTCGACACAATGGCTTGCATGGATGCCGCCGACCGGGGCGAGATGGATACCGCCCTCTGTCTGGGGGGGAATCTCTATGGGAGTAATCCCGATGCGGTGATGGCCGAGCGGGCCCTGGGACAGCTGGGACTCGTGGCCTATCTGACCACAACGCTCAACACCGGACATGCCTGGGGCCGGGGGCGGGAAACGCTTGTGCTGCCCGTCCTGCCGCGGGACGAGGAACCGCAGCCGACCACGCAGGAGTCGATGTTCAGTTTCGTGCGGCTTTCGGATGGGGGGCCCGCGCGGTATCCCGGTCCGCGCAGCGAGGTGTCGATTCTGGCCGAACTGGGCCGGCGGGTACTTCCCCCACACAGCGCGCTCGACTGGGAGCGGTTGCAGAGCCACGAGGCGATTCGCCAACTGATCTCGGCGACCATTC
>Ga0315902_10009448_pt1 | contig 13047 bp, 10 predicted proteins | sample LakEriMetagenome_9_FD_203523 | JGI IMG/M metagenome (GOLD analysis project Ga0315902, IMG submission 203523) | Freshwater fungal communities from buoy surface, Lake Erie, Ohio, United States - Buoy 12 MA117 | ecosystem: Environmental > Aquatic > Freshwater > Lake > Lake biofilm | place: USA... | reverse complement strand
TGACTTAGGCGATGCGGGTCTCCCAAATACATTGTTCCTCGGTCGTCCGTCAGATCAATATCCAATGAAATATTAGAAACCTTGGCCTTCTCCTCAAATATGCTTAGCGTTTGACGAATCGTTTTATTCAGATTAAATGGAATAGTCTCAATACTAAATTTTCCAGATTCAATTTTCGAAATATCTAAAACATCATTTATTATTGACAGCAATGTCGAAGATGCCGAACGCATAATGTCTGTGAAGTAACGCTGATCGCCATCGAGTTGCGATTGAGCCAGCTGCTCTGCCATTCCTACAATACCATTGAGTGGTGTTCGAATTTCATGACTCATGTTCGCCAAAAACATAGCTTTCGCTTTAGAAGATTCCTCAGCCTTATGCTTGGCGTTCTTCAACTCAAATTCCATTTCCTTCATATCGGTAATGTCCCAATGTATTCCAATCGAGCCATGAACATTTCCGTCATCTCCTATCAGTGGCGCAGCACTTACCAACCAATAACGTGTTTGTTTGGCTTTATTTAATATTCGCAACTCATAAACATCTTCCTCACCTTCTATGCGTGATGCATGTCGAACCTTCATCCGTTCGCGCTCTATTTCATCTAATAATATTTCACCACCATCCCTTCCAATTAATTCTTCACAGCTAAAACCACTCATTTCGCAAAACGATTCGTTTGCGTGAATAACAGTCCCGTCCGGTGTTACTTCCAATAATCCCAAACGAAAATTATCAATAATTCCCTTGAACTTCGCCGCGCGATTGATTATAAGCTTTTCGGTTGTCCCAGAAGCCTGTTCCAATTCAGCAACTCGCTGACGTAAATATTTTATTTCCTCTTCTGTGGTCATGGGAATGCTAATTTAGACACAAACTGCTGATATAGGTACGCCAACTGCAAAATTTATTTCACGAAAAACCCCTTCTCAAGAAGGGGTTGTTTCATACCTAACTAACCTAAACTTATATTTCTGATGCTTTTTCCCAAGTCAACTGAAGGAAGAATTTCGCTCCGTCTGCTTGATGGATGTATTCGTCTTGTTGGAAAGCTTCTGCTACATTTAGAGTTGAAACACTCAATACGTTTCCAGATGCTGATTTCATTGTGAATGTGTACTCGTCCGCCTCAAGGATAATTCCAGGATACCACTGAAACATGTCATCACCAGCAGCCATTACATCAATTGCTGAAAACACTACTTCTCCACTTTTATCTGCAATTTCAATCTTCACACCTTGAAGGTTAGCATTTGCTCCTTCTGGTTGAAGCCAAACGAAGTTCAATTTAGCTACGTCTTCTCCCAAAACCGCTGTTGGAGCAGTCTCTTCATTGCTTTCTACTGTGGTAGTGTCGGCAATAGTTACTGGTGCTGTTGGCATGTAGAATTCTTTCTGACAAGAAACAAGGCTAAGAGAAAGAACTGCTGCGAAGATGGAGATTGTGATTGAGTTTTTCATAAGTCAAATAGGTTATGCTTCTTTTACCCCAATCGACCGAAAAAGGTTTCACTTTTCTCAAAAAAAATTAACTTTTTTTTATTTTGAAACAGAAAACGGTATCGGAATGAAGACTTCATCGCCTTCAAACCTCAGTAAATACTGGCCATTTGCCAAATTCGAAACATTGAAAGAATTTTGCTCGGTAAATAGATTTTCTTGCTGAACCACCCTTCCTGAAAGATCATAAACACGATAAGAAGTAGCAGAACGCGTTCCTAAAGTGAAATTCAAGACCCCTTCAGTTGGATTCGGATACAACTTTGGCTCTGCTGCTGCGGATTCATCTATACCAACACAGCAAACATAAATAACTTGGGTATCTCTGTTGGTACATCCGTTATCGTCTACATAGTTATAGGTAATCTGATAAAAGCCGGGGGCTACCAACTCGGGATAAAACAGGTTTCCACTTACTCCAAACCCTGTGTAATAACCTCCGGTTGGAATTCCGGTCATCTCTACTGGAGGATCTCCCGCCATAACAGTGTCCTGTGAAAGGAAGAGAACGGTTGGTTCAAACAACACGAAATAGTCAAATACTTCAGAGCTATTGGTACATCCGTTAGCGTCTGTGTAGGTATAATAAACCTGGTGTGCGCCGCCGCCAGCAATAGTCGGGTCAATGGTACTTCCAACAATTCCATCACCAACATAGGTTCCACCCAATGGCAAGCCAACTATTCCAACGGGATCTGCTGAAATACAAATGCTGTCCGTTGAAATACCCATTGCCACTTCAGGTAACTCAAAAACCTCAACGCTTAGTTGATTACTACTTCCTTCACATCCAAATTCATTGATTCCTGTGCATGAATAGTTTCCCGATTCATTCACGGTAATTGTTTCGGTTGTAGGGCCGCTGTTCCATTCATAGCCAATTCCACCCGACGCGGTAAGATTAACAGACACATCGCCACAAAAGGTCAATGGACCGTCAGCAGTAATGGTAATGGTTGGTTGAGGCAAAACAGTAAATGTGTAGTCCTCGGATCTTGTGCTACATCCGGGAGTTGTGGTTCCAACGACAAAAACGGTCATGGCTTCATCTACTTCTAGTGCCGCGGTTGTATCTCCTGTTGACCAAAGGAAATGATCTGCACCACCTGAACACAAGACAGCGGACTGACCTTCACAGAAAATAGTATCTCCCGTGATATGCACTGTCAAGTAGGGGTAATCACAATTTTTCAATTTTCCGAAAAAGGCTTCACCACCTCCGTTGTTTGTGGATTCGTATCCGCCAACCGCAAGATTCAAAGACGCTGAACTTCCAGCAAAAAACATTTCTTGATTGGCATTTATCACAAGGTCACTCACCGACTCGTCCGCACTTCCACCTAAATAAGAACTCCAATAGCGGACACCATCTATGGAATATCCAGCGAAGACAATATCATTCAGCCCGCCATTCGCGTTCTGAAAACCATTGTCGCCCAAATTTGAAGAGGTTGAATTTCCAGTAATGAAAACACTTCCTGCAGCGTCTGTTACAACACCCCAAAGCGATTCGTTTCCAGAACCACCGTAATAGGTCTTCCAATTCACACTTCCATCAATTGTATAAGAAGCTAAATAACCATCGAAACTTCCTCCACCATTAAACACTTGCGCAGCGCCTGGTGTTGAGATTCCGTTGATAGATCCTGATTTCCCCACTACATACAAACGATCTGCAGCGACATGAATCGCTTCCGCGCGATCTTCACTTGGTCCACCAATGTAAGATGCCCATTCAATGACATTGCCCGAATTAATTTTCGCGAAAAAACCATCATACGCACCGCCTCCGAACGTGTTCTGCGCGCCGCCAGTAGCCATGCCTGCAGAAGAACTTGTTGTTCCAGTAAAATATAAATTGAAGTCATTCGTCGCCACTAAGTCTCCTGCCAATTCAGCACCGCTTCCACCAAAATAAGTGTATCTCAAAAGGAATCCACCCGGGTCAATCGTGCCTAGATAAAAATCACTTGCGCCACCACCGAATGCAGCTTGCAATGGATCGAGCGTAATCAAGTCTGTTGAACTCGTTTCACCGATGAAATAAACTTCGCCTTGAAATCCTACAGACAATGCTGTTAACTGCTCGTCGCCGCTTCCGCCATAATAAGAGCACCATTCCAAGGTTCCGTCTGGAAACAACTTCAAAACAAATCCATCACGTGGGCCGCCGCCATATACAGTCTGCTGACTCGCTGAAGCAAATGCCGACATAGAACTCGTGCTTCCCGCAACGTAAATTCCACCGTAAGGATCAACAACAATGTCGTTACCAACATCATTTCCTGTTCTACCGTAATACGTTGCCCACAAGCGTTGATTCAAGGCGTTGAACTTCACAACATAAACGTCATTGCTTCCGCCCAACAATCCTTGATAACCCAAATAAGAAATCAGCGTCGTTGAATTCGTTGCTCCTGTTAAATAATAGTCTCCATTTGCATCGGTGAAAATTCCACGTGAATCGTCGAGCCCTGTTCCGCCATAATACGACGACCAAATAACTTCTGGATCCAGGATAAGTTCGCCGTTGGTGTTGGAAGGAATTTCAAATTGAATGGCATTTTCATTCAAAATAAAGTTTCCGTCAATTTCTTTTCCTTGGTTGAAATAAACTGGTTTTGCGTCACTCACTTGTCCCATTTCAGCTTTAATTAGAAAGCTGCCATTTGTGCATTTTTCCAATTCCTCTGCCCCTTCAACTTGCATTTTAATTTGCTTCGCTGCTGCTGCATTTTCGGCAATGAACTCATACTTCAATCCGCTTTCAGTGATATACATTCTCCAATCAACACCCGGGTAAACATTCGCAATAAACACCTCTTGGAATGCTCTCGCTTTAATCCATTCTCCATCTAAAATGTAATTTTCCGAATAAACAGATCGCAATGATTTTGAAACGGCACTCTCAGAAGCACCCTTCCAATTCACATCGACACGCTCAGCATGCACACCCTCGCCATCATAGCGCTTGAATTGGTAGGTTAATCCGTTCTTTCGAACAAACACATCCAAGTCGGAAGTCGCGTAAGTGTATAAAACCGACTGGTCCAACTGGCCTTTTTCATTTTTTACTTGCCCCTTGTTCTCAATGAAAAAAGTATCATTCGCCTTAGCGAAATTGCCAGAGAACAGCGCAATAGTTGCAGTAAGGAATAGCGTGTAGAGAAATTTCATGCTTGGAGTGTTTTGCTTATTACGCTAATGTAAGAATTTGGTTTCAGCAGAACCGAATGTTCATTCGAACCTTACAAACCATGCAGTGTTAAATCTACCTAAAGATACTCAACCGCTCTGCATCCAAGCGAATCATAATGAATAAGAGTATGGTAAACGCCATAAGCGAAGATCCGCCGTAACTGAAGAAGGGCAGAGGAATACCAATGATCGGCGCTAATCCGAGCACCATTCCAATATTAATTAGCAAGTGCATAAATATGATGGCCGCAACACAATAGCCATAAACACGAGAGAATTGTGAACGTTGACGTTCTGCCAAGGCCACAAGTCGATAGATGAGTGCGAAGAATAATAAAATGACTAGTACGCTTCCAACAAAGCCCCACTCTTCTGCGACTGCGCTGAAAATAAAATCGGTCCACTGCTCTGGAACGTAATTGTTCTGGGTCATTGGGCCTTGATGAAATCCTCTTCCCAAGAAACCTCCAGATCCAACTGTAATCTTCGCCATCTCTGAATTGTAGGTCGCATCTTCACGCTCTACAGGAAGTGAAAGCATTACATAGATTCTTTCCTTGTGGTGCTTTTCAAGCACGTTGTCTACAATGTAGTTAATGGAAAATGCGAGGCTAGAAGCCAACACCAAAGAAATAACTATCACTGAATAAAGCATTCTCCTTGATCGAGGAACAATAAAGTTTCGGACGAAAATAAAGGCTAGTATTGCCAGCCCAAGCAACGACAGGAGAAACGTCCAAATCGAACTTTGCTCTCCGAAATACGGATAAGTTGTGCGGCCTGCACCGATAACAATACTTAGCGTTCCAATGACAACGCTTGCGAATCCGGCTATCAAGACGTTTCCCGACATTCCTTCACGATACATTACCAAAATAAACGCAAGAAAAGTAAGCAACGAACCCACATCGGGTTGAAGAAGAATGAGCATCGCGGGTAAACCGATTATAGCAAATGCTTGAATCCGCGTTCGTAGATTTTTTAATTGTACCCCAGAACCTGAAATGAATTTCGAGAGAAACAATCCTACACCAATCTTAGAGAACTCACTGGGCTGTATTCCAAAATCACCTATTCCAAACCAAGCCTTCGCTCCATTTACTTCCTTCCCAATAACCAATACCAACATGAGTAAAAGCACGAAGAATAGATAGATGTATATCGCAAACTTGTTAAAGACCTCCGCGTCTAAGTACAGTATTACAACAATCAAAAACGCACACACACCAATCCAAACGAGTTGTTTTCCGTATTCTTCAGAAAATGTAAACGGACTTGGCATTAGCGGATTGAACGCCGCGCTGTATATCGTGAGCCATCCAAACAATACAAGCACTCCGTAGAGCGCAATTGTGCCCCAATCGAGTTGTAAGTTATGTTTGTTTGACGCTGCCATTAATTCAAAATTTTAGCGTTCATGATTAGCTCCTCTCTTCCTGTATTGGTGGTTCCTCCCTTCAAGTATTTTTCAATCATTAAACTTGAAATAGGCGCGGCCCAAGTTCCTCCGAAACCTGCGTATTCAACATAAACAGCTAAAGCGATTTTTGGATTTTCCTTAGGTGCGAAACAAACAAACACACTGTGGTCCTCGCGAGGCTCGTTCTGAACGGTTCCAGTCTTACCGCAAATGACAATGTCTGAAAGCTTTATGCTATTTGCTGTTCCGCCAGGACCAACAACTTTTTCCATTGCGTTAACCACCGTTTCGAAGTATTCCGGTTTAACACCTACATCAACGCGAGTAACATATTCCGTGCGCGCAGAACCCCCTCTTCCGATTTGCTTCACCGTATGCGGCGGAACATAGAACCCGCGGTTCGCTATGATGCACGCGAGATTACACATCTGAACTGGGTTAATCAGCAACTCACCTTCACCAATAGCAATTGAATATATAGTTGAGAAATTCCATCCGTTTACTCCGTACTTCTTGTTGTAATATTCAGTGCTAGGAACATTTCCTTTTTTCATATTCGGTAAGTCACTACCTAAGTTTGAGCCGAATCCCAATTTTCGAATTTGCTCGTTCCAAATTGAAAGTCCTATGGCAGCATCTTTCGCGCGATTGTTCGGATCTCTATTCGCTTCCACCACACGTTGTAAAACCCCTCTGAAATAAGGATTGCACGAATGAACAATCGCCATCTCCAAGTCGTCCATGCTGTGTGCGCCGTGACAACCGATTAGACTTCTGTTACATGCAATGCGCGTGTCTTTGGTAATTGATCCCAATTGCAACGCTGTTAGCGATTGCGCCAACTTGAAAATAGACCCTGGTCTGTACTGCGCTTGAGTAGCACGATTAAAAAGCGGTTTTAAAGGATCCTTCGCTAAAGCCGCAAAGTTTTGTCCGCGCGCTCTACCCACCAATAAATTCGGGTCGAAGGTGGGCGCAGAAACCAAGGCTAAAATTTCTCCAGTAGACGGTTCAATAGCGACAATACATCCGCGCTTGTTCTGCATTAGTTTTTCTCCGTACTTCTGCAACTCCGCGTCAATCGTGGCATACAAATCTACTCCTTCTTGCGCCGCGCTGTCTAACTGACCATTCGCTACGCTGTGCTCTACACCAAGGTTATCGCGATAAACATATTTTATTCCGCGCTTTCCGCGCAACTCTTTCTCGTATGATTTTTCAATTCCATTCAATCCAATGTAGTCACCTTTGCGGTAATCGGGATGTGACTTCAAAATATCTCCATTCACTTCACCAACATCACCAAGCACCAGCGCACCTAAATTTTCAGGATACGTCCGTAAGGTTCTTGCCTGAACAAAAAATCCTGGAAACTTATACAACCGCTCTGCAAAAATCGCATACTCTTCCGGAAGCATTTGCTTGATCACCGGAGAAGGTTTGTACTTAACGTTCGGATATGTGACAGACTTCTTTAAGATTTCTTTTAGTTCTTCATAGGGCAAATTCACCAACTTACAAAAATCCAACGTGTCGAAAGGCTGAAGATCTTTCGGCAAAACCATTAAGTCGTATACGGTCTGATTCGTTACTAAGACTTTTCCGTTGCGATCGAAGATGTTTCCTCTAGACGGGTAAACAACTACCTCACGCTCTGTTAATCGAGAGCCCTTATTTTTCCACTCACTGGTAGCAACCTGCAACGCAAAGAGACGCACTATGTATATCACACAGATGGTTCCAACAATAAACAAGAAAGTGTACCGGCGGTTGTCGTTGTTCAAGGTAATTAGCTGCTTTTCTTATTTGGCGAAATTAAGAGTTGCGCCAAAATCATCAGCAATAAAGTTGCAATAGAACTTAACAAAATATGAAACAACTGGAAGAAGAATTTATCCCAGCGTAAAAACTCGAAAAAGATTAACCACGTGTGATGAGCAAACGTCAATATCCCGGCGTATGTGGTATACCAAGCCAAGCCCATCTTATGAATGGTAGGCTTCAAATTCGAATCGTAACCCTCACGCGGGGCCAACATGTTTTGCACCAACGGTTGCAAGAATGCAAGAAGTACACATGCTGAAGTGTGCAGACCTGGAGGACCTGTGAACAAGTCCATAAGTATTCCTGTGAAAAATCCAATCAGCAACATCGCCCATCTCGGCGTGTCGAACGGAAACATCAGCAAACTAAAAATATAAATAAATGGAAGAACTAATCCGTCGAACAACTGAATTCTGCTCACCACCAAAGCTTGCAAAAGCACGAATAGAAATATGCGCAAATAGTTCATCATTCTTCTCCTCCGTCTGCAATGATTTGTTGTTGTTGAAGAGAATCAATCTCTATTTTCTGAAGATTCTTCACCACTTGTACCCAGGCCACCTTCCTGTAGTCAGTTGCCAATTTCACTTTTATCCGATGGAAGTTTTCTTCCGGTTTGTCTTCCAATGCTTCCACACTTCCTATTAGCATTCCCTCTGGGAAGTGACTTGAAAATCCTGTAGTTATTACCGTGTCGCCAACATTGATGTACACGTGTTTCGGAATTTCCTTCACGAATGCAAACAATGGATCTCCACCCGGCCATTCTAAAATTCCAAATTCTCCCGTTCCCTTCATCTTCACCGAGCCCTGGAATTTCGTGTGAAGAATAGGCATGACTATCGAATAATTCTTGCTCACACTGCTCACTATTCCGACAATGCTTCCATTCGCAATTACACCCATCTCAATGCCAATGCCTTCAGCATATCCCTTATTCAAGGTGAGGTAATTTCGTTTGCGACTAACGGTGGCGTTTACAACTTTAGCAGGTGTATATGTGAATTGCTGACGCACGCCTTGCGCTTTAAACGTAGCAGTATCAGAGGTGATATAATTTTCTGGAAGTAGGCTGCGCAATGCTGCGTTTTCAATTGCCAACTGATCATTGATTTCAGCAAGTCTTAAATAACTCGTGAACTCATCGCGCTTTTCATAAATGTACCCGGCGAAATCAGAACTGTGACGAATAAATTCTTTGCGATGAAAATTGTTTTCGGAAAACAAAACAATCAGTGAAAAAACTTGAAGCACTAGGAACAACAAAAGCACGTGAAATCGTTGCAATAATGCTAAAAGATTACCCATTCTGCTTTCGTGTTAACGAATTACTCGCGCATTAAGAATTGGAAACGGTTGATGTTCTTCAACGCAATACCTGTACCTCTTGCTACTGCACGTAACGGATCGTCTGCTACGTGAACAGGCAATTTCGTTTTACGATTAATACGAACATCTAATCCACGAAGCAATGCACCACCACCCGCTAGGTAAATACCTGTTTTGAAAATATCTGCAGATAATTCAGGAGGTGTATTTTCTAAACAACTCATGATTGCTTCTTCAATTTTTGAAATTGATTTGTTCAATGCGTGAGCAATCTCTTTGTAAGAAACCATGATTTCTTTCGGAACACCGGTTACCAAGTCACGACCGCGAACACTGTAGTCAGCCGGAGGATTCTCTAAATCGTCAATGGCAGCACCTACTTCAATTTTAATTTGCTCTGCTGTGCGCTCTCCAATTAAAATATTGTGATGACGACGCATGTAATCTTCGATGTCTTGAGTAAGTTCATCTCCAGCTACACGAATGTTTTTGTCTGTTACAATTCCACCCAATGCGATAACTGCAATTTCGGAAGTACCACCTCCGATATCGATAATCATATTACCCATTGGTTCTTCAACGTCTACACCAATACCAATTGCTGCAGCCATTGGCTCGTGAATCAAATAAACTTCTTTTGCTCCTGCATGTTCCGCAGAATCTTTTACCGCACGCTTTTCAACTTCAGTAATACCCGATGGAATACAAATTACCATTCTTAATGAAGGCTGAAACATTTTCCCGCCCTTGTTAATCATTTTGATTAACCCTTTGATCATATCCTCAGCAGCATGGAAATCGGCAATTACACCGTCTTTCAACGGACGAATTGTTTTAATGTTCTCGTGAGTTTTACCATGCATCTGTTGCGCTAAGCGTCCAACGGCAACAGTTCTACCTGAAACTCGGTCGCGAGCAATGATTGATGGTTCATCTACAACAACCTTATCGTTCATGATAATGATTGTGTTTGCCGTACCTAAGTCAATGGCAATTTCTTGTGTTAGGAAACTAAAAAGTCCCATGCTTGTCCTTCTTTAAAATCGGTTAATTGAAAACGCTTGGATAAGTTACAAAGATAAGCGCGCAACAAGCTTTCTAACGAATTGCGAAGAATTTTTTTGTGGCGTTTGTTTTGGGTTAAATTCGCAAAAAAATAACTATGTCATTCGAACTACCAAATTTACCTTACGCATACGACGCACTTGAGCCACACATCGATGCGCGTACCATGGAAATTCACCACAGCAAGCATCACGCTGCATACACTACAAACCTAAACAACGCTATTGCTGGAACCGATTTAGAAAATCTTTCTATCGAAGAAGTTATGGTGAAGGGTTTCGATAATGCTGCAGTTAGAAATAACGGCGGTGGATTCTACAATCACAACCTATTTTGGGAACTTCTTTCACCAAATGGTGGAAAAGTGACTCCAACCATGGAAGCCGCTATCAACGAGGCTTTCGGATCATTCGACGCATTCAAAGATTTATTCGTGAAAGCAGCAATGACACGCTTCGGTTCAGGTTGGGCTTGGTTGTGTGTGAAAGACGGAAAACTTGAAGTGTGCTCAACACCAAATCAAGACAATCCATTGATGCCAGGAGTTGGTTGCTCTGGATTTCCAATTTTAGGCTTAGACGTTTGGGAACATGCGTACTACCTGAACTATCAGAACAGACGTCCAGATTACATTCAAGCTTTTTTCAATGTAATTAATTGGGAAGTGGTTGAAGCTCGCTACAACAGCGCGAAGTAATTCTTCCATCTAGAATAATGAAGCCCTCGAGATTCTCGGGGGCTTATTCTTTTCTAGCTCTTAAGACAAAGTTTTGCCCCAAATAAACTCGACGCACTTGCTCGTCGGAAGCCAATTCCTCGGCACTTCCCGACTTCAAAATATTCCCGTCGTACAAGAGGTATGCGCGATCGGTAATTGTCAGCGTTTCTTGCACATTGTGGTCGGTAATCAAAATTCCAATGTTGCGTTCTTTCAGCTTCCAAACAATTCGCTGAATGTCCTCAACCGCAATGGGGTCAACGCCTGCAAAAGGTTCGTCTAACAAAATAAATTTCGGATCCGTGGCTAAGGCGCGTGCAATTTCAGTTCTTCTGCGCTCGCCTCCACTGAGGTGATGACCTATGTATTTTCTTCTTTCAGTCAATCCAAATTCTTCCAACAAAGCATCCAACTTCTCTGACTGCTCTTGCTTTGAAAGACCCGTCAATTCAAGCACTGCTTTAATGTTGTCTTCAACAGATAGTGAACGGAAAATAGAGGCTTCTTGCGGTAGATATCCCACACCCATTTTCGCGCGCTTGAACATGGGCATATGTGTAATCTCAGTATCATCGAGCAAAACCTTTCCTTGGTTAGGTTGAATTAAACCGGTCACCATGTAGAAACTTGTTGTTTTACCTGCTCCATTCGGACCAAGCAATCCAACGATTTCGCCTTGTTCAACATGAAACGAAACGTCTTTCACAACGGTTCGCTTTCCGTAAATCTTTTGAATGTTTTCAGCCCTTAACTGCATTGTGCGAAAATAGGCATCAAAGCGCTTCTATTTGCAACTGCCTGGGCAAAAGAGCAAAGGTCATGCGGTGGTGCTCACAGGCGCCGAATTCCGAAATGGCTGCGCGATGGGCCTTTGTAGGATATCCCATGTTTCTATCCCAAGCATAATAAGGAAATTTCTCGTGCAGCTTCAACATAAATTCATCGCGATGAGTCTTCGCTAAAACGGATGCAGCAGCAATGTTTAAAAAGCGTGCATCGCCTTTAATCATGCAGGTGTGCGCGTAACCCTCCAAAGCATAGAACCGATTTCCATCTACCAAGAGATGTGAAGGCCTTACCTTTAAATTCAATGTTGCGCGCTGCATAGCGGTAATAGATGCTCGAAGAATATTCAACTGATCAATTTCTTGCGGAGAAACAAACTGCACGTTCCAAGCAACCGCCTCTTGCTCAATAATCCCGCGCAATTCATCGCGATGCTTCTTACTCATTTGCTTCGAATCGTTCAGCCAAGGGTGCGAAAATCCTTCGGGAAGAATGACAGCAGCCGCAACGACGGGGCCTGCTAAACAGCCTCTTCCGGCTTCATCTAAGCCCGCTTCATTGCTATCAGTGTGGAAGGGTAACATCGTATTCAAAAATAAAAAAGGGTCGGCCGAAGCCAACCCTTTTCAAAAAGTATTTAGCGATTAATTATCTGCTAGCGTGAATTTAATCGGAATAGTCAAGAATACACGTTGCGAAACCCCGTTTTGTTTTCCCGGGTTGAACTTGCCTAATTTCTTACAAGCTGCTAACGCTTCTCTGTCCAATCCTTTTCCTCCTTCAACACCACGTGTTACGGTGAAGTTCGAAGGCGTTCCGTCTTTTTCAACAACGAAGTTTACGAATACAGTTCCTTCAATGTTCTGAGACTTCTCTTGCTCTGGGTAAGAGATGTTGTTGTACAAAAACTCATACAACGCTTTCTCTCCACCTGGGTAAGCAGGCATCTCTTGAACGAATGTCAAAGGCGCATCTACCTTGTCGTTTTTGTTGTCGACAGGCGTATAAACTGCGATTGCATCTGATGGCCCCATTGGTCCGTCTTCTCCCTCCGTTGTTTCGTCGGCAATCTTTTCATCCTTCAATTTATCTTGAGAAGGTGGAGGTGTCTCTACGTTCTCTTCAATAACAATCGAAGTAAATTGAATTTGACGCACACTCGGTGGGGGCGGTGGGGGCGGTGGTGGGGGCGGTGGCGGCGGGG
>Ga0315902_10009442_pt1 | contig 13053 bp, 11 predicted proteins | sample LakEriMetagenome_9_FD_203523 | JGI IMG/M metagenome (GOLD analysis project Ga0315902, IMG submission 203523) | Freshwater fungal communities from buoy surface, Lake Erie, Ohio, United States - Buoy 12 MA117 | ecosystem: Environmental > Aquatic > Freshwater > Lake > Lake biofilm | place: USA... | reverse complement strand
CACCAGCGGCGCCACCGGGAACTTGTACTGCCGCAGCACGAAGCCCAGCACGCCGAAGCCCAGCATGGTCCAGACGTCGAACATGCGCTGCGCCAGCGCATAAGTGCCCACGACGCACAGCACGAAGATCAGGGGCACGATGATGGTGGTGGGTACTTTCAGTACCTGCACCAGCAGTTTCGTCAGCACGAGCCCGTAGATGAGGATGCCGATGGTGGCAAGCAGCATCATGGCCACCACGTCGTGCACGAACTGCGGTGACTCGACCATGATCATCGGCCCGGGCTTGACGCCGTGGATCAGCATGGCCGCCATCAGCACCGCCGCCGGTGCCGAACCGGGAATCTGCAGGGTGAGCACCGGGATGATGGCGCCGGGCACGCAGGCGTTGTCGCCCGTCTCCGCCGCCATCAGGCCTTCAACCGAACCCTTGCCGAACTTCGCCTTCTCCTTGCTCGCGCGCTTGGCCGCGGCGTAGGACGACCAGGCCGCCACGTCTTCGCCCACGCCAGGCACGATGCCCACGAAGGTGCCGATCACGCCCGAGCGGATGATCGTGCGCCAGTACTGCAGCACGTCACGGATCTTGGGGATGACGGTATCGAAGGGGTTGATCTTCGGCACCGGCCGCTTTTCCTGCATGGCCACCAGGATCTCGGCGAAGCCGAAGGCACCCACCAGGGCCGGCACGAGCGACAAGCCGCCGGCCAGGTCACGGCTGTCGAAGCTGAAGCGCTCGTAGGCGTGGATGCCGTCCTGGCCGATGGTGGCGATGAACAGCCCGGCAATGCCGGTGATCCAGCCCTTGAGCGCGTCACCCCCGGTGAGCGTGGCCGAGATGATCACGCCGAAGATCGCGAGCCAGAAGAATTCATACGCCCCGAACTTCAGCGCCAGATCGCCCAGCAGCGGGGTGAACAGGGCCAGGAAGAACATGCCGATCAGCGTGCCCATGACCGAGCCCGTGGTGGCGATGCCCATGGCGCGGCCGGCCTGGCCCTGGCGTGCCAGGGCGTAGCCGTCCAGGCAACTCGCTGCCGAAGCGGGCGTGCCGGGAATGTTGAGCAGGATGGCGCTGCGGCTGCCGCCGTAGATGGCGCCCACATAGGTGCAGATGAGGATCAGCAGCGCCTGCGAAGCGGGCAGCTTGATGGTCAGCGTGGTCATCAGCGCCACGCCCATGGTCGCCGTCAGCCCGGGCAGGGCGCCGATGATCACGCCCACCAGTGACGCGGCCAGGGCGAAGAAGATGGACTGCGGCGTCATGAACGACGCCAGCGAGTGCCCGAAGGCGATGAGACCGTCGAACATCAGGGCAGCCTGACCAGGAAAATGTGCTGGAACGACAGCGTGACGATGGCGCTCCAGACGGCCCCGTAAATGGCGGCACGCACCCACTGTGCAGCAGGGCTACGCCCGAGACGGGCTTGGCGTTCTCGGTCCAGCAGGCCCACGAAGACCGTGATGAAGGCGAAGGTGGCCAGCCAGAACGGTAGGCCGGTGCCGATGAGCGCCAGGGCATAGAACAGCGTCAGGCCGAAGACCGCCGCCATGTGACGCAGCGCCTGAGTGTCGGCTGTGGGGGCGGCTGGCGTGCCCTCGGCCAGCGCAGAGGCCGGCCGCAGCGCCCCGCGCCGCACCGAGCGCCCTGCCAGCGCCAGGCCCAGCAGCACGATCAACGCGCCCAGCAGGCCCGGCACCAGGCCGGGCGCTTCATAGGGGTTGATGCTCAGCCGTTCCAGCCGGTCCATGCGCCAGGCGCCGATGGCCACCGCGGCGCCAAAGGTGATCCACAGCGCGGACGCGACGAGATCGGCGCGGGCCGAGGGTTCATCACCCTCGGCGGCCGTGGAAGGTGTGGTGTCCATCGAATCAGCAAATGCCGGATGCTTCGCTCAGGGCTTGGGAATGCCCACCGTGTCCGGTGCCACCTTGGTCTTGCCACCGGTGTGCAGCAGCCAGGCGTTGGCCTGCACCGCCGGGAAGGCTGCCGTCTGCGCTGCCTCGCCCGCGGCTGGGGCAAACAGGGCGCCCCGGTTGGCGGCGTACTTCTTCAGCGCCTCGTTGTTCACGATGTGCTCGGCCCAGGCCTTTTCCAGGGTGGCGATCACTTCCGCCGGCACGCCCTTGGGAATGAAGATGCCGAAGTAGTTGGGCGGCGCCTTGAAGCCGGCAATGGTCCGGCTGATGGGCTCGATGACCCCAAAGCCTTCGATCTCCAGCGGGCGGTCGCTCACGGTGGCCAGGGGGCGGATGCGCTTGCCGCGGATCATCTCGGCCTGCTCCACCGCGAGCTGGGTGGTCACCTCGGTCTCGCCCGAGACGGTGGCCACCACGGCCGGGTTGCCGCCGTCATAGGTGACGTGGCGGTACTTGACGCCCGTGGCGCGCGAGATGGCTTCCATCGCGTTGTGGCCGCCGGAGGTGACGCCGGCGGTGGCCACCTTGATGTCGGGCTTGGCCTTCATGGCCTCGATCAACTGCCCCACGTTCTGCCAGGGGGTTGAAGGGTTGACGCCCACTACCGCGATGTTGGCCACGTTCAGGAACAGGTGCCAGTCCTTGATGCCGGCGTTGAGCATGCCCAGCGACTGGTAGGTGCCCAGGTCTTGCGCGGCACCTGCCGTCCAGGTGTAGCCGTCGCGCGGGGCTTCCCAGGCGTTCTTGCTGCCGATGGAGCCGGCCGCGCCGGGCTGGTTGACCACCACGATCTTCTGGCCCAGCACTTTCTCCAGCTCGGCCGCGGTCACGCGGGTGACCTGGTCCGTGGAGCCGCCAGCGGCCCAGGGCACGATCAGGTTGATGGGCTTGTTGGGCTTCCACTGCTGCGCGTGTGCGCCAGTGCTCAGGGCGCACACGGCGGCGGCGGCCAGGGCGGTAGTGAGAAGTCTGCGCTTGTGCATGAGGTGTCTCCTGTGGGTGTGGTGGGGGGAACGTGGGATCAGGCGGCGAGCCAGCGTGCGCGATGCTCGCTCACGAAGGCGTCGTCGTTCAAGTCGAGGTGGTCCCGGTAGACGCGGTCGATCTCCTGTGCCTGGCCGGGGCTCAGGCCTTCGGCTGGGTCCAGGCACCAGGTGCCTTCCAGCAGCCCCTGACGGCGCAGCACTTCGTGGCAGCCGGCGATGCAGCCGGCAAAGCCGTGGGCCACGTCGAAGAAGGCCGCGTTGCAGTCGGTCACGCGGGCATCCAGCGCCAGCAGGTCGGCATCCACGCTGCTCTGGGCCGTGGCGGCGTGGCAGCGCGCCAGCAAGGCTGCCGCGCGCTGCGTCCACACGCTCCAGTGGCCGAGCAGGCCACCGGCGAAGCGCAGGCGCACGGTCTGGCTGTCGCGGGGCACGTCAAAGGGCGTCAGCAGGTCCAGCACGATGTGGTCGTCGTTGCCGGTGTACAGCGCAATGCGCTCCTCGGCGCGCGCGGCCACCACGCCGCGCAGCACGTCCAGGGTGCGGTAGCGGTGGAAGGGGGCGATCTTGATGGCCACCACCTGGGGCAGGCGGGCGAAGGCCTCCCAGAAGGTGGCGGGCAGCTCCACGCCGCCCACGGCCGGCTGCAGATAGAAGCCCACCAGGGCGATCTCCTGCGCCACCGCCTCGCAGTGCGCCAGGATCTCATCCACACCTCGCCCGCGCATCGCCGCCAGGCTCAGCAGACCGGCGTGGTAACCCAGTTCGCGCGCGGTGGATGCCTCGCGCCGCGCCTGCTCGGTACCACCCGCCAGCCCGGCGATCATCACCAGCGGGCGCCGGCCGCCCAGCGGCTCCCAGGTCTGCGCGGTGTCCATCGCCAACTTCAGCACGGGCGCGTACAGGCCGTGCTCGCGGATCGCGAACTGCGTGGTGTGCACGCCCACGGCCAGGCCACCGGCGCCGGCGTCCAGGTAGTAGCGCGACAAGGCGCGCTGGCGGCGTTCGTCCAGGCGGCGCTGCGCGTCCAATGCCAGCGGGTGGGCGGGGATGACGGCGCCGCGGTGCAGCAGTTGGCGCACCGCCGCCGGGATGCGCTCGACCACCGGGTGCAGACGAGCTTGAGGGGCCGCAGCGGCCTCAGCAGCCTCAATAGTGGCCATCGCGCACCTCGAAATGCGTGGGCTTGCCCAGCGAGCGTCCGCCCCGCAGGGCCCAGGCGGCCGTCCAGTCCAGCAGCGTTTCCAGCCCCACGGCGGGCGGGCCCCAGAGCGCCTCGGCCTGGGCGCAGTCCACAAGCCAGGCCGTGGGCGCTTCCTGGCCATCGAAGCGCACTTCGCGCTGCAGGCGCTGGCCCAGACCGAGCGCAGCGGCGCGGATGGACACCACCGGCCCGCTGAGGTTCAGCGGCCTGGACGGCGCTTCGCAGGCCTGCAGCGAGCGCAGCGCGCGCTCGTTGGCATCGCCCTGCCAGATCAGGTTGGCGTGGCCCATGGCCAGCGGCACCGGCTCGCCGGCCAGGATGCGCCCGGCCAGGTCGTGCAGCACGCCATAGCGCATGTCGATGGCGTAGGACAGGCGGAGCCGCACCCCTGGGGTACCCAGGGCGTGCGAGAAGTGCTCGAACATCCGCTCGCGCGCCACGCAGGAGTTGGCGTACTCGCCCGGCGGCGTGAGCGGCGCGTCCTCGGCGGCGCCGGGGCCGTCCACGGGCACAAAAGGGTAGACGCAAGCGGTGGAGAACACCACCAGGCGGGAACGCGCATAGCGCTGGTCTACCAGGGCTGGCACGTGCGCATTCATGGCCCAGGTCAGCCATTCGCTGCCCTGGCTGCCGAACTTGCGCCCGGCCATGAAGATGACGTTGGGCACCTCGGGCAGGGTGGCCAGGCTTTCAGCCGACAGCAGGTCGGCTTGCAGGCACTCGATGCCCTGGGCCTGCAGCTTGTCCCGCAACCCGGGCTCGGAAAACCGCGCCACGCCGATGACGCGCTTGTGCGGCGCCGCGCGCTGGGCCATGCGGGCCAGTGTGGGGCCCATCTTGCCGCCCACGCCTAGCACCAGGATGTCGCCGTCCAGGGCGGCCAGGTCCTGCACCAACGCGGGTGAGGGCCGGGTCATCACCTCCTCGAGGTGCGCTTCGTCGTCGAAGGCAGCGGGCAGCGGGGTTTCGTTCGGTCTCTCGCTCATGCCAGCCTTGCCGCCTTCGTCACCAGGGTGAGTTGTGCCATCTGCGGCGACTTCTTGTAGTGCGCATCCAGCGGGTAGCAGCCCGAGACCATGCCGTTGCGCGGCGCGGTGGTGCAGTCGCTGAACGTGCGGCACAGGCGCTTGCGTTGCATCGGGCGGCCCGCCAGCAGGTCGGCGGGCAGGTCGGAGTAGGACAGCATCAGCCGGCCCAGGCCCACGAAGTCGGTCCAGCCCTCGCGCACCACGGCCTGCGCCACCTGCGGCAGGAATTCCTGCAGGTAGGTGTAGCCGCTGCCTGCGAAGAGCAGGTCCGGGAAGCGCCGCTTGAGGTCACGCACGGCGGCCAGGTGCCGCATCACGCCCACCAGGGGGTCTTCCGGCGGCTGGTAGCCGTCGGACGGCGGGTACAACGCCGGGCGGGTGAGGTGCGGGTTGTAGTACGGGCTGCCCAGCGTGATGTTGAAGAGGCGGATGCCCAGGCTTTGCGCCACGTCGATGAAGCCCATGGCCTCTTCCAGCCCGGACTGGGTGGGGTCCTGCTCGTCGGGGCCGAAGCCGTAGCGGTAGGGCAGGGCGCCGCCGAAGTCCACCGGTACGCCCGGGCCCAGCATTTCGGCGGTGGAGCGCGCCGGGTCGGGGCGGTAGGGTAGGAAGTCGAAGGCCGACAGCCGCACTCCCATCTCCAGGCCTGGCGCCTCGGCCCGGATGCCGGCCACCAGCTCGCGCAGGAAGCGGGTGCGGTTCTCCAACGAGCCACCGAAGTCGCCCGGCCGTGTCTTGGCGGCCAGGAACTCGTGGCCCAGGTAGCCGTGGCAGTGCTTGAGGTCGACGAAGTCGAAGCCGATGTCGCGGGCGCGCTTGGCGGCCACGACAAAGTCGTCGATCAGGGCGCTGATGTCGCCGTCTTCCATCACGCGGATGCGCTCGGCCGGCCCGAAGCGCCCGTCCAGCAGCGGGTGGCGGAACAGCACCTGCGGCTCCATGCGGGCCGGGTCGTTGGGCTTGCAGAAACGCCCGGAATGCGTGAGCTGCAGGCCGATCACCAGGCCGGCCTCGCTGCCCATGGCCTGGCGGTGTTCGGCGATGAGGGCTTCGCGCAGCCGGGCGATGTCGCCTTGCGTGTGTTCGTTGATGACGAGCTGCTGCGGGTTGGCACGGCCGTCATGCCGCACGGCCACCGCCTCGCCACCCCACACCAGCTTCGCGCCCGAGGCACCGAAGTGGCGCCAGCGTCGCAGCGTGTTCTCCGACGGCCGGCCATCGGCCTGCCCGTCCCAGCCCTCCATGGGCTGTACGCACCAACGGTTGCCGATCGTCCAGCCGTGTACCTGCAGCGTCTGCGCCAGGGGCGAGGCCGCACCCAGCGCCACCTCGTCGTCGCAGGGCATGTCCAGCCCCAGGCGCTGCAGGTTTTCGCGGAATCCTGCAGCGCTTTCCAGCCCCTTGACCTTGACGAAGTCGCCGAACTTCATGCGTTCGGCGCCGACTGGGCGGCAGGAAGCTGGTGGGTCATCCGAAGAAGCGGTTGGGTTGGTGGAAGATGCCCAGCACCAGCGCGCCGTCCGGCGCATGAGCGGCGTGGCGGCTTCCGGCCGGTCGCCAGACAAACTGGCCCGCGCTGACCTCGCCCTCGTGGTCCACCAGTCGGCCCTCGATCACCCAGCTCTGTTCCAGCCCCACGTGCTCATGGTCGGGCAGCACGGCGCCGGGGTCCATGCGGGTGAGCACGGTCTGCAGCCCGGTGTCGGGGTCATGCACCAGGACTTTCATGCTCACGCCGGGGAAGGGTGTGGGCGTCCAGGGCAGTTCCTCGCAATTCACGTAGCGCGAGGACAGCGCCGCCAATCCGGCATGCCGGTGCTCGAGGCCAGGGGTGTGCAGGCTCAAAGGTCTCCTCCGGAATCGTCGCGCCGGTCGCGCGGCGTCTTTCTGGGCATTGAAAGACCATGATAGCGGTGTGTCGCACCCGCACAAACCCTGATGCGCCCTCCTCGATGTCACGGCCCGAGCGACCGCCGGTGTATGGTGCGCCCTCCCTCCGCGCCCCTCCTGTCATGATCACTTTTGCCGCCATCGGCCTGGACCATCGCCACATCTACCACCTGATCGGTGAACTGCTGGCCGCCGGGGCACGCTGCGCCGGCTACTGGACGGGTACCAGCGACCCCAAGGTGCTGGAGGGTGTGCGCGAGCGCTTTCCGCAACTGCGCGCCGTGGACGACCGCGACGCCCTGCTGGACGACCCCTCGGTGGACCTGATCGTCAGTGCGGCCGTGCCCGCACAGCGAGCGGCGCTGGCCGTGCAGGCCCTGCGCCGGGGCAAGGACGTGCTGGTGGACAAGCCCGGCGTCACCACCTTCGAGCAACTGGCGCAGGTGCAGCAGGCGGTGGCCGAGACCGGACGACTCTTCTCCATCTGCTTTTCCGAGCGGCACGTTGTGCCGGCGGTGGAGGTGGCGCGGCGCCTGGTGGCCGACGGCGCCATTGGCGAGGTGGTGCAGACCCTGGGCCTGGGCCCGCACCGCCTGAACCGCGCCATCCGCCCGGGCTGGTTCTTCGACCGTCAGCACTTCGGCGGCATCCTGGTGGACATCGCCTCGCACCAGATCGACCAGTTTCTGGTCTTCACGGGCGCGCAGGAAGCACAGGTGGTGCACGCTGCGGTGGGCCATCACGGCACGCAGACTGAAGGCGACTTCCAGGACTTCGGCGAGATCGTGCTGTGCAGCCGGCCGGGACAACGCCGCGGCTACGTGCGTGTGGACTGGTTCACACCCGACGGGCTGCCCACCTGGGGCGACGGTCGGCTGTTCATCCTGGGCACCACCGGCTCCATCGAGATCCGCAAGTACCTGGACATCGAAGGTCGCCCCGGCACCAACCACCTCTTCCTTGCCGACCGCCACGGCACCCGCCACATCGACTGCAGCGCCGAACCTTTGGGGTTCTTCCGCGCCTTCCTGAACGACGTTCGCGAACGCACCGAGACCGCGATGACCCAGGCGCATGTGTTCACGGTGTGCCGGCTGGCGCTGGAAGCCGACGCCCTGGCCACATCGGGAGCCCCCGCATGACGCGCATCGGCATCGCCCTCGTCGGCCTGGGGCCCGGCTCGCAGCCGCACCTCAAGAGCCTGGCCGATCTGCAGCACCGCGCCGAGCTGCGCCACGCTGTGTGCCGGCGCCCTGCGCAGGCCGATCTCGGGCCTTTCGCCGGTCGCGTGGCCGCCACGGCCGACCTCGACGCCGTGCTGGCCGACCCGCTGGTGCAGGCGGTCATCGTCGCCACCCCGGCCGGCACCCACCTGGACATCGCCTCGCGCTGCCTGGCCGCGGGCAAGCACACGCTGGTGGAAAAGCCGCTGGAGACCTCGCTGGCGCGCGCGCAGGCCCTGGTGGAGCGCTCCCGCGCCAGTGGGCTGCGTTTCGGCGTGGTGCTGCAGCACCGCTTCCGCCCAGGCTCGATCCGCTTGCGCGCCCTGCTGGCCGAAGAGGCCTTGGGCCCGGTGCAGTTCGCCAGCGTGCGCGTGCCCTGGTGGCGCCCGCAGGCCGGCTACTACGACCAACCCGGCCGCGGCACACGCGAGCGTGACGGCGGCGGCGTGCTGCTGACGCAGGCCATCCACGCGCTGGACCTGTTCCGCAGCCTGGTGGGCGTGAGCGCGGTGCAGGCCGCGCAGGCCACCACCACGGCCGTGCACCGCATGGAGACCGAGGACTACGCCGCCGCGCTGCTGCGCCTGGGCCACGGCGCCCCGGGCCTGCTCATGGCGACCACGGCGCTGTACCCCGGCTCACCCGAGGTGCTGGAGATCGCCGGCACCCTGGGCGCGGCCAGCCTGGCCGCCGGGCACCTGCAGGTGCGCTGGCACGACGGCCGCGAAGAGACGGTGGAAGCCGAAGGCCCGGGCGGCAGCGGCGCGGCCATCATGGACTTCCCGCACGACGCGCACCGCGCCCTCATCGCCGACTTTCTCGACGCCATCGCCCAGCGCCGCGACCCGCTGGTCACGGGCGAGGAGGCCCTGGCCACGCACCGCCTCATCGAGCAGGTGCTGGGGGTGGCGACGTGACCTCCGCCGAACTCGCCGCCCTGCTGTTGTTCTCCACGGCCATGGCCTTCACGCCGGGGCCCAACACCACCTTGTCGGCGGCATTGGCCGCCAACGGGGGCCTCAAGCGCGCCATGACCTTCGTCCTGGCCGTGCCCTTCGGCTGGGGCCTATTGCTGCTGGCCTGTGCGGGAGGGCTGGGCGCGGTGATCCAGGCCGCGCCCGTGCTGCGCGGCGGCATCAAGGCCCTGGGTCTGGCCTACATGCTCTGGCTGGCCTGGAAGCTCGCCCACACCACGCGCATGGCCGAGGCCGATGGCGGCCTGCGCGTAGGCTTCCTGCAAGGCGTGATGCTGCAGTTCGTCAACATCAAGGCCTGGATGAACGCGCTGATGATCAGCGCCGGCTGGATCACCGTGGCCGAACCCATGGCCCCGCGCCTGGCAATCGTGCTGCCGCTGATGATGGCCTACGGCCTGGCCAGCAATTTCACCTACGCCCTCATCGGCTCGGCCCTGCGCAGCTGGCTCGCGACCGGCCAGCGCCTGGCCCGGTTCAACCGCACCCTGGCCGCCGTGCTGGTGGCCACGGCGGGGTGGATGGCGGTGCTGTGAGTGACAGGATCCACGAATGACCGCTGCCCCGTCTGCTGCTCCCCCCACCCCCGCCCAGGTTCGCCGCGGCCTGCTGCTGGGGCTGCTGGGCGTGGTGATCTTCGCCATGACCTTTCCCATGACCCGCTTGGCCGTGGGCGATGTCTCGGCGCCGCAGATGTCGCCGGAGTTCGTCACCGCCGCACGCGCGGCGCTGGCAGGCCTGCTGAGCATCGGATACCTGCGCTGGGTGGGTGCGCCGGTGCCGGATCGGCGGCACTGGCGGCCGCTGGCGGTGTGCGCGCTGGGCACGGTGGTGGGCTTTCCGCTGTGCATCGGTCTGGCGCTGCGCGAGGTGGAGTCCATGCACGCGGCGGTGGTCAGTGGCATCACCCCGTTGGGCACGGCCGTGGTGGGCGCCCTGACGCTGCGTCAGCGGCCCTCGGCCGGCTTCTGGGCCTGCGCGGTGGCCGGGTGCGCGCTGGTGATGACCTTCGCCGCCTGGAAGGGCGGTGGCCGTCTCGTGGCGGCGGATGGCTGGCTGCTGCTGGCCGTGCTGTCCACCTCCATCGCCTATGTGGCCGGGGCGCGGGTGTCGGGCGCCATCCCGGCGCAGCAGGTCATCTGCTGGGTGGTGGTGGGCTCGCTGCCCTTCACCCTGCCGGCCACGCTGTGGTGGTGGCCCACAGGCACCACGCCCAGCATCGCGGCCTGGGGCGGGCTGCTGTACGTGGGCCTGTTCTCCATGTGGCTGGGCTTCTTCGCCTGGTACGGCGGGCTGGCGACGGGGGGCCTGGTACGCGTGAGCCAGGTGCAGCTGATCCAGCCCTTCCTGGCACTGCTGTTCGGCGTGCCGGTGCTGGGCGAGCAGCTTGACCCGGTGACCGTGGGCTTCTCGCTGGCCGTGATCGCGGTGGTGTTCGTCAGCCGGCGCATGGCGGTGGGGCAGCCAGCCGGGCGTTGAGGGCCCTTCAGGTCCTGCGTGGCGAAGGACGCGAGGGCGCCACGGCGTCGGCGGTGCGGTCGTCTGCAGGTTTCATCGGCACACTCGCCAGGCGCGATCTCAACGCCTCCTCCAGCCGATTCCAGACGTAGCGCATGCAGGCCGAGCGCCGCAGTTCGGGATGTGCGCACAGCCACACCTCCTGGGGCTGCCCGAAGCGGTCGGCCAGGATGCGCTGCAGCCCGGGCCGTTCTGCCGCCACGTCCACCAGGTACACGCCCACGCCAAGGCCACTCTCCACGGCGGCCTGGCGCGCCAGGAAGGCATCGGTGCGCAGACGGAAGCGGATTGGGCGCGTGGGTGGCGAGCCCTTGATCAGTGGCCCCAGCGACCACACCTCACGGTCAAAGCCCGCGACGAAGGCGTCTTCGGGCAGGGTGTAGTCGGTCGGCATGCCGTGGCGCTCGATAAATGCGGTGTGGGCGAACAGGCCGACCTCTGTCGTTCCTACGTGCACGGCGATCACGTCGTCCTGGTCGGGCCGGAAGAAGCGCACGGCGATGTCCGCGTCGCGCCGCAGCAGGTTGTCCGCGCGGTTGGAGACGGACAGTTCGATCTCCAGGCCCGGCTGCTCGGCCAGCCACTGCGCAGCCAGCGGGGCCACGAGGTGGGTGGCATAGACCTCGGACACCGCCAGGCGTACGGTGCCCGCCACCTGGGCGCCGGCCTCGGCGAACAGCCGCCCGGCCTCCAAGGCGGCTGTCTTCATGGGGGCCACGCTCGCGTACAGCGCCTGCGCCCGCTCGGTGGGCTTGAGCCGTCCGGGCAGGCGCACGAACAGGATCTCGCCCAGGGCCCCTTCCAACTCGCGCAGGTGCCGGCCCACGCTGGGTTGCGTGGTGCCCAGGCGCCGCGCTGCTTCGGTCAGCGTGCCGGTCTCGTGCACGGCGATGAAGGAGCGCAGCAGGTTCCAGTCCTGCAGGTTCGGCCCGGCGGGGCGGGCGACCCCAGGCGTCAGGTCGGATTCGGGGCGTGCAGGGCGGGGCATCGCCGCAGTCTCGCTCAGATGCCGGGCGCCCCCGCCCGTTACCCATGGCGGTCTTGGGGCCGCCGGGTTCAAGCGCGGATGAGGGTGGCGAGATCGCGCCGCGGCGAAGGGCTGTCAGGCGCCGCTGCCACGCCCACACGCGACAGCATCTGCAGCGTGGAGCTGCGGGGGTCCAGGCCCACCGCACGGTGGATCGCCGCGTAAGGGCCGCGCATTTCCGGGAACTCCTGCAGCGCCTGCGACAGCGGGTGCATGTCCACGCCTGCGGCCGTGGCCTGCAGGTGCATGCGCACGTAGGCGCGCCCGCTGGCGATCTGCGTCGCTCGCTCGTTGCCTGAAGAGCCGAGCCACAGGTAGCCGCTGCCGGTCTCGAAGGGCGCCCAGCGGTCCATGATGCGTTGCAGGGAACTCTTGCCGCGTTGCGGCACTTCCATGGGGTCGAACAAACCGACGGCGTGAAGCGCGCGGACCATGGGGCTGTTCAGGCTGATGCCGTCACGGTGCGTGGCGATGGCCTCGGGCCCGATGCGCATGAGGCGCGCCGATTCCAGCCAGGTGGCCGGGGTCACGGCCTCGATCTCATAGGCTTCGCGGGTGATGCGGCGGATCGGCGCCATGGCCGCGTCCCCACTGATGACGCCGGCCTGAATGCCGAACGTGCCGAACGCGCGGGCGGTGGTCTGCCAGGCCGCGGCCAGGCCTTCGGGCAGCGCGCGTGCGTTGTCGTAGGCGCCCTTGTTCGTGTGACGCCGCACGATCTGCGGGTACAGCGGGTCTGCGCTGGCGCTGCCGGGAGCGCCCAGTGCCAAGGTGGCCACCCGCGTGCCCTGGGGCAGGACCGTGGCCGCTGGGGCGCCATCCGGCAGCAGGCGTACCTGTACGGCCACACCGCGCTGCGCCGCAGCGATCACCGCCAGCTCGATGAAGGTCCCGCAGCCGATGAGAATCTGCCGGCCAAAGGGGTCGGTCTCGGGCAGCAAGCGCTCGCCGTCGCAGATGAGGTGGATCAGCCCGGGTTCGCGCAGGTCGGCAATCCACGGCTGGCGGTTGTGCGGGTTGGGCGCCAGCAGGGCATGCGCCAGCATGAAGCGGCGTATGTCGGCCTGCGCTTCGGGGGTGCGCCAGGGCTGTGTAGCCACCTCCGGCATCGAGGAGGCGCAGCCCACGCTGGTGCCGCCCGCGGCCAGCACCACACCGCCGCCAGCCAGGCGGATGAAGCCGCGGCGGGAGAGGGTGGCTGCCTTGTCGCGGTCGGCGGCTTCCGCGTCAGCCTTGTGCGTGGCGGTTGCGGACGTCTCCATTGGCGGCTTGGAGGAGGGGTGAGT
>Ga0315902_10009441_pt1 | contig 13054 bp, 10 predicted proteins | sample LakEriMetagenome_9_FD_203523 | JGI IMG/M metagenome (GOLD analysis project Ga0315902, IMG submission 203523) | Freshwater fungal communities from buoy surface, Lake Erie, Ohio, United States - Buoy 12 MA117 | ecosystem: Environmental > Aquatic > Freshwater > Lake > Lake biofilm | place: USA... | reverse complement strand
GTGGTTGAGCACGCGGAGGCCGGGGGCGAATTTTTTCGCCTCCTCGATCCAGTTGAAGACGAGGCTCTTCGGCACCACGATGAGCGACGGCCGGTGCGGGACCCCGCCGGCCTGCGCGAGCGTCTGCCGCCGCACGAGCATGGCGAGCACCTGGATCGTCTTGCCGAGGCCCATGTCGTCGGCCAGGCAGCCCCCGAGCCCCGTCCGCTCGAGAAATGCGAGCCACCCGAGCCCCTCCCGTTGATAGTGCCTGAGCGTGCCGGTGAAGCCTGCCGGTTCGGGCTCCGCTTCGGGCCGCTCTCCGCGGGCGAGTTCCTCGCGGATCGCCTCGAAGGCATCGTCGACCCGCGATCGCGGCTGGCCGGCGAGCAGGGCGTCGAGCAGCGCCACCTGGATGCGGCCATACCGCAGGCGGCCGTCGTGCTTCTGCGCCAGGGCCATCATCGGCTCGAAGCTGGCCGCGAAATCATCGGGGAGAATGCCGATCGAGCCGTCGGGCAGGGAGACCGAACGTTCTCCCTTGGCGATGGCCTCGAGCAACGCGGGCATCTCCGCCGCGACACCGCCGAAGTCCACGGTGCCCGACAGTTCGAACCAGTCGATGCCGCTCGTCACGTTCCATGACACGCTGCCGGCAGGGCGGTAGCGGCGGCCGGATACCTCGACGGCCCAGCCCTCGGCCGCGAGTTGCGCCACGGAGGCATCGAGCCGGGCCCGGGGAATCTCCACGTGGTGCGCGGGGGCGTCGGCCTCGTCGTCGCCGCGCCGCGGTGCCACGACGCCGTGCCGGGGCAGCATGGCGAGCGCCGCACGCTCGGCGGCCCGGTCGCGGCGCACAAGCACGCGCCGGGCCGGATCGGCGGCACCACCGGTTGGATCGTCGGCGGCGATCTGGGTGACACCGTAGTCGAACCAGATCCGACCCGCGAGTTGCACTCGCGGCACAGCCCGGCGCCTGCCGCTGCGGCTTGGCTCGGCCGGTTCGTCGCCCTCGAAATCGATCGTCGGCGTGTCGTCGAGCACGAGTTTCGGACGCGGCGGCCCCGATTCGACCTGCCAGCCCGTCCAGGCCGGCAGTTCGAGCCGCGGCACCTCGGCGAGTGTGGCCAGCCGTTCGATGAGGCCGTCGGTCTGGCTGCCTGCCAGTTCGATCGGGCCACGCCGCTCGAACTGCTCGAGCCACCGCACCGATCCGCCCCAGCCGTCACCGCCGACGTTCAGCCGCGCGAGGCGATCGGCAAACACCACGAGCCCTGACCGGAGGATCGCCCGCGGCTCCTTCACATCCTTGCGTTGGCTGCCACGCACGAGCATTCCCCGCAGGGTGGCCTTCGCCGGCCGGCGGGGTGGCCGCGACTCGCCTGCGACCTCGTCGAGTGTCTCCGCCTTGTAGCTCACGAGGTCTTCGGGCTCGAGCACGAGCGCGAACTCCCACGGTCGGCCGCCGTCCCAGGTCATCGGGATCACCGTGTCGGGCGCCCGGCGAGGCTCGGGCTGCACGAGCAGACGGCCCGTCTCGCAGAGCAGGGCCAGGTGCGCCGGTGCTGCCTGCGGGCTGACGGCAATCCTGGCGATCGTGCGATGTTCGATCGCCTCGACGCCGCCGGTGGTGCCGATCGCCGCCGTGCCCACGAGCTCGGCGAGGATCGCCCGCTCGCGGGCATCGAGCGTCTCGAACGCCACGTCGGCGTCGGGGCCGATCACCACGGGCTGCGGCCGGCCCGTCGCATTGCCGCCGACGTCGACCTGCATTCGGCAGGGCATGAGCACCGCCGCCCGGGCGTCGCTCGAGGCCGTCACGTCGAGAAGAAACACGAGCGCCCCGGTCGAGCGGCGACCGTCGACGAGTTCGAGCGCCTCCGCCCGCACCGCCGGCTCCACGAGCCGACGCCGTTCTTCGAGGTCGACCGCCCAGGCCGGCTGTCTGGTCGTTCCGCGCCGAGCCACAGCAGGCGCAGCAGCTGGGTTGACCCGCAGCAGGCCCTGCACGGGCGCCGCAGAGCCATTGTCGGCGGCATTCGCCGAGTCACCGGAGGGCTCAGCCGAGCCGTCGGCGTCGTCGGCATCGTCGGCAGCCGCGAATTCGAGTGTCACCGGCGTGTGATCATGAATGTTCGAGAACAGTCCGCGGCGGTCGACCTCGAGGAGCGTGGCGGCCAGCGCCACGCACGGCTTGCCGGTGCGGCCCCGCGGACTCGTGCTCCGGCTCTCGAGCGTCATGCCACCGCGTCGGCCGGCCGTGAGTTCGAGCAGCACCTCGTGTGTGGCGCCCGTCTCGTCGGTGACGTTCGCCCGCACTTGGCCCACGCGTGGGCAGGAGACACGCACCGCCGTCGCAGCCCGCGCCGCCACGACGTCGCGCTTGTCAAACAGATGAAACAGCCGCTTTTCGAGACTCGTCATGCCGTGCGAAAACCCTCGGATGGTGGGTTGCGCACGACGGCTCGACGCCGAGGGCGTCTGCGGCGCGCAACACGCTGTTGTACACCGCCGGCTGCCACGCCGGAAGGCACGAGCGGGTTCGCCCGCTGGAGAAGGCATGCCTGGCGTTCGGTGCGATGACCCTGTTGCATGACAGGCTGAAGCCTGTCATGCGCCTCTACCCGACCAGGACCACGACGAGCTCCTTCGGGCCGTGGGCGCCGAGGACGAGAATCCGCTCGATGTCGCCGGTGCGGCTCGGGCCGGTGATGAAGGAGAGCATGCTCGGCATCCGGCCGTCTGCGCGGGCCTGGCAAAAATGCAGGGCGTCTCCGAGCGTGCCCACGATCTGGTCGCACGTGGCGACCACCACGTGCACGTGCGGCAGGATCGACAGGGCCCGCCCTCCACAGGTGGCGCTCGAGACGAGGATCGAGCCTGTCTGGGCGACGAGCGCCTCGCAGGCCGTGATTCCGGCATCACAGGCTTCGAGCGCCGACTTGTCGAATGCGTGCGGACGGACTTCGTAGGTGCCGCACGGGATACCTGCTCGCAGCGGCGCGACCAGCGGGTGGTCGTGCCAGGCCACCTGCTTCCAATCGCGTTCGCGGGCGAGCGTGCCCACGAGATCGGCCGCCGCCGTGAGGTCGGGGACACGGTGCACGAGGGCCCGGAGCTTTCCCAGGTTTTCCACCAGGATCGAAAGCCGCTCGTCGGGCGTCTCGCCCCCGTCGGGAAGCCACGGTCGCGCCGCCTGCTCCGGCAGCACCGTGAGCTGCGGGAGGCCACGTGGACCGGGAGTCGCCGGTGCAGCGGCATGCGACTTCAAGTGCGGCATGGGGGCGGGCACCCGCAGCGCCTCCCGAACCCTGGCGAGGATCGTCTCGCGGGCCGAGCCGTCGCGGCGTGCCCCTGGCACCGTCGTCATCGGCGGCTCCACTGGTCACGGAAGCTGCGAACGGGGGCCCGCGGCAGGTCGCGGGTGGCGAGCCAGTCGCGCAAGACCGGCGGCCGCAGCCACGTGAGCAGCCCCAGCATCCGCCGCGCGATCGCGCCGCCGGCGGCGAAGATCCACGGCCGTGACGCCACCGCGACGAACGCCCGATGGCCGAGCCGCTCCCAGCGGTTGGGCGCCGTGCGGGCCGCGTTCCGGCGGTTGTGGAGGAGGTGGTGATGGATGTCGATCCGCACCGGGCAGGCGTCGGTGCAGGCACCGCACAGCGAGCTCGCCCCGGAGAGATGGTTCCAGTCGGCCAGGCCCCGCAGATGCGGCGTGATCACCGATCCGATCGGCCCCTGGTAAGTGGTGCCGTAGGTGAAGCCACCCACGTTCTTGAAGATCGGGCACACGTTCAGGCACGCCCCGCAGCGGATGCAGTGCAGGCTGTCGCGCTGTTCCGGATCGGCGAGAATCGCCGACCGCTGGTTGTCGAGCAGCACGAGGTGCATCACCTCGGGGCCATCGGTCTCGCCGTCGCGCCGCGGCCCCGCGTAGAGCGTGTTGTAACAGGTCATCGGCTGCCCGGCCCCGGCCGTGGCCAGCATGGGCAGAAGCACGGAGAGATCATCGAGCCGCTCCACCACCTTCTCGATGCCCGAGATCGCGATGTGCATCCGCGGCAGCGCCGCCGTGAGCCGCGCGTTGCCCTCGTTTTCCGTGATCGAGATCTGCCCCGTCTCGGCGACGAGGAAGTTCGCGCCCGTGATCCCCACGTCGGCGTCGACATACAGCCGGCGCATGTGCCGCCGGGCGATCATCGTCAGCTCTTCGGGGCTGTCGGTGGGCGGCGTGCCCAGATGCTTGCCGAACAGATCGCTGATCTCGTCGCGCCGCACGTGCATGCACGGGAACACGAAGTGATACGGCGGCTCGCCACGCAGCTGCTGGATGAATTCGCCCAGGTCGCTCTCGACGACGCCGTAGCCGTCGTGCTCCATGGCGGCGTTGAGGTGGATCTCTTCGCTCGTCATGCACTTGCTCTTGATCACGGCGCGGGCCTTGGCATCCCGCAAGAGCGCGAGCACGATCGTGCGAGCCTCGTCGGCATCGCGGGCCCAGTGCACGATCCCGCCGTTGGCCTCGAAGGCCGCCACGAATCGGGGGAGCAGTTCGTCGAGCCGGTTGACGGCCGACCACTTGGCGAGGCTGGCAGCGTCGCGAGCCTGCTCCCAGTCGCGGTAGCGGGATTTCTGGGTGTCGCGGCTCGTGTAATAGCCGCCCAGGGCCTTGCGGACGAACGCCCGGTGGCCGGTATCGCGGACGTGCTCGGCCGCGTCGTGCAGAAACCGTTTCTTCGCTCCACGAGCGGGACCGGCAGATTCGGTCGCGGCGGCGGGAATGCTCTGCGTACTCATGCGGCGGGCCCTCTTCCAACATAGTAGCATGGTGGGGTGGTTGGAAACGATTACAGGTGTGGCGGATGACAGGCATCCCCGTCGGACAGCATTTTCTTATCTGGGGAGCGGTGTGGCTCGGCGCGGCCGCAGCGTGGGCGGCTGCGTGCGTGTGGGTCGATCGTGACGCCAGCGAGGTCTTCGGGCGCACGAAGCCATGGACGCTGATCCTCGTGGGCCTCGGAGTCGCGTTCTGTCTGGCGAGCCTGCGGTATGGCCTCTCATCCGTAAACCTCATGCTGCCCGCCCTGTTTGGCCTCGTCGCCTGGTACACGTGCTGGCGCGAGCTCAACGTGCCGCGCGGCGACAGAATTCTTCCCCCGCAGTTCGATGGCTTGCTCGGCCTCGTGGCCCAGGCCTGCGGCCGCGGCGATGCCCTGGGAACCGGCTCTCGGCCTGCAGGCGGCGCCATGGTCTCGGCAGGCCCGACGCTCGTGCTGCTCAAGAAAGACGGCAAGCCATACGACGGCCGCACGCCCGGCGAGCGGGTCGACAGCGAGACCTCCGAGGCGATCGTGGCTGTGCAGCGAATCTTCACCAAGGCGATCCAGGTGCGGGCTACCGACATCCACCTCGAGCCCAGGAGCGGTGACGACGTTCAGGTGAGATATCGGATCGACGGCATCCTGCAGAACGCGGGAACGGTGCCCGGGGCCGCGGGCCGCGCGGCGGTCTCGGCCATCAAGGTGCTCGGCGACATGGACATCGCCGAACGCCGCCGGCCCCAGGACGGCACGTTCACCGTGGTATTCGATAGCCGCCGATTCGACGTCCGTGCCGCGTCCGCACCGACCAACTACGGCGAGAAGGTCGCCCTGCGCCTGCTCGACGCCGAGGGAGGCATCGTCAAGCAGGGCCTCGACAAGTTTGGTCTCTCCAACACGGTGCTCAAGCACCTGCGCGAGATCATCCATCGGCCGCACGGGATGCTGATCGTGTGCGGCCCCACCGGATCGGGCAAGACGACGACTCTGTATGGTGCGATCGGCGAGATCGACGTGCTCTCGCGGAACATCGTCACGATCGAGGATCCGATCGAATACCGCCTCGACAACATCTCGCAGACCGCCGTGAACGTGGCGGCCGACCTGACCTTCGCCAAGATCCTGCGGAGCGTGCTCCGGCAGGATCCCGACGTGATTCTCGTGGGCGAGATTCGCGACAAGGAGACGGCCGAGATCGCGATGCAGGCGGCGCTCACCGGGCACTTCGTGTTCACCACGCTCCATGCCAACGACACGGCCACGACCGTGACGCGGCTGCTCGACATCGGCATCGACACCACGCTGATTCAGTCGGCCGTCACGGCCGTGCTCGGCCAGCGGCTCATCCGCGTGCTCTGTCAGCAGTGCCGGGAAGCGTACAAGCCGACACCCGAGTTCCTGAAATCGGCCGGCATCCCCGCCGACAGGGTCAATGTGTTCTACAAGGAGAAAGGCTGCCCCGCGTGCAACGGCACGGGCTACCGGGGCCGCACGGGCGTCCATGAGCTGATGATCTTCGACAAGGGCATCCGCGAGCTGATCGTGGGGCAGCCGTCGATCCAGGCGATCCGCACCGCGGCCCGCAAGGCGGGCATGCGCACGCTCCAGGAGGCGGGGCTCCAGAAGGTGATCGCCGGGATCACGAGCGTGAACGAGGTCATTCGCGTCACGAAGGCTTGATATCGATCATGAGCACGATGACAGTCCTGGGCATGGGCTTTTCCCCACCGTTCGCCGCCTCGCTGCTCCAGCCGCTCGGTGCGCCGCTCGTGCTCGGGCTCATGGCGGCGCTCGCCTTCTACGGCTATCGCTACGGCCTCTTTCTGGCGACGGTGACAGGGCTGCATGCGCTGGCGGCGGTGGTGGCGGCGCTCGGCCTCACGGGCCCGGTCGGGGCGTGGCTCGAGTTGGCCGACGTGCCTCGGCAGTACGCCCTGCCGGGGGCGTTCCTCGGCGTGCTCGCGATCACGGCCGTCGGCATCCGCCTGGCCGTGGGAGCCGCAGTGCCGCCAGACGTCGTCAAGCTGTCGCCGCGACTCGACCAGTTCGGCGGGCTGATCGTGGGTGGGCTGGCCGGTCTCGTGGTGGCCGGCGGCGTGCTCCTGGCGCTCTCCGTGGCACCGCTGCCGCCCGCGTACCGGATCGACGGCAGCCGGCTCTCGTTCGACATGGGATCCCGGATGCTCGATGTCTTTGCCCGCTGCCTGGGACTCGATGCGAAGGCCCGCGACGTGGTCCTGCGCGGCGAGCCGGGCACGGCGGCGGCCGGCGGCCCCGTCGCCCGCCCCGCATGGAGCGAGCCCTTCGTCGATGCCGACGGCAGCCTGACCCGCGGCGACGGCGAGGCGTTCGTCGATTCGGATGCCAACGGCACGTTCACGCCGGAGCTTACGGCCAACGACGTGAATGGAAACGGCCGCCGCGACGTCGGCCTGCTCGAGCATTATTCGATCGGCCACTGGCTGCCGCTGACCACCATCCAGGCTCCCGTGGCGACGGGCAAGGACACGGTATACGTCACCGACGGGGCCCCGATCGAAGAGGTCGTTTATCAGGCCGCGGCCACCGACGCCGATCCTGGCGACACGCTCACCTACTCGCTCAAGGCCGATCAAGACGACGAAGCGGCCCTGCTCGCGATCGATGCCGCGACGGGCGCGGTCACGCTCAAGAGTCCGCCCGACCGGGAGACGCGAAACCTCTACACGTTCATCGTCGTCGTCACCGACAAGGCCGGCCTCACGGCCGAGCGGCCCGTCACGCTGCACGTGACGAAACCGCTCAAGTCCGATCGCGAGCCGTCGCCCGGCCTCACGCCCGACCCCTCGTAGGTGCAGGCGAGGCTACACGCTGCCCGTCGCCAGCACCTCGGCGAGGTGGATCGTCCGTGGCCGACTGCCGTCGGCCGATGCATTCCGGGAGAGCCAGCCGTCGAGCTGGAGCTGGCACGAGGGATCGCTCGACACGATGTAGTCGCAGCCGGTGCGGGCGAGCGATCCGCCCTTCACCTCGGCCATGGCCGTCGAGATCATCGGAAACTTGACGCTGAAGAGCCCACCGAAGCCGCAGCAACTCTCGGGCTCGTCGCACTCGACGAGTTCGAGATCGCGGACATGCCGCAGGAGTTCCCGTGGTGCGTTTTTGATCCGCAGTTCGCGCAGGCCGTGGCAGCCGTCGTGGTAGGTGACGCGGTGCGGAAACCTCGCACCGACGTCCGTGACCCCGAGCTTATCGACGAGAAACTCGCCGAACTCGAATGTCCGGGATGCGAGGTCGAGAGCCCGCGTCTCCTCGGGCATCCCGGCGAAGAGCTGCGGGTAGAACACCCGCATCATCGCCACGCACGATCCGCTCGGGCCGACCACGGCCTCCGCGCCGTCGAACACGTCGAGCGCCCGCCGGGCCACGGCGCGGGCCTCGTCCCAGTAGCCGGCGTTGAAGCTCGGCTGCCCGCAGCACGTCTGGGCCGAGCGAAACTCGCACGTGTGCCCGAGCCGCTCGAGCACGGAGGCCACGGCCATGCCCACCTGCGGCGTCATCTGGTCGACGAAGCACGGAATGAAGAGATCGATCTTCATGCCCACAGTGTACCCCGGCGCCCGCATCGCACCCGAGCCATCGGTGCGGGAAAACGGTCAGGCCCGCCGCTTGATCGCGCGCACGAGCGCCGCGCCCATGTCGGCCGGGCTCTCGGCTACTTCGATGCCTGCGTCTCGCAGGGCTTCGAGCTTGGCCTCGGCCGTGCCCTTGCCTCCCGAGATGATCGCGCCGGCATGGCCCATCCGCTTGCCTGGCGGCGCGGTGCGGCCGGCGATGAAGGCCGCCACGGGCTTCGTGACGTGCGCTTTGACGTAGGCCGCTGCCTCTTCCTCGGCGCTCCCGCCGATCTCGCCCATCATCAGGATCGCGTGGGTGTCGGGATCGTTCTGGAACAGTTCGAGGATGTCGATGAAGGATGATCCCACGAGCGGATCGCCGCCGAGGCCGACACAGGTGCTCTGCCCGTGGCCGAGCTGCGTGAGCTGCCAGACGGCCTCGTAGGTCAACGTGCCGGAGCGGCTCATCACGCCGACGTGACCGGGCGTGTGGATGTAGCCGGGCATGATCCCGATCTTGCATTCTCCCGGCGTGATCACGCCCGGGCAGTTGGGGCCGACGAGCCTGCTCTTCGAGGCCTTCACGACGGGCATCACCCGGGCCATGTCGAGCACGGGGATACCTTCGGTGATCGCGATCACGAGCTCGATGCCCGCATCGACGGCCTCGAGGATGGCGTCGGCTGCGAAGGCCGGCGGCACGAAGATCATGGTGGCGTTGGCGCCGGTCGTATCGCGGGCCTCGGCCACCGTGTCGAAGACGGGCAGGTCGGCGATGGTCTCGCCTCCCTTGCCCGGCGTGACGCCGCCCACCATCCGGGTGCCGTAGGCGAGGCAGCCGCGGGTGTGGAACTCTCCGACCTTGCCGGTGATGCCCTGGCAAATGACGCGCGTGTCGCGGTTGACGAGGATGCTCATGGGTGCTGTTCCTTATGCCTTGCTGGCGGCCACGACCTTCTTGGCCGCGTCGGTGAGGCCATCGGCCGTGATGATCGCGGTGCCGCTCGAGGCGAGGATCTTCTTCCCTTCCTCCACCTCGGTGCCCTCGAGCCGGACGACGAGCGGCACGGTGAAGCCGACGGTCTTCGAGGCCTCCACGAGGGCGGTGGCGATCGTCGTGCACCGCATGATGCCGCCGAAGATGTTGACGAGAATCGCTTTCACGTTCTTGTCGGAAAGAATGATGCGAAAGGCCTCGGTCACCTGATTGACGTCGGCGCCGCCGCCCACGTCGAGAAAGTTGGCGGGCTCGCCGCCGTGATACTTGACGAGATCCATCGTGCTCATCGCGAGGCCCGCGCCATTGACGAGGCAGCCGATCGTGCCGTTGAGCTTCACGTAGGAGAGGCCGGCGGCCGCGGCCCGCGTCTCGGCAGGCTCCTCCTCCGCCTCGTCGCGGAGGGCGACCACGTCCTTGTGGCGGAACAGCGCGTTGTCGTCGAACGTCATCTTGGCATCGAGCGCGACGAGCGTGGCGTCTTTCGTGAGCACGAGGGGATTGATCTCGAGGAGCGCGGCGTCGAGATCGACGAACGCCTTGCAGAGCCTGCGGAAGAACGTCTCGGCGTGCCGCCAGGCGGCCGTGGGGAGGTTGAGCTTCGAGGCCAGAAGGCGGGCCTGGTAGCCGGCGAGGCCGCGATCGGGATCGACGGGCTCCGAGAGGATGAGCTCGGGCGTCTTGGCGGCCACCTCTTCGATGTCCATGCCGCCCGCGGTGCTCGCGATCAACACGGGCGAGCCCACGCGACGGTCGACAAGCACGGCGCAATAGAGTTCGCGATCGATCGCGCAGCCGCTCTCGACAAAAACCTTCCGCACCACCTGCCCCTCGGGACCGGTCTGGATCGTGACGAGCGTCTTACCGAGGAGACCGGCGGCGATGCGCCGCGCGTCGTCGGCGCTTTTGGCGAGTTCGACGCCGCGCTGCTCGCCCCCCTGCACCTTGCCCTTGCCGCGGCCGCCCGCGTGGATTTGGGCCTTCACGGCACACACGGGCGTGCCGAGCAAGGGAAACGCCGCCGCCGCCTCGTCGGGCGTGGTCGCGACCCGTCCTGCGAGCACGGGCACTCCTGCGGCCCGCAGCAGATCCTTGGCCTGAAATTCGTGAATCTTCATCGCTGAGCCCTCCTGGGGAGAACGGCGCAAATATGGCACGCCTCGAGGCCGTGGCCAATCGGCTCCCGTCGCGCGGCCGAATCAGGCGGTCTGCCGTGATCAGGCCGCCCGCAGCGCGCTCAGCGTGCCATCGAAATGCCACGGCTCCGCAGGCCGGCCGGTCAGCCGGCTCCAGGTGGCCAGCAGCGCGCGGACGGCGCCGTCGCCAGACCGCTTCCGACGGCCGTAGATCAGGATCTGGCTCGGATTCAAGAAGAGCCTTCCGTGGCCGGCCTTGATCAGGCTCTTGTGAAACGTCACGTGTTCGCAGTCGGACGGGCCGTACGAGCCCTGCCGGAACGCTTCCATGCGATAGATGCCAAGGCCGCCGAAGCAGCAGGTGACCGGCACGAGCGACTCGCCGCGACGGTAGACATGGCGGCCGGCGAAGGCGGTGGGAATGGACGTCATGCCGGTGTCGAACCGCAACGCCCACATGTCGTACTGCCGCAGCGCGTTGACAGCGAGACCCTGACGGCGGAACACGAGCCCGTTGGAGCCGATGAAGTCCCACTCGTCGTATCCGAACGAGTTTGCCACACCATCGAGGCTGAAGCCGCCGGTCACGTCGAGATCGAGCACGAGCGTCGCGTCGAACTGCCCGCCGGCGTCGAGCACCAACTCCTGGCAGCGGGAGCGATAGCGGGCCATGCGCTCGGCACGGGCGAGGCACCGCGTCGAGGGGTTCCGCGGGTCGTGGTGGTTTTCCAAGGTCACATGCACGCGCGGGTCGGATGCGGCCCAGTGCTGGAGCAGGAGCTTCGTCGCGTCGGTCGAGTCGTTCTCGTACACGACCACGCGGTGGTCCGCGAACAGCCGTGCGAGCCGCTCGACGCGGGCAATCGTCGTCGGAAGGACGGCGGCGAGGTTTCGGGCGAGCCCCGTGATCACGACCCGACGCTTGGCCATTTCGGCATAGCCCCGCTGACACCGGGCCGCGTACTCCGCCGCGTGGCATTCGACCGGGGGAAAGGCCCGCTCCGGAAACACGGCGGACTCGAAGTCAGTTTCCACGAGTGACACGGGCGGCAATCCTGGGGGAGGGGCGGGATGGTAGCGGGACGAGCCGGCCATGCCAGCGGCAAAAATGCCGGTTAATACGCTTGAACCACCGTTGCCATCGCCGGGTGTCGACATCTCCGTGTTCGCAGGCAAAGAACAATGATCAGGCGGCTCGCCGCTTGATTTCCCGAACTGCCCTGAGTTGCGCAAGTTTGTTGACCACACCGATCGTCCAGTTGGCGTGGTGCATGACTGTCCCCTGCGGGACCTTCACGGGCTGCCCCGGCTCCCACGTTCTGCCCAGCTGTGGCCCGGGACCGAAAAAACACGGAGGAAGGTAACGCCACCGCACACCGTAGGCGTTGCCGATCTCTTTGCCGGTAAGGCCGTTCAGCAGCTCGTTCAGCGCGTGTTGGTCATGCCTGTCCGGACGGTCTTCGACATACCGGACTATGTCCCGCCACAACGCATGCGTTCGTTCGTTCGCCCGGCAAACGAGAAAGCCCGCGCATAGGTGGCCTGAAAAATCAGGGTGTACGTCGCGTCCCATTGTCAATGGTGCATCGAGTTGACAAGCAACGTCATAGCCGTCCATTACTCCGTCGATGATCTGCTCGGTAGGTGCGAAAAACTGAACGTCAACGTCGGAGTAAATAAAAACGCGGTCGGTGTTCTCCTCGATGGCCTCGAGGATCAATCGAGCTTTTTCCACCATGGTGCGGTTGAAGGAAACCGTCCCGCATCGATGCTCCGTCTCCGATCCGATCTGACCGACACGGCGTGCCTCGATCAAAAACTCATCCTGCAGAGAAGGCAGAAACCATTCATCACACAGCGACTGATGGGTCGGTGTGACAATCGTGTAGAGGCGCTTCATGACATCACCTGTTGGCTTCCTCATTTGGTTCAGGCAGGCCTCGATGGCTTGAAGGCCTCCATGTACAGCGAGTCGGGCTTATGGGGCTGTCCGTCCGCGTCGGCATCAAGGCGATAGGACGAAAATCGTGTGATCGACGACTCGTTTGCGTCTCGAACCTCCGGCCTCACAAAGCCCGACATGACGAGCATGTCGGCAAGCGAAAGCCGATCGTACATCCACCTGTGGAGTTCACCCGTCTGCAAAAATGCAGCATGCTCATGCCGTGATGGCTCGGCATCATCGAGCAGTGAGGCGAACGACACCGAAGCGATCTCGCCCACATGCTCGCGGGCACGAAGCACCGCTTGCTTGCAGACTTCCGATCCCAGCCGGCTGACCACGAAGTCCATGCATGGGGGAATCTCAAGCGACCACCATCGCCCCATGACACCCCCGGAACGATAACGCACCATTTGATCCAGGAGTTCGAGCGTCATCCAGCGGTGCCTCCATCGTTCGGCGACGGTGGCACTCGGACCCGCTGCATGCTCGAGTGCTTCAATATAACGCCTCGCAATACCCTCCAGATCTGGGACGACAATCCTCACCACTCCCGCTGGACGCAACACGCGATACACCTCGCG
>Ga0315902_10009438_pt1 | contig 13055 bp, 14 predicted proteins | sample LakEriMetagenome_9_FD_203523 | JGI IMG/M metagenome (GOLD analysis project Ga0315902, IMG submission 203523) | Freshwater fungal communities from buoy surface, Lake Erie, Ohio, United States - Buoy 12 MA117 | ecosystem: Environmental > Aquatic > Freshwater > Lake > Lake biofilm | place: USA... | reverse complement strand
CCCCTTTTCTTGTCTACTATAAATGATTCAAACATTGTAACCCCTTGAACCTTTTGGTTAGGGTCGTGCATCAAATTCACATTTGATTGGTATTTCTTTTTAGAGAATTTAATAGCTATCTTCTGAATAGTATCTGCAGAGAACTTGACGTAATGCTCACCGAACTTGTCATTGTTACGATAGATTAATTCATCGGCAATCATTAATGGCCCTGAAATAATATGTTCATCTTCGCTTACAATCTGAAAGTTCATCTTCTGCTTATCTATTTCTTTGAGTTTCCTTGATGCCCATTCTATACCTTCATCACCACCCCAAGCTAACCACATTAACCTTCCGCATCCATCACCTAAAGGCTTATCAGAATTTTCTCTATGCCTATCAAAAGAAGCCATTCTTGAAATAGTTTCACGGCTTATATTTTCACCATTAGCCAATTGGTTTGCTCTTGCCTTTCCTACAGGAGTTCCACAATCACCCCATCCGTTTTCTTCTGCCCATCTTAAAGCAATCTTTGCGTTTTCAGTAGCTGCTTTAGGGTAGTCGTTATAGGTTTCCCCTGCGAAATGTTGCTCCCAAATTGAATAACAAATAGCAACCGCTTGTTCTTGTTCCTTCCCTTCGTTGATAATATATTTTACACACCTTGGAATAAACTCGTTTTCATCTTCACCTTTAGAAGGTTCTACAAACTTAAAAGCCAGGAAGTCCTTTTGAATGGCAGGTTCATCAACTAAAGCCACATAAGAAACCTCGCTTTCATCGTTCAAAGATTCGTTTATTTTTAACTCGTAAATTGGGTAGTTCATATAATATGATATAAAAAGTTCTTGAAATTTAGTTTATCCTTGCTGCTCTATTTAACCTCTTTATCCTTTCTTGGTTTCCTGAAACATCAGTTTCTAAAACAAATGCTCTAACGGCAGCGTTCCCTGTAGCGTTTATCATTTGTTGATTCAAAGCAGTTTGCCCTAATTGTGGTTGAACAGGTGCAATTGTAGAAGGTGAAGGCAAAGAAGGATTTCCACCACCGCCACCACCACCAGGAACTTTTGTAGATAAAATTCCTTTAACTGCTTTTAAACCTGTTGCGATTATTGTTGCTACATTTACAACCTTTGATATAGTACCTAAAGGTTCAGGTAATACACTTTTAGCTTTAATAACTTCACTCGCACCTAAATAAGTATTTATTGTAGCTTGTGCTACTGCCAAACCTTTACCTACTGCAGTTTCCTTTCCTATTACATCAGATAAGGCACCTGTAGCGTTAGCAATATCTTGAATAAATTGAACCTTTGCTTTTGCTTGGTCTTCTGCTATTTTAGTAGATTCTTCTGCTGCTTGTTTTTCAAGTTGAAGCATCACATCATTTAAATCCTTCTCTGCTTGTATATCTTTTTCATCTTTTTCTTTTTTCTTTTGTGCATCTTCATCTGCAAATTTTTGTCTTAATGCAGCAGTTTGTAAAAGGAAATTATTTTCAAGTTCTAATAATGTAGCATCTTTTTCTTCTCTATTTGCTTTGCTTCTCTCTATTTCTAATTGTTGATTTTCAAACTGAATTTGTAACGCTGCTTCTTGTCTTTTCCTTTCATCTTTAATAGATAATAAAGCATTTTCTTCTGCTAACTTTCGCCTTTGATTTTGTGCATCTTCATTAGCCTTTTTTAAATCTTCCGCTGATTTATCATTTTGTGCTTTTGTTTTATCAGAAGCATCTTTATCTATTGCCTGAATTTGAAGTTGAAACCCTGCTCTTTCATTCTTAAGATTTTGTAAAGCATTCTTTTGTTCTTGTATTTCTTTTTCTCCATCCTTTTTAGTTTGTTCAGGGTCAAAGACCATTTTAGCAAGACCTTCTTTATAATCTTCTAAAAGCGTAGAAGTTCCACCTAAAGCATTTCTAACTTGGTCAACTGCATAAAGAATAGCAGTAATTGGAATAGATAAGAAATTCAACAAGCCTTTTAAAATCTCTTTGTTTCTTTCTGCTGCTTTAACCTGTGCATTTTTAGTTATTTCAGATTGAATTATTTGTGCTTCAGTTGCCTTAATAACTGCATCGTATTGGCTCATCTTTAGCTTCAGAATATCCTTTTCGCTTTTACCCTGAAGTTTTAAGATATTATCTTGGCTATTTATTGTTGTTAGCTTCTGCTTCTGTGCATCAAGATTAGCCTTTGTTTTAGCATTAAGTTTTTCTTGTTCGGCACTAACTCCGTTAACTGCTCCTTTTATGTCATCCCAATAAGTATAGATAGCACCTAAAGCAATAACCAATAAACCAATACCTGTAGAACCTATTGCTGCTTTAATACTATTCAAAGCATTAACTGCTACAACCTTTAAATTCTTGAATGAATCCCCTGCTTCAGTTATTGCACTTAATCCTTGACTTAAAGCCATAGCACCTTGTACTTTAACTAACGTCTTTTCCAGGTCTTCAGATTTAGCACCAAATAAAGCCTGTGCTCCTTGCAAAGCAGAAAATCCACCTACTACACCTTGAATTGCTGAACTAAACGCTTGAAACTTTTTATCAGGATTAAACGCTTCAGTTAACGCTTTAGCATCTCCAATCCTATCTTTAAGTTGTGCTGCTTTTTGTGCTGCCTGTGCTGCTTGTGTAGAAGTTTCTCCGAACTTATCAGACATCTTCACAACCTCTGCTTGTGCTTCCCTTAATTGTGCTTTTAAACTTTTAACCGAACCTTCGGCAGGACTACTATTTAACGTTGCTTCTAAAGCAATTACTTGTTTTGCCATTGATTAATTTTTAAGGGTAAATACGTATTTCAATTGTACAACTACTTAAAAAATCTCCTTGCGTTGATGTACCTGCTGAAAGGTCAACATCAATAGTTGAAATTCTTAAATTACTTGTGTCTTGAAAATTAACGACATTGAATATAAAATTACCATTACCTGCTGCACCATTATTGTTATTTTGATTAATCAATATAAAGGTTTTAGAAAATACAAATAAACCTCCAGGACTTTCTATGTTATAATATCCTTGAGATATTCTTGTAAACAATAATCCTGTTATAGTGTCTTTAAATACATCATTGACAAATTCTTCGTTTACCGCATCCCAAGTTAGATTTGCTGCAAAAACTTTATAACCCATTAAATCATCTGCAGTTGCTTTCTTTGTAGTTGCACTTTGAACAACAGGAATTGTTTCCGTTCCTGCTATACTTGTTACGCTTGTTAATTCACTTATTTTTGGCATAATTTTTAATTTTCAATTGTTATATTATCTCCGCCTTCAGTTTGTAGGCAGATAGAATCTTCAGTTAAAATACATTCAGTTTGTGCAGGACTTCCTGTTTGATAGGTTGTATAAATAACCCTCAATAATTCTATTGTGCATATTTCCCCTGCTGAATAATCTATTATCTTACTCAATCTATAAAGCACTCCATCAATCCAAATGAACCTGCTAAAATCAAGGTTAAAAATATCTTGCTCATTTAATTTTATTTTAGCAATAACTAATCGTGAATCCTTGTCGGTAATTTCGCTTAAATAAGATGAATAGTAAGTGTTGAAAAGATTGTTTCCTAAAGCACCTGCTGCTAAATTGAAATATAATTCTTTAGGAACTCCGAAGGATAAATCACTACCAGGAATATCAGGGTCATCTAAATGACCTGCATAAGGATAATTAGTATTAGTCGCTATAGTTGTTCCACTATCATTTTTAATAGTCCAACTTTCTACATCTTCAATTAATTTACTTTGTAGAATTCTAATGTTTGAAGAAACCCTTTCTTCTTTATCCGTTGTAGTTCCATCCCATTTAAAAATAGTTGAAACAACTTTATCTTCATCTTGATAACCTACTAATGGTGTAGCAGAAAATATTACTTCAGTTGTAGAACTATCTTTCGCAAAATCTAATTGATTGTCAAAAACTACATTGCCATAACCTTCATTAAATTTCTTTTTATAATCTTCGTTAAAATAATCTGAATCAGGCTTGTAGTTAATGTTATAATATCTTGCGTTGATTTCAGACATTGGAACAATCTTAATCGGTTGACTTCGGTCAATCTTGTCTGACCAATCCAAATAACTTGTTCTATCTAAATTGTAAAACTCAACCCAAGGCTCAATAATTAAATGGTTATTTCTATCCTTATCTTCAGTAACCATCAAATAGAACATCTTCAAAATAGAAGTAAAGAAATCCTTTTGAAAAACATTTACAGGTAAAAAATGATTTACATTTAAAGAATCATTTAATTGATATGGAATAAAATTTTCAGGTTCAGAAATTATTTCAATTAAAGTATCATTATCTAAATAAATAGTTACAGCACTTCCACTTGAAGGTATTCCCCAAACTGAAAACTTTATTATATCTTGATTAAAAACATTTAACAATAATTCAATTGTAGTTCTTCTTTTTATTCCATCTGCTATTAATTCTATTGTTTGTAATCTTTGACCTGCATTCATTATAGAAGCATTTGCACTTCCACCATTAGTAATTATTGCAGTATAAGAAAATGTTACTTTAACTTTTGCATAAATAGGAATCGTTCCTTGATACCTAAAATAAGGGTCTGCTAATCCAGGAACTCCATCAAAGTAACTAAAGTTATTTAAAGTTAATCCGTTAAATGTTGGATAACCAAAAGTTAAAACTCCAACATTACTATTATAATAAGTTAAAAGGTCTGAAGAAGTATTTTGAACATAAAATGTAGTTGACTTATTATATAGTTCTTTTAAATTATGTGGAACAATTAATCTATTAAAAAAATCACTATCAAAAAAGTTAGATTCATAAGTGTAACCTGCACCTTTGATTATTTTATCTATATATTCTCTTACATAAAGTGCAGGTCTAAAAGCACTATATTTATAATCTTTTTTATTAGTGCTTACCAAACCATAATCAATTAAAGGATAGAAATAACTTCTACCTTTTTTAGGATATGTTATTGTAAAATTTCCATCACTACCATTTTGTACACTTTCATTAAATATTAATAATTGTGTTTTAAATGTTATTGGAGTTCCTATTATAATAGTATAAGCATCATTAATAACATTCTTAATAGTATAATTTCCATTATTTGAAGCAGTTCCACTTATTGTAATAATATCACCGATATAGAATCGTTGGTATTCAGTAACATCAATAAGCACCCTATCGTTATTATAAAAGTTTCCACTTGTAACTAATTGCAAATCCCCACTCCAACTATTTTGAATATTTGCTATAGTGTAATTATGATTATAAGCAGAAAAATCTAAATCCTCTAACTTCTTATTTCCTAAAGCATTTACAAAGCCTCCTAACTCACCAAAAATTGCAACCTCGTATTCTATATTCTCTCCATCGTGAATGATAGTAAGCAATCTTAAAACACCTTTAATAGCAGTTAATCCGTTTATCTCTAATCTAACCTTCGCTGCTTTAGAAGCATTGAAGTTATAACCTACATTTGGACCATCACCTGTAAAGTTAGAATTTGTGAACTCAAATATATTTCCGAATAACTTATTATTGTTTGCAGTTCCAGGAATAACAATGGTCTTACTAAAAGCCGTGCTTTTGCTATCCAAGTTCTGAAGGTCATCAACTGCGTAAGTTATCTGTTGGCTGAATCCTTCGTTAATGTCAAGTTCGTTATTCTCTAAATATATTGTAACCATTATCGTTTAAAGCCGAAGCGTTTTTGGTTTAATTCAATGTTTAATTCTAAAGGTTTCAATCCGTTGAAATCGTGCTTACTATATTCGTAGTTAGTTTCTACTATCGTTACAGGATAATATTCAGAATCTATTTCTGCATAAATTAAAGGACTATCTATAAGTTGTGCTAACCATTGGTAATCTGAATCTGAAGGTGGGTACATAGTTAACTTGTACTGCCAATTAATCTCACTTCCGTAATTTATTTTACTTTCAATGTATTTATTATTGCTTCCGTAGGTATTGTAGTAATTAACCGAAGAACTGCCTAATTCATAATCTCGCTTTTCAAATGTCTTTCTTTGTATCTGCTTACTTAATCTATTGACTAATTGGAATCTTGCAGTTTCAAACATTCCATAGGCATTCATAAAGTGCAAAGGGATAGGTGTAAACTTTCCATCACATTCTATATTAACAACAATACTATAATTGAATACTGAAGCCCTTTGAAGATTTACAACATATTTTGTAGTTGTTGATGTTATAAACGTAGGGTCATCCAATCCTTGATTAATTCCTTCAGGACCAATATTTAATTGCCCATATTGATTAGCAGGAGTAAATGTAAATGGCGAAGAAGTTGTAGGTGTGCTTCCTGTATATTTGGTAATTGTCGCAGTTACTACACCGCTTGAATGTATAGGGAAATATAAATCTTCACCGATGTTTGAATCCATAGTTAAGAACCTATCGGTTAAACTTCTATTATCCTTCGCAGTAAAATCAAACATTCTCCTTTTAAATACAGGCGGAACGAAGTTATAAGCAGTAACATTACCTGAAGCCAGGTTTAAAGTTGTCAATCCTGAAAAATCCTCACCAACTCTTATTTGATACGTTTGCCCAATTTGCCCACTTAAATTAGGTTCTGCAGAAATAAAACTATCGTTAGGTGTAAACCAAGTATAATCCATTTCATTTCTTACAATAGGTCCTGCATCAAAATAACCCTTACCACTATCGGGTGTTGGAAATACTTTTGCCCTTATCAATTGTTCACCACCTTTAAAAATATCAAATACATATTTAAAATCCACTTGTCCTGAATTATCACTCGTGGCTATATGCCAAAGATTATCCTGAACGCTTGGCTTCCCTGAAGGATTTATTAAACTACTTATTGCCATTACTTAACCTTTTTACTGCTTATTGTTTGTATGTTCATTGCTATATCTATTCCTAATGCTTCACCCATTACTACATCAATATCTTTAAACGCTTCTTCAAAAGCATCGTTAAAATATTCAGTTCTCTTTATACCATATCTCTTAATCATATAAATCAAGTTATCAACTTGTCTATCTATCAAAGATTTCTTTTTGTTCTTTCTTTCTAAACCAACAGGTTCTTTAACATTTGAAACTTTTGCTTTGCCGTCTAAAATATATCTTTTAATAGATGCTCTACCTTCTGCATTCATTCCATAGTTCTTAAACTTATAAGGACTACCTACACCATTCTTTGTTCCTTTTACACCTCTTACACCTTCGTTTGGAAAATCAAAATAATCTAACATCTTTATAGTTAGCTTATTTTTTTCATTATCTACTTCAGAAGTTATGCTATCTGCTAACTTTCCACTTGCACTTATTTGTCTTGATTTGATATATGCTTCAAGAAGTATCTTAAAATCTTGCCCATATTGGTCTAATATGCTTTGAGCAACAAAAGGAATAAATTCATCCCTATCTTGACCACCTAAACTATTAAGTGCGTCTGCTTGTGCTTTTGCGAATGACTTCGGCATCCCAATCGTTTTTCATTTTTATATAAGTCAAATCATTTAAAAACTGCATAGGCTTTAAATCCCACACCTCGTTTAAACTGATATTTTCAAATTCCGATACCATTTTGGCATTGTAAATCCATCCGAACTCTTTCTGAAACCAATCAACGCTTCCTTCAGTTCCTGCTTCTTCTCCGTCTGACTTTCCAAATAAGGACTTAAATTCAGAATTGATTCCTTGAAAAGAGCGTAAAAAAAAACCGCTGCGTGGTAACAATGTCTGAATTCTGCTTCAAGCATATCCTCTGCGACTTGCTCGTGATTCTTTTCCTTAACAGGTTTTAAGCCTTTCCAAGTCCATTTCATTGGTGTAGCCATTGTAGCTAACAACTTGTGTAGGTTGCTCATTAAATCAAGTCCAAACGTAGCAGTTTCTACATATTGCCCTGTTGTCATATTCTTTATGTCATAGTCAAGCCAATACCATCTTCCGTTTGCCTTAATAAGATTTACAGGCTTTGATTCGTTCAATCCTTTAGCCATTAGTTCAAATTCATCTAAAACTACCTTGCATAGTTTATTGAACTTCTTAACCGACATCTTATTAACTTCAAACTCGGTCTTTCCTGTTAGAATCATAACGAAGAATATTGACTTCTCCAGGTCATCAATTGACATTTTGTTTACTTCAATAATGTCTTGAAATTGCTTAATGCTTAACTTCATAATATATGATATAAAAATTGTTGACTATTTAGATGTTATTTTTAAATATATCTATAAACTCCTGTTAGTTTATTTTCGTTCTTACACTTAATCGCTAAAGCTAAAGCGTTAACGCAGTCATCGTGGTAACCTGAAGGAGCATTGTAACGAACACCTGTAGAAGTGTACTGATATTCAAAGATTTCTAATTCATTTTTAATTTCACCTTCAGGGAATCCTATTTCTTGTGAATGTATTTTAGATGCAAGAAGTTCCATTAATTGCTGTTTAGAATGTGCAGTATATTTAAATCCTGTCATTGAGTTGAAGCATTTTTGCAAATCTTCAGTTATCGCATCACCTACACCTGTAGAATCTATGTAAACAGGTTTACTCCTATCTATTGAAAGAATTGTTTCCCTTGTCTGCTTCCAGTCCTTCTGAAAACGATTAAAGTAAGCTACGTTTCCGTTTTTATCTAATCCTATGATAACTGAATAGTCAAAGGATTTAGCCAGGTCTATGCCGTAATAAGAAGGTTCTAAAGTGGATAAAGGCTTAACGCATAAGTTTATTTGTTGACTTCCAAATGGATTGGCTGCATTCTCCATTGGATTAGCCATATATTCCTGCTCAAATACCGCTTCAGGTAACTGCCTTCTTGCGTCATCTATTTCGTTCTTGTCAATGTAAGGATTATCATAAGTGCTGAACTTGAACGATTCCCATTCGTTGCTATTGTTCATAAATAGCGAATAGAAATAATTCTTTCCTTTAGGAGTTGAAACGAATAAAGCCTTCCCTTTGTAATCGGTTAATGTAGGTCTTATTGAGTTAAGCCATCCGTCTTCCAGGTTCGGAATGAATGAAGCCTCATCTATTACAACGAAGTGGAATTTGCGACCTCTTAAATTATCTAACCTTTCTCCTGTAAAGAATTCAACCGAACCGCCATTAGGGAAGGTCATAATAAGGTCGGACTTGTTATTCTCAAATGGAACAACTTGCGTAAGTTTCTCAAAGAAGGTTTTAGCTAATTTGTAGGTAGGAGTAATGTAAGCTACATTCTTTCCCATCAATCCATTTGTTATGATTTCTATTTGGCTTAACTCTGATTTACCGAACCTTCGCCCACACATAACAACTCTAAACCTCGCTGAACTATCAAGGATTCTTTGTTGGTTAATGTGTGGTTCTGAAAGTTCTATTCTCAAGGGTTAGTGTTTTAAAGTTCATCTTCGCTTTCAGGTCCGTCTGCAGGATTCCACATTATAGTATAGTTTTACCTTTTACAAATACTACTTCTATCTTTCCGTCTTGCTCTACTTGTGTTTTCTCTACCAATCCGTTCAAGCGTTGTGTTATGCTTGGATTATACTGCCCAACCAAACCGCCTTGAATTTGGTCATTCCTTATTAATTTCTTTATATATAAGCAGATAGTACGATAATCTTCATAAGCATTATCAGTATTATTGAAATAATGATGCAATGTAACTTTATAATTCTCATAGCAAAATATCTCAAACCCTTCAATAGTTAAAGGAACTTCAAGTGGTTCTTTGACCATTTCAGCAGTTCTTTGACAAAGCTGATGTCTATATCTTGGATTAGCTTTAGTATATTCTTTATACTCGTTAAACCATTCTAAAAGAGTTTCAGGTTTCTCTACGTATTTATTCTTACCCATCAATCTTATTTTTATAGTGTTCACAAATCTTTTCCATTATAGATATATAAAATGTAGTAAAATCTTTAAAGCCTTGATTGTCTTGTTCGTAAAGCCTATAAAGAATATTCCTTAATCTTTGTGAAGGTGTCTTTGCGTTGATGTCTGCTTTAAGGTCATTGATAGAATCTAATTCATTTTGTAAGAAAGATTCAGTTTTAATAGCAAAGTAGCAGAACTGCTGATTCATTGAGAATATTTGAGCAGCAGTATTAGGATTTAGTTCCTGTGTTCCTAAAGTTAATCGTATAGTTTTATCCTTCCTTGAAGCTATTGATTCTATTTGTGCAGGTAGTACTATCATTTAAATGTTTTAAAAAGTTCTGCATTAATTACTGATTCATCTATATACCAATCTTCAAATGGACCGAATCCACAAGGAACATCAGCACGAATAAGTTTGTAACCTTCGCTTTGTAGAAGTTGCCTACTCGGTTGAACGAATCTATTATCTGCGTAGGCATCCGTTTCGTATGTTATTATTGAAAATCTTGTTTTGCTTTTAAGTACCTGAAGAAGTGCTTTGAAACTTACTTCTGAAGGGTCAACATCTATTTGAAGGTAATCTATTCTTCCCTTTTGTGGATAATTAAAGGTTAAAGCATCTGCAATAATTAAAGGATTCTTTCGTTTCTCTTGCCATATTTGTTTGCAAGAATCGTCAATATCTATACTTAAACCTGTCCATCCGTGCTGCTCTAAAAGGAAAGTGTTATTAATGTCAATAGGATGCGAAGCACCTACTTCTAAATATTCTCCTACTTTGCCGTTCATCATATGAAGAACAAAGTCATCCTGTCTTTCTTGGCTATACATTGATTAAAGTTTCTCTTGGTTCTAATAATGAAGAACAGGTATGTCCAGGTGCTTGTTCTAATCTATAAGTAAGACCTAATCCCATAGCTATAGTAGACCAACAAGAATAGCATCCTGAAAACATTACTGCATTCTTTATGAAGTAAGCACCTTGCTTAAAATCTAAATCTATAAATTCAACATTAGTTCCGAACTTATTATTAAATTCCTCGCATTCGTATTCGTAACCCAAAAAGTAAATTTCATCTGAAATACTTTTAAGATATTCAACTTCGTTTGCCCAATTGAAATTAGGGTCTGCATATCTATTAGTCCTATTAATTACTGAATATTTTATGTTAGGGAATAACTGATAGTTAGGTTCAGGTAAAGTTAACCATCCTTCTTTCCAAGTTGGGTCAATAGGTATATTCTGCCCTCTAAAGTGTGCTTCAACTAAATTGTTATTGTGTGAAGCATAATCTCTGAATCGGTTAAGGTCATATCCAGGACTCCAACCATCCCTTATTTCTACTTCAGTTATGTAAGGCTGAACTTCAATCAATTTCTTAATAGATTCCGCCCTTTGCTTGTCAAAGTTAGTAATATATAACTTACCACCACCCATTGCTTTTATGGTAGGTAGTGAAAAGATTATATCCCCTGTTGCTCCTGAATGGAAAAATTCGTTCATATTATTTGCGTTTCGTACCAGGTATAAACTCTAACTAAAAATTCAGCTACACAAACAGGACAAGTTCTTTGATAGTGATAATGTGGGAACTCTACCTTGTAAGCGTTTAGGATTTCCTCTTGAACGTGATGCCAAAAATTAACAACTTCGCCTGTTCTCATATAAAAATCATAGTAGTGCTTATGCTTTGATAAGGTTATCAAATGCGGCTTTTCTACCTTCGTTGATGTTGATAAGGTTGTACTTTGACTTTGCCCATTCGTGGATTTTCTCGCCATAATCTAATCGTTTATTCGGATTCAAAATTAAATCTTTTAAATGTATGTACCAATCCTTTTGGCTATTCACCCAAAAAACAGGAGCATCTTTATCCCTTGAATAAGGTTCTACATTACTAACTATTACAGGAACTTTCTTTGCTGCTGCTTCTAATAGCTTAAGGTTTGATTTGCAGGAATGCCATTCTGAATTCTCTAAAGGCACAAGCATAATATCTGCGTACTCATATAAACCCATATAATTTATAGGTTCAAGTCCACCTAATTTAGTCCAGGGTAATTGACCATTACAAGTAAATGAATTGAACATCTTATCCCAAATGTATTTTGAATAAGGGTCTGAATCAGTATAGCCACCTAAAACCATTTTAATTTTGTCGCTGAAAGGCTTTAATCTTTGCAAGGGATATTTAAGGATTTCTAAATCGTATTGATGCGTACATCCACCTGCCCAAAATATTCTTATCCTTTCATCTTCTTTTTTCGCATCGGTGAACTGATGGTGTCCGTAAGGTAAAGCGTTAGGAATAACCAAGACATTTTGATTGAACGAATAAATCTTTTCTGCAAGTTTTTCATTTGTGCAAGTTATTAAGTGTGCTTCTCTTAAGTTATTTTCTATTATAGGTTTCTTTTCAAGATAGGATTCGTAGTTCATATGATTCGGTGGAAGAACCCAATCGTCATCCATATCCATAACTATCTTTACATTCATTTGCTTTTTGACTTCAACCCAATCTTCATCTAAAGCAGAAAGCCTGTTATAGAAGATAATATCCCATCCTTGCTCTAAAATCTCATAGGTAGGAATATCAGTAACCATTCCTTTGATTCCATTCATATAAGCCAAAGGAAGCGTTACCCTATGGAAAGTACAACCCGACATTCTACCACCTAATCCTAATATTTTCATAAGTGTATTGTTTACGCTTGTTTAATTAACGAAGGTAAATCTTGAATTCATCGCAACCTTCCATTGCAGTAACTACCATTCCTTTGTAATCTATTACTACTGAATCGGGAACTCCAAGTTCTTCAGATAGTTTTATTACGTTGGTTTCACTCATTATAAATTCGCTATTATCTGAACCTTGAAATTCAATAAGCATCTTATCCAGTATGTCTGTTATTTTAACCATTATTTTGTTTTAAATGTTTCTTGATAGTATTGTTCAGATGTTTCTCTTGGAAATATAGATTCATCTTTAGTAATATCTGCACACCCATTGCAATAGCTTTCTATTATCTCTTCCTTGTGCATTTCTTTGGCTTTCTCTAATATGCTATTCCATTCAAATTTATCTTTTGAAGTTTCCCATAGTTCTTTAAATAGAAATTCTATTGATGACATTGTTATTTGATTTTACTTCCGATGAATCCTGCACCGAAAATTATTGTTATAAAATTAGAT
>Ga0315902_10009436_pt1 | contig 13057 bp, 20 predicted proteins | sample LakEriMetagenome_9_FD_203523 | JGI IMG/M metagenome (GOLD analysis project Ga0315902, IMG submission 203523) | Freshwater fungal communities from buoy surface, Lake Erie, Ohio, United States - Buoy 12 MA117 | ecosystem: Environmental > Aquatic > Freshwater > Lake > Lake biofilm | place: USA... | reverse complement strand
CAACCTCTGCGGCCACCTGCACCCGGTGGCGTTGCTGGGTCGCAACGGCGACCGCCTGCGCCTGAGCTGTTTCAGCTACTGCCCGCGCAGCGAACGGCTGGCCCTGCCCGCCTTCGGGGCACTCACGGGCGGCATGCCCCTGCCCCGCCACGAGCGCCAGTGGCTGGTGGCGGATGGGGCGGTGCTGGCCGTACCACCGGAAACCAGGCGGGCGGCCTGAACAGCAGCCCGTCTTTCGCAGCAGAACCGCTGCACAAGCAAGCCTGCCAGGCCATGCTCTGCCCAGGTTTGCCTGCTCGCCCGCCGATGCCCGTCCTCGCCGACCTCATCAACGACCTGATCGCCCTGATCCCGGAGGACGGCAGCCGTCTCACGAACGAGGAAATCCGCACGGCCCTGGAGCAGGAGGCAGGTGAACCAATCAGCGATGAGGATCTGAAGGAGCTCAAAAGCCAGGTGGTGGCCCTGGGTGCCGCCGAGGGTGTGAAGGGTCCCGGTGGGGGCCTCCGAGCCCCTGGGATGGACCCTCCTCCACGGGCTTCCGCTCCAGCCACCGGTACCCGCCCCCGCCGCAGCGGCAACGGCTCAGCCGCGCCAGCCCCCCAGCCCGCCATCGCCCCGGGCACCACGGCGGCCTCGGTGCTTACGGGCGAACTGCGCAACCAGATCGACCGCATCTGGGATGCCTTCTGGAGCGGCGGCATCGCCAACCCGCTGGAGGTGCTGGAGCAGCTCACCTACCTGCTGTTCATCCGCCGGTTGGATGAGCTGGAAACCCTGGAGGAGCGCCGCAGCCAGCGTTCGGGCCAACCGATGCGCCGCCGCATCTTTCCCGAGGGCACCGTTGAGCAAGGCCGCCCCTGGAGTGAACTGCGCTGGAGCCGCTTCAAAGAATTGGGCGAGGCCGCCTCGATGTACAAGTTGGTGGGCGATCGGGTGTTCCCGTTCCTGCGCGAGCTGGGCGGTGAGGAATCGGCCTACGCCACCCACATGCGCGATGCCCGCTTCATGATTCCCACGCCGGCACTCCTCCAGAAGGTGGTGGAGCTGCTCGATGCGGTGCCGATGGAAGACCGCGACACCAAGGGCGACATCTACGAGTACATGCTGGGCAAGCTGGCCACCGCTGGCACCAATGGTCAGTTCCGCACACCGCGCCACATCATCGAGCTGATGGTGGCGATGACTGAGCCCACGCCCCGCGATGTGATGGTGGATCCGGCCTGCGGCACCTGCGGCTTCCCGGTGGCGGTGGGCGAATACCTGCGTGAGCATCACCCGGAGGTGCTCAGCGATCCGGAGCTGCGCGAGCACTTCAACCATGGCCTGTTCCATGGCTTTGATTTCGACACCACGATGCTGCGCATCGGGGCGATGAACATGCTGCTGCACGGGGTGGAGAATCCCGATGTGAGCTACCGCGATTCTCTCTCGGAAGACGGCGCGATTGAGGAAGACAAGTACACCCTGATCCTGGCCAATCCGCCCTTCGCCGGATCCCTGGATTACGAGAGCACCAGCGGCAAGCTGCAGCGGGTGGTGAAGACCAGGAAAACCGAGCTGCTGTTCATGGCCCTGTTCCTGCAGCTGCTCAAACCCGGCGGCCGGGCGGCGGTGATCGTGCCCGATGGGGTGCTGTTCGGCTCCAGCAAGGCGCACAGGTCACTGAGGCAGCAACTCGTAGAAGAGCATTTTCTTGAGGGCGTGGTGTCGCTGCCGAGCGGCGTCTTCCGCCCCTATGCGGGCGTGAGCACGGCGATCCTGTTCTTCACCAAGACCGGCCGAGGCGGCACCGATCAGGTGTGGTTCTACGACCTGACCACCGACGGCTGGAGCCTCGACGACAAGCGCAATCCGCTGCTGCCGCTGCAGAAGCTCGGGCCCGCCCCGAAGGAGGCTCTCACAGAAGGAGAACACGCCAAGAACAACCTGCCCGACTGCCTGGCCCGCTGGCGGCAGCGCAAGGATGCCGAGCGCGAGCGGGAACGCACTGCCCAGAGCTTCTGCGTGCCCAAAGTGGAGATCGCCGAGCAGGGCTACGACCTCAGCCTCAACCGCTACAAGGAGCTGATCCACGAAGAGGTGGAGCACCGCCCACCGCTGGAGATCCTGGCCGAACTGCGGGCGATCGAGCAGGAGATCCTGCAGGGGATCGAGGAGCTGGAGGGGATGCTGCGATGAGCGGCGCTAGCATTCCGCTAGCAATCGGCGTTGGGGCGATGAACACCCTGGTGCTCCGGCAGGTGCCGGATGTGCTTTACCGCCGCCTCAAGGCGGTAGCAGTGGCGCACCGGCGCTCGATGAATCAGGAGGCGATCCTCGCTCTGGAGGCGGGGCTGCCTGAGTCGCCGATTCCAAAGCGGCCCACGCTGGAGGAGAGCACGCGCTGGCTGGAGCAGCAGGTGTGGACCCTGCCGGTCCTGGATGACCGCAGCGCCGAGGAGATCCTGGGGTACGGCAATGACGGTCTCTGCGGCTGAAGGCAGCCTGGTGATCGACCTCGCCGTCGACACCGGCGCCGTAATGGCGGTACTCCTGCGGGAGCCCGTCGCAGAAGCCGTGCTGGAGAGGCTCTGTCGGGCCGTGCAGCCGGCGGTGGCTGCCCCCACGCGCACGGAGATCCTGCTGGTGGCGCTGGTGAAGCTGGGAGAGATCGGCCAGGAGCGTGCCCGCGAGTTTCTCGATCAGCAGGCCTTTCTCACGGTGGCCTGGGATGGGGAACTGGCCGATCAGGCCGCTGATGCCTTTGCACGCTTCGGCAAGGGGCGCCATACCAGTGGCCTGAACTTCGGCGACTGCTTCTCCTATGCCCTGGCGGAGCGCTTGAAGGTGCCGCTGCTGTTTGTGGGCAACGATTTCAGCCGCACCGAGCTGGAAGCTGCGCTGTGAACCGGGGCTCAGCGGGCCAGGCCCAGAAACACCAGCAACGAGCGATTGAGCCGCAGCAGATCGTCATCCGCCAGGCGGCCGATGCACTGGCCCAGGCGGCTCCTGGACACGGTGGTGACCTTGTCGACCATCAGGCGGCTGACGGCTCGCAGACCGTTCTCCGTTGTGGGCTCGACGGGGACGCGAAAGACCGGCAGATCAGACGGGTCGGTCGTGATCAGACACACCGTCACCGAATCCCGGGCGGTAAAGGCGTCGTCCTGAACAATCACCACAGGGCACGCCTTGCTGGCATAGCCGGAGCCGCCGGCCATGGTCCAGATCTCACCGCGCTTCACTGGCTGTATTCGTCGTCAGGCCACTCGACCAGCGAGTCGATGAAGGCCTGGATTTCGGTTTCCTCCTCGCTGGCATTGGCCAGCAGACACTGCCGCCGCGCTTCGGCGGCGAACTCATGTGAATGCACATCCGGCACCCAGATCTGGATCGGCCGCATCCCCTGGGCCCGTAACCGCAGGCGGTGCTCCCGCACTTTGCGGCGATTGGCCGCACGTCGCGCCTCCTGGGCTGTGGCCTCTGAGCGACCCAGCTCCGGGGCGGCTTCTGACCCCATGGCAGCTCCTGCAACGGTTACATGTCACCCTAGGCGGAGCCAGCGGTGCTGGCCTGGGCTGGTGCACAAAGCGCCGGAGGGGAGGCTGCGGTGACCCTGGCCGAGCTTGAGGCGCTGATCTCCACCGGAGAATCCGAACAGTTGGAGTTCAAACGCTCCACCAGCCAGCTGCGCTCCGGCTGCGACACGCTCTGCGCCTTTCTCAATGGACAGGGCGGCACGGTGCTGTTCGGAGTGAGCGACAGCGGCCGGATCGTGGGGCAACACTGCAGCGATGCCAGCCGTCGCGAACTGGCGGAGACCCTGCGGCGGATCGAACCTTCCGCCCAGGCCACGATCGACGAAGTGCCGCTGCCTGGCGATCCCGAGAAGCGGGTGATTGCTGTGCGGGTGCCACCTGGGCAGGGACTGAGGCCCTTCTTTCACGACGGCCGCGCCTTCCAGCGGATCGCCAGCAGCACCGGGCGGATGCCCCAGCCGGTGCTGGAGGGGCTGCTACTGGAGCGCAGTCACCCGATCCAGCGCTGGGAAACTCAGAAGGCGGTGGGCATCACAGCCGCTGATCTGGACCAGGAGGAACTGCTGCGTACGTTGCGCGTGGGCGTGCAGGCGGGGCGGTGTTGCCCCAGTGCCAGCTGCGGCTGGCCCGCTTCCGCGGCACTAACAAGCGGGAGTTCCTGGATCAACGCCAACTGAACGGCCATGCCTTCCAGCTGTTGGAGGAGGCGATCCTGTTCTGCCAGCGCCACCTCGCCACAGCGGCTCGCATTCCCAGGGATCGGCTGGAGCGCGAAGAGCAGCTCGCGATTCCGCTGCCGGCCTTGCGCGAAGCGCTGGTGAATGCCCTCTGCCACCGCGACTACAGCCAGCAGGGAGCGGCGATCAGCCTGGCGATCTTCGACGACCGGCTGGAGCTCTGGAGTGAAGGCGGCCTGCCCTTCGGCCTGGAACCCGAGGCGTTGAAGCGGGAGCATGCCTCACGGCCGCGCAACCTGCTGATCGCTGATGTGTTCTTCCGCCGGGGCCTGATCGAGCGCTGGGGCCGTGGCACCCAGGTGATCCTGGCGGAATGCGAGCGGGCCGGCTGCACGGAACCCACCTACCGGTTGAGTGGTGGCTGCTTTGTGGTGACCTTCCCGCTTGAAGCAAGCTTGGGGCCAGAGTCAGAGCCAGAGTCGAGGCCAGAGTCGGAGGCGGGGGCAGAGTCAGGGGCAGAGTCGAGGGCAGAGTCAGGGGCAGAGTCACTCAGGGTGCTCCAGGCCCTGGAGGCAGGCCCACTGAGCAAGGCAGAAATCGCCTCAACGTTGGGCCGCGACAGTGTGACGGACGCCTTGAACCGCACCATCTGTGGCCTGTTGGCGGAAGGTCGCATCGCCCTCACGATTCCGGACAAACCGAACAGCCGGCTGCAGAAGTATCGGCTGGTCAGCGGGGCCAGGAAGGAGCCGGATTCATGAACACTTGCATGGAGAAAACACGCATGAAGATGACGATGGAGCATCGCCCACCGCTGGAGATCCTGGCGGAACTGCGGGCGATCGAACAGGAGATCCTGCAGGGGATCGAGGAGCTGGAGGGGATGCTGTGATGAGTGCACATATGGTTCCCATTGGCGAGGTTGTGGATTTCATTGGTGGAGGAACCCCCTCTCGGGATGTAGACGAGTATTGGAATGGCAGCATTCCCTGGGCCTCTTTCAAGGACTTCAAGGGCCCGAGTATTGACTCAACACTCGAATCAATCACTCATGATGGCTTATCTGCTAGCAGCTCAGCTCTAATTCCTGCAGGGCATGTGATCATGCCCACTAGAATGGCACTCGGGACGGCGGCGATAAATTCTATCGATGTTGCTATTAACCAGGATCTCAAGGCGCTTAAGCCAAAGGCCAGGATTGAGACCCGTTATCTCTTGCACGCAATCCTGTCTAGAGCAACGGAGATCCAGTCTCACGGCTAGGGAGCCACTGTTAAAGGCATCACGATTGAGAGGCTTCGTGCGATCCAGATTCCCCTCCCCCCACTGGAGGAGCAGCGACGCATCGCGGCGATCCTGGATAAAACAGGGCGGCCAGCCAAAGCTTGCGCACGACTTCAAGCCGCGCATAGACGAGTGGGCGAGTCGCTTTATACTGACGCCTTTGGCGATCCACGCCCAAATCCCCTGGGCCTTCCTTCTGCAATGCTGGGCGAAATTGCGGATTGCCAACTTGGTAAAATGCTTGACAAAAAGCATGATAGCGGGAGCATTCAAAGGCCTTATCTGAGGAATGCAAACATTAGATGGTTTGACATTGATGTTTCGGATTTGCTCTTTATGGACATCGAGGATCACGAGATGGACCGCTTCAGTGTCTGCTCCGGCGATCTGCTTGTCTGCGAAGGGGGAGAGCCTGGCAGGGCGGCTATTTGGAGAGCTAACAGCGGGGTCTTTGGCTTTCAGAAAGCGCTTCATAGGTTAAGGCCTGGCAAAAGCAGGGTGTTGCCCGAATATCTCAACTGGGTGCTGTGGATCCTGTCGCAACGAGGAATGCTTGGTGACCACATCACGTCGGCAACGATTGCTCATCTAACCCGAGAGAAGCTACTCAAGATAAGAATTCTTCTTCCACCCTTGTCCGCGCAAGAACGCTTTGCCCGTGAGCTTGGAGCACTTGATTCCCTTGGTTTTATGGCGAGATCAAGAGGCAAACTTGTTCGTTCTTTGAATTCCTCCCTTTTCTCAGCGCTTGTCGCGACAGGCATTGGTTAGTGAAAGCTACAGAAGCCAAGCTCCTCCAGATCCTAGGCGCCGTCTCCCAGTTCATCATCCCGATCTACCAGCGCACCTATTCGTGGACGCTCAAGGAATGCCAACAGCTCTGGGCTGACATCCTCCGCGCCGGCGCCACCGAGGAGATCGGTGTGCACTTCATCGGATCGGTGGTGCACATCGATGAGGGCCTCGGCAACCTCGCCGTGCAGGCCCCCAAGCTGGTGATCGCTGAGGGCGGCGCCAACAGCTGCATCTGCTGCCAGAATGGACAGGTCAGGCTGCTGTCATGAACGAGATCCTTTTTGTTGTCGAAGAGGCTGAGGATGGCTCCTATCGTGCCAGCGCTGTGGGGCAGGCAATTCATACCGAGGCGGATAGCCTCAACGAGCTCCACCAGGAGATTCGTGACGCGGTGCACTGTCACTTCGATGAGGGGCAGGCTCCTCCGCTGATTCGCCTGCATCATGTCCGGCAGGAATTGTTGACCCTGTGAGAATCCCCAGGGATCTCAACGGGGCTGATCTGGCCAAACGGCTTGGACAGTTTGGCTACACCATCACCAGGCAGAGCGGCAGCCACATGCGGCTCACCAGGATCGTCGCTGGCCGTGAGCAACACCTCACGATTCCAGCTCACAAGCCATTGCGCGTTGGAACACTCCGGCAGATCCTCAAAGATGTGGCCGATCACACGCACAAAACATTGGAGATGGTCCTGGAGGCACTTGGTTGAGAATGTTGCCTTAGTCTAACAACGATGGACTATCCTCTGAGCTGTTGCAATTCCAATAGTCTCTGAGCAAAATCGCGGTCGATTTCCAGGGTTTCCACCACCGTGCGACCCTGAACCACCAAGCCCTGGATGGCCTCCGAGGGGGCCAGATAGCCATCCTCGGGGAGTCGTTGAACATGCAGCATCACACTGTATTCAGATATCGTTGCGCTGGTGAACGTGATAGGCTTGGGGATGATAGAAGGATCTTAGACACTCTGCTCCAGTCGCTCCGAGAGCCGCAGGGTCCAGGCCAAGTTTGTTCACCACATCCTCCAGGTCGTCAAGCCCGGCCGCGATCAACTGCCGCAGGTAAAAGCCCTTGGTGCGCCCGATCAGCTGGGCCAGCTGATCGAGACGCTGCTCCGTCGCTGGCTCCAGCCGCACGGAGGTGAATGCAGTCACCCCGATGCATTGGATTCACCCTAGATGGCGTCGCCAGTGTCCAGAGCGGCATGCGACGCGGTGCGTCCAGAGATTCCAACTGTCCAACTGGGGCCAGGTCCAGGAGCGGTGGAGCAGCCGTTCACGCAACTCAGGCCAAGCTGAACAGACTTCCTGTGCAGAACGATGACCATCGAGACCACCTACACAGCGGCGCGTGAGCAGCTCAAGACCCTGATGGACAAGGTCGTGGACGACCGTCACAGCAGCTCCGCGAGCTGGCCGCCCAGCTGGAGGCCCGCCCCAACATCCCCCAGGTGGCGGCCGAGCTGGAGCTGATTCGCGATCTACTGCGCGATGAATGGTGGCAGGACGTCACCGTGGCGATGCTCGAGGAAGCGCGGCGCCGCCTGCGGGGCCTGATGGGTCTGATCGAAACGATCAGCAGGGAACCCCTCTACACCAACTTCGCCGATGAGCTCGGTGAGCTGCGCGAACTCGATGCCGCCGCCCTGCTCAGCCGCGATGAGTTCCAGCAGTTCCGCCTGCGGGCCCGCGAGTTCCTGCGGGCCCACGACGACCACCTCACCATGCAGCGCCTGCGCCGCAACCAGCCCCTCAACCCCGCCGACCTCAACGAACTGGAGCAGTTCCTGCTCAGCCATGGCATCGGCGATCAGCAGGCCATCGCGCGTGCCCGTGAGGAGTGCAATGGCTTTGGGCTGTTCATCCGCTCCCTGGTGGGCCTCGATCGCAATGCCGCCAAGGAGCTGTTTGCCGACTACCTGGCCGAGGGCACCCACACCGCCACCCAGATCCGCTTCATCAACGAGATCATCGATGAACTCACCAGCCGCGGCGCCATGGACCCGGCTCGCCTCTACGACCCTCCCTTCAGCGACCTGGCGCCCACGGGCCCGGAAGGCCTGTTCTCCGACGCGGAGGCGGAGCAGCTGTTCGATCTCCTGCAGTTGATCAACGACCGGGCCCGACCGCTTCTGGCCGCCTAGGCGAACACCCTCGTCCAGTCGCGGGCCATGTCCACCACGTGCCAGCCGCGCTCGGGGGCCTGGCGCAGGGCCTCCACCAGCCGGCCGGTGCTCTTGGTTTCGGCGTCGTAGGCGAATTCCCGCTCGGCGTCGGTGTGGTGCACGATCAACCCGAAGCTCGGCCGCGTGTTGTGCATGGTGGTGTACTGCAGCATCGCCAGGTCGCCATCGCTGTTGCCGAAGGCCATCAGCGGCCGGCGGCCGATGAACTGGTGGATGCCCGCCGGCTTGCCGGCGCCGTCGTTCACGAACAGGGTGTCGAGCGACTTCACCAGCACCGGCGCGCCGTCGCGCAACTCGAAGTGGGTGCGGCCGGTGGAGCCCACCACCCGCTCCGGCGGGATGCCGTACACCCTCTCCACCCACACCCGCATGAAGTCGGCGCCGCCGCCGGACACGATGAAATTGCGGAAGTGATGGGCCCGCAGCAGCGCCAGCACCTCCTGCATCGGCCCATAGGTGAGGGCGTCATAGGGCCGCTGCAGCTGGGGATGGCGGGCTGAACCCAACCAGGCTTCCACCGCTGCCGCGAAAGCCTCGGTGGTCATGCCGGCGTGGCTCACGGCGATCACCCGCAGCAGCCCGTCGAAGTGGTCACCGGCCAGCAGGGCGCCGATGTCGCCCGCCAGCGCCGCCTGCACCATCGGATCGCTGGCCAGCTCCGGCTGGCGCTGCACCGCCCCCTTGAGCTCATCGAAGGCGAAGGCGGCCTGGAAGGGCAGCGGCTGCTCCGGCCAGAGGGTGCCGTCGTTATCGAACACCGCCACGCGCTCCGGCTCCGGCACGAAACGATCCGAGCCCTCGCTGCTCACCGCGGCCACGAAGGCCAGCAGGGCCTCCTTGACGGCACCGGGCCGCCAGGAGGGCAGGGGATCGGCGGCAACGGTGGTGCTCACAGGGAATGGCTCCGCTAACAACAGTGGATGGATAAGCCCCGATCCGGGGCCCTGCGCGATGGCTGCGCGCTCGTTGGTTGCGCCTGGAGATCCTGCTCAGCCCTCAGCCGCCGCCAGGGCCCGCACCACATCGCCGCGGGTGAGCACGCCGGCCAGCTTGCCGTCGCCGTCGAGCACGAACAGCCGCTGGGTGCCGCCCTCGTGCAGCTGACGCGCCGCCGCCGGCAGGGGCAGGTCCACGCCACAGGTGTGGGTGCGGCGACTCATCACATCGCCCACCGTGCTGCCAAGCACCTGGTGCACCTCCTTGTCCCAGTTGAGGGGATTGCGCAGATAGATCACAGCGTCGAGGAGCATCACGTAGGGCCCCGGCTGGAAGCCGCTCTCGCGCACCATCAGGTCCTGCTCGCTCAGTTCGCCCACCAGCGCGCCGCTGCCATCGAGCACCGGCAGGCCGCTGATGTGGTGCTCGCTCATCAGGGTCACCGCCTCCTGCAGGGGCGAATCCTGGTTGACGCTCAGCACCGGGGTGGTCATCACGGCGGAAACGGGCTGCTGCACCACGGGCGAGTCGGACGGCTGGGCGCATTCTGAGCCCGCGGGCGCACCGCGCTGCCAAGTGGAATCCAGGACCGTGCTCCACGGTTTCCGTGGATAGAATCTCAACAAGGCGAATCAGACCATGGCGAATCTCACCCTGGCCATCGATGACGCCCTGCTGCAGCGGGCACGTCAGGAAGCCCTGCGCAACAACACCTCGGTGAATGCCCTGGTACGCGAGTTCCTCGGCAGCTACGTGGATGCCCGCAGCCGCCGTCTCGAGGCACTGGCCCGGTTTGAAGCCGTGGCCAGCGGCAGCGCCAGCAGCAGCGCCAGCCCCTGGAGCCGCGATTCGCTGCACGAGCGCAGCTGATGCGCGCCTTCATCGACACCAACCTCTGGGCCTACAGGCTCGACCGGCGTGAACCGGCCAAATCCCAGCGGGTGGGCCACTGGCTGGCCGCCATCACCGCCGAACACGAGGTGGTGATCAGCACCCAGGTGCTGATCGAACTGCGCTCCGTGGTGTCGCGGAAACTGAACCCCCCGCTCCCAGAGCGGCAGATCACCGAGCTGCTGGAGGCCATGAGCGGCTTTGAAGTGGTGAGCACCAACGCCAACCTGGTGCTCGATGCCCATACCCTGGCCATTCAGGAGCAACTCAGTTGGTTTGACGCCCTGATCGTGGAGGCCGCACTGCGCAGCCGTTGTGACGTGCTGTTCAGCGAGGACCTCCATCACGGCGGTTCGATCGACCACCTGCAGCTGATCAATCCCCTCGCGGAACCCTGAACAGCTCCAGCCAGGGGTTTCCTGCATCACCGCATCGGGCTGGTGGGCTTGGCTCCACGATCCTGAGCAGACTGCCATCACACAAACCATCCCGCCGATGAGCCGTTTCCAGGAAGCCCTGCGCGCCGCCAACAATCTGCGCCTGCTGGCGGCCGTAGGCCGCAGCGGCGGCGAGTTGGGCAGCATCGCCGACCTGATCGACAACTTCCTGGGCAGCCCCCAGCTGGCGGCGAGCGTGGAGCGCCTCAGGGCGGTGCCAGAGGGGGCGGCCCTGCTGGCCGAGCACTATCCGCCCCTGCAGCCGGACATCGACCGGCTGCGCCAGCTACCCCCCGGCACCCTCGGGCGCCGCTACGCCGACCTGATCCTCTCGCTGGGCTACGACCCCGAGTTCTTCCGCCCCCGCGACACCGGCAGCGATGACCGCTGGCTCACCCAGCGCATCGCCACCACCCACGACATCCACCACGTGGTGGCGGGCTTCGGCACCGAGGCCGCCGGCGAGAACGGCGTGCTGGCGATCACCGCCGCCCAGATCGGCTTCCCCGGCTATGTGCTGCTCACCAGCGCCGGCCAGCTGGCCGCCTTCCGCTTCCAGCCCGAGCGCTTCCCCCTGCTCAGCGCCGCCCAGGCCCACGGCCATGCCATCGCCCGCCAGGCCCACTGCCTGGCGGCGGTGAAGTGGGAAGAGGGCTGGGAGAAGCCGGTGAGCCAGTGGCGCGAGGAGCTGGGCATCAGCGACCCGGCCGACGCCGAGCCCTACGGCCTCGACGCCCAGCTGGGCCCGCTGCCATGAGCCTGGCCCAGACCGGACTGCGGCGCCTGGCGGATGGGCTCACCGTGGGCCGCGCCCTGCTGGGGCTGCCGCTGATCCTGGCCCTCGCCGGCGGTGCGGCGGGCCTGGCCTGGTGGCTGCTGCTGCTGGGCGGGCTGAGCGACTGGGCCGACGGCCTGCTGGCCCGCCGCGCCGGCGGCGGCTCGGCGTGGGGCGCCCGCCTCGATCCCCTCACCGACAAGATCCTGATTGCCGCCCCCCTGCTCTGGCTGGCTGCCCAGCCGGCCTGGCCCCAGCAGCTGCCGCTCTGGGCGGTGTGGCTGCTGCTGGCCCGCGAACTGCTGATCTCCGGCTGGCGCAGCGGCGCCAGCGGCGGCGGCCCGGCATCCCTGGCCGGCAAGGCGAAAACGATGCTGCAATTCGCCAGCCTGCTGCTGCTGCTCTGGCCGATGGGCTGGGGGCTGGGCTTCGGCACGGGCCAAGGGACTGGCGGCCTTGCATCTGGCCTGCATCAACTGGGCTGGTGGCTGTTCTGGCCCTCGCTGCTGCTGGCGCTCAGCTCGGCCTGGAGCTATCTGCGCCAGGCCTCCACTCCCCCGCTCAGCTCCCGATGAACCTGTTCAACACCTGGCCGGAACGGCAGGCGCGACTGGGGCGCTGGGCCCTGCTGCTCGGCTGGCTCGGGCTGATCGCCCTGCCCCTGCTGCCCATCAGCCGCGACGGCCGTCGGCCGGAGATCTGCGCCACCGTTCCCATCTGCGGCGACGGGCTGGGCACCGATCTGTTCTGGAATCTGGGCCTGCCCCTGGTGCTGGTGTGCGTGGTGCTGAGCCACGAGCTCTGGCGCCGCATCTGTCCGCTCTCGTTCGTGTCCCAACTGGCCCGGGCGCTGGGATGGCAGCGCACGGTGCCGGGGCGCAACGGCAAGCCCCAGCTGGTGGCGGTGGAGGAGAACTCCTGGCTCGGCCGCCACCACGTGCAGCTGCAGTGGAGCCTGCTGATCGCCGGCCTCTGCCTGCGGATCCTGATCGTGAACAGCAATGCCCTGGCCTTCGGCCTGCTCACCGCCGCCGCCCTGCTGGGGGCGCTGGTGAGCGGCTGGGCCTACTCCGGCAAGGCCTGGTGCCACTACCTCTGCCCCTTCGGCCCGGCGCAACAGGTGCTCACCGGGCCCCGGGGGGTGATCGGCTCCACCGCCCATCTCGACAGCCCCACCCGCACCACCCAGTCGATGTGCCGCACCACGGCCAGCCAGCCCGGCCAGGCCGATGTGAGCACCTGCGTGGCCTGCAGCCGGCCCTGCCTGGACATCGACGCCGAGCGCACCTACTGGCAGAACCTGCAGGGCAAGCGCGGCCTCAACTGGGCCTGGTACTCCTATCCGGGCCTGATCCTGGGCTTCTTCCTGCTGATCCAGGCCACGGCACCGGCAGGCCTGGCGGTGGACTACCTCAAGAGCCGGCTGTTCGTGTACGACGACCGGCTGGCCGCGCTCGCCTGGCAGCCCTTCCTGCCGGCCGGCTGGCCCCAGCTGCCCCGGCTGGTGATGATCCCCCTGCTGCTGGCTACCGCCTGCGTGCTCTCCCAGCAGCTG
>Ga0315902_10009434_pt1 | contig 13058 bp, 9 predicted proteins | sample LakEriMetagenome_9_FD_203523 | JGI IMG/M metagenome (GOLD analysis project Ga0315902, IMG submission 203523) | Freshwater fungal communities from buoy surface, Lake Erie, Ohio, United States - Buoy 12 MA117 | ecosystem: Environmental > Aquatic > Freshwater > Lake > Lake biofilm | place: USA... | reverse complement strand
CTGCTCGACAAGGTGGTGCTCCGCGACGACCTCGTGTGGAGCGACGGCCGGCCGATCACGGCCCACGACGTGGCCTTCAGCTACACCGTGATCATGGATCCGCGGGTGCCCGTGCCCGCCGTGCGGAGCGGCACCGACCAGATGCGGGCCGTGCACGCCTACGACGACCGCACGCTCGTCTTCTTCCATCGCGAGCCGCTGGCGACGAACGTCTGGAACATCAACTTCCCCGTGCTGCCCAAGCACGTCTACGAGAAGACGTGGGAGGCCGATCCGTCGCTCAAAGACAGCCCCGAGCACGTCAAGCTCGAGGCAACGCCGGTGTCGGGCGGACCCTACGAGATCGTGGAGCGCACCCGCGGCCAGCAGATCGTGCTCCGGCGGCGGAAGAGCTGGTCGCACGTGAAGGGCAAGCAGGTCCGCGACGAGCCCTTTTTCGCGGAGATTCGCTTCCGGATCATCGAGGACCCGAACACCACGCTCCTGGCCCTCAAGGCGGGCGAGATCGACGAGATGATGCTCCAGCCGGAGCAGTGGACGACGCAGACGACCGACGCCGACTTCTACGAACGCAACACGAAGGTGACGGCGCCGGAGTGGGTGAGCTTCCACTTCGGCTGGAACATCGGCACGCCGTTCTTCGCCGACCGCCGCGTCCGCCGGGCGATGAGCTACGCCTTCGACCACGACCGGATGCTCGACAAGCTCTGCTACGGTCTCTACCAGCCCTGCGCGGGCCCCTTCGCACAGGACTCCTGGATGGCGGCGGGCACGAAGGTGGAGCCCTGCAAGCAGGATCTCGACCGGGCCGAGGCGCTGCTCGACGAGGCCGGCTGGATCGACAGCGACAACGACGGCGTGCGGGACAAGGAGATCGACGGGAAGCTCGTGCCCTTCGAGTTCTCGATGCTCGTGAATCAGCAGCCGCACCGGATCAAGATCTGCACGCTCTTGAAGGAGAACCTCGACCAGATCGGCATCCGCATGAACGTGCGGCCGCTCGAGGCGACGGTGCTTCAGCAGCTCACGCAGGATCGCAAGTTCCAGGCCTACTTCGGCGGCTGGGGATCGGGGGCCGACCCCGACACGTCGGAGAACATCTGGGCCACGAACGCCGGCCGCAATTTCGTGGGCTACTCCAATCCCGAGGTCGACCGGCTCTTCGTCGAGGGCCGGAAGGAGCTCGACCGGGCCAAGCGGGCCGAGAAGTACTCCCGCATCCAGCAGCTGCTCGCGGAGGACCAGCCCTACACCTGGCTCTACTGGCGGAACAGCTTCTACGGGTTTGCCCGCGACCTCCGCGGCTACGTCTTCAGCCCGCGCGGCCCCTACCACTACTCGCCGGGCTTCGGCAGCATCTGGAAGCCGCGGGCGGAGTGACATGATCACCTTCCTCACGCGGCGGCTCCTGCTCGGGATCCTCACGCTCCTCGTGATCACCTGCTTCGTCTACGGCCTCGCCCGGGCCATGCCGGGCACGCCGCTGACGGCGCAGATGGGGGAGGATCCGAGCCGCAAACTCAACCCCGAGGACCAGGAGCGGCTGCGGCGGATCTACGGCCTCGACAAGCCCTGGTATGCGGGCTACGCCCAGTGGCTGGGCAACGTGGCCCGCGGCGACCTCGGCCGCTCGATCACCCGCAAGCAGCCGGTCACCACGCTCATCGCCGAGCGGATCGGCCCCACCTTCCTGATCTCGGGCACGGCGCTGGTGCTCATCTGGATCCTCGCGATCCCGCTCGGCCTCTACGCCTCGGCCCGCAGCGGCACGGCCGACGAGCGGACGACGAGCCTCCTGCTCTACGTGCTCTATTCCTTCCCCACGTTCGTGGCGGCGCTCTTCCTGCAGATCCTCTTCTCGGTCTGGCTGCGCGGCACGGCTTGGGAGCTGCCGCTGTTCGGCATGACCGACCTGCCGCCGGACGCCCCGTGGCTCTCCCGCGTGGCCGACGTGGCCCGTCACGCGATCCTGCCCGTCACCTGCCAGACCTACGTGAGCCTCGCCTACGACAGCCGGTTCATCCGCGCGAACATGGCGGAGGTGCTGCGGCAGGACTACATCCGCACCGCGCGGGCCAAGGGGGCCGGCCCCTGGCGGGTGCTCTTCCATCACGCGTTTCGCAACACGCTCATCCCGCTGGCGACACTCCTGGGCCTCTCGCTGCCGGGGCTCCTCGGCGGCTCCGTGATCATCGAGCAAATCTTCACCTGGCCCGGCATGGGGCGGCTGTTCTTCGAGAGCATCCGCGAGCGCGACTATCCCACGATCATGGGACTCACGCTGATGTTCAGCGTGCTCACGCTGCTGGGCCAGCTGCTCGCCGATCTGCTGTATTGCGTCGTCGATCCCCGGGTGAGCGTCGAGTGATGTCGCAGACGGGCGGATTCTGGGCGGAGGCGTGGCGTCGCTACCGGCGGCGGCCGCTGGCGATGGCCGCGCTCGCCTTCGTGGCGCTGCTCGTGCTCGTGGCGGCGCTCGCCCCCGCGATCGCCGGCACGAAGCCCGTGCTCTGTCGCTACAAGGGGCGGCTCTACGCCCCCTGCCTCGGCTACTTCAACCGCCAGTGGGAGCCGGCCATCTTCACGAAGGATCGCTTCCGCGGCACCTATCCGCAGAACCTGAAGGACAAGGATCCCGAGAGCTGGGCGATCTGGCCGCTCGTGTTTCAGGATCCCTTCCGGGCCGTCCGCGAGAACGAATGGCCGGGCCGCCCCGAGAATCCCGCCCGCGACGAGGGGCGACCGAGCCGGAGCAACCTCTTCGGCACCGATCAGGCGGGCGTGGACGTGTTCGCGAAGATGGTGCACGGCACGACGGTGGCCCTGCTCGTGGGGTTCGTCTCGATGGGGATCGCGGGCACGATCGGCATCCTCGTGGGCGCGATCGGCGGCTACTTCGGCGGCTGGGTCGACACGCTCACCAGCCGCGCCACCGAGATCGTGATGTGCATCCCCACGCTCGTGCTGATCCTCGCGATCATCGCGATCCTCGAGAAGCCTACGATCTGGCACACGATGGCGATCATCGGGGCCACCGGCTGGACCGGCATCGCACGGCTCACCCGCGGCGAGTTCCTCCGGCTCAAAAACGCCGAGTTCGTGATGGCGGCCCGGGCCGCAGGCGCCGGCCCGCTGCGGATCATGCTCCGCCACATCCTCCCCAACGCATTGGCCCCGATCCTCGTGCCGATCACGTTCGGCATCGCCTCGGCGATCCTGGTGGAAAGCTCGCTCTCGTTCCTCGGCTTCGGGCCCCCGCCCCCGACCGCCAGTTGGGGCTCCGTGCTCAACGACGCGCGGAGCAACCTCTCGATGTGGTGGCTCGTATTCTTCCCCGGCATCGCGATCTTCCTCACCGTGCTCGCCTACAACCTGATCGGCGAAGGCCTCCAGGAAGCCACCGACCCGCGCCTCCGGGAGGCCCGCAAGTAATGGCGAACCGCACGACACGAGCAGCGGTGCCCGTCATAAAAGCCCCCAGGCGCAAGCCGGGGGATATGACGCGTCGGCTCGTCATCGGGGGTGATCGGAGGCCGGCCGCATTATCCCCCTGCTTGCGCATGGGGGCTTTTATGAAGCGAGGAAGACACGGGCTTCTATGAACACCAACAATCGCTTTGATGGACGGATTCGCAAGCTCAATGCCCCTGCTTGAAATCAACAACCTCGTGACGGCGTTTCATACGCCCGGCGGCCGCGTGCCGGCGGTTGACGGCGTGTCGCTGTCGATCGACCGGGGCAAGACGCTCGGCCTCGTCGGCGAGAGCGGCTGCGGCAAGAGCGTGACGGCGATGTCGATCCTGAGGCTGGTGGCGGCGCCGGGCGTGATCGAGTCGGGCCAGATCCTGCTGGCTCGCGACGGCGGGGCCGACGATCTCGTGACGCTGCCCGAGCCGGCGCTGCGGAAGGTTCGCGGCGGCCGCGTGGGCATGATCTTCCAGGAGCCGATGACCAGCCTCAATCCGGTGTTCACGATCGGCGACCAGGTGGCCGAGGCCGTGCGGCTCCACCGCGGCGTTCCCCGCGAGCAGGCCCGGGCGCGGGCGCTCGAGATGCTCCGGCTCGTGCGGCTGGCCGATCCCGAGCGGCGTCTCGACGAGTATCCCCACCAGCTCTCCGGCGGCATGCGGCAGCGGGTGATGATCGCGATGGCGCTGGCCTGCGAGCCCGACCTCGTGATCGCCGACGAGCCCACGACCGCGCTCGACGTGACGATCCAGGCCCAGATCCTCGACCTGCTCGCCGACCTCCGCCGCCGGCTCGGCACGGCGATCCTCCTGATCACGCACGACCTCGGCGTGGTGGCCGAGACCTGCGACGAGGTGGCCGTCATGTATGCCGGCCGGATCGTGGAGCGGGCTCCCGCCGCGACGCTCTTCGCCCGGCCGCTGCATCCCTACACGATCGGCCTGCTCGCCGCGCGGCCCGAACCGGATGCCGGCCGCAGGCCCGACGGCCGTCGGCAGCCGCTCCGCACGATCCCCGGGATGGTGCCGCCCCCCACGCAGTTCCCGCCGGGGTGCCGGTTCCATCCGCGGTGCGCCGTGGCCCGCGTCGGCGCGGCCGCCGCGCCACACGATTGCGCCGCGGCCCTGCCGCCGCTCCGGGAAGTCGAGCCGGGGCACTTCGTCGCCTGCCACTATCCCGGCGAAAAAGGGGACGCAGCTCTTTTTCCGCCTCGGCCGGAGCCGCAGCCGTGAATACTTCCCCGCCGAAAAAAGAGCTGCGTCCCCTTTTTCTCGTCGTCGACGACCTGCAGACGCACTTCCCGATCCGCCGCGGCCTCTTGCGCCGCACCGTCGGGGCCGTGCGGGCCGTGGATGGCGTGAGCTTCACCGTGGCGCAGGGACGCACGCTCGGGATCGTGGGAGAGAGCGGCTGCGGCAAGACGACCGTGGGCCGCAGCATCCTCCGGCTCGTCGAGCCGACGGGCGGCCGCGTGGTGTTCGCCGGCCACGACGTGCGACAGACGCACGGCGCGGCGCTCCGCGGGCTCCGCCGCCGGATGCAGATCGTGTTCCAGGATCCCTACGGCTCGCTCAATCCGCGGATGACGGTGCGGGCGATCCTGGAGGAGGGGCTCGTGATCCACCGGCTCGGCGACGCGGCCGCCCGGCTCGCCCGGATGCGGCAGGCGCTCGAGCACACCGGCATGGCGAGCGCCGCGCTCGACCGCTATCCGCACGAGTTCTCCGGCGGCCAGCGGCAGCGGATCGCGATCGCGCGGGCACTGGTGCTCGAGCCCGAATTGCTCGTGCTCGACGAGCCGATCTCCGCGCTCGACGTCTCGATCCAGGCGCAGGTGCTCAATCTGCTCGTCGATCTCCGCGAGCGGCTCGGGCTCACTTATCTCTTCATCTCGCACGACCTCTCGGCGGTGGAGCACGTGGCCGACGACGTGGCCGTGATGTACCTCGGACGGATCGTGGAGCAGGCGGCGGCCGACCGGCTCTGCGCGGCGCCCTTGCATCCCTACACGCTCGCCCTCTTCTCGGCGGTGCCGGCGGTCGATCCGCAACGCCGCCGCAAGCGGATCGTGCTGCCCGGCGACGTGCCGAGCCCGGCCAAGCCGCCGGCCGGCTGCCGCTTCCATCCGCGGTGCCCGTTGGCCGAACGTGTCTGCCGCGAGGTCGATCCGCCGGCGACGCGGGTCGATGGCCACATCGTGCACTGTCACGTCGCGGCCCGCGAGTTGGAGCGGGCGGGCGGCGATGCACGGGCTGCCGGCACTCGTCTGGCGGAAGCCCTCGCCTCCGTCCCGGCCGTATACTCCGGTGACTCCACCTCCGCCTCGGCCAGCTGAAGACCATGCGCCGCTTCGTCGTCGTCGATCGCCTCAACGCCGTGGCCGTCCTTGTGACCGGAGGGTTGGTGATGGGGCTCGCATCGGCGGCCGATGCGCCGCGCCGCCCTGCGGCATCACCCCTGCCGGCGGCTGCGACGCCCGCGCCGGCCGTGCCGCGGAAGACCCGCGAAGAGCTGATCCGCGAGTGGGACATCAACAAAGACGGCAGGATCGACATCGGTGAAGCCGAGTTGGCCGCATCGCGCATGCGGCTCGAGCGGGCCAACATGCGGCTGAACTCCGGGTTCGACCCGGTGACGGGCCGCCAGCGTGGCGAGCCCGAGGCGGAAGAAGAGCCGGCGGAGGAAGACCGCGACAAGGATGATCCGTTCGGCACGGCCGACGATGAAACACCCACTCCGCCGAAGAAGCCCGCAGCCCGGACGACGACCTCGGGCACCCAGACGCCGTCGAGCAACGCCGCCCGGCTCCAGCAGCAGCGGCCGATGCCGGTCAACGGCGGCGTGCGGGCCGGTGCGCAGGCCGCACGGCCGGGCTACGGCGCAGCCGCGCCGCAGAGTCTCAACGCGGGCATCCCGATCGAACGGCCGACGCTCAATGGCCGCGATTCGCGGGACGCGCCGGCGACCCTCAACGCCGGGCGGCCGCTCAACGCCGCCGGCAGTGGGCGACAGTTCGGGCCGATCGTGCCGGGCCAGCAAGGTGCTGCGGGTAATGCTGCGGGTGCGGCCGGCTCCCGGCCGCGCGGCGGCCTGCTGCCGCGGCCCCCGCTTCAGCCGCAGCGATCCCGCGACCTCTACGATCCGTACTGACCGGCATGATGAACGCCGCGATCACCGGACCCGATGACTCGCTGGCTGCAGCACTGCGGTCAGCCGGCCACGAGGGGCCCGTCCTGATCGTGGCCGACAATGCGACGATCGGCAGGCATGCACCCGCCTGGGGGCGGTCATTCGCCGCGGTCGGCTGGAAGCATCGGGTGCGGCTGAGCGAGGGGACGGCCGACGCACTCGCGACCGAATCGCTCGCCGCCGAGCTCCAAAGCCTCGGTGCCCGCACGCTCGTCGCCGCCGGCGGCGAACCCACCTTGGCCGCCGCCCGCGCCGCCGCGGCCCGCACCCACACGCCCTGCGTTATCCTCGCGCCACCGTAGTCCGCTCGCTCCGCGAGCGGACTACGGTCAGAACGCCGTTCATCCTCACTACTCGATCGATGGCAGCCCATCGCCTAACCTACAATCCATCGTCCATTCTTCCGGAGCACCCATGAAGTCCATTGCGTCTGCGTGGATCGTCGCCGTCAGTGTCGCCATCGTCGCGGGATCGGCCGTCGCCGATGACTCCGTGCCCACCGTCGCGGCCGCCGAGAAGGTGTTCGTGTCGGGAGTCGAGGAATCGTTCGACGCGGTGCGGGCGGCGGTTGAGCGGGCCAAGGCGAAGAGCGGCCGCGACTACCGGGTGGTGGTCGTCGACACCGCCGGCGCGGCAGGCGATGCCCGCGGGCTGCTCGACCGGATCGTGAAGGCTTGGCGGGCCGACGAGGAGAGCGGCTTCGATCCCGCTGCCGACGCGGTGCTCGTGCTGGCGGTCGGGGATCGCCGGTTCGCCATGGACGTGCCGTGGGCGCTCGAGGTGGGCAGCGGCCTCGATCAGGCCACGCTCGAGCAGGAACTCATCCGCAAGGCGTTCGTGCCGCGGGCGAAGGACGGCCTCTACGATCAGGGACTCGCCGACCTCATCGACGCCACGGAGAACTGGGTGGCCACGCGGGCCGACGAGAAGAAGGCCCGCGAGGAGGCGGCGCGGGTGTTTCGCACCCGCACGCTGCCGCTGGGTCTCGCGAGCATGGCCGGCGCCGGCGTGCTCGGGGCGCTGGCCCTGCAATGGACGCGGCATGGCCGCCGGCTGCGGCAGGCCCGCGAGAAACTGGAGGCCTTCAAGGGAGACGTGGTCGCGCTCTCCGACCTCCTCGACACCGAGCAGGAGCGGCACCGGATGCTGCCGCACACCGACCCCGATTTCCAGACGCCGATGGAGGGCCAGACCCGCGCCGCCTACGACAACGTGCAGGCGTCGATCCGCCGCTATCGCGAGCGGTGGCTCGGACTGATGGACGTGTGGGAGAAGGCGCAGCAATCCGTCGATGCCGAATGGTTCCTCGGCACCGGGAAGGCCGAGGAGGCAATCCGCCTGCTCGATTCGGCCGAGGCCCGCCCGCCTCTGGATGCCGTGGCGGGCGAATGCCGCGGGCCGCTCGACGTGCTCGAGCAGGCGCACGAGAAGGCCCGCGAACTGCTGGCCACGCTCGACACCGAGACGACCCAGGCCCGTGAACGGCTCGATCGGCTGGCCAGCCGCGGCCGGTCGCATGCCGTGTTTCAGCCGACCTTGGCGGAGGTGGCCCGGGTGCATGGGCAGTGTGCCGCGGACCTCGAGCGGGATCCCGTGGCCGCCCGCGGTCAGCTCGAGGCTGCCGCCGACACGCTCGCCGCCGCCATGGACCGCATCGACGGCATCGAGGCGGCGGACGACCGTCGAATTCGTGCCGCTGAACAGGCATCGACGGTGGAGGCCGATGTGCGCCGCCGCCGGGCCGAAGGCTGGCTGCTTGCCGAGCATGGCGCGAACCCCGACGACCGCGTGGCCGGCGCCCGGCAGGAGTGCGAACTCGCCGCGCAGCTGCTCGATGCCGGCGAGACGACCGCGGCCCTCGTGCACGTCGAACAGGCCGAGAAGTTCAACGCCGAGGCGGCCGCGCTCCTGGAGAGCATCGTGGCGGCCCGCGCCCGGGCCGAAGAACTGCTGCCGACCTGCGCCGCCCGGCTCGAGGCCCTGGCGGCTCGGCGGCCGACGACGATCCGCGCCCTCGAGCATCTCGCCGGCTCCTACGCCGAAAGCTCGTGGGCCGACGTGGCCGACAACGTGGGCCGCGCCGACGAGGGGCTCGCGCGGGTCGAGCAGCTGATCCGCGAGGCGCGGGGGGCGCTCGAGCCGACGCGGCAGGAATACTTCCGGGCCGTCGCGCTGCTCGAGGAGACGGTGCGGCAGGAGGACTGGATCGAGGGCTGCCATGCGGCCGTCACCGACCGGCGGGCCGAGCTCGACGAGCTGCTGGCGGCACTGCCGCCGCGGCGAGAGAAGGCCGGCGAACGCGTGGCCACGCTCGAGCGGCGGCTGCACCGCCAGCAGACCGATCGCGCCAGGGCGAACGAGCGGTGCCGCGAGGCCTCACGGCTGCTGGACGTGGCCGGCTCGGCGTTGACCGTCGCCCGCCCCGACCTCCGGCAGGCGGCCCAGCTCGTGGAGGCCGCCGATGCGGCCGCGGCCCGGGCCGAGTCGTTTGCCGACGAGGACGAGCGGCTTGCCCGGCAGTCGGTCGAGGAGATCGAGGAGACCGACGCGCTGTTGCGCCGCGTGGCGGCCTGGTATGCCGAGGGTGTGCAGCCCGACGTGCGGGGCGCGGCCGCCGGACTCGAGACGGCGCGGTCGCTCCTCGGCCGGCAGCGGTATGAGGACGCGATCAAGGCCGCCGGCGAGGCCGCCCAGGCGGGGCGGGCCGCCTATGCCGCGGCCACGGCGGAGGCGGAGCGGCGGCGAATCCGGCGGCTCGACGAAATCCGGCGGCGGCAGCTCGAGGACTCGTTCACGCGGATGTCGCGGGGCGCCGGCCCGTGGGTGATCCAGTTGCCGGGGGGCATGTTCAGCGGTCCCGATCCGTGGCGGTCGCTGCAATCGGGCCCGCGGACATCCGGCCCGTCGCGCACGGCCGGCGGCGGCGGCTGGTCGCGAGACATCGCCCAAGTCGGCTGGTGAGCTGGCAAGCCGAGACACGAAGGCGAACGGGTCGGCGTGAGGATGCCGAGCGTGGCGTGCGGCCGCCAGCGAGGCAACTCATGCCGCCCGCGAGCCGGTTTGGGCCCATCGAGGTACCGACACGTCCTTCGGCTGCGAACGCTACCGAATCTCGATCGGGGCGGCGTCGAGCCTGCCGATCTCGATCACAGGCTTCGTCGTGGCCGGGCGCTCGAGCAGCTTCTCCATCTGCTCAACTCGGCCCCGCACCGCCACCGGCATCCGGCTGCGTCCCTCGGGCGTGTCGATCGCGTCGTTGAATACGACGCGGCCCTTCGCATCGCTCACCACGAGCCGCGTCTCGTCGCCGGCCGTGAGCCTGATCTGGTAGTCGGCATCCTGCCGCAGGAGCGTCTCCGCGGCCGGCTTTCGCAGCACGGGCACCGACTCCGTCGGCTGCGTTGCCTGTGGCTGCGGCAGCATCGAGAGCGTGGACGCCGTCGGCCGCAGCGTGGATTCGACCGCCCGGGAGGCCGCTCGCGAGGCGGTCTGTGCCGCCGTGACCGGCTCCGCGTTCACCCCGAGCGGCAATTCCACCATGCGGCCGCCACGGAGCACGTGGCAGGAGCTGGCCGCGCCAGCCGTCGCTTCGAGCAGGGCATTGAACTGCTCCGGAAGGACGAGCAGCTGATCGTCCAGCTTCACGAGCACGTCGTGCTGGCGGAAGCCGGCCCGCTGGGCGGCGGAACCAGGTGCGACCTCGTCGACCACGAGTCCGGCACCTCGATCGAGGGCGAGCTGCTGCCGCAGCACCGCCGAGGCCCGGGAGAGCCGCAGGCCGAGATCGCCGGCCGACTGTGGCACCGTCAGCTCGCCAACGGGCTCGAGATGCGACCGGCGGGAGGGCTGTTCGGGGCCGGCGGCCACGGCCTGGCGGGCGTTGGTGTCGGGCATGCACGCCGCGAGTGCGATGCACGTTCCGAGCAGGACGCGAACGAAAACGGTCTGGGTGGGCCCCATGTCAGATGTGAGCATCTCGGTGTGATCCGGCCGGTGCGGGTCGAAGAGAGGACGGATATGTGACGCACGACGGGCTTTGACGCCAGATGACCTTTTTTTTCGAGGCCCGATCCGCGTGAATCTGGGTAAAAGGCGGGCGATGGCGGCGCCTGCGAGTCCGGCGATGCTGCGGTGCTCGGGCGAACTTGCGGGGATGAAGGCGGTCGGCGGTCCGCTGCTTCGATCCGCCGGCCCCGCAGCGTCGATATCGCGAGAAGAACCACGTGCCAGGGCCTTTCATCGCGGGAGAAGCGGATCATGCGTGCCGGCAGCCTCTCGAAGGGATTCATGTTCACGCTCTCGGCCTGCCTGGCGTTGACCGCCGGCAGCGGCCGCGCGGCCGAGAAGGCTCCGAAGGCGCCGTCGCCACCGGCGACCAAGAAGCCGGTGCTCGTGCCGGGCACGGGCACGATCGCGAAGAACGCCTACGACGACTTCGAGGACGAGAAGTGGAAGTGGTACTACAACCACCCCAAGAGCTCCGAGGAGCAGGACAAGCGGATGCGGGGCCCCCTCGCCAAGAGCGCCAACGGCCGCTGGTTCGAGGGCCCGAAGCGGGGCACGCCCGACATGGCGAAGCGGATCGAACTGCCGGCCCCGGGCCTCGAGGGGAGCACCTACGGCCTCCTGCTCGCCACGCAGCGCGCCGGCATTCCCGGCCGCGTCACCTACCAGATGCAGCAGGATGACTTCGTCTTCAACATGAGCCGGGCCGCGGGCCGCGGCTTCTCTGTGGCCGACAGCCCGAGCGTGGTCGTGCGGGTCTACATGCCGCCGTTCGACCAGTGGGAAAACCGCACCGGCCCGACGTTCGGGTTCCGGGCCGGCTGCTTCACCCACGCGATCATCACCGGCGACGACCATCCCGACGAGGGCAAGTTCGGCCTCGAGGAATACTGGCCCGGCATGTTCGTCTGCTACGAGAAGGCCAACCCCAAGAAGAACACCGAGCGGCAGGCCTACATCCGCGTTCGCGGCGGCCGCAATGGCGGCGAGATCCGCGGGCCGACGATCGCGGAATCGCAGCTCGGCTGGTGGACGCTCGGCCTCTCGTTCTCGCCCGACGGTATGGTGCACTACTTCGCCAGTGAGGGCGTGGACGACCTCACGATGGACGACCACATCACGTCGCAGTTTCCCTACGGCTACCGCACGGAGTGGCTGAAGACCTTCTTCTTCAACGTCTGCTCGCAGGACGACGGCCGCACCTGGAGCACCCCGTGGGTGATCGACGACCCCAAGGTGTATTTCGTGAAGCGGCCGCAGATGGCGACGCAGCCCGCGCGGCCGACGAAGCGGTAGCGGTCGATCCAGCGGTGGTCGCCGGCTCCGGTTCATCCAAGCCCCCAGGCGCAAGCCGGGGGATGATCCGCGTCGCTTCCGCTGCGACGTCGTCCCGTGTGCTTGCAGCCGCATCATCCCCCTGCTAGCGCATGGGGGCTTCTATGAGCATGGGCGATGGATGGCCCCCTTTCATCCAAGCCCCCAGGCGCAAGCCGGGGGATCGCCCTCACGGCCGCAGCCGCCAGCAACCGGCGAGCAGGCTGCCGAGCACCGAGTGCACGACGCTCGAGATGGCGCAGGGCACGGCGGTGAGCGGCTCGGCGGGAAAGTGCTTCTGGGCGAGCACGACGCCGAGCCCCGAATTCTGCATCCCCACCTCGATCGAGATCGTGCGGGAGACGCTGCGGTCGTAGCCGAAGACCCTGGCGAAGGCGTAGCCGACGCCGAACCCGAGGGCGTGGACGGCGGCGACGGCGGCCAGAAGCCGCAGGCCACTCGTGCGGATCGCCGCCGCGTTCTGCCCCACGATGCTCGCGCAGACCAGTGCGATCATCACCACGCTGACGAGCGGCGCCACCGGCAGCACCCTGTCCACGACCCGCGGCGCAAAACGGTTGATGGCCACGCCCGCCGCCACCGGTAGCACGACCACCTGCAGCGTCGAGAAGAAGAGGCCGATCGCGTCGACATCCACGAGCCGGCCGGCGAGCAGCTTGACGAGCAGTGGCGTGAGCACCACCGCCCCGAGCGTGGAGCAGGTGGTCATCAGCACCGACAGGGCGACGTCGGCCCGCGCGATGTAGGTGACGACGTTCGACGCGGTGCCGCCCGGGCAGGCCGCGACGAGCATGATGCCCACGGCGAAGGGCGTCTCCAGGCCCGCTGTCGCGGCGACGAACCAGCCCGCCAGCGGCATGATCAGGAACTGCGCCACGAAGCCGGTCGCCACCGCCGCCGGCCGCGCCGCCACCCGGGCGAAGTCGGCGAGCGAGAGGGTGATCCCCATGCCGAGCATGATCACGGCGAGGCCGGCGACGATCGCCGGCCCGCGGAACCAGGTGAACCACGCCGGCTCGACGAGCGCCAACCCGCAGGCCACGAGCACCCACACCGGAAAC